>JABAOF010006552.1_pt2 | contig 17089 bp, 17 predicted proteins | sample 7062171 | NCBI WGS metagenome assembly JABAOF01 (sample SAMN14538628, study PRJNA623070) | marine sediment metagenome | biome: marine biome [ENVO:00000428]; feature: marine pelagic biome [ENVO:01000023]; material: deep marine sediment [ENVO:00002113] | place: India: Gulf of Khambhat ...
AGACAGTGACATATTCTGCAATCAGCCACAAAATAAAGGATAGAATAATATAGAGTTTTCCTTTTGATAGTTTAACAGTATTTGGGATGTTCATTATGCCGCCTTCCATAATAATTAATGGTCATCGTCTAGACTTAAAAGGTTAATAATTATTTTCTTAAACATGGCTCATGCCAAAGTGAAAGTAGGGTCTTTCGAAGGGGATGTTAGGGAAAGGCTTAAGAAATATTCAGATGTTTTTTACCGAGCATGCGGTGGTTTAAAATCCATTGAAAAGTATGGTCTTGATTTGGAATTTGACGGTGATAAATATTTAGTAATGGTTATTCAGGGAAAAATAGAATTAATTGCAGATTACAGTATGATAGTTAGTGTGATGGGGCCTGATAAAGATAAGGTAGAGGAAATAATGAAAGACATAGAGGAAAAAACTCAATTAGAACTAAGAGAACCGCCAGAAGGTTTACAGGAAGCTGCTGATGATATGGCTGAAAAAATAGAAATGCTAATCAAAAACCTGTACATTCACACATTCAATTGAAGGTTAAGCCTTGGGTTATTGTATATATACAGAAAAACAATAATATTGTATGAAAGGTATTATAATTGCGATTATTATCATAATCGTGATAATCCTGGCAATCTCGTACATGTACCCGGACATTATTCCCTTGGGATTGTGGTAATGTGGTGACAAGTGGAAAAAAGAAATAATTTTTAAGGTTTCATTAAACAGCACTTGGCAATTCGAAGTCCTCGCTGGTTACACTCGTGGTGTAGCTGGTTGCCTTGATTTCCAAAGTGGATGTATCCTCAATTTCCATCTTCTGCAGCAGCATGGCCCCTTCCTGGCTGAAGCAAAACTCCACAAGTCCGGGCTGTTCGGTGTTTTCAACCTTGAAGCATATGGCATTGACTCCGGCGATGTTCTGGGATGCTATCCTCTCTACTATCAGCTTGTCAGCATAGTTCTTTAGCTCACCGAATGCCTGTTCCGGCATGAACATGTACGTTAGCGCAACAGCTGCTTCTTCGCAGGTCCAGCTCCCATCAATGTTGAAGCAGACATATCCTTTATCCTGCATGATGTATGTACGTCCCTGACCTTCTTCGGTCTCAACCGAATCGAATCTGTAATTTCCCTGCCCATCAGAGTACTTCTTGTAACTGCTAATCATATCCTGTCCGTCTCCTAAGACCACGAAGTCCGCAACATAGGCAGCTTTCCCCGCGTTGTTAAAGAACATAAAAAGCTCATCACGGGGCGTTCTTGTGTCAGATGCACATCCGCTTACAATAAGAACCAGGGAAATCACCAGAACAACCATGATTTTGTTGTTCATGTATTATAATTGGCAATGATACTATATAAACCCTTTTTAAGTTTCTGATGATGGAAATTAATGGATGTATTCTTTCTTCTTCTCCTCTTTATCCTCAGCTTCATCTTCAAATGGTTTTATTTTATCAATCGGTGAGGTAATCATGCCAATCCTCGGGTATACCATTCCTGTTTCAGGGTCTTCGGTGAATATGGTCAATGCCATCAAAAGCCCTTCTTCTATTTTCTGACCGATATTACATATCAGGGTAGTCAGCTCCCCCATACTCATAAGTTTTTCTGGTCTGCAACACCACCCCAAATCATGATGCAAGTAGTAATATATGTAAGGATCAATCCCGCCAATCAGCTCGATTTTTGCCCCCTCTATGCTGGGCCTTCCAGAGATTCTCCCGTCTGAGGTGATAGTATAGAATGAATCACGTACGGTTTTGAAAATCGTGTTGTGATATTCCTCGATGTTTTCCGGGTCGAAACCAATCTGGTCTATGTAGCCCAATCCCTTCAATTCTTCAGTGTATAACTTAAGTCTAATCGTGTCAAACTGGTCTGTTCCGCTCAATCTGTCCACCCCATTTAAATGTTTATCGAAAATCTTTAAAATCCTTTTTAATTTCCTGCTGGGTTTAGACTTTTTTCAAGCTCCTGGATTCTTTTATTCACGTATTCCTTTGCTTTCTCGGGGTCAGCCATCTCGATTTCGCCCCTTTCAAAACTCGTTCTGTATGTTTTAAGTATTTCCAACTGGCTCTCTGGAGGCTCTCTTTTAGCCAAATCCTCAAACACTTCTATGAAATGATATGAGTCTCTGTATTTGGCAGTCATAACTCTAATCACCACATAAATCTGAAAAAGTAAGCTTTTTAAGCTTGATGAGTGTTGTTTTTTCCTCTGATGAAATTAATGATATCATCTATTTTACCCTGATGTTCAACGGCCATGTGGTGTGCTTCTCTGTAAACAGGGTCATGAGTATTGGAACGCCAGTCATGGAATTTCCCCTCCAGTTCAGGATAAAACTGAACAAGATACTCTAACTGCGACAAGATTGCAACAGCCTCTTGTAATGCACGCCCTCTTTTTATCGGGCATTTGATATCTTCTGATACCAGATCAAGATATTCCGGGGATACTAAATCTTCATATGGGTAAAATGCAATGTGAGCTCCTTCATGTACTAGGGCTGAGTCTTTAGGAATCTCGAGTTGAATAGGATAATGTTCCCTAAAATATTCAAAACGCTTGGGGTTTAACCTCTTCAGTGCATCTGTTGAGTGGGTATAGGCATAAGAACCATTTACACCAAGCAACTCAATTTCATTCTCACTTGGCTGGTCATATGTTTCTATTTCCTTGATCAGCTCGCCCCTGCCATCAGGTTTCCATATTACCATTTTCATTGGATAGAAGCATGCCCCCGGACACAGTAGTCCATGAATATTACTCTGAACGATCCCATCATCGATTCCCATTTCCTTAACGTAAACCAGGCCTTTTATATCATGATAATGCTGCAGTGGTTTGTTCGAATAAAGAATAACTTTACCGTCATCAGCGTCTCCATAGATAAAGGTAGCATCAATGCCAAGCTCCTTCCTGACAAATTTATGTGGCCTTTCGAACACTTTCATACCATTCGCTTGACTGTAAGTTTTTTAAGGCTTAAGAAATACATCTATCTCTAAATTATAGTTCAACTATCCAGTCCATTCACCGGGGTTTATTTCAGTTTTGTGGGAACTTTGCTTCTTTTCCCATAGGCGGCAATCATGGCTGGTATCATGAGTATGATTGCGAACGCTATAAGCATCCATCCCGCAATAATCCACCCAAAATTAAAGAAATACATGGGTAGAAGTATACCCACACCCAGACCAAGAAGGAACTTGCCCAATATCCAGAAGATAAAGTTCGAGGTGTGCATGGACTTTATCTTTCCAAGCTTTTCGTCACAGTAGTGCATAACACCACTGTTTTATTATTACGTTTGCCGGTTTATATATCACATTTGGCTCGTTTTTGCCTTTAAAAAATTTATTATTAATTTGGTGTACATGAACAAAGAAATAATAATATTGATGACGCTTGTTTCGGTTCTGTTAGCCTCTGGCAGTGTTTATGCCCAGACAATATCGGTTTCACCGAACATTCCCTCGACTAACCCCGGAACAATTGCAACCTTCACTGTATCTATCAGCGGTAACCCGGTGGAGATGGATGCGATTGGGTTCGGTATCACTTACAATACAAGTGTTTTGCAGATACAGGATGTAAGCAGGGGGGTTCTGACACAGGGCTGGAGTGTGTTTGAATGGAATGAGATTGTTCCAGGAGGGGTGATTGTGGGAGGAGTCAGATTATCCGACCCACCCATTCCGCCACAGAGCAGTGGGAGCATAGCGATTATCAGCATGATGGTTGTTTGCAACGGTTGCACTATCGGAGAGTTGGGACAGTTCTGCATCAGTAAATATGATGTTGAGCTCGATATTTTCACACCACAACCCATCTGCATACAGCAGTTTGACTTCTGTACAGAGGACATAAGGGGACCCTTTTACACAGAGTGGAGTAATTGCAGCTTAAAAGATGATCAATTCAGGTTAAAGTACTATCTTGACCTTAATAATGAGTCGTGCTGCGGAATAACAGGTCTGGATGAGGACTGCCACATAAAGACCGAACCTTACGAGCAAGTCATAGAGTATCAATACTGCGATTACTGCACGCCAAACTGGGTGGAAGTCAATCACTCCGCTGGATGCAGTCCACAGGACACCATTCATGTGACTCATAATGATACTAATATGTGTTATCAGAAGACACTGCTACCTAGTGACTGGGATAGCAGACCAGAAGACAAGATATATTCATGCGATTACTGCACACCAAGCTGGACATGCGACGGTTATGGTGCATGCCAGCCTGATGACAAGAGATACTGCAACTCCGCATGGGACACCAAGAACTGCTACTCACAGACGTGGCTGGATTCTGATAAATACCATGGAGATTATTCTGAGTTCAGTCCCATCGTATGCGATTACTGTATACCCAATTGGGTGGAAGTCAATACAAAATGCAATAGTGACGACACCGTGACAGGGTATTACATGGATTCCAATGACTGTTTTGCTAAGACCGGTCTGTCAAGCGATTTACAGGGCCGGCCAGGGAACAACACATATGCATGCGATTACTGCACACCTAACTGGATGGAAACAAATACGACATGCAATACAGATGATACAATAACAGGGTATTACGTAGATGCGAATGGCTGCTATTCCCAGACAGGATTGAATTCTGACAACAATCCTCCAGAAAACAACACGTACTTATGCGACTTTTGTACGCCTGAGTGGGAATGTGTGTCACACGGACCCTGTCAGCCAAACAACATCCAGGTATGTGACGGCGTTTCTGATGTTAATGGATGCTATGCCCAGACAGGCCTGGTGTCAGATGAATACCAAGGAAACTACCTGGAATTCAACCAGTCTTGTCAGTATACTAATTATACAGGACCTGAATGGTTTAACACCACTGCAAACCAAGCAATCACAATTGATGCTGTAGACGAATCAGACGCCAGCGTGGAGATATTATCGTTGTCAGACACATTTAACAACTTCATCAACATAACCAAACACACAGAGAATCCTGAAAACGAAACTGTTCTTGGTTTGATCCCTCTTGGCAAGTACATAGATATAGAGGTAGTGGGTGAGGTTGAAAACAGTCTTGGCTGGGTTGTAATAAGGGTCTACTACACTAATGAAGAGGTCAGCGGGGCTGGAATAGATGAGGGTTCTCTTAGTATATACATCTGGAATGAGTCAGAGGGAGAATGGGAGGTGATTGAAAACTCGGGTGTGAACACCGATAATAACTATGTCTGGGCCAACATGACTCACTTCAGCCTGTATGGATTATATGGGGAACTTGCCCCGTATTGCGGGGACGGTTCCTGTAATAATGGGGAAACGTGCTCATCCTGTACTTCTGACTGCGGATCGTGTCCTCCCCCACCACCATCTGGTCCTACAGGAGGTTTTGTTACAATTGGTTCTCCTCCACCATCACTCTGCACTGAGGATTGGTCATGCACGGCATGGTCTGAGTGTATTGATGATAAACAAACCAGAACATGCGTAGATCTGAATGATTGTAACACCACTGAGAACAAACCTACTGAAACATGGTCCTGTAAAATTATTTTGCCAGAAGAAGGAGCCTGTGCACAGGTTATAACACCAGCAGTCAGTCCTACCGGGGAGTGTAAGGAATTCCTATCACCCTGTGACGTGCCCGAAGGCTGGAGTATAATAGCTGCCTGTCCACCAGCAGCAGGGGAACAAGGTGATTCCGTAGGCATATTAACAGGAATCGAAATAATAACCATTGCCATTGTGATTATAATCATGGTGATAATTGCTGGTTTTTACTGGTCTAGGTCTAGAAAGATTTATTAAGACTATTCAGCTTCCTTATAATCCTTTGCCTGTTTTACCCATTCTCCCCACGCTAGCTTAGCTATCCCATCATTCCTGAACAGACCGAGCTGGCAGAGGAAATCTGAGAATATGTCCATGAACTCTTGGTTTTCGAGCATGGGGCTGTCTGGTTCTAAGAAACTCTTGGCCTGCTCTATACAGTTCTCATAGGTTCCGTCATGAAGAATGAAAAAGTTCATGAATTGGAGACGTTCGGGGGCTTCTTGGAGGTATTCAAAGAAATATTTCACGGTTTCCACTTGGTCTTGTTGTCTTCCTTGGAGTCTGGGGGAAGTGCTCCAGCCAATCTCTTCGAGACCGAACTTTCTATCGCCTGTTAGGGCTTCTATCTCCTCCAAGTGTTGCTTTATTTCAACAGGATCTCTATTGAAGATGAATCCCGGGTTGTATATGTAAAGAGTGAAATCGTCAAAGTCCCCGATACTCAGGTTGTGGTATACCCAGAAGGCGTTGTTGTTCTTCATGTCATGATACGCAAATATAGTTCCAACGGGAAGGTCCGGGTAGTTTTCTTTTATGGATCCGTAGACCTGTTGGTAAAGGCTCTTGAAATTCTGAAGATGTTCTGGGTGGGTATTTAGGTAGATATCGACTTCATTTCCTATTTCCACGTATGTGATTACATCCTTGTAGCGCTCTATGTACTCAAGAACGAAGTCTGTGAAGCGTGAGATGAGTTCGGGGTCATCAAATTTCGTGAACGTGAGGTCTTCTGGAAGCTCACCAACAACAGAGGTATGTATGATGTTGAACACAAGAGAAATCTCCAGTCCCTTTGAACGGATGAAGTTCATCATGTAGTCAGGGACAATCCAGTCCCTTGTTCCTTCGGATGTTTCTACCTGGCCCCATACCTGATAATAATGTGTTATCTGGATTCCAGAGTTCCTTGCAATGTTGAAAGCGTTTGCGAAATCCTTGTAGTCAGTAGTTGTGTTTGCAGGGCTTATCACCATACCCAGTTTTTTGCTTTCTCTTGAGGGAACGGTCCAGTTCTTTTCACAGTTCATAGAATCAACAATATCTTGGAAAACATCGTCCATGAAATTGTCCTCAAGGCAGCTGAAGATAACAAAATAAGCCTTGTCACTGCAGAACATACTTCTGGTCTTTGAGAGGAACGTGTAACCTTCGTCTGAAGTCACTATGTATGAAAGGGGATCTTCAGAAACTATTGTCCAGCCGTTATCTTCAATATAGTTTTTCAGGGCTTCATCGTACCAGCTGACTGGAGCTTCTGGAGCATTAAGATAGAAGGTACAGACCCTGTCAGGTCTGCTGAGAGTTATCACATTGACGGGGTCCTGGTTCTGAATCTCCTCCCATTCAGGATAATCAACAGTAAAGGTTTCCCTGGCTGATGGGTCATATGAAAAATATTGCACCGAGCCGAAGTCCAGGACCGTGCAGCCGCTTATAAGTATAATCACTATCAGAAGCATAATCAGAAACTTTCTATCCACCGTACTTCACCTCCTTCAGGTCAAGCCAGACATCGTAAATCTCTTTCTTACTCCCGTCTGCCCTTTTCAGGGAGATTGTCCCTGTCTCTGGTTCAGTAATGCTCCCCACGATTCCGGTAAGTTCTACCTCGTGCAGGAACAACCAGTTAACCATCTCAATGTCCATGTTCTTTGTAAGTTCCAGGAACCTTACTAAGAACCTTGCCTGCTCTTCTTCTGAGCTTCCCTTGCTCTCGGATGATATCCATCCTATCTCTGTGAACGCGATTGGCTTGCTGGTATGCTGCCCCAGCCTGGTGTAATAATCATCAGTTATGTCTTCTGGGTCATCAAAATGTTTCCAGGAATATGTTGTAAGCCCGATAAGGTCAACCCTTTCATTGAAACTGTCAAACAGGCCCCACTGCTTGTTATCAATAAGATGGGTATAGGAAAAGACAACGAAAACCTTTGTTTGTGGGGAAACCTCCTTTATGGCGGAATAGGCTTCGTCAAACAAAGAAAGATAATCATCAAGATCTTCAGGATGAAGATAAAAGTAATCATTAATCTCGTTTCCCAGAGAGAAGTATTCGGGTTGGAATTCCCTTGCGATATTTCTGGCTTCATTTATCCACATTCCCCTGAATTCAGAATCAGACAGGTCAGCGTTCACACCATCTGGAGCGTCGATAACGTATTGCAGACCAGAACCAGGAACCTCCTTCAGTGTCGCGAAGTTCAGTGTAAGAACAGGTTTGAGTCCATAGACTCTGATGGCGGTTACCACTTTGTTCTGCTTTAGTTTCTCATACTGGCCTATGTTCTTACCAGTCCATATCATGGTAACCTCTGCTATCCTTCCTGTTTCTTCATAAGCAGCAACTGTGTCGTCCCATGTGGTTTCTGGAATGCTCTTTGGACTCGGAACAACACCGATGTAAAACCCCCTTGTGTCTATAGGCAGGCCATAACTACTGTGTTTGGTGGGGGGTTTTTGACCAGTACAGCCACTGATCAGGACCAAAAGGATTAGAAGGGCGAAAACTTTTTTCATAGTTTATTTTTGCACGGACTGGTTAAAATCCTTATTCATATTTTTTATATAACCAAAACAAAAAACAGTATAAGGTGGTGTTATGAAGGATGAGCATCTCAGGAGGATGGCAAAGAGAAGGGTAGAGTTCAGAGATCATCTTTTAGTGTACATAATAGTAAACGCTATCCTTATCGGAATAAATATGTGGACAGTCCCGCAGTTCTGGTGGTTCCTTTTCCCGCTTGTTTTCTGGGGAATAGGTGTGGCATTTCACTGGAGGGAAGCCTACCACGGTGACGAAGAGGCAAGGGTAGAGAGGGAATACAGAAAACTTAAGAGTGAAGTTAAGAGCAAACCCAAATAGAATAAGCGAGATCAGATGTGTGGTGAATGAATTATCTATATCACTCCATTTTCAGGTCATTTTCTTTTCTAAAAAACCTCCCTACGTATTCAACTCCCCATCCGAGAACACAAACCCCTGCAGGAATCAAAACACTTTTAACGAGATCTCCATCAGTTGCTTGAGATATGAATGGAGTTGCGATTGGAGCTAATCTTGCAACTCTTCCATAGTATTCCAAGAGATGTGGTTTTATGTCGTTTTCTTTTTCTTCTCTAATTTGTCCTGCTGCAGCTATTCCTTCACCAATACCATATAAACAAAAAACCTCGTCTATAGCATATGTTAAATCACTGCCTAATGTATCTATAACTTTATTTACAGCGTAATCCTTCACCCCATTATACCAGCTAGCAGCTGCTCCTCCTGTTCCTAAAGCACTACCAACTCTCACTAAATGTCCACCATTAATGATTTTCTTACCGATTTTTTTACTCATATCAATATCTTTTACATAAAGAATTTAAGCTTTCTTATTCGTACCATTCTGCTGTAAATAGAATCTTACCATCTAACCAGGAACAACCACTCTCTACGAAGCTGGGGGGATCGTCTCCAGTGACCTTTTTTCTTCCTGTTCCGTCCGGGTTTGTGATATAGATATCGTAAGCGTCTTCTGGATTGTCAGTCACATGAATGAAGATGATTTTGCTTCCGTCGGGAGACCATTCCGGTACGAAATCAGCTGCTTCGTTATTGCTGATCTCGATTTCTGTTCCTGTCCCGATGTCATAAATGTAGAGGTCATAGTCGCCTATGTTTACCCCGCCTGACTGGGGCCCGGGCCCGACCAATCTTCCAAACACTACTCTTTTACAGTCAGGAGAGAGATTGGGATCGTAGTCTCCAATCGGGAACTGAACGCCAACATCGGTTCCCTTTCCAGGAGGTTCTGTTAGCTGCTGCTGATTCGAACCATCTTCATCCATTATCCATATACTGTGGTTCCTTGTGTAAACAATTTTCCCACACTTCCAGTCCGGATCAGCTTCGGATATAGGCAGGGTTTTGGTCAATTGCTTTGTAACATTTCCATTCAGGTCCATTACATAAATATCTGTTCCTGCCTTCAATCCCATGGTTGATATGAACAGAATCTCATCCCAGTCAGCAGACCATCTGGGCTGGAAATCCATCCAGTCGTTATCCGTAAGTTTCCTGTACCCACGGCCATCGATATGAACCATTGCTATCTCTGATGTGTCTATTGCTGAAAGCATTGCCTGAATTCCTCCCTGCTGCTCATAAAAAACTATCCTTCCGTCAGGAGAGAAAGAGGCGCTTGACAAGGACTTGTTGCTCCCGTAGATCTCTACCACCTTCGTTCCGTCTGCATCCATAAAGAATATCCCATACCTGTAACCAGTTTTTCCCTGTATCTGCCACTGTGGTTCTTCAGGAGGTTCTGGTTGCTGCGTGCAACCCATCAGGAGGACAATCACGGGTATAAGAAGCAAGAGTTTCCTCATACATAATATTTGTTAGAACTTTTATATAATCTCTGCTCGGATGAGAACATCTGCTAAAGGGCAGGCTATCCTCTATGCCTTACCCTGTGCTTGACTACGCTATCGTCCATCTCCCACATCTTTCTTAGCTTTTCTCTGCGGGATTCTTCTGGTTTGGGCGGGATTCCCCTACACTTAGGACACAGGTATCGGCCTTTCTCGTCCTGACCGAGATCCTGGGTCTCTATCCCGCACCTTTGACAGTACCTTCCCTTTCCTCGCATGGTATCTGATTGAATGTTGGAAGATAAGTTTAAAAGGCTTTTGTGCTTATAAAATTTATACAAAATCGAATTAGAACTAAACCTAACAAAAAACTTGGTGTTAATGTACCAATCAACAGATATCTTATTTCTTTTCTTCCCTGAATGCCCTGAATGCGTCAGCTACTGCTCTCTCTTCTCGTTCAAGCTCCTCCAAGAGCCTGTTCCTTATCTCTTCTGCTCTCATCTCTTCCCTGTCTTCTCTCTCTATCCTCTCTGCTATCCTGTCTGCCAGCTCTCTTGCCCTGTCTTCCTTAACCTCTGCTCTCTCTGCTGCTCTCAGTATTCCTCTTCTTACTTTCTCTCTGTCGAAATCTTCTCTTCTTTCATCCCTTTTGATAACAACTTTTACCATACTAAATCTTTCGAAGTCTGACTTATAAATGGGATTAGAAATTAGAAGCGAAAGTGATAAAAACCAGTGATTCAATATTTAAGCTAGGTGTTTCCATGAGATATGGAAGTTGGATAGCGTTGATCATTATTATTCTGCTGGGAGCATTCTCAGCACTGCTCGGGATATTCGGTGAATGGTTCTGGTTCGCTGCACTGGGATACGAGAGCGTGTTCCTTACAATGCTGGGAACAAGCATTGGTTTGGGGATTGTCTTTTTCCTCGGGTTCCTGATATTTTCGTTTGTGAACCTCAAGATTGCGAGAAGGCTTGCCCTTAAGAAATCCAAGAAGAAAAAGTCCGGAGGGATAATTTTCTATATAATCTCAGCGTTCATAGCCCTGTTCGTCGGGGTCGGGTTCTCCAACTGGGAGGTTTTCCTGAAGTTCCTGAACCCCACGAGCTTTGGAGTAGTGGATCCTGTTTTTGGCCTGGATGTTGGATTCTATGCCTTTACCCTGCCGTTCTATGGAATGATACTTGCCTATCTGGCTATACTGATCGTCCCCACGATGCTTCTGGTATGGGGAGCCCACATATACTACTCACTGCCCTCACATTCAACTGACATAGAACTGGAGACAGAAGAAGGAGGCGGGGGTAGGCCTTTTGAGGACATGATGACGAAGAGTGGATTGACGCACCTCAGCATACTGGCAGGGATTCTGTTCCTGGTCATAGCTTTTGGTTTTTATCTCTCTCAGTTCAGTCTCCTGTTCTCTGAGACCGGGGTGGTTTACGGAGCAGGGTATATGGACCTGAATGTCATCCTGCCGCTGCTGCAGGTGATGCTCTTCATTTCCGTAATTGTTGGACTTGTCTTCTTGGCAGGTTCCCGGTCAAAGAAACTGAAACCCAGGATGATCACGTTGGGTATTTTCATTGTTGTTCTTATACTGGGTTTTGGGGCAGCGGGCCTGACACAGCTTTTCGTGGTTTCCCCTGACGAGTTCAACACAGAGAGCCTGTACATAGAGAGAAACATCCAGAATACGCTCGCTGCATATGACCTGCAGAACATTGACGAGAGCATGTTTCCCATTTCCTACAACCTTACAAAGCAGGATATTGAAAACAACCCAGGAACCATAGGTAACATAAGATTGTGGGACTGGAGACCCTTAATAGCGACTTACGACCAGCTCCAGCTCTTCAGAACCTACTACGAGTTCGATGATGTGGATATTGACCGGTATGACATAAACGGGGACTACAAGCAGGTCATGGTGTCTGCAAGGGAGATGGAGATCTGGGATCTTCCCCCAAAGGCACAGACATGGGTAAACCAGCACCTCGTCTACACACATGGCTACGGGGTTGTGATGAATCCTGTTGATCAGGTTTCTGGTGGACTGCCTGTGTTTTACGTGAAGGACATACCCCCTGAATCCCAATATTTTGACATAAACAGGCCGGAGTTATACTATGGAGGGAGGATATCTGAGTACGCGATAGTTGACACCACAACAGAGGAGCTTGACTACCCGAGCGGTGAACAGAACATATACACAACCTACACAGGATCTGGCGGAGTGGAGCTTTCAGACTTCTTCAGGAGACTGGTCTACGCTGCCAAGTACGGTTCGATTGAACTGCTCGTCTCAGGTTCCCTGAAACCAGAGAGCAAAATCCTGATGCATAGAAACATAAAGTCAAGGGTTGATACGATAGCTCCATTCCTTTGGTATGATTATGACCCCTACATAGTGGTCTCGGAGGAGAAGCTTTACTGGATAATTGATGCCTACACCATAACTAACGCATACCCATACTCAGAACCCATTTACACGACTTCGGGTTGGGGATTCAATTACATACGAAACTCTGTAAAGGTTGTGGTGGATGCCTACAACGGTGATGTTACTTATTATGTAATAGACCAGGAGGACCCAGTGATAAACACATACATGAAGATCTTCCCTGATCTTTTCGTGGATTTCTCCCAGATGCCTGCTGATCTTCAGAAGCATATACGCTATCCTGAGGATCTGTTCAGAATACAGGCAGAGCTTTATTCGATATATCACATGAAGGACCCGAGGGTTTTCTACAACAAGGAGGATGCATGGGTTATTCCTGACGAGATATACAGAGAAGGCAAACAGGAGATGCTTCCTTACTATATAATCATGAAGCTTCCGGGAGAGGAGAAGGAGGAGTTCATACTCATGATCCCGTTCATACCAAGGGGTAAGGAGAATCTGATCGGCTGGATGGCTGCGAAATGTGATTCCCCTGACTATGGGGACCTGATTGTTTTCCAGTTCTCCAAGCAGGTCCTGACCTATGGACCCATGCAGATAGAGGCAAGGATAGACCAGGACACAGAGATATCCCAGAGGATAACCCTATGGAGCCAGGCCGGCTCCAATGTTATACGGGGGAATACGTTGATAATCCCGATAGAGAACTCTATACTCTACATAGAGCCCCTTTATCTTGAAGCCACTGAAAAAGGAACGTTACCCGAGCTCAAGAGGGTTATTGTGGCGTATGAGAATAAGGTGACAATGCAGGAAACCCTTGACCAGGCCCTTGAAGAAATATTCGGTGCAATCACCCCACCACCCGGACCCTCACCCCCAACAGACCTGACTGACAGGGAGAAGCTCCAGAAAATAGCTGAGCTGTTCAACAAGGCGCAGGATGCACTCAAGGCGGGGGATTTGGCGGGCTACCAGAGTTACATAGACCAGATAGGGGAATTGGCTAAGTAAGAGCTGTTTTTAGGAAATTTCCTCAATAAATCGAAAGTGTTATAATAATGTAGGACCAAAGATTAACTATGAGTGTGGAAAACTCGAAAGGAAGTGTGGTTGCAGCTGGACTGGTTTTAATTGCAATAGTAGCCATAGTTGCGTTAGGATTTGGATTAACTCTTATTTACCCGGGATATGATCCGGGTTTGTTAGGGCAGGAAACTCTGAAGAAGTTCTCATCCTGTCAGGAGCTGGAGAGCTTCCTTGAAGAGAAGGCCAGTTCCCTGGGGTACGGAATGTACAGTCAGATGGCTGCTATGGGTGCACCAGAGGGCGGAGCGGATTTGGTGGGAGCTCCTGCAGCTGCCCCTATTCCAAAAGCCGCTGAGACTCACTCAGAGGATTACTCCACCACCAACATACAGGTGGAGGGAGTGGATGAGGCTGATATTGTTAAGAGCGACGGGAAGTATCTTTACATCGTAACTGGTGGTAAGGTCGTGATAGTTGATGCGTACCCCGCAGAGGAGGCAGAAATAGTTTCTGAGATGAACATTACAGGAAGTCCATCAGAAATGTTTATAAATGATGACAGAATGGTTGTTTTCACTTACGGGAGGTGGGGCGGAAAGGCCGCGTCTTCCATATTCGTTTACGATGTTTCTGACAGGTCAAACCCTGTTATTAAGAGGAACCTTACCCTTGAAGGGAACTACTATGATTCAAGGATGATAGGAGACTATATCTATGTTATATCCAAGAAGTATGTGTACAGCTGGACCGAGCCTGGGATCCCGAGGATTGCCACCTCAGCTGTTGGAGAGGTAATAGCTGAAAAACCTGTGTGCAACTGCGTGGATGTTTATTACTTCGATGTGCCTGATTATAGCTACCAGTTCACCACGATAACCTCCCTGAATGTAAAGGATGATGGTGTGGCAGAGCAGAGCAAGGTCTTCCTCATGGGATACAGCCAGAATCTTTTCGTGTCCCAGAACAACATATACATAACCTACAAGAAGAACATAGATCAGATCACGCTGGCGAATCGAATGATTGATGAGGTTATTATTCCTGTATTGCCGCCTGAAATAGCTTCCCAGATGGTGGTTATAAGGAATTCTAACACGAGTGAATGGGAAAAGATGCAGGAGATGTCCAGGGTCCTGATGAACTACACAGAAAGTCTAGGACCCGAGGAGGGGGCTGAGTTCATGCAGGAAATGCAGAACAGGTCAATGGAATTCTTAATAAAGATAAGCAAGGAGATAGACCAGTCTGTTGTTCACAAAGTATCCATAAGCAACGGGAACATAGAGTATGCTGCAGGAGGGAAGTTCCCTGGAATGATCCTGAACCAGTTCTCAATGGATGAGAACAACGGATACTTCAGGGTTGCCACAACCACTGGAGGATGGGTTGGTGGTATGAGGACTGAATCAGTGAACAACGTTTACGTTTTAGACAGCAACCTGAACATTGTAGGGAAGTTGGAGGATCTGGCAAAGGGAGAGAGAATATACTCAGCCAGGTTTATGGGAGACCGTTTGTATATGGTCACATTCCAGAGGATAGACCCGCTATTCGTGATAGACCTTTCGAATCCCACGAGCCCGAGTGTTTTGGGAGAACTCAAGATTCCTGGTTATTCAGATTACCTCCACCCGTACGATGACAGCCATATCATAGGTATAGGTATGGATACTGAGGAAAACCAGTGGGGAGGAATATCAACCGCAGGTATCAAGCTCTCCCTTTTCGATGTGACTGATGTTGCGAATCCGCAGGAGATATCCAAGTATGTAATAGGAGGCAGGGGAGCGTATTCCATAGCTCTCCACGAACACAAGGCCTTCCTGTTCAACAAGAACAAGGAGTTGCTGGTTATTCCTGCTAGGGTTCATGAAGTAGAAGGGAAAGACTACTGGAGCAATTACTGGCACGGGGCTTACGTGTTCCAGATTAACCTGGTAGATGGGTTCAAGTACAGGGGAAGGATAGCTCACCAAGAAGAGGTCAACGAGACCGAGCACTGGTATAACTACCAGTACGATGTGAAGAGGTCCATGTACATGGACGACGTCCTCTACACACTGTCCGAGAGCATGATAAAAATGAACAGTCTCATAAACCTGGAGGATATAAACAGTGTGGAACTCCCCTCTTATGAATACAGGCCAATACCTCCTCCCATAGAAGTGATGTAATCTTTACCTGAGACATTTGCTACATACCCTGGGTCTTCTGGTTTTCATCAACTCCTCTGTCATTTCCTTGTATTTCTCGAGATGTTCTTCAGAACAGAAATCCCTATTGAACTTTCCAACAAGGCCATAGACCTCGACCTCTTCCTTTATTTCCTTCCTCTTCTCTATTTCCTGCTTGCAGAGTGTGCATTTCTTTTTCCGGCCCAACATCCTTTAAATATGAGCAAAAAGGAATAAAAAATTTATAACACTGAGAGACAAAATTATAGTATGGCAAAAAGGAGACCCGTGAAAAAGAAAAAATCCAAAAGGAAAACCATCCCCAAACCCAGGAAAACCAAAAGAAAACCAGTAAAGAGGGCTGAGGTGGCTCCCAGATCATTTGATCAGGGAATAGAGGAATTTGGAAAGGAAGCGGGGAAGCTGGGAGAGAGATTCGGAAAGCATATGGAGAGGAGGGGTAAGGAATGGGAGAGTTCCTGGAACAGGACACTTGGTGTTACAGCCCCGTTCTTTTCTAGCGTGATTGGACTGATTGTTCTGGCGATTGTTTTGTGGTTGTTAAATGTTGTAAATCTTCCCCTAGGAAGCGTATTTATTAGTGGTGTTTACAGCTTTGTTTTATCGAATCTGTCGCTGTTCTTTGCCTTCTTCCTTTTCTTTTCTTACACCTCTTACTTCTCAAAGAAATTCAAGAGGGCCTACATGCCAATATCCCCCATAGTGGTATCTGTAGGGATAACGATAGGTTTCTGGATTCTCATGTGGGCAATAACCATTGTTAACGCTTCCATTAATAGCGTGTATCTTTCCTCAATCTCTCTCTTCATACAGTACAATCTTTTTGGTATATTCATCCTTTTCCTGGCACTGGGATATCTGGTTTTGTTTATCAAGGCTATGTTGGGGAAACTGGAGATGCCTGGGATGCCTGAGTACAGGGAAGAAGTGGGGGATATTAGAATGGTCAAGGAAAAGCCAAGACGCCAGGAGGTAACGGGTGTTAAGAGGCTGTACAGGTCAGGGAGGGAGAGGATCCTGGGAGGTGTTTGCGGAGGAATCGCGGAATACCTGGAAGTTGATCCTGTTTTGATAAGGCTCATCTGGGTTATCGTGTCCCTGGCATGGGGAGCCGGCATTATAGCATATATAATCGCCTGGATAATAATCCCAAGGAACCCGAGGGACAAATGGGACTGAATTTATAACCAAATCTATATTTTCAAGCCCCGATTTTGCAACACAACCTTTTGAGTATAAAAATCCTTATAAGGG
>JABAOF010021994.1_pt1 | contig 17079 bp, 15 predicted proteins | sample 7062171 | NCBI WGS metagenome assembly JABAOF01 (sample SAMN14538628, study PRJNA623070) | marine sediment metagenome | biome: marine biome [ENVO:00000428]; feature: marine pelagic biome [ENVO:01000023]; material: deep marine sediment [ENVO:00002113] | place: India: Gulf of Khambhat ...
TTGCCATCATCTCATCGTCGAAGGGGAAAAAATGGCCAAATCTAAAGGAAATTTCTATACATTGAAGGATCTCATCCAAAGGAACATCGATCCAATGGCTATCCGCTATCTTCTCCTGTCCACCCACTACCGCAAAATGCTCAATTTCACTTTTAAAGCCCTCGATCAGGCCTGCGCTTCGCTGCAGAGAATAAAAGATTTCCTCTTCGAGCTTATGAAGCACCCCTTCGAAGATGGAGAAAATAAAAATATATCAATACTGATTGGAGAGACAGAGCAAAAATTCATCTCAAGCCTAAGCGATGATTTAAATATCTCGTTGGCCTTATCGGCTCTGTTTGAAATGATCAGAAAAATCAATACTTTGATAACTGAAGACAAAGTTTATAAAAAGGATGCTGAAAATTTGATTTCCTTTATCCAATTTGTGGATAAGATCTTGGCCGTTCTACCTCCAGAGGAAAAAGATACCTTGGCCATTGAAATTCAAGAAAAAATTAAGCTAAGAGAAAAAGCCCGTGCTGAAAAAAACTATGCCTTGGCCGATAAAATTCGAGAAGAACTCCTCCAGCAAGGAATTGTATTAGAGGACACAAAAGATGGAGTAAGATGGAAGAGAATGAAGAAGAAAACACAGGGAAGATGAGACTATTAGTCTTTGATTAATCTCATTCAGTGGGTCAACTCCCCAAGTTAATGCTTAGAACATCCGCACCAAAAGCAAGAAATGTGTTTTTCTTGGCTTTTTTGCATTAATCGCAAAAATAAATATGACTGAATACAAGCCACATCTCCTCGGCATATCAGGCGAAGAGGTGGCGCTCAGTTACCTGAGGAGTAAGAAATACAAAATCGTCGAAAAAGGATTCCGTTTATTCAGAGGAGAAATAGATATCATTGCCTACGATAAAAAGACCTTGGTCTTCATCGAAGTCAAAACAAGAACAAGGTGTGATTTCGGCTTGCCAGAGGAATATGTGACTCCTTCCAAACAAAAACAAATCAGGAAAATCGCCCAAGGTTATCTTGATCTAAATAAAATCAGAGATGTCGAATGTCGGTTTGATGTCATATCCTTAACAAAAACCGATAAACAGCGCTACTCATTACGCCAAATTAAAAATGCCTTCTAGTTAGTGTAAACACTCTTGGTCTTCTCTATCCCAGTGTTTAAGTCTATCTTCTTGTTTTCAATGGTGTTTTTTGTTAGTGTAGTGACTTATTTTTTTGACCATTGACCTTAATCTTTAAGCGTAGTAAGCTTATTCAAGAATGTTAGCGGAAAATTGTGATTTTTTGCACCTAACCCAAAGGAATTTATATCAATAATCAAAGTTTTGACACTCTTTTTTTTCAATAGTATATTCTAGAAAGGATAAATTTTGGAGCGAGAGGAAAATGAAATGTCCTGAATGTCATGCCGAAAATCCTGACACAACCCACTTTTGCGGGGATTGCGGGACCCGCTTACGTGCTTCTGGAAACAATGCTGCTCCTCCCACAAAAACAATGCAAACTCCCATAAAAGGCTTTGCTGCAGGAAGCACCATTGCAGGGAAGTATGAAATCCTAGAAGAACTGGGAAAAGGAGGGATGGGAGTTGTCTACAAGGCCAAGGATACCAAACTCAAGCGAATTGTTGCTCTCAAATTTCTAGCTCCAGAGTTGACACGTCATACAGAGGCGAAAGAGCGCTTTATCCACGAAGCTCAGGCTGCCTCTTCATTGGACCATCCCAACATATGTACTGTTCACGAGATCGATGAAACTGAAGGACAGATGTTCATCGCCATGGCCTGTGTCGAAGGGCAAAGTCTTCGGGAAAAAATCCAAAAAGGCCCGATGAAACTGGATGAAGCTTTGGATTCTGTCATCCAGGCAACTTCTGGCTTGCACGAGGCCCATGAGAATGGGATCATTCATAGGGACATCAAGAGCGCGAACATCATGGTGACTAACAAGGGGCAAGCTAAGATCATGGATTTTGGAGTAGCCAAGTTTGCAGAAGGAACAAGATTTACCCAGACGGGCACGACCATGGGCACGATCGCTTACATGTCACCTGAGCAGGCTCAGGGAGAAAAGGTTGACTGCCGGACAGATATCTGGTCTATGGGAGTGGTTCTTTATGAGATCATCACAGGCCGGCTTCCCTTCAGGGGTGATTTCGAGCAGGCTGTGGTCTATTCCATCCTGAACGAAGAGCCAGAGCCTATTACTGGGCTGCGCACCGGAGTGCCGATGGAGCTGGAACGCATTGTAAACAAATCTTTAGCCAAAAATCCAGACGAACGGTACCAGCACGCTGACGATTTACTTGTAGATCTACGGACGCTGAGAAATAAACTGCCGGATCTGGTGAGCTCATCTGCAATATCCCGGCCTATCCCGACTGTGACTAAGCCCAGGAAAATTCAAAAATCTCTGCTGTGGAAAGTCGCTGCTGCTTCGATCGCGATCACTGCACTTATCGTTCTCTGGAACATATTGCAGACAAGACAGCCAGTTCAGAAACCTGTCAGCCGCTTTGCCATAAACCTCCCACCAGGCGAAACATTGACGGGGCCCGGCTCTTCCATAGCGCTGTCCCGAGATGGCAAGAATGTGGTTTATGTCGGAAGGAGTGGAAACACAGCAAAGCTTTACCTGCGCCCCATCGATGAATTTGAGTCCAAGCCCATTGCAGGCACTGAGGGCGCTACAGCTCCGTTCTTTTCTCCTGACGGGAAGTGGGTGGGCTTTTTTACAGAAGATAAACTGAAAAAAGTCTCACTCTTGGGTGGAGCTCCTCTGGACATATGCAATTTAGAGAGTGGGTTTGAAATATTCAGTGCCTGCTGGGAAGAAGACGGGACTATCATCTTCCCAGACCCAGTCACCCTGGGCCTTAGGCGTATTTCTGCGGTAGGAGGAAAACCAGAGGGCTTCATTTCTCCTATGAAAAATGCTGAAGGCATATATGAAGGGAGTTATTCTCATCCACAGATCCTTCCAGGAGGAAAAGCAGTCCTCGTTAGCGTTACACAAACTCGGGTTGAACGCGGGAGAATCGGTGTGTACTCATTAGAGACAGGCGAATATATTTCTCTCCTCGACGGAAGCAACCCTTGTTACATACCGACGGGACATCTGATCTATGCCCTGGCAGGGAACGTTTTGTCTGTGCCGTTCGATCTCAAAAAACTTGAAATTTCAGGAACTCCCATTCCCGTTGTTGAGGATGTCCTGATGGAGCTTAATGGAACAGCTCATTTTGGCCTGTCGGAGAACGGTGATTTTGTCTATGTTCCAGGGAAGAGAGAGGTACCCAAATGGGGGATAGTCTGGGTAGACCGCACAGGCGAAATCACACCTTTAAGTCCGTCTTTAGCAGAAGCTCACGGCCAGCGGATTTCACCGGACGGGAAACGTCTTGTCTTTAAGAAAGGCAAGAATCTCTGGCTCTACGAGCTGGAGCGCGATACAGTGCTCCGATTCACCGATGATGAATCAGGGAATTGGTGGCCGCTCTGGACGCCTGATAGCAAAAGGATTATCTTCAATGCGATCCGCGATGGCTCATGGAATCTCTTCTGGAAGTCCGCAGAAGGCGGACCGATTGAACTTCTTGCCAAGACTGATTACGCCCCACAACCCCAATCCTGGTCACCAGACGGCAAGGAACTGATATTCACTCAGGGGCCACATCCTGAAAATGGAATTGATATATGGATACTTCCTTTCGATGGAGATCGTATACCACGCCCTTTGATCAAGACTCGCTACAATGAATTTCACCCGGCTTTTTCGCCTGACGGGCGCTGGCTGGCCTACGCCTCGGATGAGACAGGACGCTGGGAGATCTATGCAAGGCCTTATCCTAGCCTGGATACGGTCACCAGGATTTCGACGGACGGTGGCTGCGAACCCCTGTGGGCGCAAGATGGAGGAGAGATTTTCTACCGTGATGAAACCGGAAACAAGATGATGGCAGTGCCCATCACCACAGAGCCAGCTCTCCAGGCGGGAAAACCAGAGCAGTTATTCGAAGGAAATTACTTCCTCTGCTCTTACTGGGGACGAGTCTATGATATCTCGCTAGATGGACAACAATTCCTCATGGTCTCGGAGACCGAGCAGGAACTGGACCCCAGACATTATCACGTCGTTCTCAATTGGTTCGAAGACTTGAAGCAGATTGTTGCTTCAGATTAGAAATCGCCTTAGCGCACCAGAAGTTCAAAGACAGCAAAAAAAAGACTTTTCCGAGATTATATTAAGAGCAAGCAAAAAGAACCCAGCACGTCTTCCCTCACCTCAAGTTATCCAAGTGATAATTTCATTCGAGAATGTCAGAGGGGAAAAACAGCAGAAAATTGTGAGGATTTGTACTGAGCCTCAAAATGGAATTTTTACGAATAAGAGCTTTAGAAGAAATATTTGTTCATTGAGTGAAGTTACTTTCTTTTTGTTGCCCTAAAAATTCTTGGTCCTTGCTCATAAAAATTAGATTTTATCTTTCTTAGGACGTTTCTTATGGCCTTTTCCATTCTCTCGAGAAGAGATCTGCTTTTATAACTCTGAGTCATAAAATAGAGCAAAACTCAGAAAAATATAACTGTGAGTTATAAATCAGATGATTTTGTTTTATGTTGATCTTGGAGCTATTTTATTTCTGAAGTCTTTAAGATTCTGATTTCAAAAACCGATCGAAAAAATCGGCGGTTGCTTTATAAACTTTAATCCATACCCGATGGAGAAGAAATCCGTGAACCTCATCAGGAATGATGAGCATTTCGACATGGGCCTTCCCTAATTTTCTCAACCTCTGGACAATATCGGTTGTCTGGATAAAATCGACATTTCTGTCATCATCTCCATGGACAAAAAGAACAGGCGACGTCCAGAAAAAAAGATCAGCCACTGGAGAGGATTGGAAAGCCAAGCTCATCAAGTCTTCTCCCTTTATTTCCCAACCTCCACCATTCCGTCGTCTTCCACGAAGCGACCAGTCATGAACACCATGCAAATCCACGCCGGCAGCAAAAAGTTCGGAATCACGAGCAAGCCCAAGAGCTGTCAGATAGCCTCCGTATGACCCACCCCACAGGCCAATTTTATTGGAATTGACTTCAGGGCGTTTCTGAAGATAGCGCCCCGCAGCTACGATATCCTGATACTCAGATGCCCCTCTTGGGCCTTGGTCGGGAGCTGTCCTGAAATCAAATCCATAGCCTATTCCAGAACGATAATTCACTGAAAGCACGACATAACCTTTATAGGCTAAATACTGGTTCAAAGCATAAGCTTTATGGTAATAACCACGCATATGCCAACCAAGAAGCATCTGCCGCATCGGTCCTCCATGCATAAAAATAACAGCAGAACGCCTATCTCCAGGTTTTGCCTCTTTGGGGAGAAAAAGCTGGCCGTGGATCTCTAGACCATCAGGCGCTTTGAAGATGACTTGTTGGGGCTCAACAAGTTCTTTCATAGGGAATTCTTCTGTGATGGCTTCAGGAACAATCAGCCGCCGATCTTTTCCTGAAAGCTTCATGACAGCAAGTGCAGCAGGCTGCAAGGCCGTTGAGCACAGGAAAATAAGATCTTTGTTGGCAGAGGTAAGCACTGGTGCCCACTCGATTCCCTTTCCAGGAGTCAACAGTTTTGGCCTTCCACCAGAAACAGGGATTGACCAGAGATGCCTTCGGTCGATGTCCTGGCAATTGGAATTAAAAACAATCATCTTCCCGTCGGAAGAAAGGAAGCTGTCTTCTACTTCAAATTTTCCTGGGGTAAGGGAGATTATTTGGCCATCTTTGACAGAGAGAGAATAGAGATGCATCCACTTCTCATGTTCAGAATAAAAAACAAGATAATCGTCTGCAGCCCATTTCAGAGTATGAGCTGGATAATACTGGGCAAATCCTCCTGTTCTATTCGGGCATTCCCAAACAGCCTTCGCCGTTCCACTCTCTGAATCAGCCACCATCAAGGAAAATTTTTCCCCTTTTCTAAAGGAAATAGATGCCATTCCTGGGAATCGGATAAAAGCGATAGACTTTCCATCGGGAGACCAGACTGGATAACGATCCTTATCTACTGAAGGGGAAATCCAGATTATGGACTTTTTTTGAAAATTATGAATTCCGATAAAACTGTGGTCTTCCCTATAACTGACGAAAGCTAACCGGGAGCCATCTGGCGACCAGATCTGACCGCTGTTCCTGCCTCGAGCTCTAAACAGTAGTGTTGGCTTTGAATTCTCTTCAAGCGAAATTAGATAGATTTTTCCTTTTAATCTGTAAGCAACAAGATTTTCTATAGGAGAAGGAACAGGATGGCTTCCTTGCCCGAGCCGCCAAGGTTTCCCTCCTTCCACTCTAATGGCCCAGACGGCCTGCTCTGTTCCTTCAGGATTGGAAGTGGGATTGGGATATTCACCGGATCTATTGGCAGCGCCTCCTCGAACATAGACAACGATCGTGCCATCGAAATTAAAAGCCAGCTGACCTAATTCCTGACCATCATCGGATGAATAATATGTCAGTTGGCTTGCATTGTATTCAGGCCCTCTAGCTATCCAGATATTTCTTCTCCCCTTCCAGTTAAAAACCCAAGCTACAAGATCTCCAGTCGGAGAAGCCACCAAATTCGATGGAAAAGCAGAGCTCATAATGGCTTCAAGAGTAAATGATTGAGCTGAATGAGAGAATATCAATACAAACAACAAAACAAGAATACAAAGCAAACCTGGTTTTCGATTCATAGATGATGAATTCATTATACCTCCTTATTTTTTTTACGGATCACCTCTGTCATTTTTTTATAATTAAAAGGAATAACTCAAACCTAGGATAAAATTTCGTCCTGGCTCTTCTATTGAATCAGGATCTGGCCTGGCCAGATAGGTCTTGTTGAAAAGATTGGAAAGATGAAGATAGAAGCGAAACGAGGAATCTATAAAATAGCTCAGTTGGATATTGACCACTTCATAAGAAGGTATTTCTATCTCAGCCGGCCCTGGATTTTTCTTATTCGCCTTAAACAGGGCGTTGACTTCTGCTGTGAATTTTTTAATCCAAAGGCGGGTACCCAAGAAAAGCTGCGGCGCTGGAACATCATTCAGAGAATTTTCCGTTTTCTGGCTCTTTCCTCTAAAAGAGAAATAATGGCCAAAGATTTTCCATCCTGGAAACGGATAATACTCCAGCTCTAATTCATATCCGCTGATTTTTCCCCTGATGATGTTTCCATATGTATAGATCGTCTCTGCTGCTCTGTAGCGCTCGATCATATCATCAATATTGTAATAAAAAGCATAGAGTCCCATGAAAAATCGTTTGTTGATGAATTTTACCCCCCCATCAAGATTGAGGCTCATCTCAGGATCAAGATCAGGCTGGGCGATGATGAATCCCCGTCCCGTGATTCCGGTGTAAAAGAGTTCATTCAGGCTCGGAGCCCTAAAGGCACGTGAAAAATTGGCAAAAAGAACAATCGTCTCAGATAATTTGGCTGATCCTCCTAAAAAGCCAGTCCAAGCTACATGGGAACTTTTCTCCACAGAGGGAGCATTTCCTGGCCTAGCCTTCATCTGGATAAAGTCCAAACGTATTCCCCCCACCAAGTCAAGATTCTTTACACCGGTATAGTCAGCAGAGATAAAGAAACCCAAGTCATTCCTGCGTCCTTCTGTGAAAGGCCATTCCTCTAAAACTCTTACTGTACGGCCTGCTGGATCAAAATAAGTATTCACATTCCTGGCCTTGGCTCCTATGCGGCCGAAGAAATCTGCCCCACCTTTGATTCTCATTTTATTTGCCATCATTTTTCCATAAGAAAGATTCAATCCAAAATCGAAACTCTGCGTTTTACTGTAAGATTCCTTGCTTTTGAAGTCTTGAATCTTCTCTTTCTTGGTTTCCAAAAAATGGGGATTCAGATAAGCTTGAAATTCTAGCTCTCCATTCATTCTCACTCCTTTCTCCAGCCACCGAAACTGAATCAGATTCTGGCTTTCCAGGGGATACCATGTGGGATTGGACAAACTGTCTCTGTTCGGCTTTCCGATGTCGTGACCTCTAGCACCAAGGAAACTGATATCCACTTCTCTTTCTTCGGTGGAAAAAGAAATTTTCCCTAAAAGGCTCCCTTGTGTGAATTGAGACATAAGGACTTCGCTAAAAGGAGACGAATAATTCTCTGCATCGTTAGCATGGAAAGATAAGCAGAATCCTGTTTTTTTGGTTTTTCCTTGCAGCGAAAAACCAATGCCTTTTTCTTGATTGACAGAACCATATTTTAGATTCAATTCTCCCTTAAGAGCCTTCTGGGATGAAGGCTTTTTAGTAAAGATATGAATGACTCCGCCGATGGCATCAGATCCGTAAAAAACCGAAGATGGACTTCTCAAGACCTCGATCTTTTCCACATCCCTAGGGTCTATGAAAGAAGCATTGGGCCCTGTGCGTCTATCGCTTATCACCCTTGCGTTATCAATCAAAATCAGCACACGACGCCTTGCCAAGCCACGGATATTGGGAACGATGGAAAAGCCTCCGGCCCCGATGCTGGATACTCCAGGGATATCCTGGAGGCCTTGGGTGATATTTGGAATCATCTTTTCTTCGAGATTTTCTTTGGAGATGACAGCTTGAGCCGCAGGAACTTTAGCCGAAGACTCAGGATATCTCATAGCAGTCACCACGATTTCTTCTCTCTGGCGAATCAGGGGAATCAACCTTACCAAAGTCTTCCTTGATGCTTCTTTATATGAGATGATCACTTCCTGCTCTAAATAATCAGGATGAATGATTTCCAGTTTAATTCTCTCAGCATCCTGAACCTGGAGACGAAACTGGCCCATCTCATCTGTTAAAGTCTTCGCCTGACTTAAGCGATGGAGAATAACCGCACCCTCCACAGGTTTTCCCTCTAGAGTCAGTACCTCCCCTTTAATTTCCAAGGCAAGTGAAGGCACCACAGAAAGAACGCCAATGAATAATAAAAAAACTGCTCTTTTCATCCAGATTGCAATTCAAAATAAAAGGAAGAGAAAGAGACTATAAAATAATCAAATGCCTGAACATTCATGAACACAATATTATATTCACTCTTTATTCTTTAAGGAAGGTCTGTTTTGAAATAGTAAACATCTTTTTTTTCACAAGCTGCGCTTTGCATTCTGCGGCAATCTCGACTAGTGAATGATCCAGGCTATGCGATTTTTTTTACAACAGACATGTCTTTTGACTCTTTCCAGAGATCCTCCATCTTAACCTTAAAAATAGGATGAATTGTTCCTGGGGATATTTCTTTTAGAGGAACTAGAACAAAGTTTCTTGTTTTGATTCTCGGATGAGGAACGACCAATTCATCTGTTTGGATTACATTTTGCTCTGCCAGTAAAATGTCGATATCGATTATTCGAGGGCCCTTTTTTCTAAGCGTTTTCCTTCCCATTTTACTTTCAATTTTTTTTATAAGATGGAGGAAGTCTAATGGCTTACGATCTGTTTCAACCTCGATCACTAGGTTGAAAAACAGAGGTTGGTCAGGAAGATCTACGGGTTCAGTCTCGTATAGAGAAGAGGTCTGAATTACTTCTACTCCTTGTTCTTTAAGAAAAAGAATGGCTTTGGCGAGATTTCTTGCTCTATCTCCGAGGTTGCTGCCAAGGCTTAAAAAATATCTCATCTGAATTGATAACTGGGATCGACCATCTTATCAATTTTATCTTTTCATTTCAAAACTCAGAAATCGCTCGATTTTTCTAAAGCCTTATGCCATCATTAAGAACTCGAGACAAAACAATGCAAAAAATAGAAAAATGGCGCTTGGAAGAACTGGCTCTTGTCTTGGACCAAATGAGCGCAATTTTAAGAAAAGGCGATCACTGTGAATGGGCCAATGTATTCGACCATTTCCAGGATGAGTCAAAGGATATACTTTCTAAAAAAGAATTTGATTTAGAATCATTGAAGAGGCTGATACGAAATATCAAGAATTGTTTTCAAAGAATGAGCTCTTTAAAAAAGCTTGTCATCTATGATTTAGAAGAAAGAAGAAAAGAAAGCAAAGAGATTACAAAAGATTTTCAGAACAAGATAGCTCGTCTTATTAAGATTTTAGAAGACATGGAGAAAAAGACGATCGAATTCATACATTGAAGGGAAAATCGCTAAAGCTCAAATATATGGAACCTTTTCAAAACTCCTAGAACTGAGAATGTGACCCAAAGATGATCTTCTAAAGAAGATTTTGATACCCCTGCTCTCCAGTAACCATCTTTATTCTGTCTGCGCTGAAGCCATCTAAGTCCTTGTCGGATTTTCTCATGTTTGAGATCAAAGTTAATTCTTGATAAGGAATCAAGACTACTCAATACATCTGTCGCCCAGAAAGGATAGGTGATTTCTTCCCAAAACGATGGGAGCCGTCGGTCTTCATATTTATCGGCCTTAAAAAAACGAGACAAAAGCAGCTCTCCTGCCTTCTTGGCCTCTTTGCTCTTTCTCCAAGTGGGAGACGCGGCGAATGCTCTAAGCACCATACCTGTGACAAGATGAGAGAAAGGCTGCGTTTTATCAGGTTTGATAGGTTTGAGTTTCAATTGGGCTTCAAAATTATACCGAGATTTCAGCTCCTTTTTGTCTATCGTCCGGTAAGGAATGACCCACCCCCCATCATCCTGTTTGTTTCTTATAATCCATCGGAATCCCTTTTGCACTCTTTTGTCCTTATCCAATCCGTAGAGACAAAAGATCTCCAGAGTCAATGCATGGTATGTAGGTGCATATTCGTTAAGATAAGCACCGCGGAAGTCTCCCTCTGCGGCCTGTGTGGAAAACAGGAATTTGATCGCTTTTTTTATCCCTTCATCCTTTATATTACATCCGTAATAATATAACTTCAGAGTATTTCTTAGCGTTTCCACGATATAATAGGACTTTTCCCAGCGGGGATGGCCTTCGTACTTCCGCCTGGACCAGCTCCCATCAGATCTCTGCGCTTTTAATATTCTTATCCGAGCCGCAAACTTCTGGAGGTTTCTGTATTCTCGATCAGTGGGAACTTCAAGAATATCTTTCTTTAACCAGTAGAGGATGGGCAAATTCCCTCTTGCCAGAAGGAATTCGATAGCTTTGTTTGTATTGAATTCCATAAGAAATTTTAAAGCGTCAACCTACTTTTCATGTGCTTTCTGTTCAGGATTGAGAATGATGCATATAAACTCAAAAGTGCTCTTGAAAGGATTTTTAAACTGGTGCTTTTCTTTTTTTCCGATAAACAGGCTTTGGCCTTCGGTGATAACGGTCTCTTCTTTGTCCTCTTTGATTACGACTCCTTTTCCTTTTTCCACCTTGACTACATGCTCGAAATCATGGTTGTGGAACGGCGTATTTCCTCCAGGAAGGACTTTAAAATATCTCATGATAATGCTTTCAGATCCATCTTCGGGTCCGATAAGGACCCTTCTTAAAACATTATTGATACCTTCTTCTTCGAGGTAGTCTTCTCTTACATCCGCATCATTTTTAATGATCAAATTTTTCTCCTCAGAAGTTGTCCATTTTATTCCAAATGGCCAACTTCTGTCAATTCTTTCCCGAGGAAACTGAGGGCCAAAATTGGGAGCAGTTCTATTTTTCATACAAAAGATAGAACCGTCTCTATTTATTAATCTATTTGATTTTCATCAAGAATTTAATATAAGTTAATTAAACACCTCCGAGACCTTAAGATGATAATCTGAAAGAAAAAAAGGGAGGATAGGGATGGATGAATATATCTTTTTAGATAACGGCGCTACCTCTTATCCCAAGCCTGAAGAAGTCTATACATTTATGGATCAGTTCTATAGAAAATTTGGGGTAAATCCCGGCCGTTCTGGCTATGATCTCTGTCTGGAAACCGGAGAGCTGGTCGAAGAAACCAGAAAAATGCTGACAGAGTTATTCAATGGCAAAGATCCAAACAGGCTTTGTTTTGCTTATAATTCTACCGACGCTCTTAACCTCATCATAAACGGCATACTCAAGAAAGGCGATCACGCCATCACAACCACAATTGAGCACAATTCTGTCCTCAGACCTCTCTATCATTTATACAAATTCAACGGAGTGGATGTCGATTATATCCCTTTCGATAGCCAAGGGTTCGTCGATCCCGATGACTTTCCAAAAAAATTCAAGAAAAACACGAGGCTTGTTATTGTCAATCATGCTTCCAACGTGATCGGAACCATTCAGCCCATCAAAGAAATAGGGAAATATTGTAGAGAAAGAGGAATTCCTTTCGCCATAGATGCTTCTCAATCTGTGGGAAAAATCCCTGTCGATTTAGAGGAGATGAATGTGGATGTTGTGGCTTTCACAGGGCACAAATCGCTTCTCGGCCCAACTGGAATTGGAGGCTTATATGTCCGGGAAGGAATAGAGATCCGTCATACTCGAGCGGGAGGGACGGGGGTCCGTTCGGCGGTAAGGACGCATCTCTACGAATATCCTTATCGGCTCGAGTACGGAACTCTCAATACTCTGGGAGTGGCAGGACTTCACGCAGGTCTTAAATGGATACAGAAAAAAGGCATGGAAAATATCCATGAACAAGAAATGAAATTGACAAAAATGCTCAGAGATGGACTCAAAGACATGGGAGGTGTAATCCTATATTGTCAGGATGATCTTCAGGACCATATCGGCATTTTTCTTTTTAATATCGACGGTTTTGAGGCGCTCAACACGGGTACGATGCTGGACGTGGACTACAACATCGCCTGTCGAACTGGTCTCCATTGTGCTCCTTTGGTCCATGAGCAGTTGGGAACAGATAAGATCCATGGAGCCGTCAGGTTCGGAATTGGCCCTTTCAACACTGAAAAGCACATAAAAACTGCCATTGAGGCTGTAAAAGAAATCGCTCAATCCCGTAAAAATTAAGAAGCAAAGTATTAGAGAACAAATTAAGATTTAAACGGGTAGCCATCAAAAGGACAAATTGAAAAAGAATATATATGATTGATGTTCTCTATTCCATAAAAATTGCTTTTTATTTTTTTCCAATGACAAGAGCATCTGCGACAATCTCAGAGATTGTCTTTACTTCCACTCCGAGTTTATAGTGCCTGTTGAGCTCCGAAAGCTGATCGATGCAATTATGACAAGGAGCAGCGACGACTTCAGCTCCTGTTTTTTTGATCTGATCTGCTTTTATTTTTCCTGCCTTAAGACGCCTTTCAGCAAAGCGGCTCATAGCCAGCTGGCCCCCCCCTCCCCCGCAACAAAAATTATTTTCTCTGTTTGGTCTCATCTCGACAAATTTAGCGGCAGCATGTTTTAAAATAAAGCGCTGCTCCTCGACAATCCCTCCTAAGCGGACCAGATTGCAGGGATCATGGAGTGTTATAATTTTCTGGTTTCGGGAAGGGTCGAGTCTGATCTTACTCTTTCGAATATAATCTGCGATCAATTCGAGAATACTCTTAACTTCGAGTCCATATCTTCTCTGCAGCCACTCTGGAGCTTCCCAGCGGTTAGAGTTGAAGCCATGGCCACATTCAGCCAAAGCCAAGAGCTCGCAATCAAACTTTTTTAAAGATATAAGCAGCCGTTCTGACATTTTTCCTGAGGCCTCATCATCACCAATGAAGAGACCGTAATTAGTGACATCATAATTTTCACTGGAAAAGGTCCAGCTCTCCTGGGCCGCATAAAATATCTTTCCGGTAGCCAGGATAGATAGAGGAAAAAACATAGGCTCTCGTGGATTGACTGTGTAGAAGACTCTGCTGCTTTTCTTGTCTACAGGGAGTCGGGCTTTTGGGTCGTCCACTTCTGCTTTGAGCTCTTCTTCCAGCCATTGCACAGTTTCTATCCAGTCCTCTTTAGCAATGCCCATATTGTTCCCTGCCCTGATTGCTGTATCCACTGTAGATTGAAGACCTGGAGGAACAAGCCCCATCTCTGCTAGAATCCCTCTTGCCAGCCGGATAAGATAAGGAATGTTTATGCCCATGGTACAATTCAGAGTACAACGGGCACACAAAGTGCAGCGACCGAAGAGAGAATCTATCCATTCTTCCACCATTTTCTTGTTGAAATCTTTGGCGTCTATCCAGCGAGGTATTCGCTTCCCCATAGAGCTAAAATATTTTTTGAAGACTCCAGCGATTAAGCTTAATTTGTAAGCTGGGAGGGCTTTTACATCTTTTTCGGCCAAATAATAATGGCAGGAATCCGAACAAAAACCACAGCGGAGACAGGAATTGAGATAAGCCGCATACTCATAATGGATTCTTTCTTGGAAGAGTTGAAGTGCTTTCTTGAAATCTTCAGGCTTGAGTTGTTTGAGTCTTTCTTCCAAAGGATCTTTTTCAGGTTCTTGGCTTTCCATTTTTAGGCTTTTGATATGCTCTTATGAGGAAAAACTCCTCTTCTTCCGAAGAAAATGCCAAAAAGCACTCTGGTGTAAAAGAAAAAAAGGCAATGGCGAATCTTCCCTAAAGGAATATAGAGAAACAAGATTATTGTCGCCAGAAATAGAATAGACCTCATATTCTTTTCAAAAGTTACGACAAAAGCGAGAATCAAGACAAGATCAACTAGAATGTTGGCCACATAGTCATCCAAACAGCTTAGAGTTTTCATGTACTTGAGGTATATTCTTTTCACCAAAAGCCCCAATCCGCAGAAAATTCCAACCGCTATAAGGACTCGGAGAATAGATATTAAGTCAGGGCTCAGGGCAAACGGAACCATGAGGGAAAAAATGTAAAATAGGGCAGCAAAGAGGCCACAATGATATAAAACGCCAGCTATGTATGTTAGAAAGTGTTTTTTTGCACTTTCCTTCTCCCAAGGCATCATCCCCCGAGTGAAAGCATAAACAATCCCTTTTCTTCCCTTCCAAGAAGTCTGGGCGTGATAGAGTCTTTTGCCAAAAGAAAAAGTCTTTAAAATAAAAAGGACTAAGGATATGAGGGAGAACAAGAAAGAGGCGATGACGGCATATCTCAGGAAAATTTGCATCAGGCTTTTTTCTTCTTAAACACAACCATCCGGCTTTGGTAACCCAGCTACTTTGCAGGCTCCTTTAGCTGGTCCGGAAGGGAAGAGATGATAGATGTATCTGAGCTGAAAGCCTGTGTTTTGACAGACTTTGCGGACCATAGGCGCTAGATTCTTCTTCAAATAATAGTCCCGGATATATTTGATGACTGCCCAATGATCTTCGGTTAGGGTCTCTATTCCTTCTTCGATTTTGGCTAAGAGGGCGGCTACGTCTTTATCCCATTCCTCAGGATTTTCCATAAATCCCTCTTCACTGACTTTAATTTTTTTCCCTTCAGCTTCAATAAAAGGCATTCCTGAACCTCGATCTTTATTTGACTTTAAAACGCTCTATTATAGCATATCCCACTCTGATTTCGACACGTTCTTCTATCCTAGTAACTTAATTATATTATCTTTCTTCGTATTTTCTATTCTGCTCCAAAGGTTATTTTGACATGAGAAAGAGTTTGACAAAATAAACACAATTTCCTTTATTATGAAAAGTACAATAAAAAGAAAAAGGAGGTCTTCTATCATGAAAAAATACGTGAGTTGGAGAGTATCGGTTAGCCTGCTTCTCGTCGGCGCCTCTGTCATAGCCTATTTGATCCATTACTTTATTTTCCGAGATGTTCATCATATTTTTATCTATATGGTAGGAGATATTGCTTTTCTCTTCCTTGATGTCCTCTTGGTCATCTTGTTTATCGAACGACTGTTAACCCGACGGGAGAAACGGGCATTGATGAATAAATTAAACATGGTCATCGGGACGTTCTTCAGTGAAGTCGGGCTCGATCTTTTAGAGAAGTTTTCTGATTTTGTCGAGAATTCCGACGTCCTGGAAAAAGAATTAGAAATCCAGCCTACATGGGGAAAAAAAGATTTTAAAAAAGCCACAGCTTCTGCCCAGAGCTTCTCTTATGATGTCAGGATTGACAAAACAAATCTCTCCAGACTGCAAGAATTTCTTTTTAGCAAACGTCATTTTCTGTTGCGTTTACTCGAAAATCCTAATCTTCTTGAACATGATCGTTTCACAGATTTGCTCTGGGCTGTTTTCCACATAGCTGAAGAACTGGCCTTTAGAGGCGTGAAAATTGAAGATTTACCTGAATCAGATTATGAACACCTGGCAGGAGATATAAAACGCGCTTATTCTCAACTGACAAGCGAATGGATCAGTTATACTTCTCATCTTAAAGAAAGCTATCCCTTTCTTTTCTCTCTCGCAGCCCGAGTGAATCCGATGAATCCTCAAGCTTCGCCCATAGTGAGCTGACGGAGATTATCTTTTTTTGCTTTAATTAAAAAGTGGAAAGATAAAGAACTGTTACCTGAAGATGAAAAAATCAAGGAAAAAGAAGGTATTATTCATCTGCACCCATAATTCTGCTCGATCGCAAATGGCAGAAGGATTTCTAAACCATCTCTATGGTGAATATTATGAAGCATACAGTGCTGGGACTACTCCTTCTAAAGTCAATCCTTACGCGATAAAAGTGATGGAAGAAGTCGGAATCGACATTTCAACTCATTATTCAAAACGATTAGATGATTTTATCAATAAACCATTTGATTATGTGATTACAGTCTGTGATAAGGCCAAACAAACCTGCCCCTATTTTCCTGGAGGAAAAAGAATTTTACATAAAAGTTTCGAAGATCCTGCCCAGGCAAAAGGGATTGAAGCCGATATTATAAGTGTTTTCAGAAAAGTCCGTGATGAAATCAAAGACTGGATTAAAAGTTTTGGAAATATCGAATAAAGTGCAGTCTTAGAATGAAAAGCAGACTTTTAAAATTTGAACCATAAAGTCATATTAGCATAGATGCTATCGGAAAGACTCTCACCAATATTGGGTTTATCATAAAAGACATATTTTATATTGGGAATGATCCATACATTTTGGGCTAATTGCCAGCTGATCCCGACGATGATGAGATTGAAAGGCGCGCCAGGATTCTCAGCAAAGGGAATATAGGAAATCTTGTGCCCCGAATAGTGATTCTCGAAGCCATCTCCAAACATCCTATCGAACCG
>JABAOF010006718.1_pt1 | contig 17068 bp, 21 predicted proteins | sample 7062171 | NCBI WGS metagenome assembly JABAOF01 (sample SAMN14538628, study PRJNA623070) | marine sediment metagenome | biome: marine biome [ENVO:00000428]; feature: marine pelagic biome [ENVO:01000023]; material: deep marine sediment [ENVO:00002113] | place: India: Gulf of Khambhat ...
GACTGTTCGATGGACTGTTCGTCGCCAATATCGGCGTAGATCGAATCAAATATCGATAACTCGGAGCCGGAAAAAGCTGGAATGTGCAGTCCACATTGAGACATCAAAGATAACAACCCAGCGGTCTTCAGTGAGACCGTCTTGCCGCCCGTGTTTGGTCCGGTGATAACTAAGGCATATGTGTCCTTATCCAAAACCAAATCAATGGGCACAACCTTATCCGGATCAAGCAAAGGGTGGCGGGCGCTTAGCAATCGCAGGGTCGATCCAGGGTGATCGTCGTTCGCTCGAGTTTCGAAGGGTTTCATGATCGGTTCGTTGGCATCCAACTCCTCAGCGAAGCGCGCCTTCGCAAAAGCCAGATCAAGTTCGGCTAACGCTTTAACGGTTCGGATAATGGTTTCCGACTCTCGCCCTACCTGTTCAGAGAGCCCGGCCAAGATACGACGCACCTCATCGCGCTCAGCCAATTGAAGTTCGCGCAGTTGATTGTTCAAATCAACCACCGTGAGCGGCTCAACGAACAGTGTCGCACCGGAGGCGGATTGGTCATGGATTACCGATTTAACTTTCCCTTTAAACTCGGCTCTCAATGGGATAACAAATCGACCATCGCGCTGGGTGATGATCGGTTCTTGGAGCATGGGAGCGATCTTTGAGTCATTTAGCAAGCGTTGAAGCTTTCCCATCAAACGGTCATGTGAAACCCGTAGATCGTGCCGGATCGTGGCGAGCTTTTCTGAGGCGCTATCGAGAACTTCACCGCGCTCATCAAGTGTCGTTGAAATCGCGTCGATCAAAGTTGAGGATCGCTCTAACCCAAGCGCCACATTCGAAAGGACGGGGTAGGTCTCACTTTCTTTGTCAAAACGGCGTCGCAGCTTGCGGGAAGCAATGAGGGTGCTCTTGAGATCGAGCAATTGATCGGGTTCTAAGATCGCGCCTCGGTTGGTCGCGTGAACTGCGGACCTCACGTCATGCGCCCCTCCAATCGTGAGACCAGGCACCATGTTGAGCAATGTGCGCGCCTCCGTTGTCTCCGCCAAACGGCGACGCACTTCCTCCAAATTACCGGTTGGCATCAACGCCCGCGCCAACTCCTTGGAGGCCGAAAAAGCAGCATGTCTCGTTAAACGGTCGAGGATGATCGGAAGTTCAAGGGTGTCGATCGATTTTGCATCCATACCGAAGGCAGTGTAACATGATTCCCAGCGTATTTCATGACCCACGCGAATCTCTGAGCCACAACAACCGTTGTCTTGCCTCTGTGGTCTACATAATGGTTATCCGCCGCATAGCTAAACCGCTATTTGAGGGGCAATGACTTATGCCATAGAGGTTGGCAATCGCAAGGTTGACTGATAGACTAGTTTATTGTTCTGAGGTAATTGAGACTACAGTGGGAGATATTGGGATGTTTTTCCACTCGATGATACTTGAGCCCGACGCAATTCACTCAACGCCGTTTGATCAAGGTGTTTTCAGGGGGCGGTGTTGTGGATTGTCCGGCACACAAAGATCGAATAAGAAAGGGCCACATGTCTAGTAACTCTGAAGCGTCCAGTCGATTCGATCCATCAATCGTTCCGTTGTTGAGAAGTCTTGCACTCGAACTCCTTATCTATGGACCGCTCGTAACGCTTTATTTTTTCATCGTACTCCGTACCGCAAACGACTGGCTTACCAATCTTTTCACTGCTTCTTCAACCGGGTATGCCATCACTGCAGTGCTCCTCATTGTGGGGCAAGGAGCGATGCTCGAGATTCTCACCTCGTGGCTTCTGCGCAGGTTCGGACTCAGGCATTAAACTATGTGGTTTCCGATCTCACAGGTTTCGATCAACCCTCTCATCCTCGCCATCATCGGTTTTGTTGTTGGTGTTCTTGGTGGATTCTTCGGTGTAGGTGGAGGGTTCCTGGCTGGCCCGATGATGTTTTGGGCCGGCGTACCCATTAATTTTGTCGTCGGCACCGATTTGGCTCACATGACAGGAAAATCGATCGTTGCTGCCCGTCGCCATCGCGCGCTTGGCCATGTTGATCTCCGCCTGGGTGTCCTGATGATCCTCGGCACGATCCCCGGCATTGAAGCGGGTGCACAACTGATCGAGTGGCTCGAGGCGATCGGCAACATCGAAGAAGTCGTCGGGCTGACATATGTGCTTATTTTGACCTCGATCGGTCTTTTCACGGCATGGGAGAGCCTGCGTGCGATCCGCATTAGGAGAACTGACCAACTCGAAGCCCAAGAAGTCTTAGGGATTCAAAGTTTGTCCTATCGCTCACGCCTGCTCAGGATCCCACCTATGGTCCATTTACCTATATCGGGTATCGAAGAGATTTCGGTCTGGGCAATCATCCTTGTGGGAGCCCTGACTGGGGTTCTCGCTGGCTTCCTTGGCGTTGGCGGCGGTTTTCTACGCATGCCGCTTCTGATTTACCTGCTCGGTGTCCCGACGCATGTCGCCGTAGGTACGGACCTCTTCGAGATCATGATCTCGGCCGGTTATGGCACTGTGAGTCATGCGTTTAAAGGGAATGTGGACATTCTCATCGCCCTCACGATGAATACTGGCGCGGCCATCGGTGCCCAAATGGGCGCGGTCATGACGCGCTACTTCTCAGGTCCGATCATCCGCTTCCTCTTCTCGTTTTTACCTCTGATCGCTGCCGTACTGGTTTTACTGCGCGTTACTGGCTGAAAGGGAGGTCAAGGGCTATATGAAGCAAACTGCGCAATTTCAAAATGAGGGCTACTCACTTATCGGTATCGGAAGGGAACCGCGCGATCCAAACCACATGCGATATGCCGAAGCGGTCTCGATAGCCATGGGCTTGCGCCCCGTCCTCCTTCATGTCTCTTCACCTGGCGAGCCGCCGGAAGAAGGTAAAAAACTATTGGCAAGCGCACGTGCCATGCTCACATCCGAGGATGTCGAGATCCTTCACGTTGAAGGAAATGTGGTGGACGAGATCCTACAGGAGCTAAAACGTCGTCCCTATCGACTCCTCGTGATGGAGACTTCAATCAGCGATCCCGATCAGCCTGCTTCTCAACTCAGCCAGCGATTAGCGAACAGGGTAGGTGTAAGCGTGTTGCTGATCCGCAATCCGTCAGAACGAATCAAGGAAATTCTGATATGCACTGGCGGTCACCCTGAGTCAACCCCCGCTGTTTCTTTAGGCATCAACCTGGCACAGGCTTTCGAGGCGAACGCAACGATCCTTTATGTCGCCTCCAGCACCCCATCGATGTATACAGGCCTCCCGGCGATCGATGAGGGGCTAGAACAAGTTTTAACCCGCGAAAGCCCACTTTCCAATCATCTTAAAGAAGCAGCGTCGATAGCCGAAGCGGCTGGGGTAGAGACCAAGCTTGAACTCCGTCACGGCGTCGTTGCAGAGGAAATCGTCCGGGCATGTGAGATAAAACCGAACGATCTGGTTGTGATCGGTGCTCCCAAGCCAGGGGCATTAATCGAGCGATTATTCTTGGGTCGCGTCGCTCCACAATTGATCACCAGCAGCAAATGCTCCACCCTAATCGTTCGAGAAAACGGTACTTAAACATCCTGTACTCCTCAACCACGATACCCAGCAGTTGAGAACTGGTCATTTGTCACTATCTGCTGGATCCTTTTCAGACCAAAATAGGAAAATACCAAACTATCTGCAGACGATATTTCGATCCAGTGAGCCGTTGCTCAATGCTTGTGAGGCAAAGATGGACGATCTAACCAGCGCATTTCTCGAATTAATCCGGCTCGCATCCACCGATTTGTCACCGGACGTTGAGAGATCTCTGATCAATGCACGAGATCGGGAAGCAGCCGGCTCGGCCGCCAAGAGCGCCATGGATACTGTGTTACAGAACGTGGCTCTGGCGCGTGAGCAATCCACTCCAATATGTCAAGACACTGGAACACCAATATTCTATGTCCAATATCCACAGGGTTGGAGCACCGGCCAATTGCGTAAGCAAATTCAATCTGCCGTGGTCGAAGCAACCGCCCTTGCCTACCTACGCCCGAATGCCGTCGATTCCATCTCCGGCGTGAATAGCGGTAACAATCTCGGAGACGAAGCCTTCCCCACGATCCACTTCACAGAGATCGAGGCTGAGGAGTTGATCGTCGATCTGATGCTTAAGGGGGGAGGTTGTGAAAACGTTGGCGCTCAATACGCGCTCCCAGACCGACGCTTGGCTGCTGGACGAGACTTAAAGGGCGTGCGCAAAGTTGTCCTCGATGCGGTATGGCAAGCCCAAGGCAAAGGCTGCTCTCCCGGCGTTTTAGGTGTGGCCATCGGTGGCGATCGCGGGTCATCCTACTATGGGTCAAAGGAAGCCCTCTTCCGCAAAATGGACGAACCCAACCCGGACCTCGACTTGGATGCCTTTGAGGAACGGTTGACAGAAGAAGCCAATCGATTGGGCATCGGTCCCATGGGTTTCGGAGGGAAGACAACCGTGCTCGGGGCTAAAATCAAGGGCATGCACCGCCATCCAGCGAGTTTTTTCGTCACCGTATCTTACATGTGCTGGGCGCATCGACGCCGCCGGATGATCGTGCGCGGCAGCGAAATTCAGTACTCATAGGAGAGCGGGGTATGTACAACCTCAGTATTCCCATCTCAGACGATCAAATCCGTGAACTTAAAGTTGGCGATTCCGTCTCTCTTTCCGGGATCATCATCACCGGACGCGATACGGTTCACAAATGGATGATTGATACCTTCATTAAGGAGACACGCCAGCCTCAAGACGATGACCTTCAGGTTTACGAAACCATCAAACCCATGCTCAATGGGGGCGCTATCTACCACTGTGGACCGGTGGTGGCTGGTCTTGACACCGGCGATTACCGCTTCGTAGCAGCTGGTCCTACAACCAGCATCCGCGAGGAGCCATATCAGGGCGACGTGCTGCGTCACTTTAACTTAAAAGCCGTGATCGGAAAAGGCGGCATGGGCCCACAAACCCTCGCCGCTTGCCAGGAGGTACCTGGCGTTTATCTACACGCCATCGGAGGAGCAGCTTCATTGATCGCGCAGTCTGTTCAACGTGTGATCGATGTACATAAACTTGAATTTGGGGTTCCCGAAGCGATGTGGGTGATCGAGGTGAAAGACCTCCCTGTTGTCGTGACCATGGATGCCCACAACAGCAGCATTCACGCAGAGGTGGAGAGGCAATCCATGGTGGAATTGGAGAAGTTAATGGCGTCGTAAGACAGGAGGAGGGAAAAACAACAAGAACGATCGTGCGTCGACCGTGAGACAAACCGGTCGACGTATCTTTCGCCTATGATCCTTCATGAGCTTGTTTTATACGGTCGATCTGAGGACGAAGCCGGCTAAGCTTACAATCCATCGAGTGTAATTCTCGCCAAAACGGCCCTGTGATCGGAATGTGGACCATCAGGGGCATCTAAGTGACGGGCCTCCAATACCTTCCAACGATGGTCACCTGGAAAGAAAAAAATGTAGTCTAATCGTCTGCGCCTCACTCGGCCCCTCGAAAATAGGCGTAACTCGTGTGTCGTACCATCCGTTTTTGGGTGAACATACCGATAGACATCGAGCCATGTTTGCTGCATATGTGCGATCTGCGCCGCGTGTTCGCTGACATTGAAATCACCGCCAATGAGCGCCGACTTGGCATCCAGCGACGGAGGTCACCCATTCTTGCAGATGTTGCACCTGCGCCGCGTTGTGACTCGGTAACAAGCTTAAGTGAACTGAGAAAACCGGTAACTGAACCCTTGGTGTCTCTACCACTGCGCCAAGCACCAATCGGCGCACAAAGGGTCGAAAACTTGGTTTTAGATGTCGGAGGCGAGGCGTTTTTATTGGAAAACGACTGAATACCGCCAAACCCTCTTCAAATCCTATTCCCCTATGATGGCCATTGGCTCGCGAGTAGACATACGCCATCTTTAATCTGTCCGCGAGCCACTGATCGGTACGGATATCTGGTGTCCGTGCAACTTCTTGCAGCAGGAGGATATCCACTTCTTCCACCTCGACCAATCGGGCAAACGCCTTCAGACGTTGCAGTAGGCGACGATAACGCGGCCAGTCATGCCACAGATTGGCGCTCAACACCGTGATTACATCGTCCTTTCTATAAGAAGCACGGATCAAACTGTCACCTGATGTCTTTCTCCCATGAGGTTCGACAACCGAGAGAGTCTGATCGATCACCGGACTCAGCAAACGAAAGATGGGGATCAGTAGAAGTCTACGTAGCCGTCGCAACAGATGCACAAAATAAGACGCGCCGCCTCCAGGCTGCGCGTTTCGATGGATATCTCTTGATTTCGACAAATAAGGCTCCACAACTAGGGATTTCCCTGAGATGTGGAATGTTATATCACTCCCATGCTTCTAAGTCCATAGGACTTCGGAGCCCCTACCTTGCACTTTCACCCCGCTCATCACGAACCATAGCATCACGCATTCCAGCCAAAAACCCGGGAACCATCTCTTTGGGGAACTTTGGCCAGGTGATCACAAGCATCGCCAGGATCCATCCCACCAACCACCAGCCGGTTGCCGGAGCTTGGTGCAGAGTCGTCCAAATGAACCAACCATAGATCGGTGCTTGGGATAACATACCTAGTGACCGCGGAACACCGACACGGATGAAATACAGAATCCAAATTAGCAAATATAAAGCCGCAACCCGTTGGTTGACAATCCCTGATGCAGCCATATAGACCAAGAGCCCGGCAGCCACCAACATATCAATTTGAAGATCATGATCCCCCACCCATGTTCGGTAGCGCACCCTGCTACGACGGGCAAGTGGACCATCCAGGCTATCACTCGTCCAAGAAGCAATGAGCAACCACGCTGCCAGTGGTAGTCCTACTTCCCTTTGGGTAAAACCCAACCAGACAAGCACACCAGCCAAAAAAACACGCAGGATGGTCAGTAAATCCGCAACTTGTTTCGCAACCAGCATATGCCCTCCTTCCGAATTAGGAAGGCCAATCCCGTTCTTCAGATTATTCTATCATTTTAACTCCATTATCAAGCCTCCTAGCTTCCAACAAGCTGACAGGCTACTTCCCTGAGGCTATCAACTTATTGTGGGCGAATTACTTTCGTTTAATTGGTGACCTCTACCGTGATCAAGGTGTTGCGACATTTCATGAATTGTCCCAAGCCATTCGTTACGGGATTCCTATGCGATTGAGGCAACGATCAAGCGCCGCACACTAACGTGCGCGGCTACCGTAGATCCTCCCCTGGAAATGACTTCACCATGGAACAGCTTCCACCAATATTTAATCAAGACGCAGGAATCACACCCGCTGCCCTTACAATTCTACTTTCCGCAAAGACTTCCACTGGTCTGGGTAGTCACCTTTTTGTTTTTAATTTCACAAGATGGCTGCACGACTGTGTTCGTCGCGCTCCTCCAGTTAGCCTTCACAGATCCTTCTCTCAGGAAGGGTATTGATGTTTAGCAAGCGCTTTCATGTCCTCTTTCAATCCACCAAGGGCATACTGCTCGTTACTAACGATATGATTTCGATCGTTACTGCCCTTTGAGGGATGCTATCTGAACCGTTAGAAGAATTGGGCGTTGCGGACGTAGTCATAAGTTTAACGTGGACTTTAATGAAGGGGGCGCTGGTACTTGCTGGTAAATACCTAATGGTCCTCAACGACCACGAGACGATGGTTGACTACAACTACAAGATCATGATCGCAACCGTCACAAACGTCCAATATGCTACCGATCTAAACGATCCCCTATCTATAGGAGTGACCAAGATGGTGGGTGATCAGGTGGTTGGCCACTAACCGGGCGACGATCTTCATGGCTACCGTCACGATGAGGAAGTTGCTGCCGGTGATTGGTTATATACACATTAAACGACCATGGTCCGCGATTACAGTATAATGGCAAAATATTCAGCCATTTGAAAGGTTATGAGTGACGTCCTATGGTGCTGGTGAATGGGTTCGGTACCAAATCGTATTGCGAGTTCTATGAAGGACGTATTTAAACAGAGGTGAGATGGGAGAAAGCCGCGCGCGGCACCTACTTTCGGTCTTTTCCCTGGAGACTTGAGATCGAACCTGATCATGCGAATTTCTATAATAGCCACGACATCTTCGATAAGATCGTCGGCAAATTGGGTGACACGACCCCAGTGGACTTCTACACCACTAAGACCTACAATGGTTTCCAGTCCGTCGATTCATCCAACCCCTCAGGTCTGTGCGATATGGCTGGCAATGGACGGTCGATGTGGACCAAGTAACTCACCTCCACTACACACGTGGGGGTAGCAAAGCCGATTAGGGGTACAATTTACGGATCCGGAAGAGAAACAAAGCTGGTCCCGATTACTTCAGTGCTAATGTAGGCTTCCACTGCGTGAGGTTGTAGGACGATTGATCAAGTGAGAACTGGATAGCAAAGATGACGATAACGTCCATCGGTCAAAAAGCATATAGAAGGCTCAGAGCGTATTGGAAACTCATCAAGAGCCTCCAAACGGGACTGCTACTCCTCACCGGATTGGCCGGTTATATGAGTGCCCGATGTCCGGTGATCACCTGGCAGACATTGCTGGCTTTGACCGGAAGTCTGTTTTTAGCGATCAGCGGAAGTACGATCTTGAACATGGTCTATGATCGAGACATCGATACTCAAATGAAGCGTACTTGTAATCGACCCCTACCCCTGAGACAAATAAGTGTGAGGGAAGCACTCTCGCTGGGTGTGGTTCTTAGCACCCTGGGAATAGGATGGGCTTTTATCCTCTCACCGATTTACGGTACAGTGGTCTTCGCTGGCTTTTTCTTCGACATCGTCATCTATACAATCTGGCTCAAGCGAAGGACGGCCTGGTCGATTCTTTGGGGCGGCATCGCTGGTGGTATGCCGATCTTAGCCGGTCGTGCACTTGGCATTGAACAGATCGATTGGATCGGCCTCCTGCTGTCCATGGCGGTGCTGCTATGGATACCCACCCACATCATGACCTTTAATCTACGCCATAAAGCCGATTACGAGCGCTCTAGCGTCCCGACTTTTCCATCCACCTACGGAGATAGAGTGACACATCTGGCGATCGCGGTTTCCAGCGTGATCGCCTCGGTTGCCATGGGTATCGCTGCCTACGGCATCGGCATGACGTGGGGCTATCTACGTGTGCTCGCTGTGCTTAGTGCAGGTCTTTTCTTCCTCGCAGTGTCCAGCGTGGTTCGCCCTTCAGTTAAATTAAATTTTAGTCTCTTTAAATTCGCCTCAATCTACATGTTGAGCTCAATGTTATTGGTGTTGGTTGAGACCATGTGATTCAGAAAAACTCGGTACTTAATCGGATCCGACTCCTCGATTCCGCATTATTTTCAGCTTACAAAATCGCAGTTGTAATCGAATGTCTAGGCAGCCTGGTGGTCATATGTCAGACGATCATTTCTGGGGTTCTGCTGGTTTCCAATCTGATCTTGATCATACTGGGCGTTGAAGCCCAACAGACCCCGATGTCGTGGTCGTCGCCCCACCCATCCCACTCGACCTTTAACTGGGCTTGATCTCTCATTTTCCCATTAATCAAGTTGACTATATGGCATTCATCGTTCTTGGGTTTCTTGCCATGCTCCTGACGCGTGAGCTCACCCCTGGCGTGACAGCAAGAGTCACATTGGCGTGCGTACATAGCAACGTGAGGCCTACTGATTATCACATTTTCTATTGCGCTCAGCCTATAAGGAAATGCGCGACCAGGTTTGATCCTTGCCGGAATTAGTCCTATGCTGATCGGTTACGGCGGACATCTTCTGACCTTATTGCATGTCGGTCGTTATTTTCTACGCAGACAATCTTCACTATATTGCTGTCTCTGTTGTTGATGATGGTCGCCATTGTGGCCGTGTTAGCCCTCGCGTGATGGAGAAATTCGAGCGTTGGAAACTCACACTTCCTACGCCTAGGTTCTTCCTCCTCTCTGGGCTGATGTAGAACGGGGTAGTTCGAATCCCTTGCTTCCTGGCTTAGGCTTGCTCCTTTAGATCGATTTTCTGAACACGATGCCATTAGCTACAGTTGGGATTTTATGAGGTGCGACAATATACCGTTTCGGCTTCTTATGACTAGCAATCAAGAACCCCTCCGTATCCGACGCTTGCCCACAATGGCCTGCCTCTTCGCCACTCAGGAATGGAAAGCTTGCCTCTGGTTGCGGTGATGATCCTGATGGCGATCAAGCTCAGTCATTCACACATTACGAAACCTTAACTAGCTGTTCTTTATATCGGCACCGGTTTGAGGTCGTTATTAGCAAGGTTGCTGTATTCCCACATCTAAAGAAGCGAAAACAACCTCAGGCTAGCACTCTGGACTAGAAGGAGGTCCGAGGCCCTTAAAAACGATGGTACGCAACTTAGGTTGAAGCCTGCGACTGCAGATGTTATCTGGGCTCTATATCAAAAATCTCAGTCTACAACTCAATTGGGTCGCACGGACCGGGGATATCTTCACCCATGAGCCTCTGTAATGGCCGTTCGGTGTTTAGATCGAAGGCCATATAAGCATCAGCAGATCACGCTAATAATTCGGCTCATGGAACTATGGTTTTCCAACGGAGATATTGCAACAGAGAGTGTCTTTTAGGGCTTTAAGCTGTTTCTTCGGACTCCACCTCTTCGAGTAGATCCAGATCACGTCTCAGGTTGTTAAAGCGCACCACCAAACTGACAAGAAAAAGCGCCATACTTCCCACGATCACGGCAAAGCCAAGGACCATAAAATCAAAGGTTTCCGCAGGCGGGGGTTGAAAAAGCATCCTCTATACCTCCTTGTCTTCTCTTCATACAGATAAGATCTTCATTTTCATCTGCTCTACCTTCTCGGATAACCGCTGCAAGCGCAGGCGATGCCAGAGCAGTGTTCCATAGACAAAGGTGAAGGTGAACAGGCTGAAAAAGAACGCCATGCGCATTTTCGGGCTCATATCGAAAGCGCCCTGGGCTGTTGGATCGCCGCTCCCGATGACCACCGGATGGATGGTACGGAAAATGCGAATTGAGAGAAATGTGAGCGGTACACTGAGAAAGCCTACAATGCCATAAACGGCTCCAAAGCGTGCTCTACGATCGGGATCCTCGATTCCTTGCCGTAACATAAGGTAGGCAATGTAGACCAACTCCATGACCGTCGCCGTCACAAGGCGCGGATCCCAGGTCCACCAGGTGTTCCAGATCGGTCGTGCCCAGATCGAACCACTGACGATATTGGCAAAGGTGAAGATCACACCGATCTCCACCGAGGCCAGCGCAACTAAATCCCAGCGACGTTCACCGCGCGCGAGATAAAGCCCGCCGGCGATCGCCGTCACCAAGAAAGCCAATGCGCCCACCCAGCCAGCAGCGACGTGGAAGTAGAAAACACGCTGCACATCACCCATGACCGCTTCACGCGGGGCGAAGAATAGGACCATATACAAAGCCACGACGAAAAGCGCTCCAGTGATCCAGTTGAGAGCTTTTAGAGTCTTAGGTATTGGTTCCATAGGAATTCCTCCAATCCTGAGATTCACTTAATACGGATTGGGATAAGAGATTAGGGATCGGGGGTCAGAGATTTGGACAACTTCCAGATTTTTTACAGATCCCTATTCCCTGATCCCTAATCCGATTCACTCCTCCACCACATAATCAAACACCATAAAAGCGACCGCCGTAAAAACGACATCATAAATAATGAGTAAATTCAACCAGGGCCATATTTCTGCCATCTCAAAACCCTGCAGAAAGCCGTTACTCGCCTTTACTGCTGGGACCAATACTGGCAGCACTACGGGGAAAAGCAGGATCGGCAACAATACATCCCGCGTACGAGCATGCACAGCCATTGAAGAGAGTAGCGTGCCTACAGCTACATACCCAATTGAACCAAGCAGGATTACCGCGAGTAGACCCGGTTGAAAGAGATTAATATTGTAAAGCACGCTATAAATTGGGAGGACGATCGCTTCGACAATGAGCATAAAAGCCAGGTTCCCTATGACTTTGCCAAAATAGATTGCGCTCCGATCTACGGGTACCAACAACAATCCGTCCAGGCAACCACGATCCTTTTCAACTGCCATCGAGCGGTTGAGTCCAAGCGTTCCCGCGAAGGCGAAGGTGACCCATAACACACCTGAGGTGACCGTCTCCCTCGTCCTGATGTCCAATTCGAGGGCGAAATTAAAGATTAAAATAACCAACAATGCGAAGACCAACATCGCGCTGAGTAATTCCCGACTTCGCAATTCAGCGACAAGGTCTTTCCAGACGATGGCACCAATGGAACGCACGTAGGTACCTAGCCCTATGCTTCGACGAATGGTCACTGGTTGGTCATCTAACACTCTGGTTGAATCGACCTCAGGCATGAGTCACCGACCGATAAAGTCTTGGTAAATCCAGCGGATCGATCTCGGCTCGCTTCATCGAGGCGGCGATCACACCCTTAGAAAGGATGTCGATCCGCTCAGCGAGATCAGCGGCCCGATCTAGATTGTGTGAGGTCATCACCACGGTCCTGTCACGCGCAGCTACGTCCTGCAGTAGGGCGTCGAGCATCTCCGCGGCTTCTTGGTCAAGACCGGTGTGAGGCTCATCGAAGAGCAGGACATCGGGGTCATGCAAAATTGCCCGACCGATCGCTAAACGTTGCTGCATACCACGTGAAAACTGGCGCACGAGGTCCCGCCGCCGAGCCTGTAGACCAACCATATCGAGGACCGTCCTTACACGACTCTCCAGATCGGCCACACCATACATCCGAGCATAAAAAAAGAGGTTCTCCTCTGCTGTCAGGTCGCCATAGAGTAGGGGCTGATGCGAAACCACACCTAAACGGATACGTACCGCGGCGGCTTGGGCCGGCAGTCGGTAACCCGCGACGCGTACCTCACCCATGCTGGGTCTTGAAAGCGATGCGAGGATACGTAGAAATGTAGTCTTGCCTGCTCCATTTGGCCCCACCAGAGCCACGAACTCGCCACGATCGACATGGAATTCAAGCCCGCGCAATACGGACTTGAGACCAAAAGTCTTCACCAACCCTTTCACATCAATCATGGGGCTCTCGCATCAAGTCCATGATTTGCTGCTTGAGGGTTTGGCGACGACGGAGGTATTCATCTTCAGGGACTATTCCTGCCTCAAAGCTGTCGTCCAGGTCGGCGATGGCTCTAAGAAGTATCTCACGATCAGAGGGGATCCGTTCCACAGCCAACTCCTTTGCCCCGTCCCTTGCCCTGATCCGATACCACCATACGCCAGCGATGATCAACGCCACGCCGAATAAAGCAGCACCGATGATGAGCCCAATTTGTGTTGCCTCGCCCCCACTCCTTGAGGCTTCTCCAGACAATCTCAGTTCGATGGCATCTCCGGCTGAGATCTGACCAAGGTTGTAGGTCCGACGCCGGGTGCCGCCGATGTCCCCGACGCCCAAATCCTGGAGCCCGTTCGCATCCACTGCCGGACCATTTTCAGGCATCAGAATCACAGTGGCGCTGACCGGATAAGACATCGGTTGAGCGAAGTCGAGACGATGTTCGAAAGGCAAAGTGAAGCTGAATACCAACTCTGTACCCTCGACTGGCCTCAGAGCACCACGATCGTAAAAACCTCGATCCGTTATGAGAAATCGCCTTTCGGAGGCAAATTCGTTGTAGAAACGAAGATCACCGAAACCTGTCGGCAGGATAAATTCCAATCCCTCTTCGGGAGCGATTGTCTGGTTTCCCTGATTGGAGAGAACCCATACCTCCATTACTTCAACCAGGCCCCCCACAGTGAAGTCGAACATAAGGTGCAAGCGATCGACATGGACCGTCCTCGTATCAGGGGTTGCCTCGTAGACCATCACCAACATATCCATGTCCGCTTCGTCATCTGAAAACAGGCGCCCTTCCGAAAAGTACTCCACACCCTGATACGCAACATAGGCCCCGAAGATACGTTCGGGCACGATCTCCAGCTCCTCAAAGCTGAACTCGCCATTCGTATCGGTCGTTGTTGACACTGTGAACGCAAGCGACTGGCCATCGATCCCTATCAGTTGGACTTCGATACCGGCAATCACCGGATTTCCCGTCGTTCCATTGACCACGCGACCTTGTATCGTGCCGAGCGATGAATCCTCCTGGGAGGGCATGATGGGTTCTTCCGTTGGGTTGGTTAACACACGTTCGACTGAAGATTGTGGCGTCGGTAGCTGGATTCCCTCCGTAGGCGATGCTACCGGTCTTGCCGCCTGTGTGGTGGCTAAAATCGGGGGAGGGGTAAGGTCCTCAGCCAGCGAGCAGCCGGTTAGAAAAAGCCCGACGGTCAACGCGAAAAATAAAGTGCGTCTCACGCCCCCTCCTCAAGAAGTGAGGCGCCACAGTGAACGCAGAAACGATCCCCAGCTACGACCTCTCTCCCGCACGAACGGCAGTATTCACCGCGCGCCTGATCCTCACCTCTGCGCAATCGGGCGACCGCGGTTTCGATTTCAATCTCCAAATCTGTCTCAGGAAAAACCTCAACCTGGGAGCCGCGCAGTTCATCGATCGCCCTGAGGATCTCGGCACCGTGCTTTACCAACATGCCACGCTGCGCCTGATAATCCTCTTGGAGGATTTTCCCCATCGCATGATCCATATCCAAATCCTGGAGCGTAGTCAACACGCGATCGCTTGCCGCCAGTAATTCAGAGAGATGGCGTTCTTCCTCCGATACACGCAATCTACTCCTCCCTGATAGAGGCTGAGCGATGAAGGCCGCAGCCATCAATCCCAATGCCAGAACAACGAGCAACGAACCGAGATCCATACTATCGCTCCCAAGTAAGCCAAAGGAGGCTCATAATAAAAGGTCGGCTATTCTTCATACACACTTCCAAGCGACACACACAACGCGACGATCGTTGATATCCCTTGGAGAAACTTACGGCCCCAAGACATTTTCAATGTCATCAACGATCATCTCCAGGGACGGGTAAGGTCCGATCATGACATCCGCCACTCGACCCTCAGGATCCAAAATGTACGTCTCGGGCACCCCGAAAATCCGGAAGGCTTGAGATATCCGGGTACCCAGATCCGGACCGTTTGGATAGGTGATGCCGTATCGTTCTAAATACGCCAAGGCTTCCGGTTTGGTATCGACATAATCAATACCCAGAAAGACTACACCGCGATCCTTATACATCTGAAAAGCCTGTTCCAACTCTCTCGCTTCCACTTCACATGTCTTACACCACGAAGCCCAAAAGTTAATAAGCACGACCTGACCGCGTAAGTCAGCGATGCGAATCTGCTCACCCTCGAAGGTCATTAAGGTGAAGTCAGGAACACGGCTTCCAACTCCGATCGATCCCTGCTGGGCGCGCGCTAAACCAAAGCCTAGTGTACCCAATAAGCCCAGGACCAAAGCCCACGCGAGGATGACACCCCATCTCCGCGGACCTGATGTGTGGTTGATTTCTGGTGGGTTCTCTTGCGTCATCATGTTCTCTTTCTAGAGTTGACACCTCATACCGCTTCGTCCATTTCCAATAAAACCTCGGTAACCTGCTATCTGTCTCGCTTCTGTAGTTCCTCTTCCAGACGTACGATATAGGGATCCTCAGCCTTCGTCGACGGGAAAGGCTCTTCAGTCACTGCTGGCGTACGCCAACCTCTGAAAGCACGGAAGAGAACATAAGCCCCAACAGCAAAAGCCGCTGGCGGTAAGAAGTAAACCAACCAATTCAATCCTCTTGCTGGTGGTGTGGCCAGTACACGATCGCCATATTGGTCAACGAAGTACGCTATGATCTGATCTTCTGTCCACCCCGTGGCCAACTTCTGACGAATGATCTCCCTCCACTGCTCACATGCTTGCGTCGGACAGACATCCAGAGGGACGTTTTCACACACCGGACAATAAAGCTGTTTGGCAATCTCGTTAACCTCATCGTCTGTCGGTTCACCACCCTGCGCAGCAACCGCTCCGGGGAGAAGTAGGAGGGTCAGCAAAGAAATGCCTATGCTAAGGACTAAGGTGATCTTTCGCATCATCCATCCCCTGATTAAGTTCGAGCTGTCGCAGCGCGTTTTTTGATAAGCTTCAAAGCCGGCTCAGGCTCACGATCCGGCCACGCTGCGACCATTGTCCCGAGGATAAAGACCAACCCTCCGATCCAAAGAAAATTGACCAGCGGGTTATGGTAGACCTTGAAAGTCGCTCCACTGAGCCCAATCGACTCCCAACCGACAAGCAACACATAGAAATCATCCTCCAAGGTAGATCGGACACCAGGGATGGTCATCGGTTGCTGGGAGGCGTAGTAGAAGTCTTTTCTTGGATAGAGTTCACCAACGTACTTACCGTCGCGAAAAACCGAGACTACGGCGCGGGTAACATTACGACCGTCCTGGGTATCAAACTGCGACAATGATTCGTAGATCATGGTGTAGCGATTTAGTGTGAGTTGTTCGCCTTGAGCAAGCGTTCCCTGGGTTTCTGCTTGGAAAATTTCAATCCCGATGATACCAAGGGTCATCAATACCACACCCAGGTGGATCACATAACCACCATAGCGTCGTCTGTTACGGCTGGTAAGCTTCCACAATGCTTCAGGAAAGTTCTCTCCGTGTCGTCGCCGACGGGCCAGTACGCCACGCCAAAACTCATAGAATGTAACGGTCGTGATCAATGAGATCACCCAATATCCAAGCAGGGCGCCCAGGTTGGTTGTGCCTCTTAATGCGGAAAATACCGGCACGAGAAACGATAGTGCCAGCGGTTTCCACAACGCATTACCGAGAAGTTTCCAGGAGGTCCGTCCGAAAACCGAGAGCGGTGCGATCGCCATAAGCAACAACAACCCTAACCCCAGTGGGCTGTTGGCACGCTCATAAAATGGAGGTCCTACGGTCACTTTCTGACCAGTAAACAACTCTGAGATCAAAGGGAAGATCACTCCCCAGAAACATACCACCAGGATTCCCATGAAAAGCAGATTGTTGAACAAGAAGAGCGCCTCGCGCGAGACCCAGGAACTGAGTTGGTTTTCGGC
>JABAOF010001259.1_pt4 | contig 17066 bp, 16 predicted proteins | sample 7062171 | NCBI WGS metagenome assembly JABAOF01 (sample SAMN14538628, study PRJNA623070) | marine sediment metagenome | biome: marine biome [ENVO:00000428]; feature: marine pelagic biome [ENVO:01000023]; material: deep marine sediment [ENVO:00002113] | place: India: Gulf of Khambhat ...
AAGGGTTATCATATCAGACAAATTCTTTTTGCCTTAGGTGCGGGGGGAATATTTGGGGTAGGGTTGGGGAAGTCAAGACAAAAGTATTTATTCCTTCCCGAGGCAGCAACAGATTCAATTTTTGCCGTCATAGCCGAGGAGGTAGGTTTTGTTGGCGCCTTATTGATTATTCTTCTTTTTATTGCCTATATCTATATCGGCTTAAGAATTATGAAGAATGCACCAGACAAATTTTCGCAAATATTATCAGCGGGTATCATCGTTTGGATTGGTGGGCAAGCTCTACTGAATATGGGTTCAATGGTGGCCCTTAGTCCGCTGACAGGAATTCCGCTACCATTCTTTTCCTATGGAGGAAGCTCTTTGACAACTGTTCTTTCCGCCACCGGAATACTTTTAAACATTTCAAGATATGAATCAAGACCAAAATAAAGTAAAAATTGTTCTGACTGGTGGTCACGCAGCAACAACAGCTCTATCGGTGATAGAGGAGCTGGTACGAAAAAGTAAAAAGGATCATTACTGGGATATTTATTGGATAGGAGCTAGGAAAGCAATTGAGGGAAAGGGGGTACCTACCTTAAGTTCTTCGGTCTTTCCTAAACTAGGAATTTCATTTCACCCGGTTATTGCTGGAAGAGTTCAAAGAAAATTTACCCGTTGGACATTGCCGTCAATATTAAAGATACCCCTTGGATTATTTCATTCCTTACTCTTGCTGATAAAAATAAAACCGAAAATAATATTATCTTTCGGAGGTTTTGCAGCCTTTCCAATTGTGGTTGGCGGATGGCTATTAAGGATTCCCATTGTCATTCATGAGCAAACAGCAGTAGTGGGAAGAGCTAATAGGATGTCAAGTTTCTTTGCCAAAAGCATTGCGGTAGCCAGAAAATCAAGTATCAAGTATTTTCCCAAAGATAAATCTATTATTACCGGCAATCCGATATTGACTGAAATTACAACCGTTGCCGCGAAAAATAAAATCAGTCCCTCTCCAGTTATCTATATAACCGGGGGATCAACGGGGGCAAAAGCGATAAATAATTTAATTGAACCGATTATTGGCAAGCTACTAAAAAAATACTTTGTCATCCACCAGACAGGTTTGCTTGATTTTAAAAAATTTAAAAGCATTAAGAAAGGTCTTCCAAAAAAATTAAGGAGCAAATATGAGGTCTATTCAATAATAGACCCAACTGAAATCGACGGGGTATTTAAAAGAGCTGATATTATTATCTCCAGAGCAGGTGCAAATACGGTAGCAGAAATTATTGCCACCAAAAGACCTGCTATTTTAATACCACTTCCTATTGCCTATCTTAACGAGCAAATGCACAATGCTTTATATGCAAAGAAGTTTGGTATTGCTAAAGTACTTTCTCAGGAAGATTTGAATTCAGAAAAGTTATTTAACGAGGTAGAAGACATTAAGAGAAATTATAGAAGTATTGTTGCTAAAGTAAGGGATAAAAAAAGCGCTGACATTGATGCGGCGAAAAAGTTAGTTAGTCTTCTTGAAAAGGATGCGATAAGTGAAAAGAGAAAGATCTAGGAAAAAAATTTTAGTTTTTCTCAAATTTTTTTTTACCCTCACGGTAATAGGGGGAGGGTTTTATTTATTAAAAAGAATTCCAGAAATTATTGTTATATCAGAAATCTCCTGCGCCAGTCAGTATGGACCTTGTAATAAAAAGATTGCTAGCTATCTTGAGGGCTTTAAACAAACTAAATTGTCCAAAGCAAAAAGTAAAATTCGCCATTACTTAGAAGAAAGCATCTCAGTTGAACAATTCTTGATCCAATTTAGGTTTCCAAGTAGGTTACAAATTGATTTGGTTGAAAATAAACCAGTATTTGCTCTAAAGAGAGATGATGGTCCCGGAAATGCCTTAATTGACAAAAAAGGTGTTGTTATCGGATCTTCCGAAAGTACAAATTTACCAACTCTAAAGATTTTTTCAGAATTGCCAGTGGTAGGAGAGAAAGTGCCAGATAAAACTCTTTTTGCCCTCGATCTAATTTACGATATTTATGAAAGCTTTTCCATTAATGAAGGAAGTATCCTAAAAGAGACTTTAGTCGTCAAGTTCCCAAGGGGGCCAGAGGTCATTTTTCCCCTTGAAGGTGATCGGCAGGTTTTGCTTGGATCGTTGAATTTAATCATCAGCCGCTTGAATGCAATAAGAGAAGAATCTAGAATTGAAAATGTCGGTGGAATCCAAACAATTGATTTGCGTTTTAAAAATCCTGTGATAAAGTAAGATCCAAAAAGAGATAATTTAGTAGATTATGAATAAGGCCAGAATTATTGCCGGAATTGAGCTTGGTTCTTCTAAGATCGCAACCTTAATTGCTCAAGTTCTAACAGATCCTGTAAGTTTTGATACTACGGTAAATATTGTTGGGGTTGCGTCAACTGAATCAAGGGGTATCAGAAAGGGTCAAATCGTTGATATCGAAGAAGCAGTCGAGGCAACAATTTCTTCTGTTGAAGCGGCAGAAAGAATGGCTGGCTACAATTTAAATAGCGCCTTTATTGCCCTTGGGGGAGCCCACGTCACGTCTCGAAACTCCCATGGTGTAGTTGCAGTTTCCGATCCAGAAAGTGAAGTCTCTCAGGATGATGTTGAGCGAGTGATAGAAGCTGCTAGCGCGGTTTCTCTTCCCTCTTCGAGAGATCTAATTCATGTCATGCCCAGAGAGTTCATTGTCGACGGCGAGAGTGGGGTTAAAGACCCAGTTAGTATGAGTGGGGTAAGGCTTGAGGTTGAAACACACCTGGTGACTGCCTCCAATGCGGCAGTGAAAAATATCAAAAAAGCAATTGACGAAGTTGGTGTTGACGTGAATGGATTTGTCTTTTCAGGAATGGCTGCAGCAGAAGCTGTTCTTACTAAGACAGAAAAAGAACTGGGTTGCGTTTTGGTAGATATGGGGGGTGGAACGACATCTATCGCCGCGTACATTGACGGAGCACTAACTTATTCTGGTGTTATTCCTATTGGTTCAAAGAATGTAACCAATGATTTAGCCATTGGCCTGAGAGTTTCACTAGAGGGTGCTGAAAGAATAAAAATCGCCCTATCTTCAGATAAAAATAAAAAGACAAAAAAGACTACTTCCAGAGATAGCGACCAAATGGATTTATCGAAATTGGGCATTGATGAGACAAAAAGGGTATCGAGAAAAACTCTAAGAGAAGGAATAATTAGGCCAAGATTGAATGAGATTTTTACCATGGTTCGTCTTCAGCTTGAAAAAGAGGATCTCTCAACTCGGGTGCCATCCGGGGTGATTATAACAGGGGGTGGGGCTGAGGTGGTTGGAGTACTTGATTCGGCCAAAAGAATGTTATCGCTCCCAGCAAGAATTGGGAAACCAAGGGGAATATCGGGGTTGATAGATGATATTATCAATCCTACCTTTGCCGTTCCAGTGGGATTAATAATCTATGGGGCAAGACAAGAGCCAACTGAAGGTTTGATATCTTTTACAGATAGGTTTAAGCTCCCCTCCAAGGGAGTGGTGGGTAAAATAGTAAATATCGTTAAAGATCTCCTGCCCTAATATTAATTAAATTCCAAGAACCAAGCACTAAATTCTAAACAATATCAAAGCACTAATTTTCAAAATTAGAAACGGTTTTGGTCATTTGGATTTAGAATTTTAAATTTGTTTAGGATTTAGGATTTCGAATTTCGGATTTCTTTTTCCAGAGACTTGCCTTATGGGATCTATCGTAGTAGAATCATCACCACAAATACATGGCCTTAGTTAAACCCGACGCTGCAAGGATTGCCAAGATAAAAGTAATTGGTATCGGTGGAGGTGGTGGTAATGCAGTTTCTTCAATGATTGAAGGCAATGATATCCAGGGAGTAGAATTCATTGCCATAAACACCGATGCCCAAGTTCTTCTTGCTAACAAAGCACCAACAAAACTTCAGATTGGTGAAAAGTTAACTAAAGGACTTGGCGTTGGCGGTAACCCGGAGACTGGCCATCAAGCTGCAGAAGAATCGGTTGAGAAAATTAAGGAGCTTCTAGTTGATTCAGATATGGTTTTTCTAACTTCTGGTATGGGAGGTGGAACTGGCACAGGGGCTTCACCAATAATAGCTGGTCTGGCAAAAGAGGTTGGTGCCTTAACAGTTGGTGTGGTGACTAAGCCGTTTGCATTTGAGGGTACTCGGAGGATGGTTATTGCTGATGAAGGAGTTGAGAATTTGCGTGAAGAAGTCGATACCTTAATTGTAATTCCTAATCAGCGCTTGATGGATGTTATTGACAGAAAGATGACCCTTCTTGAAGCATTTAAAGTTGCCGACAGCGTTCTTTCGCAGGCGGTCGGTGGAATAGCAGATATCATTACCACTCCTGGGTTGATTAACGTAGACTTTGCCGACGTTAAAACAATTATGCAGAATGCTGGTACTGCACTGCTTGGTATTGGTGCGGGAGTAGGAGAAAATAGAGCCCAGATGGCGGCTCGGGCAGCCATTTCATCTCCGCTTCTTGATCTATCAATAGATGGAGCAAGTGGAGTACTATTCAACATTACGGGCGGAAACGATTTGACTATGTTTGAGGTTGATGAAGCAGCCAGAATCATCTCCAATTCTGCTGACACTGATGCAAATATAATTTTTGGGGCGGTAATTAAAGATGATTTAATTGATCAGTTAAGAATCACTGTCATTGCCACTGGCTTTGACGAAACTCGTGCTCGGCTGGCTCAACTGGCTAAACCCCGCGATGAAGTCACTGTTCAAGGAATAGTAAGTGAAGCAAAACCAGAGGAGGAGCCAGAGGAGGAGCCAGAGGAGGAGAAAGAGAAAATTGAAGTTGAAGAGCCTGAAGATGGGGAACCACCAGAAGAGGTTCCTGAGGAAAAAGATCTTTTTGGGGAAAAATTCGAAATCCCTGCCTTTCTTCGCAAAATAACTTGAACTTGATAAGCCCCACCCTAAATACTTCAAGAGAATTACTGTCTTTATACACAAATTGATCCTTCTAGTGTAAAATAGCTTCAAGATGGCCAAGAAGAGATCCTTCGGCAAAGCTCAGGATGAACCATATTTTGATCAGGTGGATACCAAAGTTGACTTTCCTAAGATGGAAAATAGGATATTGGATTATTGGTATCGAAAGGGCATTGTAAAAAAATATCTTCAGAAAAATAATACTTCAAAAAAAACATTTTCCTTTTTAGACGGACCGATAACCGCAAACAATCCAATGGGTGTCCATCATGCCTGGGGCAGAACATATAAAGATCTTTGGCAAAGATATAAAAACATGCAGGGGTATAAGCAACGGTTCCAAAATGGTTTTGATTGCCAGGGTTTGTGGGTCGAGGTGGAGGTTGAGAAGGATTTGGGATTCGATTCAAAAAAGGATATTGAAAAATTTGGTCTCGATAATTTCTCAGAAGCATGCACAGCTAGAGTAGATAAATTCTCCGCTATTCAGACTGATCAGTCAAAAAGATTGGGACAATTCATGGACTGGGAAGATTCCTATTTTACTTTTACTGATAAAAATATTGAATATATTTGGTATTTCCTCAAAAAATGCTACGAAAAGGGCTGGCTTTATAAAGGTTATCGCAGCCTTCCCTGGTGTGCTCGTTGTGGAACTTCTTTATCTCAACACGAACTATCTGACTCATATAGAAAGATGACACATAAATCGGTCTATTTGAGGTTTCCATTAAGAGGCAAAAAAGATGAATATTTTTTAGTTTGGACAACTACTCCATGGACATTAAGTGCTAATGTTGCCTTAGCACTTAATCCAGATCTAACTTATGTAAAAGTCAGAACCGAGGGAGAGGTTTTAATCTTGGCTAAAGATTTGTTAAGAGTCTTGAAGTCAAAATATAAAATTTTAGAAAAGATTAAAGGTAAAAGACTAGAGGGAATAAAATATCAATCTCCGTTTGGGGAGTTGCCGGTTCAGAAAGAGACACAAAAGGTGGTTATTATGTGGGAGGATGTTTCCGATACTGAGGGCACTGGAGTTGTACATATTGCTCCAGGTTGTGGAGAGGAGGACTTCCAACTGGGTAAGAAGAATAAACTAAAAGTAGTTGTACCCCTGGACGAGAATGGTGTTTTTACAGAAGGTTATGGCAAGTTAACTGGAAAGTTTGCTCATAAAGCCGAAGATTTAATTTTTGAATCGTTAAAAGAGAAAGGCCTCTTATATAAGGTCGAGGATTATACCCACAGTTATCCGATTTGCTGGCGATGTAAGGAACCGATTGTCTTCCGGGCGGAGGAAAATTGGTTTATTGGAGCTTCTGAAATCAGACCAAAAATGATTAAAGAAACCAGGAAGGTTAAGTGGTACCCAGGCTATGTTGGTAAATTGATGGAGGATTGGTTGAGAAATATGGGGGATTGGAATATTTCTAGGAAAAGATATTTTGGCTTACCGCTGCCATTTTACGAATGCGATTGTGGTCAGCTAACGATTATTAGTTCTAAAAAAGAGTTAAAAAAGCTAGCCGTAGAAAAAGAGAAGGTGGTTAATCTAAAAGAGCTTCATCGTCCTTGGATTGACGAAATTCTTATTAAATGTCCAGATTGTAAGCAGTCTGTCAGTAGGATAAAAGACGTTGGAGATTGTTGGTTAGATGCTGGGATTGTGCCATTTTCAACTTTAAAATATCTTGAAGATAAAAATTATTGGAAGCAGTGGTTTCCTGCGGACTGGATTTCTGAAATGAGGGAACAAGTTAGGCTTTGGTTTTATTCGATGATGTTTATGTCGGTTACACTGGAGAGTCGTACACCCTATCTTGAGGTATTAAGTTATGAAAAATTATTTGATGAGCAGGGGAAGCCGATGCATAAATCCGCTGGAAATGCTATTTGGTTTGAGGAGGCAGCGGAAAAAATGGGTGCAGATGTTATGCGCTGGATGTATGTAAAACAGGACCCCTCTGATAATCTCCTATTCGGATACAAAGTCGCAGACGAGGTAAGAAGGGCATTCCATTTAAAGCTTTGGAACGTTTATAACTTCTTTGTTACCTACGCTAATGTAGATGGATGGAGACCAAATAAAAGTTCAAGGTTCAAAGTTCAAAGTCCAAAGTTGTCAATATTGGATAGGTGGATATTATCAAGACTTAACCAGACTATTAAAGGTGTCACCGACAATCTAGAATCATATAATGCATACAATGCTAGTAGGTTAATTGAAGGATTTGTAAATGATTTGTCAAATTGGTATGTGCGACGTTCGAGGGAGCGTGTTGGGCCATCAGCTGATGAAGGTAAAGACAAAGAAGCTTGTTACCAGACTTTATATTTTGTACTTGTAACTCTCACTGCCCTTCTTGCTCCATTTACACCATTTTTAGTTGATGAAATATACAAGAACTTAACTAAGGACTTATCAGTTCATTTGACTGAATGGCCCAAGGTCAAACAATTGACAGCGGGACAAAAAAAGTTAATCAAAGACATGGAGGTTTTAAGAGAAGTGGTGGAGAGAGCTCACTCTGAGAGGAAACAAAAACAAATCCCTGTTAGACAGCCACTGGCATCCTTGAGCGTAGTAAGTACTCAAAGCAAACCAAATACCTTGCTGCTAAAGTTATTAATGGACGAAATTAATGTTCAAGAGATTAAGTGGAAAAAGGGCAGCAAAGTTGCTGTAAAACTTGATACAAAGATTACTCCGCAACTTAAAGAAGAAGCAAGGGTGAGGGAATTAATACGGAGGATTCAGGAAGAAAGAAAGAAAATGGGTGTAGATCTTACTCAAAAAGTGAAGGTGGTAACACCTTGGATTCCGAAGAGTAAAGATCTTACTCAAAAGATTATGAAAAAGACTTTAACCAAAGAATTATTAACTGGGAAATTCAAGGTAATGAAGGCTTCTTAGGAAGTTAATGAGAGTTATATCGAGATTCAAAATTAAAGATAGCACTATTCTTATTGATATCGCTTTTTTAATTTTGTTTTCCGTGGTTTTGCTTCGCTCAATTAGCCCAAGTATTTTCCCACAATATTATTTATTTATCAGTTTAGGTTTCTTTGTCTATTTTATTTTTCTTCAAATAGATTTTGAGGTTTTGCAAGTATTTTCAAAACATTTATATGTCCTGAGTATTTTTTTGCTGATCCTGCCGCTTGTTTTTGGTCAAGTAACAAGGGGAGCAATTAGATGGATTCCTCTAGGTCCACTAACAATTCAGCCTTCTGAAATTGTTCGCCCATTTTTGTTACTATTTTATGCGTGCTACTTGACCAAAGGTGAATTAAATATGGAGAGATTGATTAAGGCTTTCGTTCTTTTAATCATTCCCTTTTTTCTTATCCTTATTCAGCCATCATTAGGTGTTGCGATTCTATTCCTCATCGGATTTATAGGTGTTCTTTTGGCAGCCCAAATTCCCAAAAAGTATTTATTAGCTGCTTTAGGAGTATTTGTTATTTTAATACCTCTTTTTTGGTCACTTTTGAAGCCTTACCAGAGACAAAGAGTAGTTACTTTTATTGATCCTTCAAAAGATCCCTTGGGAGTAGGTTATAATAGCATCCAATCAATGATTGCTGTTGGAAGCGGTAGACTTTTCGGTCGCGGCCTTGGAGAGGGAGTTCAGACACAGCTAGCATTTTTGCCCGAGAGACATACTGATTTTATCTTCGCTGCTGCAGCAGAAGAGCTGGGATTGGTTGGCACCAGTTTGCTTTTGATCGGATTATTTATTATTTTTTGGAGGATACTAAAAGCGCTTGATGTTCCCCAAACGCCTACGGCACGAGCCTATATCGCTGCCTTCTTTCTGGTTCTTTTCGCCGAGACTGTAATTCATGTTGGCATGAATATTGGCTTACTACCAATCACTGGGATTCCGTTACCCCTGGTATCAGCAGGTGGCTCGTCGCTATTGGCAACGATGATCGGTATCGCTATAGCGGTTAATGCCAAGAAGCCGGCTAGAGCCTAATCTGCAACCTTGTTTTTGTAACCTTCAGGCATTAAAATACATAGAGTTCAGAATATGGAAAAATACGCTGTTATTAGAATTAAAGGAAATCAGTATCAAGTGACCGAGGGAGAGGAGATATTGGTTGATAAATTGGCTGATAAAAAGATTGAAGCCGAAGTACTTTTGTTGGTTGATAAGAAAAAGATAAAAATAGGCAAACCAATTGTCAAAGGAGTGAAGGTAAAACTTAAGGTTCTTAAAGAAGAAGAAAAGGGTAAAAAGCTTTATGTCCAAAAATTCAAGGCGAAATCAAGGTATAGGAGAAAATACGGCTTCAGACCAGTTTATACTCGACTTCTGGTAGAAAAAATCTCCTAAGCTCTAAATTCTACAGATTTTACTAACAAAGTATATCACTTTGTATCTTTCTGGTCTCTTGACAGCTGTGAAAAATTAGATTATATTGGTTTGGATAATATTCCAGCGAGCTTTTTGGGATAAGAAATAAAAAACTTGTCCTGAGTCCTTCGACAGGCTCAGGATATACTAGAAAGGAGTCGAAGGATGGCGAAAAAGAAAGCAGCCGGTAAGCTAAAACAGCAAAAAAGAGCCAGGCCAAAATATCTTGGTGTTAAGGTGTCTCATGGTGAGAAAGTAACTCCTGGTTCGATTTTGGTACGGCAAAGAGGGACAAAATTTGCGGCTGGAGATGGGGTAAGGGTTGGCCGAGACCATACCCTTTTTGCTGTAAAAGAAGGAATCGTTAAATTCGGACAGAAACTGGGGAAGAAGAGAGTTTCTGTTATAAGTGTTTAAGAAATAAATTCCAAATCCTAAGCACAAAATACTAAATGAATTCAAAATACAAATTACCAAATCCAAAACTTGTTTAATACATTATAATTTTGAATTTAAATATTGTTTAGAATTTAGATATTTGGATTTAGGATTTAAAGCGAAGCGCAAATATGGCTGAAGAAATTGTTCAAATCAGTGTTAATGAGCTGCAAGCAAACCCTTTGCAGCCAAGGGGAGCGATTACTCCTGAAAGTTTAGTTGATCTAGTTGATTCAATTAAGGAACACGGTGTACTTGAACCGCTCGTAATTGCTAAAACTCCAGCCGGATATCAAATTATTGCTGGTGAACGTAGGTGGAGAGCAGCAAAGCTTGCTGGACACTCTCATGTTCCTTGTATTATTCGTGAAACTTCTCCAAGGGGAATGCTTGAGATGGCTTTGGTTGAGAATGTCCAGAGAGTAGACCTTAATGCTGTTGATAGGGCCAAAGGGTTTGAACGATTAATGAGCGAGTTTGGCCTAACAACTAGTGTAATTGCGGTAAGAATTGGGAAGTCCGTTGCCTATGTGTCAAACTCAATTAGGCTCCTTACCCTTCCCGATGCCCTTAAGGATGGACTTTTGTCCGGCTTAATATCAGAAGGTCACGCTAGGGCACTAGCGGCGATAGATGATCACAATCTAATGGTAGATGCTTACAAAATAATTTTAAGAGAGTCTGGGTCAGTCAGACGGGCGGAGGAATTGGCAAGGAGAATGAAAGCAAAATCAAAACAACCGATCAGAAAAACTGGAGCCAGAAAAGATCAGGTAAGAATTGTGTCAGAAGAGATTGACAAGATGCAGGCAGATATGCAGAAGGCATTTGCTGAAGATGGTCAAGAGGAGAGAAAAAGGACAATTGTTAAATTGGTAAGATCTCGACGAGAAACAAGGGTTAATTTTACTTTTAAGGGAAATCCGGACGAAACCGAGAAGAGACTTCAAAAGGTTTATAAATCGGTCACTTCAGACTAGATTATTAATTGAAAGAATATTCTACTTCTTCGATAAGACCTGCTTCAGGTATCGGCCAATATATTAACCAAGCCCGACCGGTTATTTCATCCTTTGAGATAAATCCCCACGCCCTTGAGTCTGAAGAAAACCTTCGATTATCTCCCAAAACGATATAATTATCTTTTGGAACTAAGATTTCTTCATTCTCTTTTAAAAAGATACCTGAGGGGGTAGTAGTTCCCTCTGCCAAATAATTTTCAACTAAAAGCATTCCATTGATGTAAACCAAACCATCTTTAATCGCTACCCTCTCACCTGGTATACCAATAATTCTTTTGATAAATTCTTCTCCTTCATTGGCTGGTGCTGAAAATACGATAACGTCTCCTCTTTCTGGTTCACGGAACCGGTAAGTTAATTTATCAGTAAGTAAGTATTGACCGTTGGGGAGGTTTGGCTCCATTGATGCCCCCTTAATTTTGTGGGGTTGGAGGATGAGAAGATAAACAAACAAAAAAATGGCAATTGCCAAGACAACTACTTCAATAATATCTAAAAAGAATGATCCAATCCGTTTAATAATCATGAAATTATTATAAAGTTGAAAGTGAATTGGTTACAAGTTATAAAAAAAGGCAAAAACTATTACCCATCAACAATAACATCGTGGGCCCCACTTTCTCTTGCTCCCATTTGGGTAATTCTAATAAACCTCGCCTTTTTCCAAAGTTGATTGATATTTTTGGCTCCAGAGTAAGAAAAACCTGATTTAATATTTGCCTCCATTTTCTTAAGAACTTTTTTCACCGGCCCTTTATACGGTACTAGACTTCTAACTCCCTCGATGTGGTTAAGATAATCTTTGTCGTTATTGTTTAATTTTTTTAGGTGATTCTTTTTTTCGGCAATAGAGGTGGAGGCATTGTATTGTTTGAATCTTTTCCTTCCCTTTTTGATAAGCTTTCCCGGAGCTTCTTCTGTTCCTGCAAATTGACTACCGATAACAACTGCTGCAGCGCCGGCAGCAAGGCCCTTGACAATGTCTCCAGAATTTTTCGTCCCCCCATCACAAAGAATAGTTTTTCGATACTTTTTGGCAGCTTTACTTGCATTCATAACAGCGGTAATCTGGGGGACACCTACTCCGGTTTCTATTCTGGTGATACAGATGGTTCCAGGGCCAACCCCAACTCTTACTGAATCCGCACCGACCTTAAATAAATCATCGGCTCCTTGATAAGTGGCAATTACTCCTGAAATTATATCCACCTTTTTTCCAAATTTTTGTTTAAGCTTTTTGGTGGTATCAATTGCTTTTTGCATTGCAGCATGGGCAACATCCAAAGTAATAATATCTGCCCCTGCTTTAACCAACATTTCTGCCAGGCCAAGGCTTTCATTTCTACAACCAATAGCTGCTCCCACTAATACTTTTTCTTTTTTAACTTGACTAACCATATCAGCTTGTTCTTCAGGGGTGACAAAACGGGGTAGAAACCCAATTGCTCCAAGTTTTCCCAAAGCAATCGCCATTTTAACTCCAGTAACATCAGTCATGTTAACACTTATCAGAGGAAGCTTGAGTGTTACCCGGGGGGTAATTTGGGTAGTGAGATCTACCTCGGAGCGGTTATCAACTTTTGAATGTTGAGGTACCAACAAGACATCGTCGTAACTTAGGGCTAAAGGAAGATTCTGACTCATATTGATTACTATGTAGTAATGATGTCTGAATCATTACATTTAACTTTAGCTATCAAAAAACGAGTTTGTCAATCTGTAAAAACTAAATGGAAAGTGATAAACTCTAAGATTAATAACTTATCTGGACGAGTAACTCAGAGGTAGAGTGCCATGTTCACATCATGGAAGTCGGGGGTTCAATTCCCTCCTCGTCCACTGCGTAGCCTCAAGTGATATAATGTCCCCATGGGACAGGGGTACGAAGAAACAATTAAATGGTATGACGAGAATGCCCCTCAATATGCAAAAAAAAGTATAGAACATTCTTCTATCGACAAAAAACAGCTAGACGAGTTTTCATCATTAATACCTGCTGGTGGTAAAGTCCTTGACGCAGGTTGTGGTGCTGGGAGAGATACAAACCTGTTTCAGGAAAAAGGTTTTGATGCAATAGGCCTAGACATATCTAAGAATATTATAAAAGCAGCACAAAATAGTTTTCCTAATGCGAGGTTTATTGAAGGAGATATTTTATATCTTCCTTTTCAAAATAATACTTTTGATGCTGTTTGGGCACATGCTGCTATTGTCCACTTTGATAAGGATAAACAAATTAAAAAAGCCCTATCTGAATTTTTCAGAACTCTTAAGCAAAATGGAGTGATACATGTTCTTGTCAGAGCAAGAGAAAAAGCTGGTAAAAAAAGTGAATTTAAAGAAGACAGTATTTCTGGCCAAGAACGTTATTATAGAAACTTCACCAAAAATGAATTAGAAGAATTTTTATCAAATTCTGGTTTTAATAATATAAACATCACACAATATAACGAGTCAGAATTAGATCCTAACAAAAGGCCGGGCGAGAACATTGAGTGGCTCCTTGCCCTTGCAGAAAAAAGTTAACATAGTAATTCCTTACAAAGTCCTTCATTTCATGGAAAAGAATCTCTAAATTATATTCTCCAATTGCCGTCAGAAATTTAATTTTGATGAAGTGAATGAATTCAACTATATCTGTGGATTGATGTTTGACACCTTGAGCGTTGTCGAAAGGGAAGTTCAATCCACATAGTTATGAGTGAACCGAAGAACTATTAAATTTCTGTAGGCCGCCCTTTCTTGGTTCATTCTTTGGACGAGCAAAGAATGAACATTAATGTCTTGGGAAAGCAAGAAATGGATTATTCCGCTTGAGGTAAAAATAAAGGTGAGAAGGGAATTGACAAGAGGAAAAGTTATCGCTAGACTTTTATTTATGAGAAAATTCCTGCTTTTTCTTGTTTCAATAACCGTTGTTCTTTTTGGCCTTGTTCCTAACACTTACGCCCAAGTTTCCACTTCAAAACCGATGAAAGTAGTCAGGGTAGCTTCTGATGAAGTAATCAAAAAAGGTCTTTACATCACCGGGGGAGATGTGGTTGAAATTTCGGGCGTGGTTGAAGGAGATGTTTATACTGGCGGTAGTCAGGTAAGTGTTGATGGTGTAATTGAAGGCGACTTGATCGCCGGCGGGGGAACAATAAATATTTCCGGGACAGTTGTCGGTGATGTCAGGATTGCGGGTGGACAGGTTAACATCTCCGGAGAAGTCGGTAATTTAACCATGTTTGCTGGATATGCTGAAATTACTGATTCGGCTAAGGTAAATGGTTATATCTTGTCAGGCGCGGGTAATCTAACCATCGCCGCTCCAGTTGATGGAGACGTCAGGGTGGGTGCTGGTAATCTGGTAATTTCTAATAAAGTTGATGGTGATGTTGATGCCTCTGTTGAAACATTAAGACTAACTTCCGAGGCTGAAATTGCAGGTAATCTTTCCTATGTCTCTGATTTAGAGGCAGTGATTGATCAAAAGGCAACTGTTTCCGGAAAAATAAAAAGAACTCCAATTCCCCAACCAATCAAAGATAAGGATTTAGCTCCCCTTAAGAAAGGATTAGGTAAAGCTGGCTCTTCCATAAGAATGATTGGTTTTTTGATGGCTTTAGCCTTTGGTTTGTTTATGCTGAGATTTTTCCCCAATTATGTTAATAGTGTTGCTGCGACATTGAAAAATGAACTTTGGCAGTCATTGTTAGCGGGATTTTTGACTTTGTTTATTGCCCCCCTGGTAATGTTTGTTCTTGTCTTTACCGTTGTCGGGATTCCGTTTTCTCTATTTGGTTTTTTCCTCTACGTAGTTTATATCTATCTGGCAAAGATATTTGTGGCAATTTGCATTGGTGATTTCCTCTACGAAAGAATTGGTCGAGAAAAAACAAAGTATCTTCCTTTTGTTTTAGGACTAATTGTTTTTTATGTACTGAGTATCATTCCATATATTGGTGGACTGACTGGATTTGCGGTGTTGCTTTTCGGGTTGGGAGCGGCAGTGCTTAATTTTAAAAAGCTCTACCCCAAAGCGCTTAGGGCGAAGATTTACTAAGTAGCGCTTGCCTTTTTTTCCACTCTCTTTTTTTCTCCGCTTGTTTAAAAGCCCAGGTCACTAAAGCTATTATTACCCCTAATGGTGCAACATATAGAAATTGAATGTAAATGATTGAAAAAAGAGCAAAAATTAAACTGGCGATCATGCCGAAAATTAAATAATTGTTAATTGGAACCAATTCTTCTTTGGGCATTTTTGGACCTTCTAGTTTTTGTTTTTTTTGTTCTTGTAGCCACTTTACATTAACAATTTGCTTCAGTGGACCTTTAGGTTTGGTTGGGGATTCAGCTTCTGGACTGGGGGGAATGGGTGTTTGGTTTTCAATCATGATCAATGATTTATCTTAGCATAAAAGGGACAACTAACTTTTTGACCAGAGATTACCTTGAAATTAGCTGGTCTTGAATAAACTTATGCACCGCTTGCCAATTTTCAAAACCTTCTTTAGGAACAAGAATGAATTGTTTGTCACCGCTAAAACTTTCTTTAAAGACATTATCAGCTGATAAATTAATTTTGGTAATACTGTACTCTTGAGGTTGACCATAGGCTTCAATCGCTGTTTTGATAACCGATAAATCGACATCTGTTTGTACCAGCCCGATAAGCTGCTCAAAAAGCTGGTCAGGGTTTGACAGGGCATCAAGAGTTAGTAATTTATTTTTGATTCCATTAAGTACCACTTGCTGTCTTTCACCCCGAGCATAGTCGCCACCGTGTTGCTCAGAATGTCTTGAGCGGACGAACTTTAAGGCAGCTTCCCCGTCCATAGTTTGGGCCCCAGCGTCAAAATGAAGATGCTCATAGCGGCAAGTGAATTGTTTTTCCAAAATAAATCCTGAGAGGGTTGCCGATAAGCTGGCAATTTCAGCTCCGCTTTTACCGCAACTTTCATTTTCCTTGCCCGCGATTGGATAAAAGTAGTCGTCGAAGCCAGTTTTAACCACTACTTCAATTCCATTAAGAGAGTCAATTACTTTTTTGAAATTATCAAAGCTCACCGCGACATAGTATTTAATTGGTATCCCAATCACTTTACTGACTAGCACTTTGGCCATTTCACCGCCACCATGTTCACCAGTATATTGGGGTTCTTTAAGGGGATATTTGTTGTCGTCATTGCCAATGGCAAAAGCAAAATTAATTTTATGAGTTTCTTTGATGTCTGACCTGACTGGAATTTCCACCCAAATGTCTCGGGGGATAGCAATTATCGCTATTTGTTTTTTCTTGGGATCAAGGTAAATAACGTTAATGGCATCGGTTAGACCTCCACCTTCGTGTCCTGCTCCGCCATAGCCCAGAAGGACAATACCGTAAGGGGCCAAAGAATCAGGCTGAGCTTCTGAAGCTTCTGGCTGGTCATTGGCAACACCCTCTTTTTTAAATTGTATTTTAGCGATTGAGAGAAGGATATAGCTGGCCAGGGCTGACAATGAAAAGGTAAGCAAATAGATAATTATCAGCTTGATTTGTAATTTATTTTGAGCACTTAATTTGAGCACAATTTAATTATTAAATAACTAAAAGGTAGATTGCAAAAAACTAGCCTATTATTGACTTTACCTAGCCTGATAGTATATCCTTTAGTATATTATTTTCGGGAGGTGAGCTAATTGAAAAAATTAAACTGGCTGATAACGATCATCACCCTAATTCTTCTTGGCCTAATCTTTGCCAGTGGAACACTGTTGGCCAAACCATTAGCTACCCGAACCTTTGATCTTCCGGAGCAAGCAAAGAGGGTGTCTGATAATGTCTATTTCCTTGGCAAAGCAATTCATCAAGGTAAGCAAGTTGAAGGATTGGCGATTATTGATTATAAAAAAGGCTTTGGCAAACCAACTGGATGCAATAATGATGGCAAGTGTCAAGGCTGGGAAGATGCAAGCTGTGCTGATTGTGCTGGTGGTAATGGTGAAACCAATGATAGTTGTTATGGATTTTTAGCTAAAGGAGCCAAGTGGAAAGTGCAGGAGCCCTATCTTGTTGATTCAGAAAATTCAGCTGGATTGACCAACTCTTTTGTTAGCCAAAATCTTGCTTTAGATATCGACAAATGGGAAACTGCTGCAGGAGCTGAAATACTGGGCAACGAAGTATCAGGTACAGTTGATGGGGCTGACACAGTAACTCCTGATAATAAAAACGAAGTATATTTTGCTGACATTGGTCAAGCTAATGCCATTGGAGTAACAATAGT
>JABAOF010001987.1_pt5 | contig 17064 bp, 17 predicted proteins | sample 7062171 | NCBI WGS metagenome assembly JABAOF01 (sample SAMN14538628, study PRJNA623070) | marine sediment metagenome | biome: marine biome [ENVO:00000428]; feature: marine pelagic biome [ENVO:01000023]; material: deep marine sediment [ENVO:00002113] | place: India: Gulf of Khambhat ...
CTGGCGTGGGCCTGTCTGCGCAGACCTCGTATCTTGGGTGTCCTGTTCATTCTTGCATTTCTCGCACAAATCAGAGGCTTCTACCCGCGCGGCTTCCCCCTGCATCAGAATTGGCCATTGCTGGCGCTTCCGTTCTTGTGCGGGATGGCTGCGGCCCAACTCGCCATATCTCGGCCCAAGCGCCTCGGGTTTCTCGGACCTGTCGGCATTGCTCTTGTTTTGTTCTATGCGTTCTATCTTCGGCCCATAAGTTTCACTGTCTCCGGCTCCGCCTTCTATGCATTGAACGCGCGGGGCCCGGTCATTTGCCTTTTCTCTTTCATGGCGGTTCTCGGCTTATCCTGCGAGCACGGAATTACGGCAAACTTATTGAGCACACGGATCATGCGTCTTGTCGCGATGGCGAGTTACGGCGCGTTTCTCTTTCATTATTCAATTCGCTCGCTGCTCTATAGATCTTATGGTGAGATTGTGTGTACATATCTCATGATTCCTGTGAGCCTCTTGGTCGGCATTCTGTCTTATCTTTGCATCGAAGCGCCCGTCATGCGGTTCGCCCGGAAACGCGTGTTTCAGCGCCCTCAGGAAGCACCGGCTGCAGCGAATCCTTCACCGCCGGGTTCCTTTGACGGGGCTTGACGCAATGGGTGAGAAACCTTTCTAATATCCACATGTCTGCTCCGCATTTGGTATTGCTGCATCCGCCCAGTCAGATGGATTTTCGGGAGCGGCCTTATCGCCACTGGCCTATGTGTAACACGGTGGCCACTTCGCCCGCCTTCGAGTATTTTCCGCTCGGTTTCATCACCCTCATGAGCCATCTGGAGCGCAATGGGTTCACGGTGCGCATCATCAACCTGGCGGTGAAGATGGCGAAGAGCCGGCGCTTTCAGCCGCAGGCGCTGTTGAAGAAACTGAAGCCCCTGGCTTTCGGGATCGGCCTTCACTGGGCGGCGCATGCGGACGGGGCGCTGGGACTTGCCGCGCTGTGCAAGCGGCTCCACCCCGAGATTCCCGTGATTCTGGGCGGTTTGACGGCCTCCTATTTCCACGAGGAAGCCATCCGCAATGCGAATGTTGATTTCGTCCTGCGAGGTGATTCGACCGAAGAGCCACTGCTGGATTTGATGCGCCATATCGAGAATAAACGCTCTTTTGAGGATGTGCCCAACCTGACCTGGAAAGAGAATGGGCAAGTGCGTATCAACTCATTCTCTTATCAGCCCGAACTGCTGGATATTCAAGTTGATTATTCTCTGCTCAGGCGCCACATGCTGCGGGACCGGGATTTGCGCGGCAATCTGTTTACCGGCTACCACTGGCCCGTCTACTGTTTTAACATGACCTTATGGTGCCGGGGATGCAAGTTTCGCTGTGTGACTTGCGGAGGCTCCAACTCGGCCTTGGGGAGGCGTACCCTCGCCTATAGAGACCCGGAGACGGTCGCCGAGGAGATGGCCGCCACACAGGCGATGACCTTTTTCCATGTGGGGCTGCCCGGAGATGTGCGGATGGGCGATTGGAGGCGGCTCTTTGCCGAACTGAAGAAGAAAAAGGTGCGCAGAGCGCCGGGGCTGGAGTTGTTTTCCGCGGGAGGCGAGGAATTTCTCCGCGCGGTAGCCGACCTCGGGGCTAATCCGGAGTTGGCGATGTCACCGGAGAGCCATGATGAGAATATCCGCCGCGCGTACGGCCGCTGTTTCTCCAATGAGATGCTGGAGAAAGATATCACCGATTTTCTCGGCATGGGAGGCAAGGTGAGGCTGTTTTTCATGGTGGGGCTGCCCATGCAGACAGCAGCATCGGTTCGACGGACTCTCGAATACTGTGAGCGGCTCTTTGACCGATTCTCCAACTACCCCTCTCATTTCGATATCACCTTGGCTCCGCTGGCTCCGTTCGTTGATCCGGGCGCTCCCGCCTTCGAGTTTCCGGAGGCGTACGGGTATCGCATTTTCAGCCGCACCCTTGCTGACCACAGAGAGGCGATGCGGCAGCTGCATTGGAAAGATGTCCTGGGCTATGAGACCGAGGCGATGGAAAAGGCGGAGATTGCGGACATCAGCACAGAAGCGGCGGAGCGGCTCTGTCATCTGCGCCGCGGGTTCGGCTGTCTCAAGCCGAAGGACGCCGCCTATTACCTGCGGGAACTGGAGAAGAACCGGCCTCTTTGAAAGGTTGGGTTCAGCGAACCGTGAATACACGCATCCTCGAAATAGATGCTGAGAATCCGCAGCCGGAGCGGCTGGAAGAGGCGGCGGCGGCAATCTGGCATGGGGGGATTGTGGCCGCGCCCACCGACACCGTTTATGGGTTGTTTGCGGATCCCGCAAATGGGGAGGCCGTGGGACGCATCTATGAGGTGAAGGGGCGTGATTTCCGGCGGCCGCTGATTCTGCTGGTGGCGGATATGGAGATGGTGGAACGGCTTCAGCCGCACATCCCCGATGTTGCGAGAAAAGCCATGGAGCAGTTCTGGCCCGGCGGATTGACGGTGATCCTGGAGAAGACGACCGCCGTGCCCGACCATCTGCTGGCGGGAGGGACTACTGTGGGCCTGCGTCTTCCCGCGCATCCAGTTACAACGGGGCTGATAGAGGCTGTCGGTTTCCCGCTTGCCTCCACCAGCGCCAACCGCTCCGGTCAGCCCGCCGCGGCGAACCCGGAAGTGATAGCCGAGACGTTTGCCGACGAGATGGAAATGGTAATCAACTCGGGTCCGGCGCCGGTGGGAAGAGAATCGTCAGTTGTGGATTTCACCCAAAGCCCGCCTCTTCTGGTGAGGGAGGGATGTTTTTCACGACAGATTCTTGAAGCAGCCATCGGCAGGGTCAGGTAGGAATACACTGGCGAATCGGCCGCAAATCTGTTAAGTTGTTTGCTGTCCCGGCGAGTGTGAGTCAAGGAGTTTTGGAGGAAGAAATGAAGCGTTCACAGGGGCTGGTTGCGATTTGCGTGATAGGCCTCGTTATCGCTGCGGCCGGCGCAAGCCTGGCGCAAGGCGCAGTGACACTCGAGTATAGGTTCACTCCCAAGGAGAGCCTGAAATATCAACTCTCCTTGGCGGGGACCATGAAGACCAAAATGCCTTCACCGATGCCGTCATCGGATATGAACCTGAAAGGCACACTCGATTACCTGCAGCGGGCCGTAAAGGTGGCCTCCGACGGCACCGCGGACATAGAGATGTCCTGCCCCAGGATGGAAATGGAAGTCATGCTTCCCGGGCAGATGATAGACATATTGTGGAAAGACAAGCGACTCGACTTGAAGATCAATGGTGAGCCACAGCCATCAGACGAGGTGAATTTCTCGACCATGCCTTTCCTGGGTGCACCCGTGAAGGTCCGCATGAACAAACTGGGCAAGGTAGTTGAGTTCCCCGATACGAGCGCTCTTGAAGGGCTGGTGGGTAATCTGAGAATCTCCGAGATGCTCAAGACAAACCAGAGCCAACTGCCGGATCATCCGGTGGGCGTGGGGGATTCCTGGATTGTGGAAACCAAAGCGCCCATTCCGGGGACTGACCATCCGCTGACCGTGAAGACTACCTATTTGCTGGAGGGTTTTGAGACACTCAAGGGCGAACGCGCGGCAAAAATCGTGATGAAGGGCAGCGCGCAGGCGAAGAACCTGGAGATTGGCGCTCCCGCCGGTCAACAAGTACGGCCCGGAATGACTTTTGACGAACTCAGCCAAGAGATGGAGGGAGCCTTCTGGTTCTCCGTCGAAAAGGGCCGGGTGCTGAAAAGCGAATTGACGACGAAAGTCTGGCAGGTAATGACAGTTCCTCTGCCAAACGGCACCCGGAAAATCAGCACGGATATGCAGATGAAGGTGAATATGGTCCTGAAATAGGAGGTTGGAGAGACCTGGGATAAAGGAAGGTTATCACTCGTTTCGGGCGAAGAATATACTTAAAAGAACGCTGAGAAGCACAACGGAGGGAGGAGACAAATGCAACCCAAGTTCGGTGCTGGTCTATGGATGTTTGCGGCTACCGCGGATCGGTTCAATGTGGCCGGCTACAAACCTGCCAACACTCTCGAAGCACAGGTCGCTCTGGCGGCGAAAGTGCCGGGTTTAAAGGCGATCGAGATTCATCAGACTGATCTCACGGACATGAAGCCCAAAGAATTCGCGAAACTGCTGGCAAAGCATAAATTGGCCTGCTCAAGTGTTAACGTCAATGTATGGGGAGATGCGAAGTACATGCACGGGGCTTTTACCCACCGAGATCTGAAGATTCGCCGCGAGGCCCTGGATGAAGCGAAGAAGGCGGTGCGGATTGCCCGCGCCCTGAACTGCCCCGGTGTCGGGTTGTGGCTTGGGTCGGATGGTTTTGATTATCCCTTCCAGAGCGATTACACCATTCAATGGGATTTGCTGGTGGACGGAATCCGCGAAATCGGCGAGTATGCGGGCCGCAAGGTAAATGTGGGTATCGAGTATAAACTGAAAGAGCCGCGCACTCATATGACCGTTGGAGATGTGGCGAAGGCGATGTTGATTTGCAATGAAATCGGCAGAGACAATGTGGGAGTGACGGTTGATTTCGGTCATGCTTTGATGAGCCGGGAGAATCCGGGCGAATCGGTGGCTCTGCTTGCGCGCGGGGATAAACTCTTCAATGTCCATATCAATGACGCCTTTCGGGAGTGGGATGATGACATGGTCCCCGGCACAGTGCATTTGTGGGAGACCGTTGAGTTCCTCTATTGGTGTCAGCGCACCAAGTACAAGGGCTGGATCTCGCTGGATATGTATCCTTACCGGGAGGACAGCGTGAAGGCCGCCGGCATGGCGATTCGCAATCTCAACTCCATGTGGAAGATGGCGGAGAAGATCAATGTTCCCGCATTGAAGAAAGCCCAGCGCTCAATGGACGCGCTCGCTACCCAGGAAGTGATACGCAAGATTGCGTTCAGTGGTAGATAGCGTACACGCTTGGGCTGTATGGAAACTGCTTCCGAAGAAAGGTGAAGGAAATGCGAGAGATACCTGCACAGAAACTCAGCGCGGAAAAATTCGCCGCTTACGGGGTATTCGCCGATATGATAGCTCCGCAAGGAGAGAAGATAGGCGAAGCCCCCATCTTATTCTATCGGGACATGGTGCAATTGCCGCTGGGAACCTCCACCATTGCCTCCCTCTCCGTGTGTCAGGTGGAAAAGCGGGAGCCGGTGATTGATGTGAGCGAGTTTCATACCGCGGTGGGAGAGGCTATTTTGCCCTTGGACGCGGATGTGGTTATCCATGTGGCCGCGGCGACACCGACGGATGCTCCTCCCGCGGACAAGATCGAGGCCTACCTGGTTCCCAAAGGCACCCTGGTGGTCTTGAAGCCGGGGGTATGGCATCACGCGCCATTTGCGGTAGACACCCAGCGCGCCAATGTCCTTATCGTTCTTCCGGAACGCGCCTATGCCATGGATTGCACGGTGCGGCCCATCCCGGAGAAAGATCAGATAAAAGTATCGCTGTAGGCGCAGCAGTAAAATATGGGGCAGGAGGTGAACTCCTGCCCAACGAAATCAGTGGTTAGACTGGGGCGGCTCTGCGAGCCGCCCTTACTATTTCTTGAGGATAGATTGGTTTTTAAGTTGGCTGGCAGCCTTCAACGACTATGGCTCGGCCAAGTGTAGACTTCTCCCGGAGCGGGGCGAGGTTCTGATACTCCTCTGATTCGAAGCATGTCCTCAGGTGGTCAATGGTCTCGAATTCTAAGATGATGATCCTCTGCGGATTCCAATCTCCTGTCAGGGAAGTCACTTGTCCTCCGCGGGCAAGATAGCGGCCCCCATGCTTTACGACAATCTGGTAAGCTCGCTCCACATACTCGGCGTAGAGTTTCTCGTCCTTGATCTCAACCTCGATAATCATATAGACCGGCACAGCAACTCTCCGTTTCTCCCCGCCAAGCCTGAACCTGCTGCCAAGAGGAACCACAGTTCGACAACAGCGCCTGCGAACCTTATTCATCCATCCAGCAGACTCACAATCGAATATGGATGGGGATAGTGCATCATGAGGTTTCTCTTCGTTAGGCAGGCAATGGCCTCCTGCTGCTTCGGATTGAACAAAGGCAGAGCCTTCCTGACGCGGGCAAGCATCCGCGATGTGGAAGAATGCCGGCGGGGTGCGGAGACCCCGCCCTACAATTCATTCAAACTCCATCGGCGGGCGCAGGCGCACCCGCCCTACAGCAAACCAAGAACTTCTGCGGCCAAACATCTGCGCAATCTGTGTAATCTGCGGATAAATACCACCCCGCGGGTATTGTAGGGCAGAAGCGGGGGCTCATGCCCTGTGACTCTCCCCACACCCCCCTTCCCTGCTATAATCAATAAGGTTTACGACTATGGATGAGCGAAGTTTACGGGTATTGGAATATCCCGCTATCAGGGAGCTGGTGGCGGAGAGGACGAGCAGCAGTCTGGGGCGGGAACTCGCCCTTCAGATGATGCCGGCGACTGCTTTGGAGGAGGTACGCTGTCTCCTTGAGCAGACGAGCGAGGCGCGCTTGCTGCTTTCCCAGGCGGTTTCCCCCATGGCGGGAGTGAGAGATGTCCGCGCCCAAGTGCGGTCCGCTGCAAAAGGCGGGGTGCTCACCGCTCCCGATTTACTGGACACCGCCTCCACACTTCTCGCCAGCCGGCGGCTGCGCGGCATCTTGAGGGAGCACACCCTTTCCTCTCCCAGGCTGGCGGAAGCGGCGCAGCGGCTGGGCTCGTTCCGCGAGATCGAGGATTCCATCAACGCTTGTATTGATGACCGCGCGCAGGTAAGAGACAGCGCCAGCGACCGCCTTCGCTCCCTGCGCCAGAAGGCGCGCACCCTGCACGACAACATCATGCGGCGGCTGGAATCCATGGTTCGCGCTTCGGGCTATCAGCGGATGTTGAGCGAGCCGGTGATTACCGTGCGGAGGGACCGTTACTGTTTGCCGGTGAGAAGCGAGTTTCGGGGTGAATTCAACGGCATACTGCATGATACCTCGGCGAGCGGGGCCACCTGTTTCATGGAGCCGGGCGCGGTGGTGGAGTTCGGCAATGAACTACAGGCCTGCCACAGCCAGGAAGAGGAAGAGATACGGCGGATTCTCGCGCAACTCAGCGGAGAAGTGGGGGCTAAATCCGAGGAGATTCTGGCCACCCTGGAGGCGCTTGCGGTTTTGGATTTGATTTTTGCGCGCGCAGCCTTTTCTACAGATTTGGAGGCAAGCGAGCCGGACCTGGATGGGAATGGAAGCCTGGAGTTCATCTCCGCGCGCCATCCCCTGTTAAAAGGAAACGTAGTTCCCATTGATGTCAACCTGGGGGAAGATTTCATCTCTCTCATCATCACCGGCCCCAACACCGGAGGCAAAACGGTTACTTTGAAGACCATCGGCCTGCTTACATTGATGGCTCAGTCCGGCCTGCATATTCCGGCTCAGGCGGGCAGCCGGGTAGCGGTCTTTCAACAAGTTTTCGCGGATATCGGAGATGAGCAATCCCTGCAGCAGAGCCTCTCCACCTTTTCTTCACACATGAGCCAAATAGTCAAGGTGATGAAGGAGGCGGCGAGCAACTCACTTGTTCTGCTGGATGAGATCGGCGCGGGGACCGATCCTGCGGAGGGCTCGGCCCTGGCAAAGGCAGTACTCACGGAACTCTACCAGCGGGGCTGCCGCACCGCCGCCACCACACACTACGGGGAATTGAAGACATTTGCTTACAACCAACCGGGGATCGAGAACGCCAGCGTGGAGTTCGATCCGGTTACCTTGAAACCCACTTTTCATCTGCGCATGGGCATGCCGGGGGCCTCCAATGCGTTCGCCATTGCGTCCAATTTGGGGCTGGACCGCTCCATTATCGGCAATGCTCAGGAGATGATGGGAGAGAGCCGCGTCGCTTTGGATTCGGCGCTTCAGCGGGTCGAAGAAAATCAACGCACCCTGGCGGAAGAGAGAAAGGCCGCCGCGGAAGACCGCTTGGGCCTGCAGCGGGCGCGGGAGGAATATGAGGCGCTGACGCGGTCATTGAAACACAAACGCAAGGAGATACTCTCTGCCGCGCGCAAGGAGGCGCGGGAGATCGTCACCCGCGCCAAGCGCAGAGGAGAGAGCCTGTTGGGCCTGCTGCGCCAAACCTTGGCGGAGGTGAAAGCGAAGGAGCGTGTGGCAAAAACGGCTGTTGAGATATCCAGCGATGCCGCCGCGCAGATCGCTTCTCTGGAGGAAGAGGGGCGCGCGCTTGCGCCGGTTGAAGAAGAAGTAGTCGAAGAGCCGGCGGGCCCGCCGCTCACCGAGGTGAAGCGAGGTCAACCGGTCTTTGTGCGCAGTGTGCGTCAGAGAGGAACCGCCCTGAGTCCTGCGGATGAGAAAGGGATGGTGGAAGTGCAGGTGGGGATTTTGCGGCTTTCTGTCCCAATAGGCGAACTGGAGGGGGCCGAGGAAGAGCCCCAGCAGAGACATGATGCGTTTCTCTCTGCGCCGCGAATCGTGCCCGCGGAGATACACCTGCGGGGCTTGCGGGTGGAAGAGGCTACTTTGGAATTAGAGGAGTATCTGGAGCAGGCGGTTGAAGCGGGCTTGAAAGAGGTGCGGATCATACACGGCAAAGGCACCGGCGCGGTGCGGAATGCGGCTCAGGAATTGCTGCGCAAACATCCCCTGGTCACCTCCATCCGAGCCGCCCTCCCTAATGAGGGCGGAGAAGGCGCCACCCTGGCGTCGCTGAAGAGCGGAGAAGCCTAGTCTTAAGCAGAGAAAGTGAATTGATGACCTCGCGCGAAGTATTCCTGGAGACTTGCCTTTTCAGAAATCCAACGCGTGCGTATCGTTGGGAGTGTATCGGCATCTGGGAAGAGACCTATGAGAAATGGAAAAAGCAGGGCTATTCCGCGGGGCCGAAATTCGCTGATTTCCTCAATTACTTCGGGATGGACTGGCACGTAGGCTTCATGAACTTCCAGGAGGAAACCGGGCTTTACACCGGTTTCGCAAACACCCCCTTCTTCCCCGGTTTCAGGCGGCGGGTGCTGCGCAAGGAGGGAAAGACGCGGATTGTGCGCACTTCTACAGGTGTGGTGCAGCGGGAACTGGTGAATCTTACCGAATCCTCCATGCCCCAGTTTCTCTCTTTTCCGGTGGAGACACGCAAGGACTGGGAATCCATCAAACCGCGGCTGGATCCGTTTTCCAAAGGCCGTTATCCATCTGATTGGTCAGCCCTACTGCGGCGCTATGAGCGGCGGGATTTCGTGTTGGGGATGCCGATGATCGGGGCCTTCGGGCTGCTGCGCAATCTGATGGGGCCGGAAAACGCGCTCATCTCGTTTTATGATGATCCCGGCCTGGTGGCCGCCATCATGGCTCACTGGGAGTGGATGAACAAGGGGTTCATCAGCGCAGTGAGTGAACATCTGACTCTCGATTACATATTGCTCTGGGAGGATATGTGTTTTCGTTCCGGTCCGCTGATCTCGCCCGATCTTTTTCGCCGCTTCATGCTGCCTCACTATCAGGAGGTAATTGCACATGCCAAAGGGCGGGGGATTCCGGTGGCCGCGGTGGATACTGACGGCCGCTGCAGCGCGCTCATCCCCCTGTTTCTGGAGGGAGGGGTGAATCTGCTCTTTCCGCTTGAGGTGCAATCAGGCATGGACGTGCGGGAGGTCAGGAAGGCCCATGGCAGCCGGCTGGCACTTCTGGGAGGACTGGACAAGCGCGCCCTCGCTGTGGGCAAGGAAGCGATTGCGGATGAGGTCAATTCCAAGTTGCCTCCCCTTCTGGAGGAGGGCGGGTATATTCCAGCCCTGGATCACTCGGCGCCGCCGGATATCTCCCTCGACAATTTCGGCTACTTCCTGGATACGGTGCGGGCGATATCAGACAGAATCCTAGGTAATGTGTGAGAAGACTGTTCGCGAGCGAAACTCTTCCATGGATTCTTGCGTCTTTATTCTGATAGGATATACTCGCACTTTTCAGAGTCAATGTTGGCAAACAGGCGACCTGCCTCAGTTGCATTGGTACCTGGTGAAAGCAACAGAGGAGGAGAATTGAAGGACACACGAAGAGTCCGGCAAGACGGGACGGCGAAGAAACGGATACTAGCGGCGCTGGTCGCTCTCTTCTTCATGGTGGGCATTGTCTGGGTCGTGAACGCGAGGAAAGGCAAAGGCTCCGAGGCGGCCAGTTTCGAGTTTGCGGAGGTGGAGCGGGGATTGGTACGCCAGACGGTCTCCGCGGACGGCCTCTTACAGCCCCTGACCACGGTGGTAGTGAAATCCTATGCGGGAGGAAGCGTGGATATCCTGGCTGTGGAAGTGGGAGATGAAGTAAAGCCTGGAGATCTTATTGCAAAGATTGACCCCACGGACAGCCTCACCGCCTATGAACAGGCGCGAGCCGATCTGACCGCGGCTGAGGCGCGCCTTTTGCAGGCGCGGGAACAGGGGCTGGCACAGCCTGCCCTTACCCGCGCCAGTATCGCCCAGGCGGAGGCGAATTATGAAGTGGCCAAGAAGGAACTTGAGCGCCTTCAGGCTGCCTCTCATCCACAAACGCGGGCCCAGGTGCAGACCGCGCTGGACAAAGCAAAGGCGAATCTGGACATTGCGGAAAAGGAACTCGCCCGCGCTCTGGAATTGAAGGAAAGGGGCTTTGTATCACAGAGCGAAGTGGATACTGCCGTCAACCGGCGAGACCTTGCCAAGGCGGAATTGGAGAGCGCACAGAGACGCTGGGAGACCCTGGAGGAAGAACTCGCCGCCGACCTGGCGGCGGCTAAGGCGAGAGTGCAACAGGCGAAGGCCTCACTGGATCGGGCGCATGCGGATGAGGTGCAGGACCGGCTGCGGGAAGCGGAAGTCGCCTCCGCGAGGGCGCAAGTTGAGCGCGCCAACGCTTCTGTGAATAATGCGCGCACCATGCTGGACTATACGACAGTCCGCGCCCCCCGAGCCGGAGTCATTCTGCGCAAGTTCGTGGAGCAGGGAACTATTATCACCTCAGGCCGCTCCGCCATTGCCCAGGGAACCGATATCGTGGAACTGGGGGACCTCTCGAAGATGTTCGCGGAGGTTAGCCTGGATGAGTCGGATGTGGCGAAGGTACGGCTGGAACAGCCGGTGGAGATACAGGTGGAGGCTTTCTTGGAGGAGAAGTTCCGCGGTGTGGTAACTCGTATCGCGCCACAGGCCGCCACCGAGCAGAACATCACCACAGTATCAGTTGATGTAGAGATAGACAACCCTGATGCCCGCTTGAAGCCGGGAATGACGGCCTCCTGTGATTTCCAGGTGGCGGCGGTGGAAAACGCGCTTTATCTTCCCAACCGGGCCGTGCGAGAAGGTGGAGGAGGTCATTTAGTAACGATCTTGGAAAGTAATGAGGAGAAAGATGTCCTGATAGCGGTGGGGCTGGTGGGTGATGAGCGCATACAGGTTCTGGAAGGGCTGAAGGAAGGAGATCAGGTGGTGCTGCCCAGCCTATTGGGCCGAGATGCTCGTATGCGAGAGCGAATGCGGGAAATGGGCGCGAGAATGGGCGGCGCAGGCGGAATTGTGCGCAGCAACGATAATAGAGGTCGCGGCGGCCGCGGGAGACGCTAGAACGCTCTTCAGTTGCAGCGAGTCAGCAGGTTGACAACGGAGTATCGTCAATGAATCTTTGGGAGTGTGTGCGAGTGGCCATCGAAGGGCTCGTCGCGCATAAGTCGCGCTCTCTCCTCACCATGCTAGGGGTCATCTTCGGAGTAGCGGCGGTGATAGCCGCGGTCTCCATGACCCAGGGGGCGAAGGCGGCCACACTTGAGGAGTTTGAACGCTTCGGCACCAATGTGTTGACTGTGCGGCCGGGCCACAGGCACCGCCATGGTATCTGGAGCGGTGAAGAGCAGAACCTCACTCTTGCAGATGCGAAAGCCATAGCAGAAGATTGCCCCAGTGTCGTTGCGGTTTCCCCCGAATTGCGATCCAGTGCCCAGGTCAAGGCTGGCAACAAGAACACTAATACCCGCATCTTGGGCACATCAGAGATCTTTCCGCGGGTGCAAAATTTCGAGATGGCGGAGGGCACATTCTTCAACGAACATGATGTGAAGACGCGGCGTAAAGTGGCGGTCCTAGGTCCTGAAGTGGTGAAGAACCTTTTCGGCGAAGGTGAGTTCGTTTCCGGCAAGCGCATTAAAATCAAGGGCATTACCTTTCATGTGCTGGGGCAATTCGAGTCCAAGGGGCAGATGCACTGGTTCAACCAGGACGACCAGATTGTGATCCCTATCACCACTGCAGTCTACCGAGTGATAGGCTCTGGCGGAGGCCCTCGCGAGAGACTGAATTCCATCGCAGTACAGTACGAGCGTGTGGAGGATGCGGAAACAGCACGCGCGGAAGTGGAGGCTCTTCTGCGCGAGCGTCATGAATTGTCGCCCGACCGAGAGAGCGATTTCCTTATTATGTCTCCGACAGACTTCATCCAGGGCATGGAGGATGCCAGCCGTATCATGACCCTGCTTTTCGGCTCCATTGCCGCGGTTTCTCTGCTGGTGGGGGGGATCGGTATCATGAATATCATGCTGGTCTCGGTTGCCGAGCGCACCCGGGAGATAGGGCTGCGCAAAGCGGTGGGAGCCACTCGTAAAGACCTCCTCCTGCAGTTCCTCATTGAGTCTCTCATATTGAGCCTGATTGGAGGGACAATAGGGGTGCTCTTGGGAGTGAGCATTTCTTTCCTTCTGCGTCTTGTCGGCATCAATACCGCGGTGTCTCTGCCGTGGGTCATCATTGCCTTCTGTTTTGCCGCCTCGGTGGGAATCGTCTTCGGTATCCTGCCCGCGCGCAAAGCCGCCTTGCAGGACCCCATTCAGGCACTGCACTATGAATAGATGGGCGAAGTGATTCAGGAATCCGAAGGCTATTGCCGCTTTTGCGAATTGACCGCTCATTAAGCCTCCCATTATCGCCGCTAATTCACGGCCAAAGGAGAGAAGATGCGATCTGTACAATCGATTCTGATAGGAATAGTATTCATGTGGGCCGCAGTCACCCACATCGAGGCCGCTCAAGCTCAATTGCCGGAAGGCCCCCTTACGCTTCGGGACTGCATCAGTATCGCACTCACTTACAATCCTTCACTCACTTCCTCTCGACAATCAGTCGTTTCTGCGGAGGCGGGTCTGGAGCAGGCGCGCAGCGGCTACTGGCCTCAGTTGTCTTTCACTTGGGTGGAGGGTCTCACCGGTACCACCTCCTTTCTCTCGGTAGGAGGGCGAACGGTAGGTTTTGCCGGAACCGATGTCCGCGAGGATGTGGATTTCGTGTTTCGCCAGAGCCTCTGGCAGCGAGGCCGGCATGAGAATGTTAAGGCAAACAAAGCATCTCTTACCGGCGCCTCCCACAACTACGAAGCCGCCATTCAAAGCCTGGTGGAGGGGGTTGCCAGAGATTACTATGGAGTATTGGCGGCGGAGAGCCTGATGGAGGTGGCACAGGCGAGGGTGAAATCCGCAAAAGAACATCTTGAGGAAGTGAAGGCACGTGTTGCGGTTGGGACGGCGGCTGAAGTGGAAATATTCCCGGCGGAGGATGATCTTGCCCGCGCCGATTTGGAAGAGATTGATGCCAGCAGCAATATTCGACTCGCCTTCGCGCAACTGAAAAATACTCTGGGGCTGGCTCCCGACACTGTGCTGGAGTTGGCCGAATCAGCGGCGGTTGAAGAGCCGTCTTTGCCGTCACTACAGGAGGCGATGAAGAGCGCCTACACCTCCAGGCCGGATCTCATCTCCGCCCGCGCTTCGGTGGAGCGGAGCCGATACAGTTTCGCCTCGGCGAAGATCCGCCGCGGGCCGCTGGTGGAGTTTTTCGGTCAGTACCAACAAGGCTACAGCGAATGGAGAGCGCGAGACCCTTCCTGGCAGGTTCTGATGAGTCTCTCCTGGCCCCTGCTTGATGGTGGAGCAACTGACGCCGATGAAACCCAGGCGAGAGCGGAGAATGTACGCGCGGAAGCGGACTTGCAGACACTGGTCAATCAGGTAGGACTGGAGGTGGAAAGCGCGCGGGTGGAGGTAATCCGCACCCGCCAGAGAGTGGCGGCGACAGCGAAATCAGTGGCCGCGGCGGAAGCCCGCTTGGCAGCGGCGGAGGGAAAGTATCGAGAGGGGATGGCCATCTTTCTGGAGGTAAGTGATGCCCTCGCCGCGCTTTCCGATGCCAGAGCCAGCCAGGTGAATGCCCGCTATGATCATGAGTTGGCCCGGGTGAGATTGGAGAAGGCCTTGGGCCGGCTCACACCGGAAGGTCTTGCTGAGTAAGAACCCGCCGGGGAAGAATCAGGCCGTGATTGAAGCGATTGATCTGTACAAGGACTATCATCTCGGTAAAGTCGTAGTGCCGGCACTGCGGGGGGTCAGCCTGCAGGTAAAGCCGGGCGAATTCATCGCCATCATGGGGCCTTCCGGCTCCGGCAAGTCAACTTTCTTGAATCTGTTGGGGTGCCTTGATCGTCCAACCTCCGGTTCGCTGCGACTGGATGGTGTGGAGGTCTTTTCTTTGAATGAGAGAGAACTCGCCCGCATACGTAATCAGCGAATCGGGTTTGTTTTTCAAACCTATAATCTCCTGCCCCGCGCCACGGCCTTGAGAAATGTCATGCTTCCACTTCTCTACAGCCACCAGAATCACCAACTCCGGGAGAAAGCGGAGCGGGCTTTGCAGCAGGTGGGACTCGCTGACCGCGCCGCTCACCGCCCCAGTGAACTCTCCGGTGGTGAGCAGCAGCGAGTGGCATTGGCGCGGGCGGTTGTGAATGAGCCGGCGGTGATCCTGGCGGATGAGCCCACCGGAAACCTGGATACTCAAACGGGAGCGGAAATAATGTCGCTCCTGGCTAAGTTGAACCAGGGGGGAACGACTATCTTGCTGGTTACGCACGAGCGAGAAATCGCCGATTACGCGGGCCGTGTCGTCCGTTTCCGGGACGGAAAAATCATCACCGACGAACCCGCTTCTACGCCTCCGTCTTAGAACAGGGCCTAGGCCTTGCGGGATTTCTTGACTTCCCGCATGAGATTGGCCATTTCGATAGCGGCTTTGGCGGCGTCTGCGCCTTTGTTTCCGGACTTGGTGCCGGCGCGTTCCACCGCCTGGTCGATAGTGTCGGCTGTGATGATGCCGAAGATGGCGGGTATTCCTGTGCTCAGGTTCACCTGGGCAATGCCTTTGGCGGCTTCCGCGGCGATATATTCGAAGTGTGGAGTGCCCCCGCGAATGATCGCGCCCAGACAGATGATGGCGTCAAACCGCTTGCTCTCGGCGAGGGTTTTCGCCACCAGCGGCATCTCGAAAGTCCCCGGAGTCCAGGCTACTTCTATGTCTGTATCTTTCGCCCCGTGGCGGCTGAGGATATCCAGCGCGCCCTCGAGCAGGCGTGTGCTGATCAACTCATTGAAGCGGCTGACGACAACACCGAACCGCCGCCCGGCAGCAAGCAGATTTCCCTCTATGGTCTTCATGTTTCCCTCTCCACACTCACCAGATAGCATATAATACCCGCCTCCGAAGCCTAGCGGCCAAGCGGCAGGGTTGTCAAGATAGGCATCCCTCGGGACCGCATTTCACCGCAAAGCACGCAGGAAACGCAGAGGGGAATTGTCTTGGTAGCCGCACCTTTCAAGGTGCGCTGGATTTTCTCACCTGCAGGAGCAAGCTCCTGCATATGAAAGCGGCAGTGACTCGTGCTTCGTAGCGAAGGCTTCCAGCCTTCGGCGGAGTAGGCACTTCGCGGAGTAGCAACTGCCGCGCTCCAAAAGGGGCGCATTCCCCGTCACAGCATTTTGATTACTGTAGGGCGGGTGCGCCTGTTTATCCTGAGGTAAGTCGAAGGGTGCCCGCCGATGACCTCTATCGGTTTTCCTTGTAGGGCGGCCGTTTGTCCTGAGTGAAGCCGAAGGGTGCAAAGTCGAGAGAGAGTGTCTCAGCCGAAAGTTTTCGGCGGGCATAGTAATGCCCGCCCTACATCTGGCGCGGGCCGTTCATCTTGAGCTTTGCTCTTTCAGTTGTAGGGCGGGGTCTCCGAACCCCGCCGGAAGTTCTCAGTAAAGAGGAAACTGCCAAGCTGGAACTGCGCCCACAGGTTCAGGCGTTTTGGGGGAAAACAATCTTGCCTTCGCCATCTGCAGGTAAATCCTGGTGACAATCCGGCAGCAGAATACGGACGGTGGTGCCGGGGGTGATACCGGAAGCCGATACAGTTTTGACTTGCCCGTCTTTATCATAAACTGCTTCAGCAGTCACTCTTCCGTACCAGGTCGGCAGCTCTGAAAAACCGAATTTCGCATTTGCCTTGATCCATTCGGAGGGAACGCCGTAGAAGAGGTTGAGTCCCCCTTGCCACTCTTCGACCAACATGCCGCGCTGTAACAGCCACATTTCGGCCGCACACCATCCGTGGGGGGTAATCTTGTCAAACTTCTGACAGCCTCTTAACTGGCTAATCAGGGAAACTCCGTTGACCGCATTACCGGCAACTTCGAAGCCGCCTCCGTATTCTCTCCAGCCGTATAAGCCGGGGACATCCTGATTTTCCAGCCGGTACTTGAGCCCCTGCCAGGCCTGTTCGCGCAGGCCCAACATGAGCGCGTTATGGATCTGCCCCAGTTCAAAATGTATCCAGTACTTCTCCGGAATGTAAGAGGTTTCGGAACCGCGCTGTTCTTCCCACCAGGCCTTGAACCCCTCCAGGACTTTTTCGGGTTCATACTCCCAGGTCCGCGTGGGCCATACGAGCGAATTGACATTTCGCTCCCATTCGAAGAATTTCGGCGTGTTTAACATGTACTGATACAAGGCCGCTTTCAGCTCTTCCGCCTCGCTTTGATAAAGCCTTGCATCTTCGTCATATCCCAACTCAGCAGCAACATAAGCCGCTTCCTGCAGTCCACAAACACACCACTGATTTGTCTGGCCTTCCCGCACATGCAGATCCATCACGCCCATGATTAAGCCGTCTTTTGCGGCGAGGCAGATGGTTCCGGTATTGCGAAAGGCCTGCATGAAAGGAAGGAGCGG
>JABAOF010019762.1_pt4 | contig 17056 bp, 13 predicted proteins | sample 7062171 | NCBI WGS metagenome assembly JABAOF01 (sample SAMN14538628, study PRJNA623070) | marine sediment metagenome | biome: marine biome [ENVO:00000428]; feature: marine pelagic biome [ENVO:01000023]; material: deep marine sediment [ENVO:00002113] | place: India: Gulf of Khambhat ...
CACCTGGCTTTATTCGAAGGGTTTGATCAAACTTAAGAAAGGCATCGTGCCTCAAACTAAGAGATTGTTTTTTCACTCTGGACTCACTCCTCTTCAAGCTTATGACATCTTGATGCGTTTGAGGATGGGCAGAAGAGTGTCAAAAACAGTGAGGGAACATAAAAGAGGGATAAGACATTTGATGAGAAAAATTTTTCTTTCCTTTGAAGATATCGATTGGAGGAGGACGGTGGCCTATTCGTTGGGAAATCTAGGCCCGATTTTTATTAATTTGAAAGGGCGAGAACCCGAAGGCATTGTTTCTCCTGGAAAAGAATACAAAAAATTCATAAAAGAGATAAGGGATGAATTATCCGAACTAGAAGACCCAGAGTCGGGCGAGAAAGTCCTGCAACATGTTTTTTTTAAAGAGGACATCTATAAAGGTGAACATTTAGCTGAGGCTCCTGATATTGTGTTTTTGCCTGAGCGCACATATTATGCCTTAGGGCAGCACAATTTCCCTTCAAACTCATGGGTTGAAACGACAAGAGTTAAGACAGGATGTCACACCATGAACGGAGTCGTGATGATGATCGGAGAAGGGATAAAAGAAGGAAAAGAAATAAAAGAAGCCCGAATAATCGATCTGGCTCCCACTATCTTGGCTGCCCTGGGCGTTCCTATTCCCAATGATCTTGATGGAGAATTCCTTGGAGAAGCTTTTTCCGAGGATTTTCTTAAGGATCATCCAGTTAGATATTCAGAACCCTGCTCAAAGGAAGAGAGAAAAAAAGTCGAATTTTCAGAAAAAGAAGACCAGCAGATCAAAGACAGGCTAAAAGGCTTGGGATATGTCTGAGCGATTAATGGATCTCTTTAAGAAAAGGGAATTTCTTCCTTCCAGTCTTTTTCTAGCTTTTTTGGGTTTTCTTTTCTTTTTAGTCGGATGGCCTTTCTGTCGTCTTGTTCTTGTTTTTTCTTTTCTTTTCCTATTGCCAGGCTATCTTCTCACGAAAATCATCTTTCCTAGAAAAAGTTTAAGTCTTTTCGAGATGTTTCCTCTTTCCTACTGCTTAGGGTTTAGTTTCTTGGTCATTCCCGGAACTCTAGCTTACTTTCTCCGCCCTAGCTTGAATACTTTTACCATTCTCTACCTGCTGTTTATTCTTGTCTTTTTTGTCTTGTTTTTCAGATACCGGAAAAAAATTATAAATAGTTCAAAAACAAATGACACTGGTCGGCTTGAATCCTCCAATCTGTTTTTGAGTGTATTCGTAGGAATCATTATCCTGGGGTCCTTCATTCTTATGCTGAGGATGGGGAGTCATTTCAGTGGAGATGCCATTACGCATATCGGGAATGCTCGGCATTTTTTTCACGCAGGAATCAATCCTTATGATTTTATAACTGGTGACGGGATTCGAGTTGTTTACGGTTTTAACATCTGGCATGTCGCCCTGGCTCTTTTATCCAATCTTTCCTTCCTGGAGCCAGCACTCACCTGGTTCTACTTAGCAGCTTTGCTCACGCCTCTTTCGCTGCTCGCCTTCTTCAGCCTAGCCAAGGTCTTGATTCGAAACGAAGAAGCTGCTTCAGTGGCTCTTGTTGTTCATATCTTGTTGAAGTTAGGGGGAGAAGGTTATGAGAGGTTTCTTGAAACACACGTCGGCTGGCTTTCTTTAGGACAGTGGACTACACTGGCTTATCCCTTTCCTCATGCTCTTTACATTTTCCTTCCCATGGCCCTTTTTCTTCTCTGGCACTTTCTCGATAGTCAGAAAAACCATTTCATTTGGGCGATGGGTCTGATTGTTCTCGCTATCCCTGCCATCCATCCCTTGGGATTATTTTCCCTTTTCTGGGCTATCCTATGCTTTGTGATTTTTTCCTGGATTTTTGACGGGAAAAAAGAGATCAGAAAATTTAAAAAATTAATCTGGGGTTTAATCATTATTCCCGCACCTTATGTATTGATCAAAGCAGTAGTCTATCTTCAGTATAGACTATCCTTGGGTACTTCTTTCAGCCAAACAGTTTCTTTGGCTGTCAAGAAACACCTGAGTGCCTTCTTGATAAAAGTGTTTGGCAAATTTTCTTATCTCGACCTCAATTCCATATTATCGATCCCCAAAGTTGCTTTTGGTGTGAGTCTTGCCCTTATCTTTCTCTTCTATTTTATAAAGACTCATCGAGGAGCAAAATTTTTGTTTTCGAACGTTCTTTTTACCCTGGTTGCCCGATTAAACTCTGTTCTAAGTCCTCTCTTGATTAAGACCATTTCTTTAAACCTCACCATCAGAAGCGCCACCCGATGGCTTTTTTATCTTGGAGGACTGACCACTGGCTGGTTCTTGTACGAGATTTTTTCCATTCCTCCGCGATTGATATTCCCGAAACTTCGCCTAGCGAGCAAACACCAAAAAATGGTCAGCCAAGTTTTTCTTTTTCTGGTCGTTATCTTTTTGATCAACGGGGTTATCTTCCTGGATTTTTTCGCAATTATGGGCATTTCTTCAAAGCAAGCTCAAGATATGCTTTCCAGCAGTTTTAATTTAAAAAGGCAGGCCTGGTCTCCGGGGGATAGATTGTCTAGGTTTATTTCCGAGAATATTCCTAAAGGCAAAGTTTTTTTGATTGATACAGAAAAAAACCGAAGCTTGCAGAAAAGTATTGCTTACAACGGGAATCATGTTGTTTCCCTGCTCCCCCGTTTGGGTTCGGCTTTTATGAAAGTCCCTCCTCCGGAGAGAATTATTGATGTAGAAAAAATCATTTCTCCAGGAGTTTCCTTTGAGGAGAGTATTCCTCTTTTGGATAAATATGGAATAAATTTTCTGCTGATTAGCCAAAACAAAAAAGAATTGCTGCAGAAATTTAAGCAAAAGCTGGAGAATCTTTATGAAGATGGGGAAGTGATTATTCTCAAGTATAAGTAGTGCTGGTAAAAGTACGGGGCAGTCTTTTCTGCTTCTAATTGATAATCAATAGTCAATCAGATTCTTAATACTTTCCCCAGGCTATACCCAAATAAGTCGAAGTGCCGGTATCCCATCTGAACTTTGAAATTCTTGCCCTTACGTTTGTTACCGGAGCGGTTGTTGTGGCTTCAACGATTTCAAAGGCATTCGAATAGCTGACAGATGAAGAAACCACCACACCATCGAACAGAAGATGCAGGTCTAAATCTTGCTCCAAGGGGTCCGTGGAATAATCACCGGCAGGGTTGGTGTCCCAGCAAATGACTACTCTGACCGTTCTTCCCGCCTGGCTGACAGGCCCCAGATCATATTTCAAAGCCGAATCTGCTAGGTCTGATTCATAAAGAGACCGCCAATCAACTTTTCCATTTTTAAGGTTGGTGTCTGTTTTTTTCCCGCTTATCCCGCCTGCTCCGTCGTATTCGCTTAGCCTGGTAGCTCCTTCAAGGTTGTGAATGGCATTGACCATGATAAGGGCCTTGACAGGCTCTGGCCAGCCCTTTAAATTAGAGTTTCTATCCATACAAAGAGCAGCCAGCCCTGCGACAATAGGAGAGGCGTAGCTCGTGCCATTACCCACTCCACCTCTAACACAATCTGTGGGAGGGGTCATGTTTAGACTTCTGATGCCAAAAGTCTGCCAGCCACTCCATCCAGTACTCGGGTCCTCACCAGGCGCTGCTACCTCAGGCTTTGAATGAGTGTAACTTTCGCTCGGGCCCATAGGATCCCTATAAGAAGAAAAACCACTCATGCCATCATCTACCCACAGTCCCGTGCGGTTGTTATTAAAGCTTCCTACCGCAAGGGTATTATAACCAGAACCAACTCCACCTACATACGCGCACGAAGGGGTAAGGCCTGAATTACCAGCTGCTGCCACCACGGTATCCGCCTGGTTTCGCACGATCCAGTCAGCATGGCGTCCATGAATGTTAACGGTCCCGTCGGCACAGGATGGTCCCCAGCTATTATTCAAAACATCGGCGTTAGTGGCAGACGCATCCAAGGCCGCAGCCATGTTTGGGTCAGAATAAGTCGTTCCATTGCCGCTGTAGATGGACGCATTATATGCTGCCCCTCGATCATTACCATGGGTGCTTCCTACCATCCCGGCTGTGGTTGTGGCATGGTTGTCCACATTCGAGTCTCCGGGGACCCTAGTGCCTGCGTTGTTCGGAAGACAGGTATTATTGAAATCAACCCTGCTGTCCTCAATTATGGCTACTGTTACGCCGGTGCCATTGATTCCTCTATTCCAGACTTTCGGGATTCGAGAAGATTTCGTCTGATACCTGAGATAATCTTCATTGACGTTGTCGGCCTCATAAATCCTCTGGACATCTCCTCTTTNNGCCAGCTACCAGAGTCTAAGTCAGAATTCTTAACTTTTGCGTAGATGAGCGGAGCATTCGATGAAACATAGTCGATCGTGATTTCTCTTGCTCTCAGCTCAGCTTCTAAATCAGCCGTGGTATCCTTAATGAGAGCCTTTAGATCTTGTGCTGCCTTGTCTTTGGACACATTTCTTTTCGGGATCCTGCTCTGGTCAACTTTCAGCCATATTGCCACAGGAACCATATCTTCAGCAGATAGCGATTTGACCATCCGGTTCAGCTTCGGAGTGAGTTTTCCGTAAGTCTCATTGAAAGCCCTGGTCTCAGCTGCCTTAAGACTGGCAAAATCGACGATGTTATCCGAGCCGTCAAGAGCGATTCCATAGATTCTTTCTCTTTTGTTGTCATATACCTTCGCCCTGAATACCTCAACACCGGTCAAGGGAAGTGTTTCCCATTTCGCATTAACCACAACTAAATCCTCAGCCGGAACATTGTACTTATAAGCTGCAGCCTGAATAAAACTTATCCCTTGGGTTTTCTGCCCACTAGCTCTGGCAGGGGTTTTGCTGATGAGTATTTCGGTCACTACGATGATAGCAAAGCATAAGACCACGATTCCGAAAATTTTTCCCTTTTTTTTCATGTTCTCTCCTAAATTTTTTTTTGGTGAGGACAAATTAATAGTTTACGCACCATAAGTCAAGCTTTTTTTTAGTTTTTTTATAAAAATAGTAAATAATTTGAGGGGTTTTTCTCAAAGAAGTCAATAAAGCCTTGACAAAGTATGTGTTTTTATTTTATTTTTTAAACACAACTCAAAATTTATAAGGGAGGTTGGTAGTGAAAAACAAAAAAATCTCTATTCTTGTCTCTTGCGCTTTCATTGCGGGTATTGTCTTTATCGGCACAGCTTTTGATGCCAATGAAGATCAAGGCCTTACCCCTGCTAGTGTATTGAAGCGGATACGAAGGAGTGGTTTTACTTGCTTTAACATTGTATATGTTACAGGTGGAGACACAACTTGGGTGGAGGTCGCGCGTGTAAATGTCAGAGCAAAGAATCCAGGCTATGTCTATGTACAAGCTTCTGGTATGATTGTCATTCCTGATGCAAACCATGTTAGGTTGAGTTTAGACGATACATCTGCTACAAGAGGTCCTTGGGTGTTTAACATGGGAGATGACGCAACTGGTCGTGCTGATGAATGGGAAACCTACGGTATCGGTATGGTTTTTTATGTTCCCGCAAAAGGTACCTATACATTTTGCTTGAACGCTGATTCTTGGAATGGTGACGGATCATTGATTAGTATTCAGAACGGAATTCTTTCTGCAACATGGATCGACCACAGAAACGTTACTTATACGGATTTCGGTGATTTGCAAATTCCTGTTTCTAGCCCCACTAATCATTGAATTAATCTGGACAAAGCTGGGGGAGATCGAGGAGCCCATCCAGTCTTCCCTATGATTCTTCTTTATATTTTTTCAGTAAATGTTTGGGGGAGTTTCTATTTACTTAATAGCTTCTTACTTTACAGCTATTGCCAAACTGAAGTTAAAATTCTCATCTTTACCTCGATTTAATTAGATAACTCATTAAGAACGGAAAAGATGGATTACAAAAAGCTAGCCCTCTTCATAATTCTTCTTGGAATCATTATCGCGAGCTATACAGGGGGAAAATTGTATAACAACTATAGTCAACATAAAATGATATCCAATGAAGTGGACATAGATTCCACAGATGCGGAGCTTTTGCTCGATCTGCTCAGGGAACAACGAAGGGGCATCATAAAAAAGTTGATAACTGGCGCTGTAATTCTATTTATAGGAATAGCAGTAGTGATTTTTCTGGAGCGAAAAAAAAATTACGAGGAAATAAAATGACTCCAACAAGAACAAGGACTTCAATATCAGATTATATCCCAATTCCTTATTAGACAAATAAGAAATAAATCAGACATTAAACTGTAAATGCTCAATTTTTCACATGCAAAATTGTTTTAAAGTATTGAATTGCTGATTATGGCTGAAATAAAGCGCACGTGCAGTAATAAGTAGTCAAAGATTTGAGCTTAAGGGCCCTGAATCTTCAGTCGATAATGTAGTCAATAAAACTTAGAATATTAGTGTTTGGTTCTTATTCTTATCCCAGCGTTCGAACCCGACCCTTCTAAATCATACCATCCGTCACCTTCATTGTGTCTTATAAAAGTACAATCTGATTGGATGGGCGGATTGAAATCACTCGGCCAGCTATCCGATTCAGCCGCAACAGGCCAGATATAACCTGAATTGCAGGTGGATTCGATGATTACGCCAAATCTTTTTCCTGATCTCAACATTGTGAAAGGAACCGGAAGACATTTGCGGTAATAGCCTGGGTAGCTGCAATTGCCTGTTAAAGTCGCCTGAAGATTACTAAACGTCGTGCCACTTCCGGTTCCCGCGGCTTTCTTGTAAATGCGGATGGTGTAATCGACATCAAAATCAACACACCAGAATTCGACATGAGTTACTCTTTCATTCGGAACTTGGGTCGTGAAGGTGCAGGCTGCCTGAGCATGATTATCACCATACCCCCAGGAAGTTAGCCAACCGGCCTCATCCCATAGATAGAGTGTTTCGGATGGATTGTATCCCGCATATCCGTAATAACTCGATTCATATCCAAGATTGGCTGAACCATAGGCAACATAGAAATAGCCGTTGTCTCCCCATGAGCTTCCCCAGCTGTTCTTGACAATCCAGCAGCCTGAGCCCCCAGTATAAGACATGTTATCATCCCAACCTACAAGCGCCACTTCGTGATTTATGGGATTGGGACAACCTGGCCAGACCAAGATATTGCCCTCAAAATGGGGGTCTGAAAGATAAACCATGTGTAAAGCGGTGTTAACAACTCCTTTATTATAAATGGCGTTTTTAATAGCGTTGATTTCTGCTGTGGTGTCAGCGCAACCATTACAGACCATAAACCAATTTTTAGCGACTCTCCTTTTCGGTGGTGAAGGGTTGCAGGTGCCAACAACAGGTATATAAGGATCATCAGTCTCTTTTCTTGCTGCCATGTAACTCAGGTAATTAGAAGCAATATAAGCATTTCCTCCTGCGCACCCGTCCCAGAGACAGTACGGCTTACATTCTTTCATGTTCTGTTCTGAATAATCCTTATAGCGATAGACTCCTTTTTTGTAGAATAATTTGAATAGTATCCGGCCTTCAAAGGAAGCTAAATTGCCAAAGGTCCAGCAGCTACCGCATGCTCCCTGGTCTTTGACTGAAGTGACCAAGCTCAAGGTTCGAAGATCAAAGGAAGCAGGAAACGCCTGTACTTGAGAGTCCGCACTGCTTATTCTGTCACTAAAATAACTTGGGTCAACAGGGTGGGGAACATATCCATAATTTGCCCCGGTCTCCAGGTCGCGATACGAAAAATCTGGATTAACCGGAGCATGTTGAGGTTCAAAGTCATCCTCTGATCTTAGAAAGATAAAGACAATGAATAAAAACATTAAAATCATACTCGACAATAGTAATAATTTCTGTTTCATCGTAATATCTCCCCTAAAATATTTAAATTGATGATAGTTCGACAGAAGATATTTTTCTTATTTTCAAATTTTCAGTCTTTCTCCCTTTTCCGATCTTTGGCAAAATAAATGCCGCTAGATAAGGCAGAATCAAGCGCAAAATATGTATTTTTTTAATATTAAACACGAAAATGCTATATACATGATATCTATTATCTTCCTGCTTGACAATAATCTGTTGGGGTGAATTACGGAATGATATTTTTTTCCTCTTATCTCAACCTTCTATGCGAGGCTTTATCACCGTTAAAGATTAGCTTCTTAACGGTGAACATGAAAGAATGAGGAGACAGGGAAAAAAATTAACAATCTTTTAACTTTTTCTCAAAAAGGATAACCCACTTGAAATTTAAGACTAAACATTATAGTTTAAAAGCAAAAAGGAAGTTTGAATCATGGACAAATACGAAAACGAAGTTGAATTGATGGATTACTTTAAGGCCCTTCGGAAGAGAAAATGGCTTATCATAATCCCCACCTTGTTCTGTGTTCTAGCGGCTGGGGTTATTAGCTTTTTATTACCCCTGAAATGGGAGATAGACATTTTAATTATTCCTGGAAAAATTTCTTTAAAAACTGCATCGGGAAGATTTGAGGAAGTCGTTGTCGTTGACCCGAAACAGATAGCAGGACAAATTAATCAATTGGCTTATAATCAAGAAATCGCGGCGGAGTTGAATATGGAAATCAGAGAGTTTCCGAGGCTTCGCGCCGAAAACATAATAGATACAGGATTAATTAGGGTTTCTGTTAGACAGACAGATATAGAAAAGGCAAAATTAATTCTCAATTCGCTTTTCGTACGTTTAAAGAGTGAATTAGACGGAAAAGCAAGCATTGAATTGAAAGAGATAGATTCTGAGATAAGTTCTAATGAAATTAAGAAAGCTAGAATAGAGGAAGAAATTAAGACATTCCGGCATAAATTTACTATTGTTAAGCAAAGAAAAAAAGAGATTGAAAAAGAAGTCATGGAAACCAAGAAGAAAATTGAATTATTAGAAAAAGAACAACAACTTAGTCTGAAAAAAGGGAGTAAGAGCGAATTAGAAAATTTAGTATTGCTCCTTTACTCTAACGTCATTCAACAGACCTTGCAACATTATAATTACTTAACACGGTTGTTGAATAACAATAGAATAGAAGAAGAGAACATAAATTTAGAAATGCTGGTAAGAGAAGAAAATATAAGACAAATAGTAAACGATATTGAAAATCTAAATGAGAGAAAAGGAAGGATAGATTTTACGAAACTCATTAAACAACCTACAGTTTCCTTGCGTCCTGTAGCGCCCAGAAAGATATTCAATCTAGTGATTGCCGGTGTGTTAGGATTGATAATCTTCACTGTGCTGGCTTTCTTCTTTGATTATATTGAAAAACAAAAGGCTAAAAGCTGAGAAGAAAATAGCTTGTATTTCTTTTTTTTCCCTCTCCAGATGTTTTCTGATTTTCTCCCCCCTAAATCTGGCTTTTTAGATTTTTCTAATATATGATTAAGCTCAGAAAAACGAGTTTGCTGAATAGAGGAAATAGAACGGAACTGGATTTTAAAATTTAGATTATTGCTGCTTAAGAAGGGCGGTAGCTTGTTCAAAATCGGTAAGAGATTTGGAGAGAGGCAATTATATTAATAAAAGTTAGATGAAGACTTAAGAATGTCTAAGAATAGTCCTATAAAACGAAAAAGATTTATAATCGTTGGGCTCGATGGCATACCCTATAGTCTGATTGAAAATTTTACAAATAGTCGTGTAATGCCTGAACTAAAAAAGTTGATTGAAAACGGCCTATTCATGCAGATGGAATCTTCCATCCCCGAAATATCTTCTGTAGCCTGGAGCTCGATCATCACAGGGAAAAATCCTGGGGAGCATGGCATATACGGATATACAGATATCGCCGCCGGGACTTACAGATTGTCATTTCCCAATTTCAACAATTTGATGGCTCCTCCTTTCTGGATTAACCAGGAAAGAGGAAAGACAATCATCATTAATGTTCCCTCTACTTTCCCTGTAAAACCTCTCAACGGGGTGCATATTTCTGGGTTTGTTTCTTTAGATTTGAAGAGAAGCGTATATCCTGCCTCCTTAAGGCAGAAATTAATCGAACTCGAGTATCGAATCGATGTGGATTCCTCCAAGGCGCATGAATCGATAGGCATGTTTTTGACCGATCTGGACAAAACATTGAAATCAAGAATCGCAACTTACCGTTATTTATGGAAAGAAAAAGACTGGAGGACTTTCATGCTGGTCTTCACTGGCACTGACCGCCTCTCTCATTTTCTGTGGGATGCCTATGAGGATGAAAACCATGCCTTTCATTCGGCTTTCTTAGATCATTTTCGTCAGATTGATGGAGTCATAGGAGAAATAGCCGAGAACATCACTCAAGATGATTTTTTCATTTTACTCTCCGACCATGGGTTTGAGCTTTTAGAGAAAGAAGTGAATATAAACCTTTTATTAAAGGATAGTGGATTCCTGAAATTGAATCCTGACTCGGGAAGAAATTATGCAGATATAGAATATGGAACCCAGGCTTTTGCCCTTGAACCAGCGAGGGTATACATAAATTTAAAGGAGAAATATCCAAGAGGCTCAGTCGAAAAAAGTGAATACGAGGGCTTGATCGACAAACTCGCTGGCATCTTTGGAGGTTTAGAATTAGATGGGAGAAAAGTCATAAAAAAGATTTTTCAAAAAGAAGAAATCTATAGAGGGCCTTATCTAGACCAGGCTCCGGATTTAATCCTGATTCCCGGCAAAGGTTTTAATCTAAAAGCCAACCTGAAGGCCGGTAAACTTTATGAAGAAACTATTTTTACAGGCAAGCATACCCAGCCTGATGCTTTTCTGTTAATCAATAACTGTCCAGAAAAAGACATCATACCAGAAGAGCCTTCTGTTATTGATGTATACAGCATAATTGATAAATTAAGAAATCAGGATTGAAGGAATTACCCGAGAGAATTAAAGAGCGTATAAGGAGAAATAAAAATGCACAATAAAGACTGCACTTGTTGGAATTGCCCGGCGATTGACCTTGCAGGGAAGGTCGATTTCAGAGCTTGTGGTCAATCAGTCGAGGAATTCAGGAAGAGAATGAATCTAGAAGATTCCTTCCAAATAATGGCCGAGTGCAAGAGGCGCCCTGACTTGGGATTTTATGATCCCCTGTCCATAACTTTTGAGGAATGTCATGAATGGCAAAAGAATGACTATGGATACCTCTTGAAAGATATGAGGGTGATGATTTTGGGAATCGATGGCTATCTTGGCTGGGCCTTGGCTTTGTGGCTAGGGAACCTGNNGAGTGGAGTTGATAATTACAGCCGAAGAGATTGGATTAAGGAAAGGGGCGCTCACACCGTTGTCCCCATTTGCAGGATGAGCGAGAGGCTTCGAACGGCCAAGGAAGCTCTGGATATTAACATCAATTTTCGGGAAATGGACATATTGAATGAACGCGAGAGGCTGAAAGAATTCATCGATGAAGTCAAGCCAGAAGCCATTGTCCATTATGGAGAATGTCCGAGTGCCCCCTATAGTATGATTGACGTTGACCATGCCGTGTATGTCCAGAAAAACAATGTCCTGGGGACTCTGGGTGTATTATTCATAATGAGAGACATAGTTCCAGAGACAGCCATGATTAAACTGGGGACTATGGGAGAGTATGGAACCCCGCTCACTGGTCGGCCTCTCTTCGAAGGTATGTTCCCTGCTGATGCGGTTTTGAAATGGAACGATCAAGAATGGAGCCTGGGGGGCGAATTAACTCCTCGAGATCCTCCGAGCTTCTACCACACCAGCAAGGTCCAGGATACCTATAATATCGTGGAAGCGTGTAAATACTGGTGGCTGCGCTCTTATGACGTGATGCAGGGAGTCATTTATGGAGTTCACACTGAGCAGGTCTCTTCTGATCCACGTCTCCGGACGCGTTTAGATATTGATGAATGGTTTGGAACGGTCGTCAATCGATTTGTCGCTCAGGCCATAATCGGAATTCCTTTAACTCTGTACGGCGCTGGCGGGCAAACTCGAGGCTTCATAGCCTTGGAAGATGCCATGCAGTGCATGACACGTCTTATTGCTTCGCCTCCAGAACCAGGACAGTATGCTGTTGTCAATCAAATGTCAGGGTTCTACAGTTTGAGAGAACTAGCAACAACAGTGGCCAAAATTGGGAAACAAGAATTTAATTTGCCGGTCAAGATCCAGCGGGTAGAAAATCCCCGTGTCGAATCAGAGAGACACCCTTTTGAACCCATCTACGAGAATTTGCCCAAGAAGTTCGGATTCAAACCCAGGGTATCTCTGGAAGAAGAAATTTCCAGGATGTTTGAGCTTTTGACCCAACCCAAGATAAAGGCGAGAATTGAAGAAAAGAAACATCATATCATGCCCAAAACCTGGTGGTCTGGAGAAAAGAAAAGGGTGGAATCAATAGAGCTGCTTGAATCAGAGGAGGAGGCAGCAAAAAGTGAAGAAAAATCTAAAAGTCACAGACAGTGATTTTGAGACAGAAGTAGTAAATTCTCCTATACCAGTACTTGTTGATTTCTGGGCATCCTGGTGCCTCCCGAGTCAGATGATGGCGCCTGTCCTGGAAAAGCTTGGTCAAGAGTATGATAGAGACTTAAGGATTAAGAAATTGAATGTTGACCAGAATCCTAGAATCAGGGATAAGTACAGAATACAGGGCTGTCCGACGTTCATACTCTTCAAGGATGGAGTCGAAATAATAAGGAAAGTTGGAGCACAATCAGAGAGCCAATTGCGGGAAATCATTGATTCAATCTTATAATTTGATCTAAGGTTGAATTAACTTCAAATTCATTCAAGGAGTATAAGATTGAGAGTCTTTATAGCGGGGATTGACGGATATTTAGGTTGGTCATTGTCTCTATACCTGACAAAAAAAGGGCATACAGCAGGTGGCGCAGATTTGTTTTTGAGAAGAGAGTGGGTTGCTGAGATGGGTTCTCAGTCGGCAACACCGATAAGAGATATCAAAGAGAGATTGAAAGCATTTAGGGACAACTTTGGTCAAGATTTATGGTTTAGGCAGGGAGATTTGAGAGACTATAATTTTGTTCTTGAATGTTTCCGCGAATTTAAGCCAGATGCGATCGTTCATTTTGGAGAAATGCCTTCTGCTCCATACAGCATGGCCGATGTCGGGCACTGCATTTTCACCCAGACTAACAATTTAGTAGGAACCCTGAATATCTTGTATGCTATGAAAGAAGTCTGCCCCCATGCCCACTTAGTGAAGTTGGGAACCATGGGCGAGTATGGAACTCCCAATATAGATATTCCAGAAGGATTTTTTACGATTGAATACCGGGGAAGAAAGGACAAACTGCCTTTCCCGAGACAGGCAGGAAGCTGGTATCACTGGACGAAAGTCCATGATTCAAACAACATCATGTTTGCTTGTCGTATCTGGGGTCTCCAATCAACAGATATCATGCAGGGAGTTGTGTTTGGAACGAGAATAGATGAAATGGGGGATGACGAAAGACTGCTCACCAGGTTTGATTTTGATCAATGTTTTGGAACCGCAGTGAATAGATACTGTGCCGAAGCTGTCGTCGGGCATCCTTTAACGCCCTTTGGAAAAGGATTTCAAAGAAGAGGCTTTTTGCCTTTAAGAGATTCTATGCAGTGTCTCATGATTGCAGTAGAAAATCCTCCTCAAAAAGGAGAATACCGGGTGTTTAACCAGTTTGAAGAGGTCTATAATGTCACAGAGCTGGCACAGAAAGTTCAGAAAGTAGGGAATGAACTAGGAATGAATGTGGAAGTGCGAAACTTAGAGAACCCGCGGAAAGAAATGGAAGAGCATTATTATCATCCTGACCATGAACATCTACTGAATCTAGGGTACAGGCCTACTCATGATGTGGAGCAAGAATTAAGGATTATATTGAAAGACCTTCTGAGTTATAGAGCTAGAATTTTGGCGAGAAAAGAAGGATTGATTCCGGACATAAGATGGGATGGAACGAGGGGGAAGGTAGGATTCTTGGAGAAAAAAGAGGAAAAACTCTCAGAGAGGGCTGTTGATTCCAACTAAGATGAAAGAGATCTCCGCTGTCATACCTGCCCATAATGAAGAGAAACGAATTTAAAATGGCATCTGCAAGGCTAATTCTTTCGACGCTAAAATACAAGACGTTCCCCTCACCATAAGCTCTGTTGACAAAAGAAGAATAATCGCCTAGGAATCACTTCTGCTAATTTTTTCATGTACTTACATGGCAAATATGAAGAAATAGGATTAAATATAGAACTGGAAGAGATTGGGTGAAAATTAAAATAAAAGTGATTCTTCTAATATTTATATTCTTTCTTTTTTTACCTCTCCATAATTGTGCCAAGAGAACTGAACACTTTAAACTTTATCGGTTTATATATCAAATGAAAAAAAAGAATGTGATTAAAAGCCCTTTAAAAAACCTGTTTCAAAAGTTTGATAAATATGGCCAAGAATTCACAGCAGAAAAAAGTGCTGATCTCAGATTGGGTATAGAGAATAATGTTTCAAAATATTATGAATCATTGGCTGAAATTTATGGTAAATATGATTTGAGGATAGGTAAAAATCCTTTTCATATTAAGAAGAAATTAAAAATAGGGGAATATTCCATAAATACCCTGTTTGCGCCTCCTCTTAGCAAATTCATGTTTAAACTCAAGGTTCCCAAGAACTCGCCAAAACTCGACTTTGGATATGGAATATTTCCAGCCCTTTCAGAAAAGAGAAAAGGGGAAGTGAATTTTAAGATAATTGTAGAGGATGATAAGGAAAATTCAAAGGTTCTTTTTTCTAGAAATATTGATTCTTCAGAAAAGAATGACCGAGAAATTGTCCATGATAGAATCGATTTAACTTCCTATTCGAAAAAGAAAATAAAACTATTTTTTGTCACAGAGGATATCTTTTCAAAAGATAAAAAAAAGGAAGTTCATCCGAATAATAATTATTCATTTTGGTACAATCCTGTAATTTATTCTTCTCCAGAAGAACCAAAAGAAATGAATGTCATCCTCATCTCCCTTGACACCTTGAGAGCAGACCGCTTAGGCTGCTATGGATACTACAAAGATACAAGTCCGAGTATTGATAAATTCGCAAGTGAAGCAGTCCTCTTCCTAAACACATTTAGTCAAGCTCCTTGGACTTTACCTTCCCACATGTCCATGCTGACTTCTCTGAATCTTATAAATCATCAAGTTTATGAACATACAGACAAGCTCAATGACGATGTTCCGACTTTAGCCGACGTTCTGAGATGGAATGATTATTTTACGACTGCATTTACAGGAGGAGTGCTAGTCAGTTCAGAATACGGATTTGCTAAGGGATTTGATATGTATTATGAAGATTTTCCCAACGATACTCCTGAAAATCTTTGCCAAATAGCAAAGGATTGGATGAACAGAAATAAAGAAAAGAAGTTCTTTCTCTTTCTCCATACTTATCAGCCTCACGATCCATATTCGAATGAGAATGCTTATGGAAAAACTTTCATCGATGAAGAATCTAAGTGGCAAAAAATTGATCTACTCAAATTGCTCCGTGAAGTTCAAAGCGCCAAGCCACTCAAGTATCGACCTATGCCAGAAGATGAGAAAGAGAACATTATCGCTCTTTATGATGGGGAGATTCGCTATACTGATGAATGCTTGATTAAGCCTCTGATTGATGAACTAAAAAGTCTTGATCTATATGAAAGAACGATGATCATCATTACCAGTGACCATGGAGAAGAATTTTATGAACATGAGAAATGGGTTCATGGAGAACATCTTTACAACGAATTGATTCATGTGCCTCTCATAATCAAATTTCCCTATTCAAAACATAAAGGAAAAAGAATTGAAAATAATACATCTTCAATAGACATTGTTCCCACTATTCTAGAAGAGCTGAATATTGATTATTCACGTCTTGAGTTTGATGGGAAAAGTCTGATCAAGATGATAAAAGGAAAAGAAAACGATGATAGGATATCATTTGCAGCCGAGACTAGATATTATGAATCTTCATGGTGCTTTCCCAAAATTTCAGTGCTATACGGCAGGTATAAGTTAATCTTAACTGGGAAGGAAGCCTTAGAGAGAGCAGATGAATCTGCAATTCTGAAAAACAGACGAAAATTAGAAATTTATGATGTACGAAAAGATCCATTCGAGAGAAATAATTTACTCAATCGGGAGGAAGTCACGGCACGAGATTTAATTCAAGTCCTGTACAAAAATTATTATAAAAAAGGGGAAAAGAAAGAACTCAGAACGACTCAAATAACAATTGATAAAGAATTGAAAGAAAGATTAAAAGCCTTGGGTTACATCAGGTAATAGACCTGGATCTTATTGAGTAATTTGTGAATATGACTTGGCTAACTTCAAAAGTTCACAAATTTCATTTCTCTCGATAACTTTTAAAAATCCAAAAATTGGAAAATTCATCGAGTAAATGATGTTGAATTTTCAATTTTCAAAAAAAAGCCTTTTTATGAAGATTTATTTGCCCTTTATAATTTTATTGTTGGGCTTTATTACTTTTTTTACTGATAATATTAGAATAGTTTCGGACATGGGATTGTATATGAATTCAGCCATGAATATTTATCTCGGCAAGGGCTATACAGATATGGACGGCTCTTTGATCCTGAAACGGGGGCCCTTGTTTCCTTTGCTGATTGCTGTAAGCTACTTGTTACTTGGGCTTTCAGCGTGGAGTGCTTTTTGGATAGTAAGGATTTTTGCTACTTTAAACCCNNAAATGGATTGGATTTTCGGCTGGCTTATTAGCTCTCTCTTCTTACAGCCTCAATTACTGGTCCTACAGGCACCTGGATGCTGTATGGCCATTCTTTGTGCTGCTTTCCCTCCTTACTATTTATCTAGCACTTGAGAAAAGGAATTATATATATTTTATCCTGTCAGCAATTCTTATGAGTTTAGCTTACCTAACTAAACAGGCTCCTATTCTCCTGTTTCCATTGCCCTTCCTGTTATGGGCACTGATCAGAGATTACAGGAATAGAAAAAATATGATTGGTTCGGTTGTCTACATTCTGGTAATTATTGGAGTTATATTTCCTTGGATTTATCATGTTTATACTCACACCCAG
>JABAOF010015328.1_pt1 | contig 17049 bp, 17 predicted proteins | sample 7062171 | NCBI WGS metagenome assembly JABAOF01 (sample SAMN14538628, study PRJNA623070) | marine sediment metagenome | biome: marine biome [ENVO:00000428]; feature: marine pelagic biome [ENVO:01000023]; material: deep marine sediment [ENVO:00002113] | place: India: Gulf of Khambhat ...
AATATATTTCTGCGATAGTCACCGAGAAGGGAATTGCCCGAGCTCCATTTATAAGCAGCTTGGCGAGATTTAGAAGACTGAGAATAAATAGAAAGGTTTAAGCATTTATAATATTCAGAACAGAGGAGCCATTATTCCAATAAGTTAAATATAGAGATAGCCAAGGGACATCAGATCGATGAATATCCTAGGGATTGAAACTTCTTGTGATGAGACAGCTTCTGCGGTGTTGAGGGATGATTTTAAAATTCTAAGTAATGTGGTCTTATCCCAGGATGAAATTCACGCGCCATTCGGCGGGATCGTTCCGGAATTAGCGTCGCGTCAACATCTGACCACACTCGGCTATGTGGTTGAAGAATGTCTGAGACGAGCCAGGCTTAAGATTGAAGAGATCGACGCTTATAGTGTAACTCAGGGCCCAGGTCTTATCGGGTCTCTTCTTGTTGGGCTTTCCTTTGCCAAGGGATTAGCCTATTTTTTTAAGAAACCTTTGATCCCGGTTGACCATCTCCAATCTCACATCGAATCTGCTTCTCTTGAAAATCGGAAGGTCCCTTTTCCTTCAGTGGCTCTTGTCGTCTCAGGTGGTCATACATCGACTTTTTTTATGAAGAAGGTACTCGATTATCAGCTTGTAGGAAAGACAAGGGATGATGCTGCAGGAGAAGCCTTGGATAAAATAGCCAAATTCCTTGACTTGGGCTATCCTGGAGGACCCATTATCGACAGCTTAGCCCGAAAAGGGAATCCCTACTCCTTCTCCTTCGCTCTTCCTCAAATGTCAGATCGGAGTCTTGATTTCAGCTTCAGCGGCTTGAAAACGGCGGCTTTGAAGGAGATCAAGGAGTCTAATCTTTCCAAAAACCATCCCCATTTTTTTGATTTTTTAGCCAGTTTCCAAGAAGCTATCATACGAGCTCTGATTTCTAATCTGGATAGAACGATCAAGGTTTTTCAACCATCCTCACTCATCCTCTGCGGAGGGGTAGCAAGAAACAGAAGACTCAGGGCTCGATTTGAGGATTTGGCACGAAAACATTCTCTCCAATCCTATATTCCTTCTCCTCAGTTTTGCACTGATAACGCAGCTATGGTGGCCGCTTTAGCTTTAGAAAAGATTAGGGGCGGGGAGAAAACCGCTTCTCCTCTCCATTTAAATGCCTATCCAAGATATCCATCCCCACAGCCTTTTCCTGCCAAAAAGGGAAAGAAAAGATAATATTGATCAACTCAGCTAGGGGAACAAATAAAGAGAATGAGGACTATATTTTCAAACCTTTACGAGACCTTACCTGATCTCAATAATTTAAATCTTAATCACTCCATGATGACTGATCCAGGGTGGCATGGATAAAGCCAGAATGAAAAATTTATTTTTTTGAACTAAAAAAGTTGAATATTCGTATTAAATTATTAGAATCGATGTATTATAAGAAATGTTAAGAAAAAAATTTTTTTTGATCGAAACTTGCATTAGGAGGAGTACGATGAAGAGAAAAATGAGTTTTATACTTTTTTTGATCTTAGCCCTTGTCTTCAAACCTTCCTTCTCCTCAGAGGAGAATATCCTTTCTCTTTCTTTAGAGGATTGTATTGTGAAGGCTTTGAAGAACAATCTGAGGGTCGCTGTTGAAATCTATACACCTGAATTGGCTGAAGTTTCTTTGACGCGGGCCAAAGAGACCTTTATCCCTAGCTTTGATTTAAGCTATGGAACACAACGGACAGAAACTCCTTCCTACTGGTGGATTCAGGCAACTGAAACCATAACCAGCAAATACAGCGATTACTCTATCTCTTTTAATCAACAAATCCCAACAGGGGGGAGTTTCTCTATGTCCCTTTCAAGCTACAAAACTGATACAAACCAGAGTTTTCAGCTCATCAACCCTCGTTATGGAAGTACGCTGACCTTTAATTTCACTCAACCCCTTCTGAAGGACTTCGGCTTTAAAATCAGCCGAAAAGAAATCATCATCGCCCAGAAAAATCTGGATATCTCCAGAAACCAACTCAAATCTGTTCTTCTGGATACAATCTATCAGGTCCAAGAGGCTTACTGGAATCTGGTTTATTCCGTCGAAAATCTCAAGGTTAAACAGCAATCTTTAAACCTGGCCCGAGACCTTCTTGCCAAGAATAAGAAAGAGGTGGAAGTGGGAAAACTGGCTCCTATAGAAATCCTCAATGCTGAGGCCGTGGTGGCTTCACGGGAAGCTGACATCCTTCAGGCCGAAGCTCTTATTCGAAGGAATGAGGATCTGCTCAAAAATATCATCAATATTCCAGAAGAACAGAACGTCATTCAAAGGATTGTTACTCTGGATAAGCCGACTTTTATAAAAAGAGAGATCACACTGCAAGAAGCGACACAAGAAGCCTTCATAAACAGACCAGATTTAAAGATGCAGAAAACAGATATAGAAACAAAAGAGTTAAACTTCTCTGTGGCCAAGAATCAGATGCTTCCTGGTTTGAATTTAAATTTTTCGTACTGGAGTCCGGGCCTTTCTGGAGACAGACTTCTATATCGCGATAACAATCCTTTGACAGGGGATGTCATCGGGACAGAGAAGGGAAGCGCAACAGATTCTCTTCGAGATACCTTTAAGCTTCTCTACAAGAATTGGTCAGTCAACTTAACTCTTTCCATACCTTTGAGCAACATTCTTTCAAGGGCCGACTATGTCAAGGCGAGGATGGAGATGGAAAAGAGTCAGCTTGAGTTGAAGAACCTGGAGAAGCAGGCTTTGCTAGAGGTCAAGGATGCCGTTCGAGAGGTGGAAACCAGTGCCAAGAGAGTCGATGCTTATCGCATCGCGCGGGAGTTGGCAGAGAAGAGGTTGGATGCAGAAGTGAAAAAGTTAAATGTCGGTTTGACAACCAACTATTTCGTCCTCCAATTCCAGGAAGAACTGGCCAATGCTCGTTCTCAGGAAATCAAGGCTCTTGTCGATAACAATCTCGCTTGGGCAAAATTGGAAAAAGCTTTAGGGATTGGTATGGAAAAGAGAAACATCAAGATATCCCCGTTTGCCGATTAATAAAAAACCGAAAATTGGAGAGGCAGCTTTTTTGTTAAGAAAATAGTCTTCCCCATTTCACCCTTTTTTACCTTTTCCGCCAAATTATGATAATATTTAGACAATGGATATTTCGGCTGTAATCATTACCCATAATGAAGAGAGAAGGCTTGAACCAGCCCTGAAAAGCCTTTCTGGCGTAGCTTCAGAGATTGTTGTTGTTGATGCCAACAGCAAAGACGAAACAGTAAAGATAGCCAAAAAATACACCAGTAAGGTTTATCAGAGGAAATGGACCAATTTCGCCGATCAAAAGAATTTTGCTAACAGCAAAGCCAACAATCCCTGGATTCTTTCTCTAGATGCTGATGAAAGGCTTTCTGCAGAACTTCGCCAAGAAATCATCACTTTAAAACAAGAAGGACCTCAGTGCACAGGCTTTTCTATGCCCAGACAGGTTTTTTATTTAGGTAAATGGATTCGCCATTCAGGTTGGTATCCAGACCGCAAGATTCGCCTCTTCCGCAAAGACAAAGCCCGCTGGGAAGGCGAATACGTTCATGAAAAATTGAAGATTGAGGGAGAGGTCTGCAAACTTGAGGCTCCAATTCATCACTTCACTTACCGGAAAATCAAAGATCATCTAGATCGGATCAATACATTTTCTGACCTGGGAGCCAAGAAGCTTTATGCAGATAAGAAGAAATGCCGATGGTATCACCTGGTTTTCCTTCCTTTTTTCAGGTTCGTCAAATCATTTTTTTGGAAAGGCGGGTTCATGGATGGTTTTGCTGGTTTTGTGATTGCTGTTCTCAATGGCTATGCCATTTTTGTCCGCTATGCCAAACTGAAGGAGATATGGAAAAAAGGAGAACGCATTGAGCCTTTTCCATATTGATGCCGGAAAGGAATGGAGAGGAGGCCAGAGACAATCTCTTTATCTGGTAAAAGAACTCAAGCGGCGAGGCTATCCTGTTTTTTTTGTCATACAACCCAGAAGTCCTCTTTATGATAAGGCAATCAAAGCAGACGTTCCTCTCTTGCCTCTAAAAATCCGCCATGAGTTTGATCTGTTTTCTATCCTTCGTCTTGCTCTTGGCATGCGCCGTAGAAATTGCATTTTAGCCCATTTCCATGATGCTCATTCGGCTGCCATCGGTTCGGCCGCATCCTCTTTGGCTAGAGTTCCACTCCGAATTATCTCCAGAAGGGTTGATTTTCCGCTGAAAAAAAATATTCTGTCGCGTCGAAAATATACTAAAAATATTGATGCTGTAATAGCTATTTCTGAAGGAGTTAAGAAAGTTTTGGTAGAAGGAGGACTTCCACCAAAGCGAGTAGAGGTCATTCCTTCGGGAATAGATTTTTCTCCTTATAAAGAATATTCCTCGAGCAATTATCTCCGGCAGGAATTCTCCTTCAGCTCGGATGACTATCTAGTGGGGATGGTGGCTCATCTTGCCGATCATAAGGGCCACAGATATCTGATTCGGGCTACAAAGATCATAAGAGAACATACAGACAAGATTAAGATCATCATCGTCGGTGAAGGGCCTTTGAGGATGGAATTAGACAAGGAGGTCCGAAGCTCCGAGGTCGAGGACATCGTTTTTTTTCTAGGATTTCGGGAGGATATCCCTCGCATACTCGCTTCATTGGATTTATTCGTCCTCTCATCTTATCTGGAAGGCTTGGGAAGTAGCATTTTAGATGCCATGGCTTGTGGCCTCCCTGTCGTGGCTACCCGCACAGGGGGAATCCCTGAGGTAGTCATTCATCGAGAGACGGGGCTGTTGGTCCCGCCCCGCGATCCTCAAGCTCTGGCCAGAGCCATCCTCAAGCTTTATAAGGACAGAGAGCTGGCTTGTCGATTGGGAGGCAACGGATATATAGTCGTCCGGCAAAAATTCTCTGTTGAATCTATGACGGATAAGATGATTCATCTTTACCAAAGATTGGCCAAAGAAAAAGGTCTCAGACTTCATTAGGATGAGAATCGAGAAGATAGAGCTTTCGCTTCTAGAGCTTCCTCTGGTTCATTTTTTTGAAACAAGCTTTGGCCGAGAGGATAAACGGACATTTATCCTAGTCAAGATCTTCGGAGATGGAATTTATGGTTATGGTGAGGTGGTAGCAGAGAAGGATCCTTTTTACAGTTATGAGACAACATCCACAGCCTGGCTGATACTTCAGGATTATTTGATACCGCTTGTTTTTAAAAAAGACATCAGCAGACCTGATGAGTTTTATCAAGAAGCCAAAAAATTTAAAGGTCATCCTATGGCCAAAGCTGGACTCGAGTTAGCCTTCTGGGATCTTGTGGCCAAAGAGAAAGGCCTGCCTTTGGCAGCACTCTATGGAGGCACAAAAGAGGAGATTCCCTCTGGAGTGAGCGTTGGCATCCAGGATTCTGTGCCCCAACTTCTGGATAGAATCGAGGGCTTTCTCAAGGAAGGATACCAGAGGATCAAAATCAAGATAAAGCCAGGATGGGACGTGTCGATTTGCGGTGAGGTGCGCAAGAGATTTCCTAAAATTGCCCTTCAGGCTGATGCCAATGGAGCCTATAGCTTGAAAGACAAAGATATCCTGAAGGGACTCGATGACTTCGGACTTTTGATGTTGGAGCAGCCCTTTGCTCCTCATGATCTGTGGGATCACAGCCGGCTGCAAAAGGAGATGAGCACGCCGATCTGTCTTGATGAGAGCATACTCTCGGAAGAGAGTGCACGGAAGACCTTTGAAATGGGCAGTGGCCGCGTCATCAACATCAAAGTGGGACGAGTGGGAGGAGTGGTGGAGGCGCGAAAAATTCATGATTTTTGCCAAAATAAATCTGTGCCGGTATGGTGTGGTGGGATGCTAGAGTCTGGGATAGGAAGGGCTCATAATATCCATCTGGCCACGCTCGAGAATTTTCGATTTCCCAATGATCTCTCTGCAAGCAAAAGGTATTATTATGAAGATCTGATTGAACCTCCTATAGAGATCACTTCTCAAGGCACGATAAAAGTGCCAGATTCGCCAGGTATAGGGGTTTTTCCTCAGGCAGAAAGAATAAAAAAAGCCACACTAGCCCATAAAGTATTCAATCAAAGTGATTTTTAAAATTGGCCTGTAGTTTGATGCAATCCTTTTTTTCGGTTTACTTGGCTTTTCTGATTAATATATCTCCATTGTATGTCTTGAAATGGTACTCAGGTCCACCTCCATTGATGGTGCCGTTGATATATTTTTCGAAACTGATTCTGTATTTTCCTCCTTCCTTACGCGAATCTTCTACAATCTTTTGAGGAGCTTTATCTAACTGGATATCAAAATCGCTGTAAATATCGCCACGATCTGATTTCATCTTAACCTTAGCCTTGATGTTTGAAGGGAAAGTGACATCGATATCTCCGTTCCAGGTGCTGAAAGACATAGGTTTCGTAGGATCGACTTTAACAAAAGTGACAAGAAGGTTTCCGTTGAAGCTATGAGCGACTACAGTGCCTGAGACAGCGGTGAGTCTCAACTCTCCATTGTGATGGTTGACTTCGATATCTCCATTGACGTTTTCGACTACGATGTCTCCGTTGTTATGAGCACTGAGTCCAAGAGAGGTGGAATAAGGAACTTGAATTATAACGTCCACAGTTTGTTTCCATGTAGAGGCTCTGATTTCCATTTTGTTGTCTTCCTCCTCGATTTCTAATCCTGAGCCTCCTGAAGGCAAGATCCGGCTCATTCCTTCAGTCTTTTTGTCCTTTTTCTCCCTTTCTTTGAGCCTTTGGTTAGCTCTTTCTCGAATTTTATCAGCGATTAATTTCACTTTCTCCAACTCTTGGAGCATTTTTCCTCGTGTCCTGGCTTCGACAATGACTTCTTTTCCTTCATATCCCCTTACAGTGATTCCTCCATTCTGAATATTTACTTCAAGCGTGCCTGGCTTTGAGGGATCACTGAAGGATACAGTGGCCCGGTCAACGGCTTCTTCCTGGCTGAAAGAGATTGACCAAGCGATAAAGATGAAAATGGTGAATACGAAAAAGAGTTTTGTTTTTTTCATTTCTGTCCTCCTCTAAAGTCATTTTATTCTCTTGGAAAGGAGAATATCTCCATTCAGAGTGTCTATTTTTATTTCAGGACCACCCTTGCTGATACGGACACCAACAAAGCGGTCGCTCTTATAAACATATTTTCCTTTCTTGCGACCCTGGGTTGCTGCTCGACTGGAGAGGTATGAGAAAGGAAAGTCAGAATAGGCCTCCCCGTTGAATGTTTTCAGCCGAAAGTCGGCTGAAAGGTCTTTGCGAAAAGATATCCTAATATCTCCGTTGATGGTCCGGAAGGAGCAGTCGGATTCAGGATTTTGGTTGAAAAGCACCTTGACTTCTCCATTGACCGTATGGGCCTCACCCGATCCCCCGACTTCATTCATTTCGATTCTGCCGTTGACGTTCTTGATCTCGAATTCTCCTTCGACATTTTTGACCTCAATGCTTCCATTGTTTACGGTCCGGAGATAAAGATCCGTATTATGTGGGACCTTAACATCAAAATCAAAATGGACCTCATATCCTGGGTTACGCCATTTCTTCCGTCTGCCTCGTCTGTCGTGATACCTAAAGGGGCCATCGACATAAAGATCGATGGTGTTTCCTTCTTCGGTGATCTCAAGCTTCACTTCTTCTCGAGCTCGTTGAATTTTTTCCTTGGACCGCCCTTTTGTGGTTTTATGGATAAGAAGCTTAACTTCTTGACCTTCATAGCCTTCGACTTCAATCGACCCAAATATGTTGTCCACAAAAAGCTCTCTCGGCTTAGATGGATCTTGAAATTTTAGTGTTTTTCGTATTTCTTCTTTCTCTTCTGTAGGCCAACTTTTGGTTTCCAAAGCGATCACTCCCATCAGACCTATGATCAGTGATATCACGATGATCCGTTTCATGAATTCCTCCTTTTAAAAGCTGAGCTGCTGGAGGCCTTGTTCGGCTCGATGTTTGACATCTGGATTTAAATTTTCATCTTTTATCAGAAGTTTAAAAGCCTCGATCGCACGCCTTTCTCGCATCTCGACTATGAGATCGATAAGGGCAACCTGGACTAAAGGAGAAGTCTGTTTTGTTAGAGATTGTGTGAGACCTTCTCTGACCACTGGATAATCATGAAAGAGATAAAGAGCATCCACAGCCGCAAGGCGAACGTTAACGTTTGGGTCGTCGTTCAGTGTGGAAAGAAGTTTTGTCAGCGTTTGTTCTTCCGGCTCTTCCATGTGGTAACTCAAGCTGATTCCCCGGAGGCGTTCGCTTGGCGATCTCTGGTCAAGAAGGGAGACGGCCAGCATCTGATGCATGCTTCTGACCTCCTTGCGCAGAGAGGATAGTTCTTTTTCATTTTGTGTTGCTGATTTCAGAAAATAACCCGCCGTCAATCCTGCAAATAGAATGATTAGGACTAAAGAAAACTGGAGAGCAGGGCGTCTCGGTCTAAGGTGCTCAAACCAATCTCGGAAGAATTTTTGAAAGCGGTGTTCTGATTTTCCTCTTTTCATCTCTCTCTTTTGGGCTTCGAGCATAGAGTAAAAGCGGTTGCGGAGATCTTGGCTGGGGCGTTCTTCGGGGAGCACACCCAGCTTGGACCAGATGAAGCTCAGGCTTTCCAACTCCTCCCTGCAGTCAGAGCAAGTGGTAAGATGGGATTGAATTCTATCTTTCGTTGTTTCCTCAATGTCTCCGATTAAGAAATCCGGGAATTTTTCTTTAATTTCTTGACATCTCATGGGACAGTCCTCCCTGAAAGTTCAAAATATATTTCTCCTAACTCCTTGATGGCCCGGTGAACCTGTGCTTTCACGGTTCCTATATGGCATCCCAGAAGTTGGGCAATCTCTTTGTATTTCATATCCTGGAAGCGGCTGAGCACCAAGACTTCTCGTCTCTTCAAGGAAAGCCTGGAAAAGGCTTTGCTCATCAAGGCTATATCTTGTTGGTATTCAACTTTTTCTGAGGGAGTAGGTTCGGGACTGATCGTTTCACTCCACTGTTCTTCCAGAGGGAATTCAGGCTTCTTTTTTCTCAAGTAATCGATATGGGCGTTACGGGCAATCTGATACATCCAGATTGTAAATCTGCTTTCTCCCTTGTAAGTGGAGCGATATTTCAACATCCGGTAGAAGACCTCCTGTACTAAATCTTCACTTTGGCTTCTGTTCCCTGATAGACGAAGGAAAAAATTAAAAAGCCGAACATGATGCCTCTCAAAAATCACAGCCATTTTTTCTATTCTTCCTTCCCTAATCTCTTCCATTAATTGGTTATCAGAAAGTGAATTCACCAATAAAATTCCTTATCAAATGGCCGTTTCATATATATAGACTTATCTCTTTTTAAAAGGTTACACAAAAAATATAAAATTGACCAATTTTTTAGTGCCAGAATTCGTGATTTTTCATTCATTTTATTTATAAAAAACTTCTTTATTGTGCGTATTGACATGTCTTGGAAGATCAGGATTGAACAGCCCAGAATGGATAAGGCCATTGAAAAATTAGAACCATTCCCATTTAGGAATGGATTAGATTATTGAAAAAATTGGACCGTCCCCATTTTTATAAGAGAGAAAAATTTTTGACATCTTTCTTTCCTTTGCTATAAGCTTAGAGGGAAAAAAGAAAAATTCTTAGAAAGAGGGCTACAAATGGAAAAGAGGAGAAGTACCAGCCTGTACAAAGGGCAGAGAGTGGGAGTTTTTGTCGATGTTCAGAATATGTATTATTCTGCCAAGTTTCTCTACAAGGCAAAAGTCGATTTTAAGACAATCATGAGTGAGGCTGTCAGAGGCAGACGCCTTATCCGGGCCATTGCTTATGTGATAAAGGCAGATGTCAAAGATGAAGCCAATTTTTTCGATGCTCTAAAGAGCCTAGGCTATGAAGTCAAGGCCAAAGACCTTCAGGTCTTCTACGGAGGAGCTAAGAAAGGAGATTGGGACATCGGAATAGCCATGGATATGATTGAGCTTGCTCCCAAGCTTGATGCCATAATCCTTGTCAGCGGAGATGGTGATTTTGTGCCTTTAGTGATGCATGTCAAGCATGCTTTGGGATGTTTTGCGGAAATCATGGCTTTTGGTAAGTCATGTTCCACGAAGCTCATAGAAAATGCGGACAATTTTATTGACATGGATATAAATCCGAAGAAGTTTTTGATTTCAGCAGGAAAATAAGAACCGAATTAATCGCTTCTTTTTTTTCCCCAAGATAGTTTGTAAAGACTATAAAAGTGGGATTGGAATCCCCCTACCCTATACGTTTCGTAACTCGTCTTCAAAAAGGGCATTTGATGGATAGAAAAGCTTCGATCGTCATCCCGAAGGAGAGCGTAAGTTTTCAAATGAGTTATCTTGCACTTGAGTTTTGATCGGGTAGGGTTGGCGACATTGATCGTCATGCCATCTTTGAGCAAAGCTTTCTCTTCCCATTCCATTAGAACAATATAATCCGGTTTTGATTGATTTATGATACCTGTCGTATCACCTCTTCGATAATATTCGTAATATTCGGGAGATATAAGTCCTGTCAAATCTATCAAGAAGCGGTATCGAGGACGAGCGGCAAAGTATTTTATGATTCCAACCTCAGTGAGAGCCACTTTTATCTCTCTTTCCTTCTCCAGCTTATCCAGATCTTTGCTGATGGAATAAAGGATATTATTTCTTGGCCTGTTGACAGCAACCAGACTCTTTGGATAGATAAAATAACGGGCAAAAATGGCACTATAAGCGAGGTAGATTGTGAGGAAACTGGTCAACAGAATCTTTCTTGTTTTCTCTCCATTCCCTATAAAATAGGCAGTTTTTTCGACAAATAAACCGCCCAGCAAAATGACAAAAGGAGAGAGATTGACGAGGAATCTTGAATACACGAGGATTCCTTTTAAATTGTAAAAAAGAAAAACAAGACAAGGAAATAACAGCAACTCCAGGGAAAGTCGTTTCTTGGAAAAAATAATATCTCTAAGGACAATACATCTTTTTCTGTAAACAAGAAGAATAATACAGCCTAATAGTGCTGCAAGTTCGACTGGATGGGAAGCAATTAGCAATTTAGAGTTGGTTTTTGTATGAACGAAGAAATGAGCAAAATCAGGTAAAGGCCTAGATTTTGTGAGAAAGCTTGTTGGGATGACTGATCCGAACTCAAAACGGCAGTAGCCAATCCACAAAGAGATAACCAAAACACACATAAACGCAGATATTATGAAAAAAGGCAGGCTTTTTAGTTTGAAGCCTTTTTTAAAAAAAATCGCCATGAAAAGAATGGCTGCCAGTGTTGCATTTTCAGGTCTAGCTAGGATACTCAATCCGATCAATAATCCAAGTAAAATATTTTTTGTTTTAGAGAATTTTGATGCCCCTAACATATCAGAATAGACACTTAAAATAGCAACAACCAAAAATACAGTGAGAGGGAACTCTACACAGTTTATTGCCCACCTGAGGATAAAGGGATGAAGGCAGAAGATAAGGAAGACAATATTTGAAGCTAGTTTGCTTTCAAAGATTTTCAAAGTTAATTTGAAAAACAAATAAGCAGCTAGCAGGATAAAAAAAGCATTCAAGATTTGTGCAATCATATAGTAATCTGAGGAGTGGAATAAGCGAGCACCAATGCTGATGGATATGATCCATAAAGGGCTTGTCACAGCATTAACAGAATAGCCATAGTTGTAGTAGAAATGCCCATTTTCTTTCAAATGCCTGGCATAGTGGAGATGAATATAGCTGCTGTCTACCGGAAAATTTCTGAACAAAAACATCCCTGCTATCAATACTAGAACTCCTATCGGGAGGGAAATATTAAACTTTTTAGTCATGGTGTTTCCTTTACCAACACCTCTAAAATTTCTGAACATTGATTTTAAAATATCGTTTTTAACTGATGAAAATCTCAAGAATCAGCAATTTTAGAGAGGTAGACTGAAGACGATTGATCATATGGATAGAGTCAGCAAATATATAATAAACAGGATTTTGTTACAAATCTTCTTCGTTTGTGGCTTTGATCATTTTTTTTCTGAAGAACACATCTGAAGCTATCTCCTGCCCTGAGTTTTCCAGAAAAATGCCGTCTTTTATTCTGCCGCTGTTAAAATTAACAATGGCTTATGAATCTCATCAAACAGGAAGGAAATGAATTTATAAGCTCTGCTGGATCACTCGATTTCTTCTTTCTTGTATTCGTCAAATCCGTATCCGACTAAGTGAAAGGGATTTATCACTGTCGTCAGTACATTTGCCAGATGAGCAGCGATTCTTTTTAAATATCTTGCGAAAAGGGCACAGACTACAGCCTCTCTGACTTTGAGCTTCTTTTCTTCCAGGATATGTTCTGTCATAGCGTCTGTCTTTGCTGTAACCTCTCTGTAAAATTTGTAATATTCTTTGGCCTTTTCGACATCGGCCTCCATAAAAACTTTCTTCGAATCCTTCAAGATAAAGCTCATCCTGTCGCTTATCTCAATCAGCTCTTTTGTGTAACCATTCTTAGCCAGTTTTTTAGGATGGTGATAGGCGAGTTCGACGATGTTTTTTACATAATCGCCGATCCTCTCTAAATCTTTGATAACAGTTATTAAAATCAAAGAATAACTCAGGTTCTGTTTCGGATTGACAGTCAAATGCTCCAGGACTTTTCGCCGCACGTCTTTTTCGTACTCATTGATCTTCTGGTCTGTGAGGTATATATTGGCCCGCTTTGGCATCAAGAGGACCTATCAATTGTTTTGTTGCAATATCAAAATTCTTTGCAGCGAGCTTAAACATATTTTCCGTTGAGTCAAGAGCCTGCTTAAGCAAGCCCTCTTGTTTCCAGACAGCAAATATTTTTCTAAACATTTTTTCCCCTTATTTTTTTATATTATAAATCTTTTCTTCATCTATTTCATAAATAAAATGAAGATTAAAGGAGCTAGATAAAATAGAAAATAAACGATCAAGAAGAGGATCGTATTTTTTTTTGAGCTTGCTGTTATCCTGGCAAAATTTTCAGCCAGCCAGATTGGGATTTTCTTCAATGGGTAGATGATGGCAATGCCAAATGTGTTAAACAATAGATGAGAGAAGGCGACTGTTACTGCCACTGGATTCAAAGTAGCGAAGGCTGCCAACATGGCTGTGACTGTTGTTCCGACATTAGCCCCTAATGTATAAGGAAATATCTTTCGCACTGTGAGCAGCCCAGCTCCAACCAAGGGAACAATGAGCGAGGTCGTAACAGAGCTGCTTTGGATAATGGCAGTAACGATGACAGCCAGCGTAAATGCGGTGAAGTCGTTTTTGAATAAGTATTTGTCTAGAAAGACCTCAATTTTTGTCAGCATCATAGATCTCATTGTCTTGACTATTCGCGTTAATGAGAAGAACAACAGGACTAATGCGAAAATTAAAATAACAATCGGATTAGGAATGATTCTCTTTATAAGATCGACAATTGGTTGTGTAATCAATTTCAGGGGGCTTAAAAACTTTAATCCTCCAACTCCCACGAAGAGGTTAGCCAAAATACCTGCAGATTTTTCCAGGATGTGGAAAGTTATTTCAAGGGGAAACAAAATGATGACGGCTAAAATGTTAAAGAATTCATGAACGGTAGCCGCAGCAAACGCTCTTTGAAATTCCATCCGTCTTGTCACATGGCCTATGGAGACTATCGCACTTGTAATGGTTGTCCCAATATTGGCCCCCATGATAATGGGAATGGCGCCTCTCAATGTCAGTGCCCCTCCGGCGATAAATCCAACAGCAATAGATGTTGTTGTTGAGGAACTTTGTATGATGCTGGTTGTTAATATTCCGATCAGCAATCCGACAAAAGGATTTGCCGTAGTCTTGATCATTGTTTCAGCAAAGCTCTTCCCCATGAGCTTAAATGAAGTTCCCATCAATTGAATGGAAAGAATAAATAAATAAAGAAAGATGATAAGTAAAACTATTTTTATAATAGCCTTACTTCTCATTATTATGATTTATTCTCAAACGACATGGAAATTTAGATTGAGGCCTAACTTTGTATACTCTTAATGAATTTACTCGTTGGAATTAAGAGGATTAAATCTATCATAGAAAAAAGATAATTTCATCAAATTCATGTAATTTTTTGACAAAATTCTCATGAAGATCATATTGCTAAAATATTGAAATTGATACATCATTTCATATTATCATTCTGAATTCAAACAAGAGGAGAAATCCATGAAAAGATCGCTGGGAGCAAAAACCATCATCTATCCCACACCTGTCCTTGTGGTCGGGACATATGATAAGAATGACAAGGCGAATGCCATGACTGTTGCTTGGGGAGGAATATGCTCGTCCAGGCCTCCCTGTGTAGCAATTTCCATCAGGAAGGCCGCCTATTCTTACGGCAATATAGTGGAGCGAAAAGCCTTTACCATAAACATCCCTTCTGAGACTCATGTCAAAGAGGCCGATTATTTCGGTATTGTTTCGGGAAGAAAAAAGGATAAGTTTCTTATGGCTGGACTGACTCCTGTTAGGAGCAAATTTGTCAACGCACCCTATATCAAGGAATTTCCTTTTATCTTAGAGTGCATATTGATCCAGACAGTGGAAATAGGAAGGCATATTCAATTCATCGGAGAAATAGTAGATCTTAAGGCTAATGAATCTGTACTTGATGAAAATGGAAATCTTGATATAGAGAGAGTGAAACCGATTCTCTTCGCTCCTGTAAGTCGCACCTACTACGGACTCGGTCGATATCTAGGAAAGGCCTTTTCTGTCGGGAAAGAGATTTGATCTCTTTGATTCAACATGGGGGATGGCAAGGCTATTTTCTGCCGCAAGAGTTTTGTCTGGGATGGAAAGATTCCCTTTCTCCTGAAGGATTACATCGATAGAAAATTTATGAGAAAATTCCAGGTCTCTGCAGAAAGCTAAGATTCAGCATGCGTTGATAAAAATTTATCGGCAGCTTTAACGATCACTTTGTTTTCTGTTTCGATTCTATACAATTCTAAAAACTTACAAAAATCTTTAACTTTTTGACCCGCTGCTTCCACTTTGCCTAAGGATTCATGTCCTATGATTAAGAATTCGGATTCAGGTGGGCAAAATTCTTTCTGAAGGTTCTATATTGTTTCTTAGAGTTTTCTGTTTTGAGAAGAATAATCTCATCTTGTTTTATCTTGTATCTCTTCAAATGATTCTTTTGAATTTCTCTTCCCACATCGGAAAGATCAAAAACCCGGCAATTTCCATAAAAACTTATCAAAGGCAGTTTGTCTGAAGTTATGCCTTTGGTGTCGACATGGCGCGGCGCATCCACATGAGTTCCTGTATGGCTTCCTATTGTGATCGTCGACTCATTTGTCCTATTTCTAGAGATAGAGACATATTTTCTTATCTTCGGCTTTGGATTGCCAGGGTAGACAAGCATTCCCTCTTTTATTTCCATCGATATGTCTATGATTTTCATTTTGTTCTCCTCAGAATTATTAATTTTTCTATATTAACAGAACGTGATATATCCCTTTCTCGTCTAGGTTCTCCTTCAATCGATTCTGAAGGAAAACGCAAAGTTTAAGAACCGGAAATTTTTGCTTTGCTAAAGACGGAGATTATCACGCTGTCGCGGCAATAAATAGAATTTACTGTAAGTTAAGATTCTGAGGTCTTGAAATTCTCCCTGAATTGTCTTTTCGTTGCCTAGGAGAGAAGTTCCTTCCTCATCATCGTTGGAAAAGACATCCGCCCGATCATCCTCATATTTGCTACTCAAAAAAAGTTATCTAGTTGAAAACGAAGCTAGAGATCCTTGTGTAATAAAAAACTGTAAGTAATTGTGTAGCAATGATACCATTATTTTTCTGATTGACAGAATCAATTTCTCATGCTATAAGATTTCATACAATTCGAGAAAGTCCAATAGGCTTTCTCAGGCTAAGGTTTGGAAAGAAATGAGAATCCTCAGCACAATAATGAGAATCTTTTTTTAGCCTTTAATCCATGAAAGTCGACAGACGCCAATTAAATGATCGAAGGTTAAAACCGACCTCTCCCATAAGCCGATATTCCGTTTTCGGTCGCCGGAAGGGAAACAGACGCATCTCAGATCAAGAGAGTTATTATGTCGATAGGTATGAATCACGCTATCTGATTCTGATCGTTTCCATCTTGATCTTGTGTATTTTGGATGTCTATATGACTATAAAAATATTACAACATGGCGGACAAGAGCTTAATCCGCTGATGTCCTTCATGATCCAAAAACGGCCTGGACTTTCTCTTGTTCTGAAATATCTGATTACGGCTGGCAGTCTGATTTTTCTTTTAATTCATAAGAATTTCAAGGTTTTTGGTGGGATAAAGGCTCATTCCCTTATCTACGGAGCTTTTTCCCTTTATTTTCTTTTGATGCTGTATGAAATCTATTTCTTCCTCACCCATGTTTTGATGTAGAGTTTTGTTTCAGTCTTAGTGTGAAAATGGCTCATTCAAGAAAGTCGATGAAAGGACTCGTGCCAATCATAGGCACTTGATCACCAATTCGAATAGGGGGTTTTCAAATATCTTCAGTCGATTTCCATATCTAGGAAAAGCTAAGAAAAATACATTTAGAAGGATTACAGTAATTTTACATTGGAGTGTAAAAAAGTTTTACAGCTTCGATCTATGTCTTTCGCTGAACTAGGTGAAGAACAATTTATTCTCAGCACCAGCTTTGGCATAATAATTGCTGCTAAGACATAAGGTAGGACTTAGATTATAAGTGGGAACCTAAAATTTCAGAAAAGTAGGAAACAAATCAGAGAATTTCGAGGTTAAAGATTATCAAGTTTCGAGAATACGGATCGAGAAGGTATATTGGGATTAAAGAAAAAACCTAATCAACGATTGATTAGATAATAGAGAAATTATGAACTTTTTGTACTGTTACATCGTAAAGTATATAGAGAGCTTTGTATAGAATAATATTTTATAGTGAATAATAATACTATACTATATAGAGAATAATAACAGA
>JABAOF010042702.1_pt1 | contig 17037 bp, 18 predicted proteins | sample 7062171 | NCBI WGS metagenome assembly JABAOF01 (sample SAMN14538628, study PRJNA623070) | marine sediment metagenome | biome: marine biome [ENVO:00000428]; feature: marine pelagic biome [ENVO:01000023]; material: deep marine sediment [ENVO:00002113] | place: India: Gulf of Khambhat ...
GCGATCATGTGATCGCGGGGACGATCAATGGATCCGGCAGCCTGCGTGTCCGCGTGAAGGCGACTGGAGACGAGACAACCCTGGCAGGGATCATGCGTTTGGTGGACGAGGCCCAGCGCAGCAAATCCCAGACCCAGATCCTGGCGGACAAGGCGGCCGGTTGGCTCTTCTACACTGCCGTGGCGGTGGCCGCGCTGACCGCGGTCGTGTGGTTGATCGTAATTGGTTTCGAGGTGGAAGTGATCAAGCGTGTCACCGCCGTTTTGGTGATCGCTTGTCCCCACGCCTTGGGATTGGCCATTCCGCTGGTCGTAGCGATCACGACTTCGCTCGGGGCGAGCAATGGCATCCTTGTTCGAGATCGCCTCGATATGGAAGCGGCGCGTGATATCGATGTCGTCATCTTTGACAAAACGGGCACGTTGACCAAAGGCGAGCACGGTGTTGTGGGAGTTGCGGTTGCGAATGGTCGTCTTGATGAGGAAGCTTTGGCGTTGGCAGCGGCTGTCGAAGGGGATTCAGAACACTTGCTTGCACGAGCGATCCGCGAAGCCGCCGATAATCGCGGGCTGATCCTCCCCCAGGTCTCGCATTTCGAAGCCCTAAAAGGTCGAGGTGTCCACGCCCGCAGCGATGGTCGATCGGTCTATATCGGCGGACCGAATTTGCTGGAATCATTGGAGTTGAAACCGGCGGCGGAGCTGTCCCAGTTTGCTGCTCAGGCAGGCAAAAAAGGTCAGACCGTGGTCTATCTTGTTGAGGAGGACGAAGTGACAGCCGCCTTCGCCCTGGCCGACGTGGTCCGCCAAGAGAGCAAGCGAGCGGTCGAGCGGCTGCACGAGATGGGTATCGAAGTGGCCATGCTCACTGGTGACAGCGAAGCGGTGGCAAAGGCGGTCGCCGAGGAGCTCAAAGTGGATCGCTACTTCGCCGAGGTGTTGCCCGAGCAGAAAGACAAGAAGGTGTCTCAATTACAGGCGGGGGGAAAACGGGTGGCGATGGTCGGCGACGGGGTCAACGATGCTCCGGCGCTGGTTCGCGCCGACGTCGGTATCGCCATCGGTAGCGGGACGGATGTGGCGATCGAATCGGCTGGCGTGATCCTGGTCCAGAATAATCCGCTGGACGTGGTGAAGGTGATCGAGCTGAGCAAGGCCAGCTATCGCAAGATGGTCCAGAACCTGATCTGGGCTACTGGGTACAACGTGGTCGCAATTCCGTTAGCAGCCGGCGTCTTAGCCCCTATCGGGATCCTGCTCTCGCCGGCGGTCGGTGCGTTGTTCATGTCGCTGAGCACGGTCATTGTGGCCATTAACGCTCAATTGCTACGGAGAACGCAGGCGGTGCTTGCGTAATTTTCGCTCGATTGTTCATGCCAGGGTTTAATAAGGGTCTGACCCAATAAGCTCATCAGCAGGGATGAAGGTCAGGATGGACCTACTCGTGGGCTCACCCTTTTACTAGATTGTGTTGACCGGTTTCGGGTCAGGGTAAAGGGGTTCCCGACGAGAACCAAGACGATCCAGGCTAATCTGAGGAGATCTCAGACTGGAAGACAATCACAAGTTCAAAGTATCCAAAAGGCGCGCCGCGCACGCTAACCCTCAGGAGTGTATATCTCCGCGTGACTTCCCTTGAATTGAGCAAGGTCTGGGAGGGTAAGGAAAAAGGGGGAAGAAACTTGCTAGCCCACATCTGACTTGGGGTACAGCATCCATACCACATTTGGAATCATAAATAGCACTGGGATTAACCCACCTGATCTGATTGTGATGCTCATACCGCCGAGAGTCAGTTTCATTTTCTGTTTCTCCAACGAATGTCTGCCATCATGCAGCGCGCCTCCCCGGCTCTGGATTATCCAGGACCAATCGTAATATCCAGATCGGCTCAATTTGACTCGATTCAGCGCAAAGGCAGCGTCTCAAGAATGAATTGAAATATAACCCCCCGCACAATCCATGGGACGAGAAAGGCGAGGGTGGGAAGCAGCAGAGACAGGAGCAAACTGCGTCGGATCCTAGACGTATAGGGCCATTCTGGGACTTCTTGGATCCGCTTTTCATAAGCCAGCCATCGCAAAAGGCCTTCAGGCGGTAATGTGATATTACCGTACTGGCTACTTATTTTTCTTTCATGCAAACCCTTAGAGGTTCCTGTAAGGTATGAATTCACCATCGCCAATTCTCGGCTCTTCGCTACCAGGATGATGTTGCGAGTGGCGACCATATTGAGGAAGAAGACCAACAACGTCGCAGTAATCAAGGAACCATAAATAACAGCAGCTTCGATCCTGGCAAGTTGGTTGAGAGAGAGCTCAGGGAGACCGATCAGCAAGCTAATTGTGATACCGCCAATGAAGGTTAAAGCTATTCCCAGGCTCCAGCGACCGATGGGTTCGAGTGCTTCAAGGTCAAAGATGTTGATGTCAAGGGGGCGGTTCTGAAATTCACTGAATAGACGCGTACCAGATAGGGCGGAGTATATGAACCATCCGGTTAAGCCAAACATCAATCCGTTGGAAATCACTCTGTAAAGACTTATCCATGCAGAGGGAAAACCCCAGGCTAGGTTGAGCAGCCATCCAATCGTCGCCCCGATGGCTATTGCCAGCCATTCTCGATGGCGGTTGAACATAGATGCCTTCCGGATCATGTGATCGAAACTCTCATCACCGATTCGCACCAGTGGTCGAAAGGCTCCAACGGCATTGTCACGCAAACGCTTTAATCTAGCCTCAGATAGCAATAAGTATCCGACGATCGCTGGTGGATGAAGACCCCGAATCCAAAAAGCCGCATCAAAAGGACCAGGCAACACACCACTGAGAAACGCAACCCCAAGCAGCAAGGCAACCAATGCCGCACTGACGATGATTGCCATCTGCAGCCATGAAAGTCGGCTCCGCTCCACAAGCTCCTCGAGCAGTGTATTCTGACCAAATCTAGTTGCGGTTTCCATCGTCACCATGGATCTCCGTCAAAGTATGAATCGACATCGAGCATGAACTGGATTGATCTGCAGATTGGATGCGGACCATTCTTGAACCTTAGCTGCTAGCTGGTGGAATTTGGGAACAATCCCATTGTCGATGAGAGTGATGGTAGCTGCCTTTTTCACCTTATGGTTCTCCTATTCTGGGATCCACTCCTTTATCCACTTATTAGCTAATAGATCTTCTAGAATAAAAGGATCCTTTGAAGCAATTTCTGTAGCTTCTTCAATATCGTTTGCTTTAAATGTTATAGCTCCACCTGATCTATCTGCAAAAGGACCACCAAGATAATCGTTAAGTTCTGTTGATTTCCAGTAGTTAATATGATCTGGTACATGTTGCCCTGTCTTTGATGGATCATCCTTCATAAAGTAGAAATAAATAAATCTTTTTGTCATTTCGTAATTTACCTTTTAATTTATACATAACGACTTCGAGCTCAGCGGCCAGGGAACGAACTAACCGAAGCCACATCGCCGCGTATCCCTGGTTTGCTGCAACGAGTTGTTAGGCGTCGGTACCTCTCCTAATTTAATTGTGGATTAATACTTATGCGACGGTAAATATGCTTAAATGGAAAGATCTCATTGTATCACCCCTATGGGATTTTATTAGGAGACTATTCCGCACAAACCCCTCATTGGGTGGACTACACAGCCAATTTTCCGTTATATATATTCCTATGGAGATACTACGCGGGAAAGCTTCCTCAATTTGTGTGCCGAATACAGCATAGTCTATTCCCTGACGTATTTCATCAAGAATGGATTGTCAAATAACAGAACACCCACCACCTGAGGGGAGCAGGCTTAGGGCTCCCTGCTGTATCAACGCCTAGTGTTCCCATTGTAAATTAGCCTGGTTCAGAGTTAAAAGGTTTTTAAGTCATAAATGTCCGAGTCAAAGATAAAACTCCAGTCTAAAAACCTTCATGCCCAGTCAAGACGATATCCAGGCTGTAGAGAAGGGACATCGCTTCGGGCAATGAGAATTTGGCCCGTTTTACAATGTTCCGCTGGGGATCAATGTTGTAGTTACGAGAATGACTCAAGTCAGCTTCAGTGAGGTTTGTATCGTTGAATAGGCTTTCGCTAAGATCCGTGCCGGTGAAGACGGCCCCGGTAAGATCGGCTTCTCGAAAATCAACATCTCTAGCAACACAGTCTTTAATGTGGATGTTCTTCATACTCAAACCAATGAATGTGGAATGGCTTAAATCGCACATAAAAAAGCCGATAGGGTTGGGAATTTTCGTTGAGGACCAGTCTGCGTGAGTCCAATCCACGCCGATGATCTTTGTTTCCTTCATTTTGGTTCCGGAAAATGTACTATTCGGCAATTGAATTAGACTTAAGTCGCAATGTTTAAAAGTGCAATCTAGGAATCTGCAGTTGTCAAAAATTGCTTCCGCGAAGGAGCAGCGAATGAAGGTGCAATCGTAGAACTCAGTTGAGACGAGTCGAGGTTGTTCCAGGGGAGCCTCTTCAAAGACCTGATCGCTGTAATGCGTATGAGGCTGAATTATGGAGCTCACATTTATACCCTCCTATTGTGTCTCATATTCTAGGGCATTCAAGTCTGTATGGACGACCGTCCGCTGATCGATCGGGATGATCTCACAAATTGAGATCTCGGACACTCGCTGATGCTGCTTCGAGGGTTCATATAGCAACGACTTGTATGACATTCCCTTGCGCCTTACCAGACACCTGGCAGTAGGCGATATCTCACTCTCTTTGTATAGGCCAGGTAACCTTGAAGCTCTGTCTGCAGGAATTCGTCTTCAAGATATGTTCGAATGACGACGATGGTTGAGACAAGAAACGCAGGGATCAGCGCCCACCATGAACCGAGAATAAGTGGAGGCCAAAGCCATTGGAAGATCGCTGCCAAATACGCGGGGTGTCGAATGAATGCATATGGACCGTCATCACAAACCTGGTGCCCGATGGTTTTTTGGACATACACCGCACCCGACCAAAACCGATTCACAGACATTGCCCATGTAGCAAGAGGGCGTGTAATGCAGAGTAAACCCAAAACCCCCACGATCCTCCATGCAAGGGGCACATCGCCGGACCAACCCGAACGATGATCCAATCCCGCAAGGATGAATATGGCGAGCATAACTGGCAGGCTTAGCCGCAAGAAGATTTTATCCCAGGATTGTTGTTCCTCGGGAAACTACAGTTTTGCCTTTGTTAGTTCCTCATTCGTCCAGCCGACGATCGACAAACTGATCAACGCGCTGAGATAAACGACGGCAGAATATATCCACCCCCAAGGCCATCTCAGGCTTCCTGCTGAAAGAAAGAGAATAATCAATTGTAGGGGGATGAGAAAAGTTGATCTGAGCGAGAATGCGATTGCCCGGATCAGTTTCGGTTTTTCGCTCACTTATGCCACTACCGAAGGCTTCTTCAACAAGGCCTGGAGCAAGTTCATGCAGGTCTTGCTAGTTTCACCATCCGTATCTGATTCCGGGTTCCACGATGACAATGATATCGCCACAATCTGTAAGTTTTGGGCTAAGAAACGAAATATCTCTTCTAGCTCCGAGGCTCTGAGTCCTCCCACAGCGGCGTAGCTCATCGCCGGTGCGTCGAGCGGGTTGATGATATCGACGTCAAAGTGGATATACATCGGGAGATCCGGGAATGTGTAATCGTACAGGCTCTTCGGATCAGCGAGGTGATTCAATCCGGAACTTGCGACAAGATCCGTCTCGCCGGGGTCTAAATCTCGTCCGTCCGTCAGAATGATCCTGTCTTGAGAAAGGGGGCGCAGTCCAACGGTCATTGGCATGGTTTGTTCTCCCAACCCTGCGAGCATGGCGAGTGGCATACCCCCAAGAAAACCACTGGGAGTGGTCTCCCAAGTGTTGAAATCTCCGTGGGCATCAAACCAGATCAGAAAAGGACTCACACCGGCTCTCTGTAGACCTGCGGTCACGCCTATGGTTGTACAACAATCCCCAGCGATGGATACGGGTCGCTTACCTTCTCTGATCGATTTCTCGATCTTCCGCGCGAGGGCCTCATGAAGGACCGACATCCGTGATTGAGTATCCCCGTCCGGCATTGGAGGTTTGTTGATCACCCAATCAGGATCCGCCAGGGGTTCTAGCTTTGGTAAGGATTGATCGAGGAAGAACGGGGTGAGGATGTATTCAATCTGCACAGTATTTGACCTTAATAAAGGGTCTCCCGTCATAAAGGGATGTGGATTTGTTTGTTATTTCCCTCGAGCGTGAGTTTATCCAGTCTACCTATTCCAATAGAGACGGCTCCCACGCTGCCGACTCTGGCCACCACTGGGTCTATTCCCTTGTTATTCTTTCCTTCGCGTCAATCGTAGGAACTTCTCCACCTCAAACCTTTCGAATAACTTTCGACGGTCCCCGGGGAGAGTGGACAAAGCAGATTCAGCTTCGATAACCACAGGATCTGAGGCGTTGAATTCCTCGCCTCTCCAAAAGATCTTACATCCGTCATATGCAAGGACATTGCGCAGCCAATCCACACGATCGCCATAAGGAAGTGGGATGTAAATAGCCTCATCACTATAAGTCGCAAGTACCGGGGTCTTGTAGATCCGTCCACTTCGTCGACCAATGTGATTAACTACCGAGTTGGGCCCTTTACCTTTATAGGCGAGCCAAACGACGATGCGATTTAAAATGTGCTTGTTGAAATAGCGAACGATATTTAAGAAAATTCTTCTTGTAACTCGATCGGGCGCCTTCATTCTTTGCCTATTCTCTCATGATTAGGACATCTTGAGGGGCCATTTATCCGTCATCGCTTACCTGGGTCATCCGGTAAGAGACCAGTACGCCTGGGAAAAGCCAGGCGCATGGATTTGCTTGTCCCCACGCCGAAGCTACCTCATTAGAGCGCTATCGCCCGAAAAATTTATCAAACTCATGCGGATCATGAGAACACGTTAATACCACTTCACTTTCGTGCTCGGCGATCAAAGCCCGTAATCTATGAGAGTGGACACCGATATAGCGAAAGGCCCTATTTAGATTTATCAAATGTCTGATAGACCGCGAATATGGAGCCTTGCGCGGTGAGACAGGATCGACCTCTCCGTGAAAGGTATATGCGTCTCCACAATGCAACACCCAACCATCTTGTGACCTTAACGCCACCGCACTATGTCCTCGCGTATGACCGGTTAATGGAACGAAGGTGAAGGCAATTGAACCAAGATCAACCAAAGGTGTACGGTCAAATCCGAACCATTGATTACCCTTGAGCTCGTGAACTACCCATTGAGGACCGTGCGCCCAATGTTCTGAACGATACGGATATCTTTCGTACATATCCATGGGGTGGGTTATGGCTTCATATTCCTTCTCGTAAATATGCACGTTGGCATGTGGGAAATCAGGCAGGCCGCCTGCATGGTCGAAGTGAAAGTGGGTCAGAGCGATATGACGCACATCTTCGGGCTCATATCCCAGCCGCTTCACATGTTCGATCGCTGTCTCGTTGACATCAAAAGGATATCCACCAAAAGCCAGCATCCAGCGTATGGATCTTGCAGGAGAAAGACAGTCTCGTGAGCCAATCCCGGAATCGACGAGTAAAAGCCCATCGTCCGATTCTGCAAGGATGCAGTGGATCACCCCTTGGGCTCTTTGCAGAAGGCCACCTGTCCCGATGAGTGACACACCACCAGGAACGTTTATCGTGCCACAATTTAAGTGATTAACGCGCATGTTCATGACACCCTTATGAGATCATCTAAATGCATCATCGAGCGACTTTGTTACCAGGCCTCTCGATCGGATCGGTGGCCAAAAACTTTCAGCGATCAGCTTTCAGCATTCAACCAAGTCGTTCACTACATTCCATTAGATTGTAAATGGCCTTCGTTCGTCAACCATGAATAGCTGATCATGGATAGCTGATGGCTGACTGCTAATGTATTGCCCGACTGATTGCACGAAGTTCCTCTATCGAGAAATCGAAATCTTCTAGTGAGACAGAATCCGATTTAAGCTTTTCCTCGAACTCTGGTCGCAGAAGCACGAGCAGATTGTGTTGATCTTGAATTTTATCCGACGCATCGCAGTGGTCTTCATCATGCTTCATGACTGGCCTTTGCTGAGCTCAATAAGCATCACCTTGTGATGGCTTCCATGGCCATTCGTGTGTCGAGCATCACGAGGTTGATCCCTGATACATTGATCAGGAGGCGATCTTTTCCAACGACCAAAACCGAAGAAACACTCGGGTGAGGATTTCGAGCGCCTCCTTTAAAAACACGAATTAACTTGCCGGAAAAGAGTTCGACCGAATACATTACAAACTCACTTGAGGAAGCCCCTATCCTTTGAAGGGTTGAGGTCGTTTCATCCTGTGTTATTAGAAATAGTTGACCTCCCAGTTCGAAGAGCGAAGGTTCTCCTTGAAAGGCACCTGAAAAGGAACGCTGCCAGCGTAATTCGCCATCGGGTCCCATCAGTATCAAACGTTCATCGTGGGTGTCTGTATGAATTAAAACCAAACTGCCATCGGGTAGAGCGATCATATTACCCAGGTGCCGGATCCCAGTGGGTAATGGATGCACCATTTCAGCGGATAGCTGTTCTGTGTTCAGGAGGAAAATACCGTCCTCCGAATGGACCCAGACTTGTTCTTGGTTGGCAGCCAGGTGGCCGCTTAATTGAACAGTCCATGCCGTCAGTCCGTCCTCGTCGATCATCAATATGGGATCATTTCGCCCCATCGTCGTCATGATCAATTGCTCGTTCACAAGCTGCCAATCCATTGGTCGCGCAACTGGATTGTGCTGCCAAAGCACTTTTCCAACGGATGACACTGCCAACAATCTTTCTCCGATCGATACAACCACGCCACCACCGGGAAGAGGGAGGAGCGTTGGCGTCCTAAAAGAATCGAGCGGTATCTTCCAGATGGGTTCTAGTGGGAGGTCAGAGGTGGGGAATTGGTCTTCTCCTTCTGACACATTCATTTCATATGCGAGTAACTCACGCCTGTGGTTGATGGTGTAGACCAGCGGGAGATGGGTATCAAACAACGCAGTGATTGTTCGTTCCGGAATCTGTGACTCCCACAACAATCTGCCATCCTCTAGGTCGACGCCCACTAACCCCGTATTCCTCAGCGCGACGATGGTGTCCCCGTTCCACAATCCTAGTCTCTGGACGAAATCATTATCTGATGGCCAAAGCCATTCAACGCCAGGAGAAGTCTTCATTCGGTACGTCCAGATGAAAAGAGATGGGGATTTCCACCCGAATTTTGTGGGATCACTTGACCAATATCCGCGGCCAGTCGATGATGGCATGTGTTCGCGAATTTCAAAGTGCAGGTGCGGTGAGCTGCGAGGTCGACCGATTTTGCCAATCTGGTCACCACGGACGACACAATCTCCAATACGTAGTGTCACGCTGGGTGGGTGAAGATGACCGTAAAAAGAGACAATCCTGCTGCCATCGGGAAAGTTATGACGTATGATGATGACTCCCTGATCCCTGCCCCACCCAGTCGGCTCGGCATAAGTCACGACACCGTGGCCAATCGTGTGAACTGGTGTTCCGAAACTTGAAGCACGACTCCCAGATCCCCACCAATCTTCCCCCGTATGATGACCATGATAATTTTGCCTGAACACGCCGAAGTCCTGACCACCATAGGCAACGTTCATTGCATCTGGTGGGTCCAGTGGGAAATCGAGCGTGTCAACCAAACCACACGGTGCGCCGGGTTGGGCTGTTGGCGCAGACTGCTGATAAATGAGTAAACGATCGGTGATCAATACCGGCAGAGCAGTCGAAGTCGAGGTTGGGGTAAATGTTGGTGTAGTTGTAGAGGAGATGTCTTCAGTTGGAGGAATAGGGGTCGGAGTTTGACTTGGTGCAGCCGATGAGGATGCGGCTTGAAGCTCCGTGTCTCCGCATCCCGTGGCCAGCGCCGAGATCGAAAAAACCGCAATCGCGATGATGTAGTGTTTATTCATGATTGTGTTCAGATCTCCGGCGTCCAGTAGCTCATTTCATGAAGTGATCTCTGATGGTGGAATTGTATTGGATTTAACAAGACCGTGTTAACTGTTCCCACAATTGGAATACATCCCCAAAGAGCTCCAGGCTTCAGGCGTAAATGGCCATCCCAGTTGGTCACAAATTGTCTGCCAACGTGCCAACATCCCCGGAGTAGATAAGAAAGGGATAAACCCCAACTTCAGGTAAATTCTCAGTGCTGACAACCGATAGTCCTCTGTATATAGATGGATGTCGCATAAATCCTNNCAGCGCTGACAGCCAACCCCAATCCCTTGCCGGCATGTGCCGGGTCACCGGCCAGCCATCCCAGCTCTCCCCCTGAAGGATACACATTCGATTGCAAGGCCATGGCGCTGGTCACAATTTCGCCACTCTCCTCATAGATAACCATAAACCAGCCCTTTGGCAGAATTCGGGGAAGCCAAGGCTGCAACATCTCCTCCTTCCAGCCAGGCCATCCTGCGAGCTCCATCAGCTGGAAGAATCGGGGTTGATCTCCGGGTTGATATGTGCGTAGTGCATATCCAGCGGGAAGCTGGACGGCAGGCGGAGCATTGCGTAAATGCTTCGGCCATACCATCTGCAATTGAGAAGAGGAATCATCCTTGGACAAATTTTCCTCCGGCCACATTATGGCTGCATGCCTTAACTCCTAGATTTCGCAAACGGCCGGTATCTGGGGTTAATCCAAAAGATCTAGACGGGGGGCTGTAGATTTTTATTCTTCAAGATTATAACTTTCAACTTCAAGATCAAGACCGCCTCCTGATAATCGAAGAACACCTTGGACAGTATATACTTTTCCAATACCAGATGGGTGACATTCCACTTTGCAATTATTTCCGCTACAGCCTTGGCCTTCTCCTACCCAATGGATTTCCACCCATCAGACCTGGAAACCTACCCCACCAGCGCACACATTACAACAAGGCTCCTCGTTTATACATGCTTGCTCTGTGCAATTTACATAGGTTTGGATCAGTCGTCCACGGATGGTGATCTTTCGATCTTTTAATAGATCTTGTCTGGTAATCACTTCCTCCGGGCTCCATACTCTGGTTTGCAAGGAGGTACATGATGCAAGATGGATTCCGAGTACGAACATAAGACCCAGAATGGGAATTCGTTTATCGCATGGTGAAATTTTGCGGATGAGACATGTGATTGCACGCAAAGTGTTGTGGCCTTCTCAACACGGAAGGTTATCAACCTGTGGATTAGATTGAGTCGGCTTTTGCTCCGCTTGTTACAAAAGAGTGGATTCTCAAAATTTGCTACTTTTCAGCTTCGAGACAATGTTGCCATGTGCTCAGGAAAAAGCAGGGGGCAAAGTCATAAGCCCTCAGAATTCTGCTATCAGAGTCCAACTTATGGCTCTCACTCCTTTCCTTCAACACTGCCGAACCCCCATATATTGACGCTTTTCGTTACCCGCTGGTCCCATCTGTCGAAGATCGGTCCGTCCAGTTTGATTGGGGCCGGTCGTTCGTCCCGGGAACGTGAAGGGACGGGATCATCGCGTTCTAATAGCCACTCAGCGGTTGGTTCGAGGGTCAATGCCTCAAAGGAGGACATTGTTCGACTCAACCGAGGAAAACCATCAGCCGTATAACCGCGCGAATCGCTACTTGGAGCACCAATATGAGTCCAACAATCACGACCAAGCCAACAAAAAGGGAAAGCATGGATTTGTTTAGTCCGAGAATCTTCCTTGTTTCATCAAACCTCGAGCGAAACAGTTGCAGAGCTCGTTGCAGGATAAAAGGTGCAGCGAGACCAAATGCATAACCTGCAACGGTGAAGAATAAGCCGAAGATGATGAATGTCGCAAGACTAGCAAATCCCTCTGCTATCCCTTTGATCAGCTGCCAATGCCAAATTTCACCATTGCTCAGAATGGAAAACCGTTCATACGTTTGAGCATCCGGAGTGCTCAACGTATAGCAGTCGATGGATTGTATCGTCTTACCGGGAGGTTTTGGTACCGGCAGATCATCAAATAGATATTGATTACAAAGCACTGCATGAGGGTGCTCATCATCTTGATATACCCATCCACCCTCGTTAGCATGAGCCCACCTCGTGAAGACTTCGCCATCTCTTGTTAGCACATGCAACTCATTGTATTCACCAAGATCAAAAGCGATCGCATGATTTCCATTGGGAAGGGACACATCTTTCATAGGCATATATGCTCCATTCGACACGCGATTGCTTTCCAGGTAAGCGATAAGGAAGCCAACAACCGTGAAGAGAACTAAGAGAGGCTCTCGAAACCGCTTCCTTAATTCGCTATTAATGGTTCCCATTCCATCTGTTCTCCAGTAATATCTCACACTGTTGGGGAAATCAGAGTAGAGGCTACTCTCCTGTGAGAAAAGTGGTTCCCCCAATATACGTGCTAAAGAGATAGAGTGAAAGTAGGCAAAAGGTGATGAAAAAGATGATTCCTGATACAGTTAGTGGAGTGCGCTGAAGTCCAAGGACGTAGTCCTTTTTCAAGAATTGGGGATCAGTAACGCGAAGAAAAACATGTATGACACCAAAAGCCAATGCACCGATTAACAACCCTCCAATTCCCATGATAAAGATATGAGCGAAGAAGATCGCAATATTTCCAAAACCCTCCGCAATTCCAAGGGTTTTTTGCCAGCGAAGAATCTCACCGTTACTCAGGATCGCGAGACGCATTGACGTTCGCGCGTCAGGATAGATGTAGAAACTGCAATCGATTGATTGCTTTAGGACAACCTGAGGGTTTCCAATCTCAAGGTCATCTAGATCAGTCTCGATGCATGACAAAACCGGATAATCCGCGGTTTCCAATTCCTGCCAACCAACTCCCTTGCCTCTCATTACAAGACCAAACATTGATCCATTTTCTGACCTGACCTTCAATTCACTCCTTTCTCCTATTTGGAATTCTGATGCAAGATGACCGTTTGGTAATGGCATTTCATCCCAGGGGATATTCTTCCCACGACTAACACGGTCACTTTCAAGAAGTGCCAATGCCAAGCCAAAGAGTGTGAAAACTGTCAGCACTGCATTGCGATACCTCTTCCAGCTCTCTGTCGTCATGATCTTTCAATACTCTTCCTGCCATCTATCGGTCCCAAAACCGGGATTTTTTTTAAACAAACCCGTAAAGGGTCCAGGTGGTTCCAGAAGGCTCTAGAATGTTCTTTCTCTGCATGCGATTCAATCGTTTCGGATCCTTTATCTGCCGTCATGATCCGGTGCCTATCACAGTGGTATTGTCCTTAATACACCCCGGAGCAATGCCATCCGTCCTCAGGAGAATAAATACAAATATTGTTCCCCGGTCCCGAGTAGGAAAAACTAAGCGTGAAGAGGTCTCCCAGATTTTGATAGACAATTGGGTTTCCGTTAACCTCGAATGGAATCTGATCTATGTAGGCAGGCATAAGATCACTTAATGAGTCTGGGTACTCACCCATTAAGCTGAAGTATTCATCCAGAGCCTCGATGATCGGCGCACAAGCACCGAAACCACGTTTTACTCCCTCACCCTCACCTGGTTGCTCGCTGAGCGATGTGTGCGGGACACATAAAACTGAAGTTAGAAGGAGAGAGCATGTTAGCAGCAGGAAATGGGTCCATCTGGATCGGGGTGAAATGGATGGGTGGGAGGGGATCTTCAGTGACATCATCTAAACCCCGACATGTTTATCCGTTGACTTGATGCGTAAAGCTGAGGGTTGCTGAATAAGACCATGTCTTGTTTCTTGCGCGGCATCCAGGCTTAGCTTCCTCGACTTATTATTGTGCTGAAGGCTTCCTCATGTATATAGGGCTGTGGTTGTATTCACGAGATTTGCTTAGTAGGTGAAGGTTCCCGGTATATAGTCAATAACCTCACCGGTCGCCGTATCGATGATTGCTAAGTCCCCAAAATCACCACAGCAATCTAGATAGATGTAGATGACCTCCCTGCCGGGTGGCTCTTTACCCTCCTCTTGTTTCGCAATACTGCGGAGGGTTGGATCCCCCGCGCGAGAGCGAATATCATTTTCCTTAACGTACTCGCATATCCTCACCAGGTAGCCTTCTGGATCATTGTCACTGGCCTCACACCGGTATGTTCTTGCAGAAATCACCAGGGTTGGGAAGAAAGTTCGAACCAGCAGGTAACCCACGAAGACAATGAGCGCGAGGAACAAAAAAAGGGAAATTGAATCACTTTTTTTCATTCGATTCTCCGTCCTCAGCTATAAGCTGCCAGCCTTCAGTGATCAGTGGGCAAAGAAATAATGGCTATTTCTAATCTTGATGTTCAACCAAAGGATACTGCTTCGAGCTATAAGTTGTAAGTTGATTACTGACTGCTGAGAGCTATCTTCTCATGATCAAAAGGGCAAATCACTTGGCAGATCCAAGGGGAGATTGAAGTCGTACGGATAGATGTTGATTTCGATCTGAAAGGCACCCAATACTGGGCCCAAATCAAGATCGAGGGTGTGTCGAATGAGGTGGGGAAGATAATCGGTTGGATCCAACCAGAGTTCGCTTGAGACTTTCTCGATAATTCCCGTGTCCGTCAGGATCGTGGGCAGGATGCGATTCCAGACCTCATTATCCTTGGATCGTAAGTTGTACACAAAAAATGACTGCCCGTCCAACACGGTTTCATCATCAGTCTCCCCTGCCTCGTTAAGGTGTTTGCCGGAAAATAGGAGCCCCATACCGGAATAGAAGTTTCCTGCTTCAAGATCAGATATGCCCGTTAGAGAGGCTAACAATGAGTATGGGTATTCCATGGAGACACTGGAGAGTCCTTGGGCTCCGGGCATTGATTTAGGCCGCGAACTTGTGACAGTGAACCATTGATCGTCCAACCACAATCCACTTAAAGAGACCTTATCGTTCTTAAAGTAGATTTCAATTGAGTTATCTGATTCCATTTCTCCCTCAATATTTAACTTTAGATACGATAGAGGTTCCGCTCCCTCAGATTGAGATTCAAACTGGGCGATACCGCTCAGGATACGCACCTTGTTTCCTTTGGGTTCCAGGTAGTTTGCTTCAATGTTGACTTTGAACCTGTCTACGGAACGTAAGGCCTGTTCCAGCGATTCCGCAATGGAGGTTTGTCCATTAGAGGTGATGAGCAGTGGTGAGACGGACTTTGCAGCGGAGAGAGATCTGGGTGTGTTTATACCTTTAGCAAAAGATATCCTCAATACCAAAGCGGACAAACCCAAAAGCGCCAAAACCATCCAGGGTATGTGGCCAATACGCTCGCGGCCAATAGGCTTGCCTGTATCCAGGCAAAATGATGCATCTCTGTCATGAAATTGGCCGCAGTGAGGGCAGTGCATGCTACCCCCCAGCAAGGTCTCAAAATGAATTCTGTTATTAATTCTAATTATCAGCCAACGAGCAGAGGTTAAAAATCATCCTCAAGACGTATCGCCGACGTTAGTCGGTCTCGATAAACAGGATCATTGTGGCCCTCGACACCCCGTTCTCCATCGGCGTGCCCGCAATGGCAAAATATGTGATCGGATGTGAATCGCGCCCAACTTCTTGTTCGAAGGATTCTTGGATTGCGGGAGGTATGCTTCCTTCGATGGCGGCTGTTAGTCCCCGGACGTCAACGAACGTGACAGGCGACATATCTTTCGGAAACTCACGCCATACCTGATTGTAACGTTCGCTGTCGGCAAGCGAAGGTCCACCTGTGAACAGTTCGTTGAGCGAGCTTATCGAAGATCCCAATAGGAAGTAATTCTCACGCATACCAAACGTGAGAACACTCTCTCCGATCGTTATGTCCATGAGCTCGTATAGCGTGGCGTGCTCGGACTCTATTGTCTCCACCACGCCTATCTCAAGCATCGAAATTAAAAAACCGATCCTTTCCAGCACATCTCCGAGCTCTTCAGGGTCACTCGTCTCCGCAAGGAAAACGAAATCCAATGGAACACCGAGATCTTCTGCTAACACACCTTCTGAACCTGGCATGATGCCAAACGCCCACTCACCATCGAGCTTTCCGAAGAAATCTTTAAACGGGTCGAAGCCAAAGGTCATCTCGAAGATCATCAAAGACTCCGTGATGTCCTCCGCCCCTTCCATGCTTACCAAGTTGTCTTGGAAGCCTTCCATAGCCTGATTGATGCCCGAACCGACATGGTAAACCAATGAACCCTCTGGCATCAACGATTCTGTCTGAGGCCGCTTCCCTACATCCTGGTAAGCCGTCAGCGTCTCCTCGTCGATATCTTCCGGATCGAGGACAAACGCCAGATCAACTCGTAAACCAGCGTCCACGATGTACAGCCCTGCGGCCTCATAGTGCCTTGGACCGAATGACTCGCCCAATGTCCCAAACGTTTCTGCCTCTCCCAAACTTTCGAAGAGACCAGATACCACGTCAAGGATTTTCCCTGTATCCATATAGATGGTCAGCATGCGGCCCGAGGGAAGCTCGGCAATTGTGTCACGGAAGGTAGAAGATTCCGCAAGGGACACACCTTGCTGCGCATCAATCGCAGCCATGACGTCACTCTTCCCCAAACCGAAGATAAGCAGATCGCCAGAGCGACTGAAAGTTAATTGCTCTGGAGCCTCTTGGGCGTCAAGGTAGTACAGCGTCGCATCCTGATAGGTCTCATCAAGAAACTGTTCACTTGTTTCCTCAGTCATGGCGTCCATCATTTTGTGCAGGAATTCATCCGCAGCTTCAGGATCTCGAACCTCGACCGCGAACATGATCTCTGCATCATTGAAATCACCATAGGAATCCAAATCGACGTCACCCAGTCCCATCGCGATTGATTCTCCAAGCCAGGGCTTTACATCATCGGTGAATGTCAATCCCCAGTTCTCCCGCATGTCCTCGTCGAGGCTACTGAATAATTCATCAATGGCGCACTTGCCTTCATCTTTGAATTCATCCGAAAACGCCCAGACGATGGGATTTAGGTCCTCACATGTGACGTTCCCCAGATCCAGACTCAAATACAAGAATACG
>JABAOF010006173.1_pt5 | contig 17036 bp, 17 predicted proteins | sample 7062171 | NCBI WGS metagenome assembly JABAOF01 (sample SAMN14538628, study PRJNA623070) | marine sediment metagenome | biome: marine biome [ENVO:00000428]; feature: marine pelagic biome [ENVO:01000023]; material: deep marine sediment [ENVO:00002113] | place: India: Gulf of Khambhat ...
CTCCATCTTCTCTATTCGAGGTTCTTCACCAAGGTTCTCCGGGACGAGGACATCGTCGGCGTCGATGAGCCATTTACGAGGCTCCTGACACAGGGCATGGTTTGCAAGGAGGTGGTTCGGTGCCCGATTCACGGGCTTCTCTATCCTCACGAGGTCAAGGATGGTCGTTGTGTCCATTGCAATGAGCCGGTGGAGGTGAGAGGAAGGGAGAAGATGTCCAAGTCGAAAAAGAATGTGGTCGATCCTGAGGAAATGATCGATCGCTATGGCGCCGATACGACTCGACTCTTTTGCCTTTTTGCCTCTCCCCCTGAAAAGGATCTAGACTGGAGTGATCAGGGAGTCGAGGGATGTTCCCGTTTCCTCAACCGGGTATGGCGGATCGTTTCTGATCACCTGGATCTGGTCCAGGAGGCGTCCCTTCCCGGCCGAGGCGAGGTCTTTCAAGGGGCGGATCAAGCGCTTCATCGGAAAACCCACAAGACGATCAGGAAGGTCACAGAGGACATTGACCGGTTCCATTTTAACACCGCCATTAGCGCCATCATGGAGCTGGTCAATTCGATTTACCAGTTTGAATCAAACACCCAAACGGCTCCAAGATTACTCCGCGAAGCGATTGAAATGGTTGTTCTGACGCTTTCCCCCTTTGTCCCTCATATCGCTGAGGAACTCTGGCGCGCACTTGGATACAAAGAGAGTATCATCAAAACCGTGTGGCCTGAATATGACCCTGTGGCCGTGGCCGAGGAAGAGATGCTGGTGGTTATTCAGGTCAACGGAAAACTTCGGGACCGAATGCGTGTGCCCGTCTCTCTCGGAGAAGAGGATCTCAAACAGGCCGCCCTGGGCCGAGAGAGAGTTCGCGCCTTTATAGAAGGAAAAGAGATCAAGCGAGTCATTGTGGTCCCAAAGAAGCTGGTCAATGTGGTTTGTGGATGACTCCGGGCGGAGTATTCTGGGGAAGGCTCTCTCGAGAACAGGGTGAATGGCCCGAGTGAAAAAAACTCTCCTGATTGGTCTCTCCTTATTTCTGAGCCTCTGGGGATGTGGGTACAGCCTCGAGGGGAGGAGGACATCACTCCCCCAGGAGATCCGCACGATCGCGATTCCCACGATGGTAAACCACACTCTGGAGGCAGGAATCGAGAACATCTTCACCAGAGCACTCGTCAGGGAGTTTAATCTCGACGGACGTCTCAGAGTCCTACGGTCTAAACAGGCCGACAGCATCCTCGCAGGGAGTATCGAAGATTTCTCAATTGTCTCTATCTCATACGACACGGCAGGGTTGGTGTTGGAGTATCGAGCGCAGGTTACCCTTGGATTGGTTCTTCGTCGCGTCGATACGGGGGAGATTCTTTGGGCGAATCCCAACTTACGGGAGATTGAGGAATATAGAGCCAATTCGGAGGTTCTGACAAATGAAGCCCGACAGCGCGAGGCCATCGAGGAGATCGCGAGGGAGCTGGCCGAGAGGATTCACGACCTTATCGTCGAGAGATTCTGAAAACTGAAAACGTCCTTCAGAGACAAGAGGCCTCACGAAAGTCAGGAAACTCTCCTTTGGAAACCGTCGACGCTTATTCATCGGATCAGGATGCGGTCGTCACCCATGCATGCTCTTGAGTTGGAAAAAGAACTGGACAGAGGAGAAGTTCGTCCCCTGTATTTCTTTCATGGAGAAGAGGCTTACCTTATTGATGAGGCTCAGAAGCGGATCCGGGAACTCTGCCATGTCGCCAAAACGAGAGATTTTAACGACGACCTCTTTATTGCCAGTGAAACTACGGCCGAACGCGTCATCGATGCCGCAAAGACGCTACCCATGATGGCTCGGTGGAGAGTCATTGTTGTCAAAGATGCCCATCTCTTCACCCATCAACAGGTCAAAGCCTTCGCTTCCTATTGCGAGAATCCCTCATCAAGTACCTGTTTGATACTCATTGGGGAAAAACTGGGTCCCTGGAAGGCACACCTTAAGGCTCTCGAGAAACAGGGACGGGTCGTCTCGTTCGGTCATCCGAGCGGCAACCTTCTGATTCGGTACATCATCCGTGGCGCAAAACAGATGGGGAAGGAGATATCTTCTGAAGCCGCTGAGGTGATGCGAGAAATGGTGGGGAATCACCTGAGCGAGATTTATCAGGAGCTTGACAAGCTCGTCTCATACGTGGGGGAGCGGAAAACGATCGGCGTCGAAGATGTCGAGACCGTCGTCTCTCGTGTGAAGATCCATACGATTTTCGATCTGACCAAGGCCGTGGGAATGAAAAACAGCCTTGATGCGCTCAGGATCCTGGATCAGATGCTCGAAGGCGGAGAGCCGCCCCTGAAAATCCTCACCATGGTCACGAGGCAGTTTCGCCTCATCTGGATAGCCAAGGAGATGCGATTCCAAGGAATATCTGATGGAGAGATTGGTCGGACGCTTGGCATTCCAGGTTTTTTTCTTCACGGCTTGCTTGCCCAGCTCGGCCATTTCACATCTGGCGAACTTGCCAGAGCCTATCGCCTCCTCTTTGAAACCGATCTGGCTCTCAAAAGCGGAAGTCCATCAAAGAGGATCTTACTGGAAAACCTTATCATTTCCCTCTGTCATTGAGGGTTGATATATGCTGATACTTCGGGGTTGGGATAATGTCGGGAGGTACCGGGGTTTCCTGAGTTAGATAGGGATTTCAAGAGGCCTCTAGAGCATCGAATTCCTTTGTGAGCCTGGAGATTTTTCTGGACGCAGTATTCCTGTGGATGACCCCTTTTGATCGTGCCCGATTGATTTCGCGGACCGCAGCGGAAAGAGCCTCCTTTGCCTTCTTCACGTCTTTGGCCTGGATCAGCTCTCTGAGTTTCTTCACGCGAGATTTGACTATCGATTTGATATGGACGTTCCTTTGTCGATTTCTTTCATCCTGTTTCATTCGTTTCAAGGCTGACTTATGGGTTGCCAATGATAGACCTCCTCTCTGATCTCCAGGTGGGGTTTTACTATCATTTTTGAAGAATCGATGTCAAGGTGTGTAGGACTGAAGTTGGCTGAGTTTCGTGGGGTTCTCTTATCCCCTCGCTCCCACGCTCTTGCGGTGCCCTCATCGGGATTCGCAGATTCTGCTCTCGCAGGATCAAAGAAAAAGGCAAAAGGAGCGAGGAGAGAGACTCAGAAGAGCGCTTTGTCCTTTATCCGTGAACCTATGTGAGGCCCCCGCCGCAGGCGGGATTGCCCGGAGACAGCGGGTTCCCTCAAAAATGGGGAGACTCCAGGTTCGGAAGTCTGGAGTCAGAAGGCGGCACTTAGAGAGGAATCGGACGGAGAAAGGATCTTTCTCGGTTCGATGTCTCCTTAACAGGGGACTCGGCGCTTCTTCGTTTTTCGGTTGGTTGGCCCGAGGGGTTTTGAATGTCTGAGAAGGAAAAAATCGCAAGAGCCACGGGCGTTGTTGGAACGGCCACGTTTCTGAGCCGGGTATTAGGCTATCTTCGGGACATGGTGATCGCCTATTTCTTCGGCGCGGGCCTGGCGACCGACGCGTTCTTCGTGGCTTTTAGGATTCCCAACACCATGAGAAGGCTTTTTGGTGAGGGATCTCTCACGGTGTCCTTTATCCCCGTTTTTTCAGAGTATCTCCATCAGAGGGAGGCACGGGATTGGGAGAGACTGGTGAACGAGGCTTTTACCGGTCTGTCGATGGTTCTGGCTGCGATCAGTCTTGTCGGTGTCATTCTCTCCCCCTGGCTGATTCGGATACTGGCACCAGGCTTCGTTGATCCGGATCAGCTCCGTTTAACCGTCTTGATGACGCGGATTGTATTTCCCTATCTGTTCTTCATCGGCCTTGTGGCACTTTCCATGGGTGTCTTGAATGCGCTAGGCCATTTTGCGGCTCCAGCCCTCGCGCCTTCCCTTCTAAACATTTCGATGATCGCTTGTGCTTTCCTTTTCTTCAGGCGTGTGTCTCCACCCGTCATGGCCCTCGCGATTGGTGTGCTTGTGGGAGGGGTGGCGCAACTCCTCTTCCAGGTTCCTTTTCTCCTGAGAAAGGGCATCTGGTTCCATTTGAGCTTTCGCTTCTGGGCGAATCCGGGCATCAAGAAAATCGGTGGATTGATGCTACCTGGAGTCATCGGAACCGCTGTGGCCCAGATAAACATTTTCGTGAGCCAGATCCTGGCCTCTTTCCTTGAAGCGGGAAGCATATCCTTTCTCTATTTCGCCTACCGCCTCATTGAATTCCCGCTCGGCATATTCGCTGTCGCTTTGGGGACAGCGGCCCTTCCGAGCCTCTCGAGGCTTGCCACGCAGAGTCGGTCCAGCGAGTTCCGAGACACGCTGGGTTTCTCAATTCGCCTGATTTTTTTCCTGATGTTGCCTGCCACAGTGGGCTTGATTGTCCTGAGAGTCCCGATTGTGCACCTTCTTTTTCAGAGAGGGGCGTTCGATTTCCAGAAGACGCTGATGACGGCTCAGGCACTCCTGTTTTATGCTGCTGGGCTGTGGGCTATTGGGGGCGTGAGAATTGTGGCTCCAGCCTTCTATTCACTCCAGGATATGCGGTCGCCTGTGAAAGTCGCCATTCTTGCATTGATATGTAACCTTTTTTTGGGACTCCTCTTGATGTCGCCCCTCAGGCACTCGGGATTGGCTCTCGCAAACTCCCTCGCCGCGATATTGAATTTCGTCCTTCTCACCGTTCTCATGGAGAAGAAGGTGGGATCCCTTGAGTGGCCCAAGACGCTTCGGTCTCTATTCAAAATGGCATTGGCGGGTCTGCTGATGGGGGTGATTGTTTTCCTGATCAGTCAACTGGGGGAATGGGCCGAGCAAAGCTCCTCGATTCGCAACGCTGCTGTCTTGGCAGTCTGTATCGTGGTCGGGACCGTAACTTACACGGGCATGTCCCTGATCCTCAGGTCCGAAGAGGCGCTCTTCCTGTTTTCGATTTTGAAGAGAAAGATCAGGGGAAGATCGAGAAAATGAGATTTGTGATGTGTGATGAGGGACTCGTTGTTTCTCACATCCCGCGCCCTGCATTTCCGGGGTGCAATAACACTACCTTTTCGGTGCAGGGAATCCCCCTTTCCCCTTAAAGACGGCATCCTTCCCGAGCATCTCCTCGATCCGCAGGAGCTGATTGTATTTGGCCACTCTTTCCGATCGAGAGAGGGAGCCTGTCTTTATCTGCCCCGCACGGACGGCAACGGCGAGGTCAGCGATGGTTGTATCTTCAGTCTCGCCAGAACGATGCGAGATGATAGTGGTGTAGCCTGCTTTCTTCGCCATCTCGATGGCTGCGATGGTTTCGGTCAGGGTTCCTATCTGGTTCAGTTTGATGAGAACGGAATTGGCGATTTGATCCCGTATCCCCCGCTGTAATCGCTTGGTGTTAGTGACAAAGAGGTCATCCCCCACGATTTGCACTCTCTGCCCCAACCGTACTGTCATTTTCTTCCAACCTTCCCAGTCGTCCTCTGCCAGGCCATCCTCGAGAGAAACGACCGGATATCTGTTGACCCAATCCTCGTACAGTAGGATCATTTCGTCGATCCCCCTGGGGTTGCCTCCCTCCCCAGCAAGCACATATTCCTTCTTGCGATAAAACTCGCTGGCAGCTGCGTCGATGGCAATGGCGATGTCGTCTTTCGGTTTGTACCCCGCCTTCTCGATGGCCTGAACGATGAGAATCAGCGCCTCTTCATTGGATTTCAGTCGAGGGGCGAATCCGCCTTCATCCCCGACGGAGGTGGCATGACCATGGTTTTTGAGAACGTTCTTCAGCTCGTGGAACACCTCTGTGCCCATGCGAAGCGCTTCTGAAAACCGCGAAGCGCCGAGAGGCACAATCATGAATTCCTGAATGTCGATATCGTTGTCGGCATGCTGCCCACCATTGAGGACGTTCATCAGAGGGACGGGCATTTCATTCGCAAAAGGGCCACCGAGATAACTGAACAGGGGAAGGTCCAAAAAATCTGCCGCAGCTCTCGCGCATGCCAGGGAGACCCCGAGAATGGCGTTGGCCCCGAGCCGTGATTTGTTTTCGGTCCCATCCATATCGATGAGCGTCTGATCAATTGAGAGCTGATTCAGCACGTCAAATCCGAGGAGTTTAGGGCCAATCTCCTTGTTGACATGATTGACGGCGGTGAGACAGCCCATCCCTCTGTATCGCTTTTCGTCTCCATCCCGGAGTTCTAAAGCCTCGTGTTCGCCGGTGGACGCTCCAGACGGAACCGCTGCTCGCCCCACGATCCCGCTTTCCAGTGTCACATCAACTTCGATGGTTGGATTGCCCCTGGAATCGAGGATCTCCCTCGCCTCGATCTCTAGGATGGCCGACATGGTGCACCTCCCTCGCCTCTTGGGTGGTCATCTTGGATCAATTCTTGGCGTTTCTGCCGATTCCATTGGTCATTCTCGTTCCGAGATAGATATAATGAAGACCGGTCATAATCGTGGTGACGGCGGCTGCCCAGATCATGAGAGAAAGGAGACCGGAGATGGAATCCTGTACTCTCGAGAAAAGGGCAAGGGCAATGGTCAAAACCTGAATCACCGTATTGATCTTGCTGAAGGTTGTCGGATTGATTTCTGGTCGACGATCCATCAGAAAGAGGATCATGAATCCAAGAGAAATGATGACGTCTCGAGTGAGGACGATCACGGCGAGCCAGCTCGGGATGGTTTGGAGGATAGCCAAGGCGACGAAAGCGGATGTCAGCAGGAGTTTGTCCGCAATGGGATCGAGGTAAGCCCCCAGCGTTGTTTTTTGCTGAGTGATCCGGGCGATACCCCCGTCGATTGCGTCTGTGATTCCGGCGACGACGAAGATGACCAGGGACCATCCAAAATGCCGGTTCATCAGGAAAATCACGAAGATGGGGATCAAAAGGACACGCAGAATTGTGAGGACATTTGGAATGTTAAGCATGGGTGATCGTCTTGAACAAACTGGAGTCCGTTCGCGTGGTATCTTTCAATGAACGGCAAAGAGGTTCGAGCGGGGATCCTCCCAATCGTCTATGGGGTCGTATCGGATACTCCCCCCCGGTAGATGTCTTTGAAAGTCGTAAACTCTTTGAGAAAAGTCAGCTTCATCGTTCCAGTTGGGCCATTCCGCTGCTTCCCGATGATGATCTCCGCTACCCCCTCAACGGAGGGATCGTCTCTGTAAAGCTCCTCCCTGTAGATAAACAGAATCACATCAGCATCCTGTTCAATGGCGCCGGACTCTCTGAGGTCTGACAACTGAGGTCTCTGTCTCGGCCTCTCCTCGGTCCGACGACTTAATTGGGAGATGGCGATGACGGGGATCGAGAGCTCCTTGGCCAGCGCTTTCAAGGACCTCGAGATTTCGGAGATTTCCTGTTCCCTCCGTTCGACTCTTCCTCTGCCCTTCATGAGTTGGAGATAGTCTATGATGATCAGTCCCAGCTTGTGTTCCGCTTTGAGACGTCTCGCCTTTGCACGCAGTTCTAACACCGAAATTGCGGCAGAGTCGTCGACAAAGATGGGTGCGTCGGCCAGATTTCCAGCTGCCAGGGTGAGCTTGGGCCAATCGCTCTCGCTGAGAAAGCCGCTTCTCAATTTCTGGGCCTCGACCATGGCTTCGGAACAGAGCATCCGTAAAGCCAGCTGCTCCTTAGACATCTCCAGTGAGAAGATGGCCACTGGAATTCCTGTTTCTGTCGCTGCATATCTGGCAATATCTAAACAGTAGGCGGTCTTCCCCATGCTGGGTCTTCCCGCAACGATGATGAGGTCCGATCTTTGGAATCCAGTCGTCATGCGGTCAAGGTCCTTGAATCCAGAAGGGACGCCCGTGATGAGTTCTTTTTTTTCGAAGAGTTTCTCGACGGTTTTGAAACCCTCCTTTACGACATCCTTGATATGATAGAAGGAAGGCCTTACCCGGTGTTCTGAGATTCTAAATATCGCCTGCTCGGCTTCATCGAGGAAGGCATCGACGTCCCCGCTGTCACTGTAACTCTGCGTGATGATTTGTGTGGCCGCGTCGATCAGCTTCCTTAAGGTTGCCTTCTCTTTCACAATTCGGGCGTAATATTCAATGTTGGCCGCGGTAGGAACCATGTCGACGAGCGAAGCGAGGTAGGAGGGGCCTCCGATATCATCCAAGAGGTTGTTCGTTTTGAGCTGATTCGTCAGGGTGATGAGATCGGCGGGCTCATTCTTCTCGGAGAGATCCACTAGGGCCTGATATATCCGCCGATGGGCTTCTCGGTAAAAGTCTTCATCGGAGAGAATCTCGAGGATCCGATTGAGCGAACTGTTTTCGATGAGGATTCCTCCCAAAACCGATTGCTCGGCTTCGATGTTCTGTGGAGGAATTTTGTGTTCCCCTGTCTCATCCATTGGCGATCCCACGTTTCACTCTTTTACGACCCACACCTTCAGATCGACCGTTACCTCGTGACTCACTTTGACCTGAACCGTGTAGATGCCAAGACTCTTGATGGGTTCTTCTAACAGGATGCTCTTTCGGTCTATTTCGAACCCGTTTTCTCGGAGATTCTGCTCGATCTCCATCGATGTGACCGCACCGAATAGCTTCCCGCTCTCGCCGACGGGCTTAGAGATGGTGCAAGAGTAATCTTCAAGACGCGTGGCCAGTATATCTGCCTCCTTGGCTGATTTTTCGAGCCGGTCCTGGACGAGACGTTTTTCGTGCTCCAGTGCCTTCAGCTTCTTCGAGGTTGCTCGGACGGCTTTCCCCTTTGGAAGGAGAAAATTTCGCCCATAGCCATCTGCTACCTTGACGACGTCCCCCATCTTACCCAGTGAGGGAACGTCTTCCAAAAGAATCACCTCCATGGGAATCTCCTTTCTCAGGGAACTGCGAGAGTCGGTCAAAAACTCTTTTTTTATGCAGTGACTCTGGGCATTAGCTTCCTAAAGTTAATCCAAATATCAAAGAGTCCTAATGCGACGACGAGGAAGAAGAGAAATTGGATGACACCGATCATTGCATAGCCTACCACACGGAAGCCGAGAGGGACATTATTTTTCTTGAACCAGAAGGAAACGACGGCGAGGCCCTGGAGGAAGTAGATGGCCACGATGAGGATGACAACGTTCAGGCCTATGGTTACAAGGAATGAGACTTTCGTCAATATCAGAAAGCCCCCTAGGATTCCTCCCCAAACGAGCCTGTCTGGGCAGCTCCAGGTGGAAAACCCGGGTCTGAGGACGATCTCACCACGATCAGACGCATGGCGTTTCATGATGCGTGCAAAAAGAGCAACGTTGAGCACGCCTTCCATCCAGAGCGTGAGAATGACGAGAGCGGGCAGAATCCGCAAAGTGAGGGCTACGAGGTTTTCTAGACTCATCCAGGGTGCGTGATCGCCTCTGATCTCACTCGGATAGAATCCAAACAATGACCGTCCCGTCTCATCCATCTGCGCCTTAATCCATTCGATGAAATTCGAGGGTGTGGTCATCCCGTAGACAATCACCAAGCATGCCAGGACGGCAAGGACGATGAGAGAAGATCGGGCGACGACGTGGTCCCACGGCAAACTCTTTCTAATCAGATAATGATAGAGAAGGATTCCCAGAAGACCAAACTCAGCGAAGAATACGATTCCTAGAAGCGGATTTATGAGGACCGATATCGCGAGGGTTCCGATCAGAAGCGCAAGTATCCCTCCCCGTAAGCCCCAGAGGCCACACAAGACCATGATTGGAAGCGGCGTGAGGAGACTCGTCAACACCCCCACAACGGGTAGCTGGAGTGAAATCAAAACGATGATAACTAAAGTCGCCGTGCCAACCAGGAGGTGAAGGGGGAACCGCTTTGTGTCCATTTCCATCATCCACGGAATAGGTCGTCTTACCTCGTCACAGTGGTGAAAGGAAGGATCGCAATATTCCGGGCCCTTTTGATGGCTGTGGTTATCTCGCGCTGATGACGGGCGCAGTTACCTGAGATTCGTCTAGGGATGATCTTGCCTCGCTCTGTAACAAAGTACCGGAGCACTTTATGATTCTTATAATCAATGATGAGGGTTTTGTCTGCGCAGAAACGACAGATCTTTCTTCTCGGGTAAGGCCTTCCGCGATATCGACCTGGTCGGGTTGCCATCTCCTCCTCCTCGTATGTCAGAACCCAGGATATGAGAGTCTCTCAATCCTTTAAAGGGTATATGCTCTCCGCGATGATCTCCAGCTTCTTTCTCTTCTGTCCCTCTTGAGTCTCCCAGACGCGGCTTTTGATTCTTCCCTCCACGAGAACCCTGCCGCCCTTCATAAGGGATTGTCCTTGGGAGCGGTGGCCGCTTTCGAAGGCGACCACATCAATCGTCTGCAAGTGTTGACCCTCCCCAGGCCCATCATCCGAGTTGATCAGGAGGGAGAGTTTTGTTACCTGAGAACCGCTTGGTGTATACCGCGTATCAGCATCCTCTGCGAGATTCCCGATGAGGATTACCTTGTTGTAAAAGGTCAATTACCCGTGCCCTCCTCGCCGCCTTTCTCAGGCTCCTCTGTGACTTTTGTCTCCTCAGGTGGACGTTCATCGGCTGCCTCTTGCGGTTTTTCCACCTCATCGGCATCCTTTTCAGCTTTCTTTTCTGGTTTTGTCTCGGGTTCTTCTTCCTTTTCGGGAATTTTTTCCTTGAAGAGCATTTGCGCCGCCCGCTCTCCTTTCTCATCAAGCCTGACGGTTTGATGTTTGAGAACAGTATCCATCAGCCGTAAGTTCCGTTCAACTTCGGTCAGTATTTGAGCCGTGCCCATGAAGTGGAGGAGGGCGAAATAGCCTTTGGATTTCTTTTTGACATCGTAGGCGAGTTTCTTTATCCCCCATCCGTCGGTCTTTAAGACCTCGCCCTGAAGGTTTTGGATCAGCTCTTTGACTTTGTCAACGACGCCTTGAGTGTCCTCTTCGCTCAGGTCAGGATTAATAATGAAGATGGTTTCGTACTTGCGCATCTGAAGGCCTCCTCGCGGATTATAGTCCTAAAACTCAGTTTAGAACAAGGAGGAAAGGGCGGGAACCTAGCTAGGACCTAACCTCAGATCTGATTCTTCCGGCAATGTGGGGTCTCGATACCTTTACACGCACCTTTTCTGCGATCTCTAGGGTAACGGTTGAATCCGTCAGGCCAGTGATCCGTCCGTGAAGTCCTCCCTGGGTCATTACTATCTCGCCCTTTTTCAGGCTAGCATGCAGGGCCTTCTGTTCATCGGCCCGTTTCTTCTGGGGCCTGAACAAGAGGAAATAGAAAATGAGAATCAGGGGAACAACCATGAACAAAAAACTTAAGCCGCCCCCCTGGCCCCCCTGACCGCCCTGAGGGGCCATCGCATAAGCGATCTCGATCAAAAATACCACCTCCTCTTCACTGTAATTGAGAGACACGCCTTCGCAGGCAAAGAAGCAAGGGGCAGCCGGGCCGCCCAATTCCTCAAGTCGACTCTCCTCCGGCCCGAAGGTCTATCTTGAATCATCCATCCGCCATCGGTGCCGCTGACTGGGATTCCATCTTACCATAACTTTCTGCGTTTAACCAGTCTCATGACCTTGACTGTTGATATTCCAGTTGTCGGATACTTCGGCGGTAAATGTCTTGAGACGCGCATCCAAAATGGCCTCCCGAAGCGCAGACATAAATTCCATATAGTAGAAAAGGTTGTGAATCGTATTGAGTCTGTTTGAGAGGATTTCTCTCGCCATGAAGAGATGTCGAAGATAAGCCCTGGAATAATGGCGACAGGTATAACATCGGCAATTTTCGTCGATCGGCCGAGGGTCGCTGGCATACTGAGAATTTTTGATCGGCATTTTCCCTGACCGGGTGAAAAGCAGCCCGTTCCGTGCATTTCGAGTGGGCAGAACGCAGTCGAACATATCGAGCCCCCTTTGGACAGCCGAGAGGATATCTTCAGGTGTTCCGACCCCCATGAGATAACGGGGTTTTTCGTCTGGGAGGTTGAGTGCCGTGTGTTCGATGACACGGTGCATCAGACTCTTGTCCTCCCCGACACTCAACCCTCCAATGGCGTGACCATCCAAATCGAGGTCGACTAAATCACCCGCACTCCGTTCCCGCAGGTCAAGATACATGCCGCCTTGGACAATGCCGAAAAGGGATTGATCTGGCGTCCTTTCGACCTCTCGACAGCTTTTGGCCCATTGCGTGGTCAGTTCGAGTGACTGCAAGGTCTCTTCTCGGGTGGCTGGGTAAGGCGTACACTCGTCAAGGCACATCATGATATCCGCGCCAAGAGATTTTTGGATTTCGATAACCTCTGTGGGCGAGAGCGTGTGTTTGGAGCCGTCAATGTGGGACTGAAAAGTAACCCCCTCAGTCTGGACAGTCACCAGTTCACCAAGGCTGAATATCTGATAACCGCCGCTATCCGTAAGGATTGGACGGTCCCAGTGCATAAATCGATGGAGTCCTCCAAGCTTTCTGATGGTCTCGTGACCGGGTCGAAGGTACAGATGATATGTATTGGCAAGAAGTATCTCGGTCCCCACCGCGACCAAATCCTCGGGTGTGAGGGATTTGACGGTTGCCTGCGTCCCGACTGGCATGAAGGCAGGGGTCTGGATATCCCCTCGCGAGGTGGAGATAACTCCCGCCCGGGCGTGAGTGTCGCCGTCGGTTGCCGAAATCGTGAACTTGAGTCCCATGTTATTCCGAACGCCTCTATCATCAAACGATCATCATGGCGTCTCCATAGCTATAGAATCGATAGCCGTGCTTTATGGCCTCTCGATATGCGCGAAATAAGAGATCCCTCCCGGCGAAAGCCGAAACAAGCATCACCAGGGTTGAACCAGGGAGATGGAAGTTGGTCACCAGAATATCAACCACCCGAAATCGAAACGGGGGGTATATGAAGAGGTCCGTGTCTCTCCCTCCTGGAACGATTCGACCATGGCTGTCGACAGCGGATTCAAGAGCGCGAACCGTGCTCGTGCCTACCGCAATGATTCTCCCTTCATGTTCCTTGACTGCGTTGATGGATTCCGCGGTTTCGGCCGGAATCTCGAAGGCCTCTTCGTGCATGTGGTGCTCTTCAATTCTGGCGGCTCGAACGGGCAGAAATGTCCCGATTCCGATGTGAAGCGTAAGAGATTGGACCGAAACCCCGGCCCGCTGGATCTTCGACATGAGAGAGGGAGTGAAATGGAGCCCCGCCGTCGGAGCGGCGATTGCTCCATCCTTCTTCGCAAAAACCGTCTGATAGCGCCGCCGATCTTCCTGGAGATCGAGTCTATCACCCCTTCTGATGTAAGGCGGCAAGGGGACCCGTCCAACTCGCTCCAGCGCCCATCTGAAGTTTCCTCGGGAACGAAATCGGACGGTCCACATCCCATCGGTGCAGGACAGGACCTCACCAATGAGATCTCGATGGAAATCGATGACTGTTCCTGGGCGGAGCCGCTTGGCGCTTTTGGCGAGGCATTTCCAGATCTCTTCTTTGGGGGATACCGCCTCGATGCATTGGATCAAAAGGAACTCAACCTTGCCACCGCTTTTCTTCTGTCCGAGGAGCCTGGCCTTGATCACCCTCGTATCGTTAACGAGGAGTACGTCTCGCGGGAGAACTTCATTGACGATTTCGAAAAACCGATGGTGATGGATCCTGCCGGTTCGCCGATCGAGGACCATAAGCCTTGAATGGTCTCTCCTTTTCGTGGGATGTTGAGCGATCAGGGAGGATGGAAGATCGTATTGGAACTCGTCAACGTTCATGACGCCTGGAACGGATTCTGATGGGCTTCGGGTGTCCCCATTCAGACATACCCCCTCAGATCATTGAGGGGGCTTTCCCGACCGGGATAAGGATTCTCCGACTTCCTTCGGAATTTCAGAGGGTTGTACGCCTTTGCGACATTAAGTTACCAGACTCGGCTATGAGACGCAAGTCCAGGGTCCAGGAGAGATCATCGGCCTTTCTCAGAGAATCGGGGGGAGGGGTATTTCTGGTAGGCGAAGGTCTTTTCGGTTGCCCCACGACATGAGACCTGCGGACAGATTTCAAGCCAAGAAGAGGGGCGGGGCTCAGTGTGAGAGACGGTCCAGGGGAGAGGGTTTCTTGTTTGGAAATTGCAGGTAAGTCTCTATCTGCCTATCGGGAAAGGAGATCACGGCTCCCCCCAGCAAAGAGAGGACGATATGATATTTTTGTCCACAGTTGCACTGACCGAAAAACTCCTTGCAATACGCGATGAGCTCTTGCACTCGCCCTATGCTGGAGATCTGTGCCCCACAGTTTGGACACAGGATCTGTTCCGTGGTGGGAGCTTCTGCTGACTCAGAATGGACAGGGGGGAGTGGTCTTCCCATCCGCGTGGATGCGGTGACCACCGTTTCCGGTGGATAGTAACCACTGAGGGTGATACCGGGATAGACAGTTACTCCCTTTGCGAGAATGGTTCCCGGATTTGCCGTGCTGTTACAACCGATTTCTGTATTATCACCCAGGATCGCACCGAGCTTTCTCATCCGGGTATCATAGCGCTTTCCATCCACACGAATGCTGACAGGAGACGTCTTTGTTCGCATCTTCACGTTGGCTAAAATCACTCCCGCCCCGAGATGACAGTTATTCCCCAGAATGCTATCTCCAATGTAAGCGAAGTGGTCCGCTCGGACGTTATTCAGGATGATCGATCGAATCACCTCGGTCGCATGGCCAACCACGGAGTTATGACCGACAATCACATTCCCCCGGATGTAGGCTCCGTGTCGGATCTCACAGTTGTTGCCGATTATGGTCGGGCCCTTGATGCAAACCCCAGGTTCGATGACCGTTCCCTCTCCAACATGGACGTCACCCTTCAGGTAGATATTGCGTGTTTGAAGCCGGGCAATGTTTGGACTTATTTTCTCTTGGATATACGTATCCCTTTTTGCCAGCGCTTCCCAGACATAGTCGATATCCTCAAAAAGGTCCGAGAACGGAACCTCAACGGCGGTGAAAAAATTCTCGACGCCGAACAAAACATTCTCCTCGCTCATTCTTTCTCTCCGCTCTTTTTTTGACATTACGGTAAACGGACGTTATGACCCAGTTGGCTTTTCCCGGCTTATGGTCGTTTTGCACAAGGTGGGTCTTTTGGAGGGGCAATTCCAATGCCAATCGATGAATCGATTCTAACTAGCTGGATTTACAGCGTTGTTTGAAATCTTTGAATTTTGATCGAGGACAAAAAGGAAGTCTTTTTCCCAGAATTTCCAAAAGGATTCCCAAGAATCCACCCCAATTTCACAGTTGGGCAAGTCCCAAGAAGAGGAAAAACTTGTTAGCAGAATGGAGAAAGCAACGGGAAAGGCCTGGAGGACGTAGATGTTTATTTCAAACGCAATTCGTAAGTTTTTGACATGGGTGGTGGGTTTCTATTTCAGTTAGAAATCAACATCTTCACATGGGAAGCCAGCACGGATAGAAGTTCTTTCGAGGTGAGTAAAAGCCTGATGTATCAGGAAGCCGCTAGCTAGATTAACCACAAAAAGCAGGGATTAGGCTATGTAGCCAATCACGAAAAACGGAGCTTGACACCAAGCGGCCTCATAGAAGGATCAACCACCCTCGTGAAGATGGGAGATCCGATCTGAAGGGTTTTGATCTCTATTCCATACCAGGAAACCACGAGATTTCGGATAATGGCAAAAATGCAGAATTGGTTTATTGGTTTTGCCAATTATCCCCAGCAGATAAGACGGTTGATTGATTACTTCCTGTAATCGTGATTTTTGAATTTCATCCCTTGATACAACATTCCAAACAGTAATCGATAAGATGGAATAAAAAGGCCAGTTACGTGGTGTAGATTTATTTCCCAAGGTTAAAAAATCTTCATCAACATTTAATGGCGTTTAATCTTTGTTTAGTTACGTTTCTCTCAGATTCCCAAGGCAAAGAAAGTGGTTGCATTTACTGTGTAACACGACATATGATTCTAAAACGATAGCCTTGACTGTTTTTGTGCCCAAAAAACTTCCGTGGTTAGCCAAGAACATTGGCAAGGTAACTGAGGAGCCTAAGAAAACAACTGAAGAAGTTGAATCTATCAATATATAAATATAACCATATCCTCTGCGTTTACCCTTACCGCAACGACCGGTTCCATGCGGGGTTCCTCCCCCCTTTGGGGCTTGAGATTATCGCGTCTGTTCTGGAGCCGAGTTGCCGATCGCTGGAGATCGTGGATCTCCGGAAGAGACCCGGCCGCACCATCGATTTCTGCCGTCCCGGGACGGACTTGGTCTGCTTCTCTGTGAACTGGAAACGCGACGTCGAATTCATCCGCGAGGAGATCCGCTCCGTGCGGCCGGGGGCCTTCATCCTTCTGGGCGGCCGGCACGTGACGGAGAATCCCGAGGACTGGTTTGCCGCCTGTCCCAGCGTGGATGCCATCGTGCGTGGCGACGGCGAGGAGGCGGTGGAGGAACTTTGCCGGGGTGACGCGCTTGAGGGAATCACGGGCCTCAGCTTCCGGAGAAACGGTGGGATCGTCCACAACCCCAACCGGACCCCGGGCCACATCCGGGATGATCTCCTTCCTTCTCGCCACTTGAGAAAGGAATCCTACCAGCTCGGCCTCGAGGGGGTGGAGGCGGGGATCCTGATCGACACGGTGTCTTCCTCGCGGGGTTGCCCGTTTAACTGTCGTTTCTGTTCCTTCAACCGGAATCCGTGGGGAAAGAAGCGGGAGTGGTCGGCCCGCTCACCGGAGTCCGTGGTCGACGAGCTCTCCCAGATCCAGGCTTCCATCGTCGGCTTCACTGACGACCTGTTCACCTTCGACATGGACAGGGTGGATCGAATCTGCGACCTGATCCTGGCCCGCGGCATCCGGAAGAAATACATCATTAACGCCCGCCTGGAAATCGCCCAGCACCCCGAGGTGCTGCGTAAAATGGAGAAAGCCGGGTTCTTCATGCTTATGCTGGGGATCGAATCCACCCAGGACAAAACGCTTGGCTCCATGAGAAAGGGCTTCGACACCGCGCGGATCCGCCAGTGCTTCAACGTGCTTGGCCAGTCAAGCATGATCCTC
>JABAOF010002522.1_pt22 | contig 17035 bp, 10 predicted proteins | sample 7062171 | NCBI WGS metagenome assembly JABAOF01 (sample SAMN14538628, study PRJNA623070) | marine sediment metagenome | biome: marine biome [ENVO:00000428]; feature: marine pelagic biome [ENVO:01000023]; material: deep marine sediment [ENVO:00002113] | place: India: Gulf of Khambhat ...
GCCAGCCTGCTGAACCTGTGTACCAAGTCCATCCACCGCGTCCTATATATGGTGGAGCACTGTACACATCCGCAGCCACCACATAGGGTTCCACTCGATAGCGTTTGATTTTTTCCGGTGTGTTTCCATGATAAATCGGGTTCAGCAATCGATACAATTCTCCTACACGATCTCCTTGTCCTAATTCTGCAAATGCCCATACAGCCCAAACCGCCGCGTGAGTATATTGGCCTCCATTTTCACGTACTCCTGGTGGATAACCCTTGATATATCCTAAGTCACGAGTGATCTCATCGAAAGGCGGGTCGAACAACAACACTTGTCCTTNNGGATTCCATCGCGCGTTCAGCTCGTTCGTGGGTTTTAAATTCACATTTCGTCATGCCTTCTCTAACCCTCGCATCATTGGCTGCTCCAGACAGGATTGCCCAGGATTGCACGATGGAATTGATCTGGCATTCGGTGTCTTCAATTGATCCTAGGGGAATGCCGTCGTCAAAGAACGCCCGCAGATACCAATTCCCATCCCAAGCGCTCTTCTCCATATTCTGGAGCAATTCTTCCGACTGAGCACGATATGAAGCTCCCTGTTCTAAATCACCCATGAGGTCACACAGCGAAGCGTACTGGTTCAAAGTAGCATACAAGAACCATCCTAGCCATACACTTTCGCCTTGACCCTCAACACCCACCCGATTCATGCTATCGTTCCAATCCCCACTACCAATGAGAGGTAATCCGTGTTGACCTTCCGTTGAACCCTTATTCAATGCACGACGACAATGTTCGTAGAGTGTGTGAGACAAACCAGCGCTCTCGTAAAGACCGTACCGCTCTTGCTCACCTTCTTCTAAGAGATCGCCCTTCAGGAAGGGTATCTGCTCTTCTAAGATCGACTGATCGCCCGTTGTAAAGACATAATGCGCAGTAACATAAGGAAGCCACAACAGGTCATCTGAGGTGCGCGTACGCACTCCTCGTCCGGAGGGCGGATGCCACCAATGCAGGACATCTCCCTCCTCGAACTGGTGTCGTGCGGCTTCTAAAATATGCGCACGTGCGACCTCCGGGATTGAATGCATCAGAGCCATGACATCTTGTAGTTGATCTCGATAGCCATACGCGCCGCTAGATTGATAAAGAGCAGACCTTCCCCATACTCGACTTGACAATACTTGATACAACAGCCACCGATTTAGGAGTAAATTCATGGCCGAGTCGGATGTCTTCACCTCGACCTTGCTCAATATGTTTTCCCAAACCGAATGTAGACCTTGCCAGGCTGCGTCTACCTGCGATGGGTCCCGATAATACCTTGCCAATTGAAGCGCACCTTGACGATCTGGTCCCTCTCCCAACACGAAATAGACTTCTTTCGCCTCGCCAGGGTGTAATTCAATGTGGAGCTGAATCGCTGCACATGGATCCAGACCGGCTTCTACTGCACTGTCGAGGCCAACGCGAGTCAGTGCAGCTGGATACGCCAGGCTCCCCATTCGACCCAGGAATTCGGTACGATCGGCGGTTAAACCATGGAGCTCTTTACTCGCAGATACGAATGCGACCCGCTCACCAAAATCTGCGTTGTAGGAATTGTGAGCTAATAAGGTCTGAGTTTCAGGTTCGAACTCAGTCACTATATACTGCTGGGTTTCGTCCCGATCGGTGCCTAGCACCCATTCGGCATAATAGGTAGCCGTGATTCGTCGGTGACGATGCCACATGTTCTCTAATCGCAATGCGATCACTTTCACCGGAGCATCAGGAGGTGAAAAGAGGCGTACTTGTTGTTTTAAGCCATGGCTGTGGTGCTCGAATATCGAATATCCTACTCCATGTCGGATCATATATGGGGACGATGAACCAGCAGGCAAAGGTGTAGGTGACCAGAACTCCCCCGTTTCTTCATCGCGTAGATATACAACCTCAGCCGGATCATCACTTACTGGATCATTCCGCCATGGGGTCAACCTATTCTCACCGCTATTTTCACACCAAGTAAATCCCAAGCCAGCCTCTGAAACCATGAAACCAAAATAAGGATTGGAGATAATGTTGGTCCATGGAGCTGGTGGTTGCTGATCCGACTCAATCCAAATGACATATTCTCGTCCGTCGACGCTAAACCCACCGATGCCGTTGTCAAAGATCAGGTCGGAAGGACGGATCAAAGGGGGAGTGGGTTCGATACCATCAGGACTGGGCATCGTCGGGACGAACCGTGGTAGACGAGCTGGTTGAGGGCGTAACTGCTTAAGCTGCTTGGCTAGAGGACCTTTCTTACCGTCGAGTACAACCCGCGCAGCGGTATCAAGAAGCACTCGATCCTCCAGCCTGATCTGGTCTGCACGGAGGAGAAAGATCCCTCCTCGTCGATTCAACCACATATCAGCTTTACTTCGCTTAATGAGTTGGAGCAAATGTGCCTGCAACTCCTGATCATAGCCCGTTTCACGTTGATTGATGATCACCACATCAACGTTGATCTGTTTCTCGCGCCAGTAGGCCTGAGATCGCAGCACTTCGTGAACCAAGGCTAGCTCCTCCTGACTGTCCACTTTGACAAGGAGGATCGGATAGTCGCCGGAAATGGCGTAGGCCCACAATCCTGATTGCCCTTTCGTGTTCGCCGCAATCGTATCCGGATCAGTACGCAGATCTTTCTGAGGGTATAGGAGTAGAGACAAGAGCAGTTGATTCTGTTCAATGTCTTTACTCGTGAGAGCTAGTTGCTGTAATTCACGCTCGCAGTGGGTTCTTGCCAGGTCAAAAGCCCGTTCAATCCGGTGCCAGGCTTGATAACGAGCAAGAAGTTCTAGGACCTCTTGGTACGATTCCGCAGCCAGGGTGATATAGGCGACTTCGGATTTCGCAAATGCATCCAAAACAATTTCTTGACCGAGGGCCATCACAGGGTCCAAGGTGGAACCACTGGTGCCAGAAAGCCACTCACCACTCTTTTCTAGAGCCTTCGGTGAGCGTGGAGATCGCCCTCTGCCAAGAAACCCTCCTCGATCACTCTCGTAAGCCCCTGTAATTTCAAGACCACGCTCTACGACCAGTGTGTGAGCCATATATAACGACGTCTCATCATCGGAGCTGGGACGACGGTGAAACAACAAAGCGTTGAATTCGGGAAGATAATCACTTTCGATAAAAAGTTTGTTAAAAGCCGGATGACGCCGGTCTGTGGCTTGAGCCGTAAGAACGACTTCCGCACAACTTGTCAATCTCAAGTGATGCAGATGGTCACTATGGTTAATCAGGGTCAGACGCCGAATCTCCACATCGTCTTCTGGAGGAACGGTGATTTCCATATGGAGAGAGATGTCGCGATCTCGTCGTTGAAATTCGGCCATATATGGTGAGAAGAGTACGGTTTGGTTTTCTGGAGAAGAGGCGGTCGGTTGAGATCCAGCGGACCAAAGGTCACCACGATCATTATCGTGAATATAAATCCAAGTTCCACAGGCATCGAGGGTGGTGTCGGCGCGCCATCGCGTAAGGTCCATTTCTTGCCAACGACTAAAACCACCACCCCCGCTTGTGATGAGTACGCAATATCGTCCATTAGAGAGATGATTCACGTAAGGAAGCGACCCATCTACTGGTACCTGCCAAGGTGAGATCGTAACCAAAGGTTCAGTAGGAGGGACGGGTCTCACTTCTTGTGGATGGGGGTACTCAACCGGAACTTGCCTCGGCACCCGTTCTTGCAGAAGCAGATCAACACCTCGAACACGCGGGTCAGCATGGAAGCGTTGCACCATAACTTCATCTTGAAGATAGTTAACCAATGCCAACAAGATCATGCCTTGATGATGTGACATGTACGATTGCACAATCGCATTTTCCTGCTTTGGGGGCAACCGTGAAGTTGTGTAATCAATGGCCTCATAAAACCCATATCGTCCTAACATCTTAAGTTCGATGAGCCGCTGGATATTTCCCATCACAGCTTGGGGAGAACGCCCGATGGCTATCAGTGATGCGTGAGGTGAAATTACCAGATCCTCAGCTAAACCTCGCTTGAAGCCCATGCCTGGAATCCCAAATCCCCGATATTGGTAATTCATGTTCGCATCAAATCGATAGTATCCCGATTCCGAGATGCCCCAGGGAATCCCTTTTTGCCGGCTGTACTGAATCTGACGCATAACAATAGCGCGACTACTTTGATTTAGGAGAGTTTCTTCATATCCACGTACTAACAAGCAGGGCATTAGATATTCGAACATGCTCCCATTCCAAGAGAGAAGCACCCGAGTGCCGTTAACTTTCGTTAGAGGACGAGCGAGGTGTAACCAATGGCTCTGGGGAACATCACCTTTAGCAATGGCCAACAAACTGGCTATTCTAGACTCAGAGGCCAACAGATCATAATAATTTCGATCTAACTTTTCAGCAGCAACATTGTGCCCGATATGGAAGATTTGGCGTTTCTCATCAAATAAGAATCTAAAATCCATAGCTTTGAAAAATTCCTCTGCTTGCTCTGCCAAATCCCTGTATCCAATCAGGATGACTTCGACAGCCATTCGAGCATCTCTCAATACTTCATCCAGATTTGCACACCAAGCAATGGCCTCTTCCACTTGATTCGCTGTACCCGATTGATCGGTTATCCGGTCACGCAATTCTGATAATAGGATCTGTGCCGCTCTACATACTTCCTTCACCTCGTTCAGTCGTGCTGAAGTTGGCAAGGCTTGAACCAATGCTTCCCATGTTACCTCGCTATGATCCTGGGTATCTTCGGCGGTCGTCGTACCTCCCTTTAGCTGCATAATCAAACTCGGTGGTTCGTTTAATAAGGAAACCCACCGAAGCATTAAACCCACTTCGCGATCCGCTCCGAATAGATGCTGGTGAACATGATCCGCGCAAATTCGCAGGTCGCTCAACAGAGTGGTGTCTAATATCGATGCTCCGCGTTCAACGAGCGACATGAGAAGTTGGTTCAATTCATGCCAAGTTTCGTTGTACAACAAAAACCAGAGCTTTGGCCATTCTTCAGGCTTATGCTCTACTGAACGAATTCGCTGACAAATCCGGTCTATACACATCTGGAGAGGTTCTACCGTTTCCTCAAGCTCCTTGTCCTCCAACCTTATCAATGTTCCCTTGAAGGCAACCAAAATATCAAGGAGACCTTGCCAGCGTTCCCAACGTAGGATTGGCGATTGAGGTAATTCAAAAAAACCCTGTCTTATGGTGAGCAAACAAGCTGCGAGGTTCCCACTATCTACAGTGGACACATAATGCGGGGGTAACGGTTCCAGCTTATTTGTATCGTACCAATTGAGAAAATGGCCTCGATAACGTTCTAATTGAACCATGGTGTCAAATGTTGCACGCAGTCGCAAGACCAGATCTAATGGACCAAGGTAGCCCATGTCATAAGCAGCCAGGGTGGAAAGCAACATCAATCCTATATTCGTGGGCGATGTACGATGTGCGACAATTCCACGCGGTTCTTCTTGAAAATGATCAGGGGGCAGCCAATGATCGTCAGGATCAACAAATTGCTCAAAGAAGCACCAAGTGCGGCGCGCAAGACTGCGTAAAAGCTGCTCTTGATCCTCGGATAATGGAGCAGGCGCATGATCTAACGGACGGCTGATCCAATGCGCGATCATCGGTGATAACAACCAAGAGATCAACAACAACGTTGCAAACGGAAGCGCCCCTGTTGAAAGCCATCCAACTAAAATGGCAAGGGTCAGGCTTATTATTGGAGCTCCACTCATGCGTCTCCACATGAGTGTCAACTTTGTTTCCCTACCGAATAAGCGGATCGAATGCGCAGCGGGGGTCCATTGCAGTAAACGCTTGCGAGTGATCGCCAGCCTGACCAGGGTCGCTCCAATGGCGTCCAAGGAAAGGAGCGCCTTATGAGGAAGAAAAGCAATCGCCAATAGCCAGCGGAAGGCAACCGATTGTATGGATTGAAGAAAGCCATTTAATGATCGGTCCCAAAGTCCCCGGACCACGGCGTTAATCAAACTGGTTATCAGGGGGACAGAGGGAGTCAACACCCCTGCCAACGACCAAACAAGTGCTGAACCAGGCAACCACAACCAGCCTGCGATAAGTAAGGCTAAGAGTGAAGGCATGATCAAACTGCGTCGTAAATTGTCAATAATCTTCCATCGATCGAGAGCGGAGAGGTCGTTCGATCTCCTCCCCCCATCCGCACGTGGGACATTGGATAACAACCAAGGTAGTAGTTGCCAATCACCCCGAATCCATCGGTGCAGGCGCTGCATGTAGATGTGATAATTGGGTGGGAAATCCTCATGCAAAGTGATGTCAGTTACCAATCCAGCGCGACCATGTATCCCTTCAAAGAGATCATGGCTGAGCAGTGCGTTATCGGGCACACGATCGGTAAGGCAACGCTCAAAGGCAGTCACATCATAGATGCCTTTGCCAGCGTAGATCCCTTCCCCAAAGAAATCCTGGTACACATCTGAGACCGCTCGCGTGTACAGATCTAGACCAATGTCCCCAGAGAAGACTCTCGTGAAAAGAGATTGGTTCGCGCTTGCGGGCTTGATCTCCACCCTTGGTTGAAGCACAGTGTACCCGGTGACCACGTCTTCGTTATCGAGATCGAAATGAGCTCGATTGAGAGGGTGTGAAATTGTAGCGATCAGTCGTCTTGCGCCACCCGGGGGTAAAGACGTGTCATCATCCAACGTAATGACATACTTTGCCTTGGACAAGACATCCTGGTCTCCGATCCTCAAGTAGAAGGACGTAGTTCCACTCTCATCATAAGAACTATTCCGTTCGGGTACCCTTTCATCGCCAAGAATTATGCGATTGAGTTCAACTAATTTCCCTCTTTTACGCTCCCAGCCCATCCAGCAATCCTCACTTGGATTCCACATCCGCTGGCGATGCAAAAGATAAAAAAGAGTATCTGTTTCTTGAGCGTATTTCTGATTCAGGGATTGGATTCCTGCTTTCGCCAACTCAATTAATGGTAGATCACCAGGCATTTCCTGCTGGGGAGCATCCACGAAATCAGTGAGTAAGACAAAGTGCAGATGAGGGTCGTTATTCCCCAGATGGTGTAGCTCCATCTGTTGTAATACGGATTCGACATCACCAGGATGACTCAGGAGCGCGGGGACAGCAACTACAGTTCGACATTCAGCTGGAATACCTTCCTCATAATCCATTTTAGGCAGCACCCCGGGTTGAACGGTATTAGTGATGAACCAATTTACCAAGTTGACCGCTACCGTCAGCGCGGGGATTGTAACCAACAATCCTGTCCCGATAAGATGCAAGAGATTCCCACCCATCAAATGTGTATAGTGAATTAAGCCTGAAACCAAGATTAAGGTAAGTAGACCGATACCACTCAAGTAGACCAAAGTGGGATGAGCAAATACCCAACGCCGTGCCAGTTGATGCCAAGGTGGTCGGAATTTTACGTAGGTTTCTAATTGTTCAAGACCTACATCTATGAGATAGAAACCGACATGGTTGACCCGTGAATCTTCCTCCTCACTGATCGCGGTCTTGGCGAGGTCAAGAGCCTCCCTCGCAACCTCCTCCTCATCCATCGCCGTCTCTCGAGCTAATCTCTCGATAACTTTGCGATACTGGTCACGGGTTTCAAAATCCATACGAGAATATATTCTCATTGGATCATCAGCCAATATCATCTCAACAAGACTTACATTTTCGAAGAATCTCGCCCAGTCTTCCGCCGCCATAGTACGTAGGCTAAGAATGCTGCTCGCAACAATCTCCTCGTCTGTCAGAGTCTCCCGTAGAGACAAACCTTTTGATAATTCCTCGACATCACGAATAGGAAATCCAATAATTCGCGCAAGCGCTTCCACCAAATTTTCCAATATCCCCATACGTAACATGGTTGGCATCGCCCACACCTCGCCCATGGTTAACGTTGCTGAACGTTGATAAGCGTGGACGAAGCGGGTCAGGATGTTTATCTCTAGTCGATTTTCGGAATAAGCGATCACCTCGCGGGCAAGTGAATAGATCCGCGGGAATCCCTCAAGAGGGGATGAGGTCAGTTTGGGTAACTGGCGATAAAAACCAACCGGCATATCCTCCCGAATTTGACGCAGGGCTTGCTGTGCGATATAGAAATTATCCAATAACCATTCAGCTGCATGGGAGAGGGATGGATCCTCACCGGAGATCTCGGCGAAATACTGGTATGCTTTGTGTAAAAGGGTATCGAGTTCCTTGAGGTGGGTCGCCATTGGGGAACGACGAAGAGCTTGAAGAGAGATGGTTTGTCTTTCAGCTAGCTGGCGCGCTAAGTCTTCCAATTGATCCGCCCCCTCGGAGACACCACCTGAGTGGGTCTCTGTTTTCAGTGTGAGTGAGTTAGGCTGGCTGTTTTGCACGTATTAGTGCCCCTTGCGCTCCCTTGCCGCCACTTCAGCCAGCGTGGGCTCAACTTCGTCCGGAGGAAGATCCTGAAGGATTAAAAGCGGGGTTGTCCCATAGGCGATGAAACTAATAGTGACACTACCATATGGCCATTTCGCCCCGCCTGAGTAACCATGGGCGCTTAACAACACCAAGTCGATTTCTTCTCTCTCCACCAGTTCATGCAATGAGGCAATAACATTATCGCTATCCATCATTATGATTCGAGCATCCATAGGTAAGCGTGATTTAAGTTGGTCTAAATACCTGGTCGCTTCCTGCCGATTACGCTCTGTTACTTGGTTTGTTAGGGCTATGTCTTCTCGCGTGAGAGGTGCGCGTCGGGGCATTTCAGGCTTCGACACAATATGCGCCAATACAAGTTGAGAGGAGTGGTGGGATGCCAATGTAGCAGCTAAAGGTAGTACGCACTCAGCTCGCTGAGAACCATCAAGCGGAACCAGTAAACGACGATATCGCAAGCCAGTTAACCCTTTTGAAGTTGGTCGGTATGCTCGGACAATCATCGTTGGGACGTAAGCACGCAATATGATCTTTTGAACAACACCACTGACATTCCAACCACTCAGTCCACTCCTTCCATGGCTACTGAGGATCATTAATTTAACATCGTGGCTTTGAGCAAATTGGACAACACGCTCCGCAGCTTGACCTTCTAAAAGGGCATTTTCTGCTTGTAAACCAACTTCTTGTAAACGGGCTGTTACGCCATTGAGGTATGCGCTCACTTCGGCTTTCACCATTTGCCACTCCAGCGGATCGACGGATTTAAGTCGACCCGTTGTCGTCGAGCGTTCCAATACTCTCAATAGTGTGGATCGAGATTCGAAGGCTTGGGCAATGGCTACTGTGTGCGGTAAAACACACTCTGCAAGGGGAGATCCATCCAGAGGAACGAGAATATGGCTGAACATTGTCCCTTCTCCTTAACCCCACATGAAGGTGACTCGCCCAGCTTTAGCGAGATGGGAATTTGGTGTGTAATTACAATTCCCGTATGGAACATCGGGAGGGAGCTCGCAATAGTACTGGGCTCCTTTTTCCCCTCTTGAAAGTAACTTGAGATGACACAGGGGGTAGAATGATCAATATCCTTTAGCCTTATGGTACAACATTCCGTCAATTTACGCATGCAGGTGGAGGAAATGATTGGTCACATAAAGGGAGGAATAACTCAATCGAGGCAATGGTTTTACTATCCAAGAACTGGAAGCGATGCAGAATTATGATAGCGGAGATGGTCATGGGTTTTTCCTACAGATCTAAATTAATCCGAACCTGAGATGTGGGGAAAGGGAAATGGACAACCCTGACCAAGCACTCCAGTTAACGCAATGATGGGAATCCATTTCCCTTGCCTTGAGGAAACTATTTTGATTTGGTAATTCTAGGAAACCAATGCCAAATCAGTGAATCCTCGAAGTGATCGATTTGAAATCCGAAAGAAATCCTGTATCTTACCTCACCGATTCTAAACGCAGAAAACGTTCGAACCAACGGCCCCGCCACGCCAGACGCAGTACAAAAGCCCAAAGAAACACCGCCACACCGATAATCAGGTAGACAAAGGGTGGTAAAACGAGGATTTCAAAAAAGGTCCTTATCGGTTCGATAACCACCACCGCAAAAGAGACAATGAAAAGCCCGATCACCAACAATGTCGGACGCTTATCACCGCTGTAGATGTCACCCCCAACAAAAAATGCTGTCGGTGGCTCCACAAAAACTACAAGCAACAAGCAACAAGCCTGCTAACAGCGAGAACGTGGTCAAAGTTGATTGAGCGACTAAAGTCGCTACCTCATTAGCATATTCCTCTGGTGCTGTGATCTCGTAATCAATTCCCGCAGATATGCGGAAGCGGTCGATTTCCTCTTGCGTAACTGTAAAAAATCTCGCCTCGACATCCCTATAAGCTAGTCCAAAAGCTATCGTATAGAGGATCAACCCAAACAAGAATGTCGAGATAGCCGCTGGAAAAACGAAATGCATCACAGCGCGGACTAATCCTTCTTTGGGCACATTCCCTGGCTTTGCCCATGCCGCCAACGCGAAGGTAGGAATACCCACTGTAAAAAGAGTGACCAACGTTGCATGCTTAGGCACATAGGGAAAACCTATTCCGATCACCGCAGTTGCGATGATCAATAGCGCAAAATAGATCGCTCTCGTCAAAAAAAGGCGAAGGATGTCTCTCATACCGTTGATGATGCGCTGACCTTCCATAAACGCTGGTGGCAATGCGCCAAAGGAATCATTAAGGAGGACCAGATCGGCTACGGCGCGCGTGGCCGCGCTACCGCTCTGCATTGCAATCCCCAGGTTTGCTCTTTTAAGTGACAGGACATCATTAACCCCATCACCGATCATGGCGACATAATGTCCACGTGCGCGAAGCGCGTTCACCAATCGTTCCTTTTGTTCGGGCATGATGCGTCCGAATATCGAGACCTTTTCAGCGACCTGGTTGAAATCTGGTTCGTTCATATGTGCCAATTCCACGCCGGAAGCAACGGCCTCAAGATCAGCAGGAAGACCCGCTTGTTTTACTAACGACGAGACGGTATACGGATGATCACCAGAGATGACTTTCAAATTAATCCCCGCGTCTGTGAAACCCTCAAGAGTCTCCTTTAGCGCCGGACGGAGTTCATCAAGAAAGCTAAGTAATCCTAAAGGAACGAGGTTCTTAGGCAGATGTGGATCCCCTTCGCTGTTGTGTAAACTTATCACGTCGGGATGATGAGTGAATACCAGCACCCGTAAACCGGCCTCCGACCAGGCTTCGATCTTTTCTGATAGTTCGAACCCTTGTTGGAGGAACGGTTGAAGCGCTTCAAACGCGCCCAGCGCGTAGGTTCCGTTCAATTTCTCATCGTCGAACGCGAGCGCACTCCACTTGCGAGCCGATGAGAACGGTATCTCATCCACCTTACGCTGCTTCTGTCCCCCTAAGGCATTGACAATCGCCTCGCTGGTGCGATTGCTTACTGAGGTGCTCTTGGCAAAGTCACCTAGAAGGCTGATAAGTTCCTGCTCCCCGACGCCGATGGGTTCAATGTTGTGAAGGCGAATACTGTTGGTCGTGATTGTCCCAGTCTTGTCCATACATAGGACATCCACATAGCTCAACGATTCGACGGAGTTGGACTGCTGGACGAGCGCCCCACGCCCCACGATCCTCAGTGCACCCATCGCGTACGCGACAATTAACATCAGGAATAACCCATTTGGAACCAAGCCTGCGATGACAGCTGCCATCTGAACGCTACGCATAAGCGGGATAGCAAGCAGCACCGCTGAAATCAGCAACAATAGCCCAATAAAGATAGCGAGCATGGTCAGGAGACGGATGATAAAGTCAACATCCTTCTGCAACGGTGTCTGCACAAGCCGAAAAGAGCGCGCACCGGCAGTGAGTTGATTGGCATAGCTCTCTAAACCAACTTTCGTCGCTTGATACATTGCGCTCCCACTGACACAAAAACTCCCGGAAAGCACCTTGTCATCCGCATGCTTGGGAATGAGGTCAGATTCACCACTGAGCAAGGATTCATCAACCTCCATCTCACCTTCGCCAACAAGTACACCGTCGACAACGATTTGATCACCCGGACGGGCAACCAATACGTCACCCAAAACGATTTCAGATGGGTCAACGGTCTTCTCCTGACCATCACGTACGATGGTCACTTTAGGTCGAGTGAGGAGCGCAATACGGTCGAGTTGCCGCTTGGCGCGCACTTCCTGATATACACCAATGATGACATTCATCAAGATAAGCAGGACGCTGACGACCGCGTCTTCGATACGCCCGATTAGAATCAATACCGCACCAATACTGAAGAGAACGATGTTAATGAAAGCAAAGAGATTTTGGCGCAGGATGTCTCGATAAGATCTGCTAGTCTGAAGATGAATATCGTTCCCTTCGCCCCGTTGACGTCGTTTAAGGGCTTCAGACTCGGATAAACCTTGGATCGCTATCATACTTGTAAAGCCTCATCAATTATTTTCGAACACACGAGATTTTCGTAAAGAGGTCGTACAAATACTAAGATAGATTCTACCCAGAAATTCTGAGCACTCAACTTCCTCCCTTCAGGTCGAAGACTGTAGCGAGAATAATTGTGCGAATCCAATTGAACCTAATCCCAGCCGAGTCTTCAGAATCCAGTTTGGTTAAATATGAAAGTAAGAAAAAAATCATATCGAAGATAAAATAATTGCATGCGAAAAGTCGTCTTTCTCCATTCCCCTCAATTTTGGCAACAAGGATTCGGTCCTGATCACCCCCTGAGGCAAGAACGGTTGCAACGTACCTATGAGCTCCTCGATGAACAAGGAGCCTTCGAATCCCACAACGTCCAGGTGATCACTCCACCACCCCCAAGCGAAGATGAACTAGCGCTATTCCACACTCGAGAATACATCAACACAGTAAGATCTCTAAGTATGGGAGAGACACACATCCCCTCTATACGCTACGGTTTCGGTCCTGGTGACAATCCCGTTTTTCCCGGAATGTTCGAAACATCGGGCCTCAAAGTAGGCAGCACGCTCTGGGGAGCCAAACGACTGGTGAACCGTGAATGTGAGGTCGCCTTCAGCTACAGCGGGGGTTTGCACCATGCTGGACCGGACTTCGCATCTGGCTTTTGTATCTTCAACGATGCGGCCATCGCCATCCAATGGTTGATCAATCAAGGGCTGAGAATCGCCTATGTCGATATCGATGTTCACCACGGTGATGGGGTTCAGAACGCTTTCTACGCCTCGGACGATGTTCTTACTATATCGCTGCACCAGAGTGGACACACACTTTTCCCTGGCACGGGTTTTATCGACGAGATAGGTATCGAAAAAGGTGAAGGCTATAGCGTTAATGTGCCCCTGCCTCCCTACACCGATGACGAAATTTATCTTTGGGCATTCCATCAAATCGTACCACCCCTGGTAGAACGCTTCGAACCCGATATCCTGGTAACCCAACTCGGTGTCGACACACATTATCTGGACCCATTAGCGAGGCTGGCGCTTACAACTCACGGACATAAATCCCTTTTCGAAGAACTCAGTGGAATGTCATCTCGGTGGCTAGCGCTTGGAGGTGGTGGTTACGATATCGATGTTGTTCCCCGCTCATGGACACTGGCATTCGGCATCATGTCCGGGCAGTCGTTTCCCGAAGAGCTTCCTCCTGATTATCAAGCTAAATATGGAGGAAAGTGGTTGGAAGATCGACAGACGCCAAAGATTGATGAGCGCGTGAAAACGCTTACTCGGCAAAACGTTGAGGAGGTGGTAAGACAGGTTAAGGAGTTGCACAAGTTAACGTAAACGCTGCGCGCCACAAAACACGACCTTGATAGCTATTAATTTTCTCTCGGGCAAAATTAACTTCAAAATTATGGCAGGTATGTATTGTGATTCTAATTTTGGTTCAATCATCTGACCAATTCTGATCCTGCTCGACCTCATGGTAGCTGTCAATGAGATGTTTCTAGGAATCGATATCTTCCTGGCCCACAGTATCAGCCGTACGATCCCGAGAGAGAATCCCCGTCATCTTTGATCCGATTGCAGGAGTCCTTCTGCTCGTGTTAGGTCTTGTCTCCCTCCGGAGACATATGTTGGCCAATGTATTGGCAAGCCTGATCTTTATCACCAGCATCGCGGTTGGGCTTATCGGTGCATACTTCCATGTCCGTCGAGGGATCCTGCCAACCGGACCGCCTGGAAAATGGCTGACCTTGGATTTACTTGTTTGGGCTCCACCTGTCTTAGGTCCACTTACATTCTCACTCATAGGGCTGCAGGGTTTAAGCGCTGCATGGCTCGAAACTCCCCCGGAGAGCGGCAGTCTTACATTGATTCGTGGTTTACGGTTGCATCTACCTTTTAGTAAAACGAGAGCTCTCTACTTCCTTGTAGGATTAAGTGCCTTAGCCAGTTTAATCAGCATGATCTTCGATCACGCACGTACCGGATTCGTCAACCCGTGGCGATGGTTTTCAGTTGCAGTGGGGATCTTCGAAACCGTGGTTCCTGTAATTATTGGCGCGTTTGGAAATCCAGGGCGAAACGATTATATGATCTATACCGCGGCCATGACCGCTCTCATCATCCTGGGTATTATGGGATTAATCCTGCATGTCAGCGAAAATCTGATTGCGGGAGGAAAGATCGTAACGGAAAGGTTCATTCGCGGTACACGATCTCCTGGCCCCTATGCTGTTTGCAGACATGGGAACACTGGGTTTGATCGCCCTTCTGGATCTTGCAGAACCTGTAGGATGACCCTCGAGGCCAGAGAACTCTCCTCAGAAGAATATTTGAAACTTTCACACAACAGATTTGATCTAAACAAAATTGTCCTATGGCCAGGGGATCGTAACCGGATCGGTGTAGCCGTGTTTCTCTACCGCGTAGAGCAACCCGCCTGACTCACCTGAACANNAAAAAGCCGTTCTGACAGATCGTGGCCTCGATCAAATAACCCCTTAAGTCATATGACGGATTATACTTAACTGCATCCCATGTGACTGTGACTTTATCAAGATTTCGAGTGGCTTGAACATTCTTTGGCGGTCCGATGAAAGTTGTTCGAGGTAGTGGATGGTAGTAAACCGTTACCGAGAAGATGTCTCCCTCGACCTCCACCACTGAGGTCGATACCCAGCAGTGCCAGGATTGTTTCTCAGGCAAAATCCACAACCAGGTACCGCTGTCGTTCCGGTTGTGGACCACGGCTTTATCCCCAGGGTAGAGATCACCTGCATGGAGGTAGGCCGTCCCTGGGCCATAGCGGCAGTGGGCCTGCAGGAGGGCGGTAACATCAGGGAAATCGAAGGTTGGGGTCGGTGTAATTGTAGGTGTGGGAGTGATGGTCGGAGTTAGGGTTATCGTTGGTGTATTCGTTGCGGTTGGAGTCGGCGTCGATGTGTAAGTAGGTGAAGGAGTGTTGGTGTAGGTAGGTGTCAAGGACGCTGTTGGGGTTGGGCTAGGAGTTGGTATGGGAGTTCCGAAGAGGGAGAACGGCGCGTTGCATCCTGCCACCGCAATGGTTAATATCAAAATCCACCCGATTCGTACTCGCAGAAAATCTAACATCTTATGTCATGAATTAAAGCTCACCACCCCACCCCTGTGATCCGATAAATAGCATCACCGAATTGTAGGCTCGCCTTTTCCTCCTTCGCAATAAGGCGTTAGTGCNNAAAGATAGTTTCACCGAATTGTAGGCTCGCCTTTCCTTCATCCGCAATAAGGCGTTAGTGCTGTTTCGTCACCTTAGCATGAGTGCTAAGATTAGACACGGTTTTGAAAGATAGGAAAGAAGAACTCCATTAACCACCTCATCGGATACAGTAAGATCAAATTCAGCTCGGTGTAGCGTCATGGAGGGAATTATGCGGAGTCGGCTTTGGTTCTTCATTGGTACTCTTGTCTTGTTCGGCATTGCTTGTGGTGGAGGAGCGACACAACTCGAACCCTCGGGTGACACACCTGCTCCCACAGTACCTACACCCTATCCCACCCCTCCTCCCCCAGTGGATCCACCCTCAGCTCTACCAGAGGACAGTGAATTACGAGAACTGATCAACTACGCAAATCAATTAAATCCGCTTCTCGGAGAGGCTGGGACATTGTTGCAGAGGGACGGGGAGATATTGAAGGAATCCGAAGGAGGGAACGACGAAGTCTTGTGTGATGGGCGTTTGGCCGCAGATAACGCTACCATGAAGAACACCGTGNNGTGGATAACGCCACCATGAAGAACACCGTGAACAACATCCGATCCATCAGCCCCCCGATAGAGGCAGAAGCCATCCACGAGCTCGTACTGCAAAGCGGTGATGCCTGGACGGAGGCTTTAGACAACATTGCGCGTTTCTGCGACACTGGCAATCAGTTCTACAAGATTCCTGCGGTGCTTAAATTCTGGGAGGCAGCTGCAACACTCCAAGACGCTGGAAACCGTTTCTGGCTCTTGATCATGTCCCAAGGTATCGAGGATTGGGTGAGGAGGTAGCTTTAGGTAATCTCGTTTTTTCGGGAGGTCTCATTAATAGGTTTGCTGAAATTTAAGGAAATCGATAAGACCAGTATGACACTGTTAAACACAACCCCGTTTCCAAAACTTAGACCGGTCGATGCACGCCCTTTCCAAAGAGGTGGTCAGCTATTCTTAGCTTTAAGAGATCCTCTGGGGTTGACGGATAAAACCGTATTTATCCCACAGCAATTAGGACCTATGCTGGCACTAATCGATGGCACACGTGATACCCGCAGCTTGAACGCAGCGCTAGCTGTACGCTTGGGTATGAGTGTCTCACCAGATGAGCTCGAACAAATCTTGACCGCTTTTGATCAAGCCTTGCTCCTAGACAACGATCGTTCTGCGGAGGCGCAGGTACGAGCGCTTAGTGAATACCGACAAGCACCTTTCCGTGAACCGGCTCTCGCTGGGGGAACCTACCCGGAAGACCCCGATGAGTTGCGAGGTCTCCTACAGGGTTTCCTTGATAGTGTTGAAGATGGGCTCATTTTTAATGATGGACGAGGTTTGATCAGCCCACACATCGATTAC
>JABAOF010007544.1_pt2 | contig 17031 bp, 14 predicted proteins | sample 7062171 | NCBI WGS metagenome assembly JABAOF01 (sample SAMN14538628, study PRJNA623070) | marine sediment metagenome | biome: marine biome [ENVO:00000428]; feature: marine pelagic biome [ENVO:01000023]; material: deep marine sediment [ENVO:00002113] | place: India: Gulf of Khambhat ...
TTCGTAGCTGTTACAATTGCCGAATATTTCAGGGACAAGGGCAAAAATGTTTTGTTTATGATGGACTCGCTTACTCGCTTTGCCCAGGCCCAGCGGGAAATAGGTCTTGCAGCAGGTGAGCCGCCGGCGGCAAAGGGCTACTGTCCGAGTGTTTTTTCACTAATGCCAAGACTAATCGAACGTTTAGGGTGTGCCGAGAATGGAAGCATCACGGGTATTATAACTGTCCTGGTGGAGAACGATGATTTGGCTGACCCTGTGGCTGATAGTGCCAGGAGTCTGCTGGACGGCCATATTGTTCTGTCGAGGAAATTGGCTGAGAGGGGCCATTATCCTGCTGTTGACATTTTACAGAGTATCAGCCGATTGATGCCTGTGGTGGTGAGCAAAGAGCATAAGATTGCTGCACAGAAGCTCAGAGAGATATATGCCATTTATGCTGACGCTGAAGACTTAATAAACATTGGGGCGTTTTCACGGGGCAGCAATCGGCGTATTGACGGAGCAATAGCCCTGATTGACAAGATAAACGGCTTTCTTGTTCAGCCTATTCGAGAGAGAACCGATTTCGAGGAAACCGTCAAGCGAATGACTACCATTACCCAGTCGTGGGATGAGCTGTTGGGTTCTAAAGCGCAATAAATTGCGTTTGGGGTATCAGTTAAGTATTGAGAGTTGAGAATCGGAAATTAAATGAAACGGTTTGTATGGCGGTTGCAGCGTGTCCTTGACATAAAGAAAAAGGAAGAACAAAAAACCAGAGCAGAATTGCTTGAGCTGACGGAAGAGATAGCCCAGAGACGAGGAGAGCTGCTGGCAAAGCAGATGATATTGGAAGATATAATAAATGGTCTGAGCGCCGAAGATCCTAAGAAGCGATTAGGCAAACAAGAATTTTTTTTGAGATATTCAGTGGCAAGTAATGAGCAGATTAAGAAGCTCAAAGATAAAATAAGCGACCTGGAATCACAACAAAGAGAGAAAATTGCTGAGCTTTTAAAAGTCAAAAGGTTCAAAGAAGGCTTGGAAAGATTGCAAGCTGAAGCAAAGACACAATTTATAAAGGAGCAGGAGAAGCTTGAGCAAAAAGAATTAGATGAGGGAGCTACGGTTTCATTTGTTCGAAAGAAGATCTCGTCTTTATCACGCACCCGTTAGGAAGTCCCATTTTGCAAAAAAGTTGCAGAATGGAAAACCCGGTGTGAGCTTAAGTTCGATTAGGGCCGGATTGCAAATGGAAGCCCGATAATAGAAAAAAAGAGGTTGGCAGTAAAAAGGATTGAGATTTTGCTGTCTTTCACAAACACGGTAACACGAAGTTAGGAGAAAACCAGTGAGTAAGAAACTGATAATAATCACAGCAGCGGCAGGATTAGTAAGCTTTGCCGGAGCATTTATCTTCGGGTGGCTTACTAAACCGTCTCCGGCAAGCCGTCCTGATGAGTTAAGTCAGCCGATAGTTGTTAGCGAGGAAGCTGAGCCGGAGCTACCCCAGCTGGAAACCGACACGATGGACACCGTCGTCGCGGCTTCTGAGACGGCAAAAGAAACTATGGCGGAAAAGCAGCTCAAGAGTCTTGTCTATGAGGTCCGGGAAAAAAAGCGAGAGTATGACAATAAACTGCAGAGCCTTGAGGTGCGGGAACAGAGGTTGCAGGTGGTCCAGGATGTATTAAAGAAGGACATCGAAGACCTCAACAATCTGCGAATCGAGCTTGCTTCAATCATTGCCGCTCTTAAGGAAGAGCGGGATAATTTACTTAAGGGCAGGATTAAGATTGCCGATGCAGAGAAGGCCAACCTGGTAACGATAGCAGCGGCCTATGATAAGATGGAGGTGACCAGCGCCGGCAAGATATTGAATAGTATGTGCATGGGCCAAATGCAAGATGGCGGGGTTGATAGCGGGGGCAGTGGCTTTGATGAGGCGGTGAAGATTCTGCACTATATGACCGAAAGGACCAAAGCGAAACTTTTGGCTGAATTGGCCGCTTCGGAGCCGAAGCTTGCAGCGGCTTTGTCTCAGAGATTAAAACAAATAATCGAAAGATAGAAGTTCTATAGATAGAAGTTCTATGGACATTGCAACAATAATAGGAATACTTCTTGGTTTTATTGTCATTACAACCGCTATTGTTAGCGGCGGAGGTTGGCAGGTATTTATCCATCTGCCTTCCTTGGGGATCACCGTAGGGGGAATGCTGTGCGCTACGCTTATACATTTTTCGCTGCCACAGTTTTTGGGAATATTCTCGGTAGTCAAGAAAACAATAGTCGCAAAGATACCGCCACAGTCAGAGCTGATTCAAAAAATGGTTAACTACGCTGCTATCAACAGGCGTGACGGAGCATTGGCTTTGGAGCAGGAGATTTCCAAGTTAGACAATTCATTTTTCATCAAGGGCTTGCAGATGCTTGTGGATGGGCGGGAAGCTGAGTCTATTCGGGACTTTATGGACCTAGAGCTCCAATACCTTCAGGAGCGTCATTCAACCGGCAAAAAGATTTTAGAGTTTATGGGTGCAGCCGCTCCGGCTTTCGGGATGATAGGTACGCTCATTGGTCTGATTCAAATGCTCAGGAGTCTGGATTCACCGGAACAAATTGGCGGAGGAATGGCCGTAGCTTTGATTACTACTTTTTATGGTGCGTTATCTGCCAACTTGATTTTCATACCATTGGCGGGCAAACTGGGGATTTATTCCAAGGCAGAAATGACCACAATGGAGATGATTACAGAAGGTATCTGCGCTATTGCACAAGGTGATAATCCGACCGCTGTTCGAGAAAAATTGCAGGCATTTGTCTCCGAGGGCAGGCGGGAGGAAGTAAAGGCTAATATATAATGGCCTATGGAAGCAAACGAATACAACCCGAAGAGGCACCGGGTGCACCGGAATGGATGGTAACTTTCAGTGATTGTATGACCCTGCTGCTCACGTTTTTTGTGCTTCTTATAAGTTTTTCATCTTTTGCTGACAATATTTTTGAGGAATTGAGCGTAGTTTTCTTTGAGGGCAAGCCTTGGGTCGGAGAGGGACAAGAGAGCGCAGAAGACCGAAGCTCCTTTTTGCCTACAAAACAAATCGATGCTTCACAAAATGTCTCGGAGGGCAGCGAGACATCCAGTTTAGCTACAGGATTGGAGGGTGGCGTACGAGAAGAAACAGAGTCTGTGGATTTCCACCGCCAAAAAGTATTCTTAATCTCATCGAAAGCAATTTTTTGGGGTAAAAGCTCAGTTATTTCGTCTGAGGGCCGCAATATTATGGCTACTATGGCGTCGTTCTTGAGACAGATGCCCAGCCGGGTAGTTGTCAGCGAAAACGGGCCGGTAGACGATGAGAGCAGTAGGCAATTTGGTCTGTCGCGGGCATGGGCGGTGGTGGAGTATCTTACAACAAAGCAAAATCTTGACAAGAACTGGTTTAGCATCGCAGCAACGACTACTCTGGCTGGGTCCCCGCAAAGCGGGGCCCCTCAAGAGGGCCTCGGAAGCAATGAGCCGGCCCGCACAGGCACGGAATCTGAACGTAAACTTGAAGTGGTTTTGTTAGAACGGAGCATTTACAATTGAAGCATCAAGTACTGGCAATCGCGGATAAAGCTCCTAAGGTCCCATCGTATATCGTTACATTTTCGGATATGGCAACGCTGCTGCTGACGTTCTTTGTGATGCTGATGAGCTTGGCGGAGGTCCAGGACCCGGAATTATTTAACAGGGGCCGAGGATCCTTTGTGCAGTCGCTCGAACACCTCGGACTTGGAGTGCTTACTGGTTCAAAGCCAACAATGGATTTTGGTCATCTCAAAATCAAGTATTCTGTAGACAACCCTGATGAGTCGTTCGAGGGCAGGAGCATAAATGCAAAGGAAGAACAAGTTCGTCGCCTTTTTAGTGATCTAAGCCGGTCTATGAACACCATGGGTTCACAAATAATCGCAAAAACCCCTAATTTTTCGGTAACCAATGTTCGCTTTCCAGGGGGTGGTGCACGCCTGGATGAGTCGGCAAGGCGGTTCTTAACGGAATTCTGTCTGAATTTGCAGGATACCGGTTCGAAGCCTGTCAAGCTTTATGTGCTTGGTTTAGCTGGCGATGAGGCAACTGAGAAAGAACAGTGGATACTGTCAGCCAGACGGGCTCAAGCGGTTGCGGATTTCCTACACGGCGTTTTGCCTTTGGGGGCAGAACGGCGGGTTTACTCCTGGGGAGCAGGGCCGGGAGGTGATTGGGTGCAGCAGGACAGCCCGATTTCCAAACGGTCGCAGATCCTAATCGCAATTCTAAGAGAGAGCGATTAATTTGTGCGCTTGTCAAGTTTTTCGACAATTTGCCTGATTATGCGGCCAATTCTTGCGCCAAAATCGCCGCTGGTGGTGTATTAATGTCCATTTTAGCATTTCGGCACGCTGTTTGCATACAAAATGACCAAGAGGCGCTGCATTTGCGGGAGAGCTTGCCCTGCAGAGACAGGGGGCCGCGATGCGCCTTAGAATAAGAGTCCAGAAATTATATTTGACGTGTTTTACAGCGTGGTCGGATTTAAGAAAAAAATCGTTGCGTTCTTGGTAACAATTGTGTTGGGCAGCGGTGTGCTCGTTCTCTGCTCGGCTCAATCGGCTACTGACCGAACAAAGTCAGGACCCGGCAATGCTGGGTTCCGATCAGTACCCCCCGTGCTTTCTTGCGAAAGCAAGAACGGGGAGTCGAAATCCAAAACCGGTTCCCTATTTGCGAATGACCCCGATTTTTCTGAGAAACAAAGCAATAGTGCTGGTAGTCGAGAACTGTTCTATAAGATGGTGCTTTCGGTTTTGCTCGTTGTTGCGCTGGGTGTAGCTGCGATTTACGTTTCAAAAAAGCTTCTTCCAAAGATTACCAACCTGCCGGGCAAAGAGATTCGTATTGTCGAAACAGTCCACCTCGGACCACGCAAAGCGGTGCATCTGCTCGAGATAGGCGATCGACGGTTCCTTATAGGCAGTACAAATGAGAACATCACGAAATTGGCTGACATAACCGGTACCTTAACGGATTTAACAGCGCAAGAAATGGATAATAATTAGGAATATAAATGACTGGTAAGCTTATTAGAATAGCTTTTCTGGGGTTTGTTGTTTTGACGCCGGCTGGGTTGTGTTTTGGCCAGGGTGCTAATGCGTTTGGGCAGCCTGGGCTGCCAGGGCAGCCCGGCGATACTTCCGGAGTAAATGCCCCAGCACACACGGTTCCAAGCATCGGCGATTTGATGACAGTCATAGATAAGGCAACCACCAAAGAGGCCGAAGGCAAAGATTGGTCAACACCTGTCAAACTTGTAATCATCTTTACAGGCCTGGCGATTTTGCCGAGTCTTTTGGTGATGATGACGTCTTTTACGAGAATAGTCATTGTTTTGGCCTTTGTTCGACGTGCTTTGACCACGCAAACCATACCGCCTACAATTGCAATTATAGGTTTGGCCTTGTTTCTGACGTTGTATGTGATGGCTCCTACCTTTGCGAAGGTCAACACCAGCTCCATCCAGCCTTATCTTGCGGACGAGATTGATTTTCAAGCGGCAGGGGGTAGGGCCAGCGATTGTATAAAGGAATTTATGCTTCGACAGTGCCGAGAAGCTGATTTGGCTCTTTTTGTGCAGATGGCCAAGATAGAGCCTCCTACCAGTCTGATGGATGTGGATATGCATATTGTTATTCCGGCATTTATTATCAGTGAATTCCGCACCGCATTTGAAATAGGCTGCCTTTTGTTTATTCCTTTTCTGCTGATAGATATGGTTATTGCCAGTGTCTTGCTTAGTGCCGGTATGATGCTGCTGCCGCCGGTGATGATTTCGCTGCCTTTCAAGCTGATATTATTCATTCTTGTTGACGGGTGGGCATTACTGGCGAAGAGTCTTAGTCTGGGTTTCAAATGAGGTATTAAGAAATCAGAAGACAGGCATCAGAAGTCAGATTTTCTGTCCTTTGTTTTTTGTGGGAATTTAGCTTATGGATAGTAGTTTCGTTCTTTATCTGGGTCGGCATACCCTCGAGACGGCTTTGCTTTTAGCAGCTCCGATTCTGCTGACATGTATGATTGTGGGCCTGGTGGTGACATTGCTTCAGGCAATTACTTCTATACGCGATATGACCCTAACGATAGTCCCTAAGCTTCTGGCTGTTGGCGTAGTTATATTGATTTGTGGTGGCTGGATGCTCCAGGTGATACTTAGATTTGCCAACGAGTTTTTTGGGCACATCCAAAATATCGGGCACTGATTGTAGGCGTGAGATGTTCGAAAAACTGCTTGCTTTCGTTATGGTGCTGACAAGGATTTCGGCGTTCTTTTTGGTTCTTCCTGTTTTTGGGTGGAAAAGCATTCCGGTGAGGATCAAAGTAGCATTGACCGTTCTGATGGCCCTTTTCTTTTCGGTGATAACACCTTTGGCTATCGAGCCAAAGTCGGTTTCTGTGTTGGAGGCGATATTGCTGATAGCTAATGAAGCTACGTACGGTTTGGCTCTGGGCTTAATCGCTGCTCTTATATTTACCGCCGTCAAGCTCAGCGGGCGGCTTATCGAACGGCAGATGGGTTTCGCTATGGCCCAGATTATGGACCCCTTGACAGGTGAGAGATCTCAACCGCTGGGTAGCTTGTTGGAGATGATATTTATAATCGTATTTCTAAGTGCCAATGGTCACCATTTTTTTTTACTGATTATCTCACGAAGTTACGAGACATTTCCAGCGGGCAGTGTGCCAACGATTCTGGTTTTGGCCGGCGGAGTAATTAAAGCCGGCTCAACAATGTTTTTACTTGGTCTTAGGTTGGCTGCACCGATGTTGGCTGCGTTTTTATTGTTGATGGTTGTGTTAGCCGTGTTGGCGCGTATGGTCCCGGAAATGAACATTCTGTTTATCAGTTTGCCAATGCGTGTAGGTCTGGGGTTATTAATGGCAGCGATATTTTTGCCACTTATTAATGCATTTGTGAGTGAATTTGCTGAGTGGATGGGCAAACTGTTGCCTTTGTAAATCTTGAACTGTGACTGGTTAACCCGCCTCTGGCGGATTTGACCACTTGCCGTTTTCGTGAGCATTGATTATCAGGTACCGAGCGACGAGCCACAAATAGGGACAAATTATGCCGGAGAAGCCAGCCGCCGAAAGAACAGAATTACCGACACCAAGGAGATTGCAGAGAGCCCGGGAGAAGGGGCGGGTGCCCCAGAGCCAGGAGTTGACGTCGATTGTGACACTTCTGATGTTGGTGGCGATGGTTGCTCTGCTGGCCCCGAGTCTGCTGCAATGGTTCGTAATACAAGTCAAAGACGGGATGTCGGGTGAAAATGGTGTTTTTGCCGGCAGCAAATCGTTTTTGGATTTCGCCAGTAAAAAAACGGTCGATTTTGTACTTATTATCTGCCCCATTCTCGCAGCACTTTTCGCAGGTGCTGTATTGGCCGGCGTTGCTATCAGCGGCCTGAATTTTGCGCCGGCGGCCATAAACTTGAAATTCAGTCAGCTTAATCCGGTCGCAGGGTTAGGCAAGCTGGTAAACGCTCAATCTATGGTAAAACTCTTAACATCAGTGCTGAAACTGTTTTTTATCTCGTTCATCGTCTGGTTCTATCTTCAGAGTAAGCTCGATGTGCTTGCTGCCCTTCGATGGGCCTGGTCTGGGCAGATACTTGCGGTTATCGCAAAGATAATACTCGGGTTGATGATACGCGTGGGCATTGCGCTTATGATTATAGCGATTGCCGAGGCCTTTTATCAGAAGTGGAAATACATCCAGGATCTGAAGATGACGCGTCAGGAAGTGAAACAAGAGCGGAGGGATAGAGAAGGTGCGCCAGAGGTCAAAGGCCGAATACGAAAAATCCAGTTCCAAATGGCCATGAAGCGTATGTTGCAGGAAGTGCCCAAGGCCAGTGTAGTTCTTGTTAACCCGACACATGTAGCTGTTGCACTTCGTTATGAGGCCAAGACAATGGAAGCGCCTGTGATGGTGGCCAAAGGAGCAGACCATTTAGCGGAAAAAATCAGAGAAATCGCGCGGGCTCACGGGGTGCCTATCATAAGAAGGCCGGAGTTGGCCAGGGCGATATATTCAACAGTAGAAATCGGCAGTCCTATACCACAGACTCTATACGTGGCCGTAGCTGAGGTGTTAGCTATGATTTACCGTCTGCGGCACCGGAAATAGGAAGTGGCCAGTAGTAATCAGTCACCAATCACTATGCTCTGTTGAAAACCTTCGCACAAGTCATTGCGAGGCCCAAAGGGCCGTGGCAATCTCTTGCGTGACGGGCAGAAAAAGCCACCGTTGTCTTTGAGATTGCTTCGCTTCGCTCGCAATGACAGGCTCCGGCCCGATGTTTTCAACAAAGCACAATCACTACTCTCCTAACATCATGAAAGTTAAGGTAGACATCTGGTTTTGTAGTATAGTTAAGGTTTTCTCGAGGCGGGTATATTGAGCTATCAATCTTTCCTCCTTTGGCAGCAAGGCGGCGTTCTTCGAGTTCAATATTTTCTTGGATGTTCTCAATTGTATCTTTGACACGTTCTTGGTCAATCTGGATCGAGCCGGTTGTCGTCTTTAGCATTTTGTCGAGGGCGTCTTCTATCGCACCCGTAAAGCCCTGCTTTACCCTGACCGTCGCAGTGAAAGTGCCGTCTTGACTTAGGTCAACGCTGAGCTGAAGACCGTTCTCGGGATACAGGGGGTCACCATTATCGTCGAACGTGCTATCGCCGGTAACAATATTGCCGCTAAATGTTGCATTGCGGTAGGCCGATTCGCTTGAAAGTTTGATTTTGGCATTTGTGATTTCTCCACCGCTTACAATCACCTCAACATCGTAAGTGCCTGCTGTGGTATAAGCGCTGCTGGCACCGTAAAATTTGATGGTATTGCTGTCGGAAGTTCCTGTTTTATCAGCACCTATTACGGCGAGAACACCCAGATAATCTTCAGCTATAGCCTCATCAAAGACGTTTGTGTCCAAACTCAACAGACCGTCGCGGTCAATTTCAATGCCGATCTGAGCGGGCATCAGAAAGGTATCGAGGTCTTCTATAAATCCACTGGTTTTGGTGACAAGGGGTGTGCGAATCTGGTTCCTTATGGTTGAAACGATGTAATTTCCCATTAGCTCGCCGGCTGTTTTTAGTTCATCATTGTAGCCGGTCTTTTCCTGAAGATAGACGACGGTGGAATTGTAGGCAGTAATCATGGAATTTAATTTCGTTTTGACCGACTGTATATCTCTGGTCAGAGTTATCTCTTCGCCGTTTGCATCAGTCACATCGTGCAGGTGCAGCGCTACGCCGTAAATAACATCGTCCACCGTGTTAGAGCTTCTGCTGATATAGCCATCATGGCCTTTTTGGTCCTCCGCCATTGCATAATTCGAAGGGTCTGAAGGAACCAGACCGGTACCGACGTTAAACACAATCATGTTAACGTCGCCTGCGGAACTAAGGAATGTAAATGTCGTAGCGCCAGCCTCGCTCAACTTCGCACCCCCCACTGTTACCCCGCCGACGTTTGTAATGCTGTCCAGAGCGTTAAGAGCATTTTCAATTGTGGTTGTGCTTGCATCATAGTCAATTTCTGCGGTTGTTTGTCCCTCGAAAGTCAAGGTAAACTTGCCGGTGGTCGGGGCTGTAGTTGCGGTCAGACTTTGTATCTCTGCAACTGCCGCAGTTGAAGGATATCCATCCACTTTAATCTTCGAGTCCTGAGCGGCCTGGCTGAGAGTAAAATCTGAAATGGTATAATTTGCAAGGCTGGCCGATGTTGAGCCGCCTTCTGTTACGTCCCAATCTCCAACTTGATCAGGCAACGTTAGTTCTGTGTCACCTGAGCCCTGGTTGTAAGTCAAAAGAATTTGGAGGCTGCTTGTACCGGAGGTATTATCGGTTAAAGTAATTTCGCCATTTTCAAAAGTCGCCTTAGCTATTCCGTCGAAAGCGTCGTTAATCTCTGAAATAAGATGACCAACCGTAGTATTTGTAGTAACACTAAGGTTCACCTGGGTTATGTCAACGCCATTATGGTCTTTACCGGTTATTTGAATCTGTTCGCCTCCTTTCAGACCGTTGTTCTCAGTAAATTGGTCGAGATCGGTGATTTTCGTGGTCAGGGTGGCGTTGTCAGAATTATAGGTAAAAGCCAGGGTCGGATCCACTTGCCAGACTTCGGTGCTGCTTGAGTTTATGTAAACTTTATAATCCGTGCCGGCTTCGTTGCCGTTTAGCACCAGGTGATAAGCACCATCGTAATACAATAGGCTTGCTGTAACGCCAGGATTGTATGCATCGTTGTTTATTAAGCCGACTAAATCTTCCAGTGTTGTAGTTGCTGTAGTTGTTACGCTTGTCTCTTTATGGTTATATGAGTAAATAAATGTGCCTGCTCCCACATAATCCTCAGCATATTTATGTCCGGCGTCGTGAACCCAACGCTCGGCAGTAGCCAACTGGTTGATTTCAACTGTGTGATTGCCTTCAAATGCGTTATAGGTTGCTTCAGCAGTCAATATGTCGCTGTCGCTGGAGGCAATTGAAAAAGCGCGAAGTTCATCAGCGTCAGAAAGAGCTCGAACAGAGGTTCTTAAGCTGCTGAGTTTGGTCTCCAGGGTGCCCAGGGCGGTTTTTCTTGCCTCCCAAGTACTTTTGCGTTCTTCGTACGCATCGAGTGTACGCCGCTCGATAGCCATCAAGTTGGCGATGAGTGTAGTTGTATCAATGCCTGACAACAGGCCTGGAAGACGCAAAGCTGACATCTTGTTCTGCCTTTTTTGTTTAAGTTTTTATACTTTCACGAGAATCTACAAATACGGCCGATGCACACATGTGCGTAATTTATTATCGCTAAAAAACCCTTTTTGCTTAATTATTTATCTTATGTTTTGCCAATAAAACAGCTCATCGGGCTTTCTTCAGTCCATTTGGCCTGAAGAAGTTCATATTTTTGCAATAGCTGCCGGATTTGCTCATTGTTCGGGTCTATTTTGAGACAGTCATTTAGCTCTGAGCAGGCCAGTTTCGAGGCTCTTTCGGCATAGGCGGGCGAATTTGATTCTATGTAGGCATGCCCTATTGCAACATAAGTTGCGGCAGCTAAACATTTAGCATGCAATTGCCTCATCTGGGGAGGTATCTCATCCCACGAAACATCTGGAAACAGTTCATCGTACGCGAACGTATCGGTAAATCGCTTTACGGCCTCAAAGTGACATTTCGCATTTTGTGCGGTGGAGTTTCTCGATAGATTATTGGGGATTATTCGGCGCAGGTACAGGGCGTCCTTTAGGTGATGTATTTTCAAGCCGCTCTTTACGAACCGCCGCATCATGTCGTAGTCTTCACCAACCAGTAAGTCCTCGTCAAAAAAGCCGATTTTGTCGAACACACTTTTTCTGATGCAGGTCCTAAACGGTACTATGGGGCAACCATAGCGGAACAGGTCTTTGATGAGCGACTTTCGATCTGGATACTCGGGCCTTTCACTCACTTGAGTCGGCTTACCATCTTCGTCGATAAGATAATCGTCGCAATAAACAAGGTCGGTCTCGGGATGTTTCTCGAACTGCTGCAGATGCTTGGCGATGAAGTCCGGCGCTATCATATCATCAGCATCGAGGGTGATTAGAAAATCACCTTTGGATTTTTTTATAGCGAGATTTCGGGCACTTGCAGCTCCTGCGTTTTCTTTGTAGAAGTATTTAATTTTTTCGTCTTTGAAGCCGGCGATAATATCTTTGGTATTGTCTGTCGAGCCGTCATCGACAATAATAAGTTCGAAATTTCTGTAATTCTGGCTAAGGACACTTTCGATTGCAGCTGCGATATATTCAGCAGCATTGTAGGCGGGCATTATGATTGAAACCAGAGGATTGATACGGTTGTTCTGTGAGGGAATTGTCGATATGTCCGGCGTGCTATCTTTTTTGCCGACCATATATCGCTTGCTTGAGCTGCGAGTCTTTCTGCCACGTTTGATGCCTTTTTCGCTGTATTGAGTTAAGTGACAATATATTCTCTCTATATCATCCACAGATTTTTCGATATCGAAGGATTGCAGAGCGCGTTCTTGCCCTGCAAGAGCAATCTGCCGCCATCTTTCTTTGTCTTCAGCGAGCTGTAATAGCTCCCGAGCCAGGGAGTGATGGTCTCCGGAGTTGAAAATGAGGCCACTAAGGCGGTGCTCTACGATTTCTTTTGCTCCGCCGGTGCCGCTTGTAACGACGGTCAGGCCGGCAGCCATAGCCTCGACCTGACTGATTCCGAATGCTTCAGAAACGAGCGAGGGAAATGCAAGAACATTGTGCCTTGCAAAAAAGTCCTTAAGGTCACCTCGAGGAAGAAAGCCAAGAAAAGTGACCTTTTCGTCCATACCAGTCTGGGTAACAAAATTTTTCAGGCTATTGACAAATTTTTCATCGGTAGAAGTGCCGGCCAACGAACAGGAAAAGTCAACTCCCATATCATGCAGCTTTTTTAATGCATTAATGAGAATATGTGGCCCTTTGTATGGAAGCACAATACTGGCATATGCAATTCTCAGTTTGTCCATGTCAGGCAGAATGTTCATCTTAAACTGTTTTACTAATGCTCCTGGGTAAATAACCCGAAAATCCTTAAAAGCATATCCCTGCTGCACTATTTGTTCTTTGAGCCAGCGGCTTGCGGCAGCTGGAATATAAAGTTTTTCTTTAGGTGTATCGGCGACAGAATAGCCGGGATTTGGGCTTCCGAGGTGATGAATAACAGGAATCCCGCTTTTGAGAAGCGGTTGAAGGATACTATGGGACAAGAAGTCAATATTTCCAAGCAGGCACAACTGCGGTGAAAACCACTTTATGGCATTCTGTAATTTCTCGTCGTTTTTCTTAATAATCCGGATGATTTCTTCTTTGTCTTCAATGGGTTTGCAGACCCCATTTTGCCAACTGCCAAACAAAAGAAGGCTTCTATCAACATTAGACTGGTCTTGGTCTATTGGACCCAAATAGGGTGTATCCGATGTGAGGACGTAGATGGAATGCCCTCGATTTTCGAGGATATTGGCGAAGTCACAAAGTAGCCGGCCATATCCGCCAAGTTCCTGCGGAGGATACAAATTATTTATCACGAGGATTCGCTTGGGCGGCAAGATTACCTTAGAAGTCTTTTTTGGTCGCTTAGCTGCTGTTCGTTTTTCAAGAGTCCGGATTTTCTCAGCCACGGGCCATTTGCCGGCCTCTAGCTCATTGCAGTGCTTGAAGGCCTGCAAGGCATCCGTCTTTCTATTGGATTGTTCGTAACATAAACCCAGGTGAAACCACAGAGACACATCGTCCTTATCAAGCGAAGCGGCTTCCTTAAACAGTTCAGCGGCATCATCAAATCTTTTCATCCTTAGATAAAGATGTGCCAGATTGATTAGTGTATTCGCGTTCCTTCGATTGAGTCCGACAGCCTTGAGCAAGAGCTTTTCAGCATTGGCAAATTGTTCAAGCTGGTATGAAATCACCCCCAGGTTGTTTAGGGCATCGCAGTGAGAAGGATTTTCCAACAATGCCTGCCCGAAGCAGCTGATAGCTTCAGCAATTTTGTTTTCAGAATAAAGTACTTCACCCCAGAGGTTCTTGTCTTTCCAATAGTAAAGCTCCAGACCTTCAGACCTTTTCTCAAAACCGGCAGCAGCGAGAATATCTTTGAACGTCTTCCTTTGTTGCTCCTCAAGAGCATCGAATCCGTCTGAAATCACGAGCCATTTGAACTTCATCGAAGTTAAAAGGTTCTCAAGACCGATGGTTAGAAGTTCTGAAGCGGTAATGACCAAGGTGTTCCAGAAAAGGTCCATTTGCCGGAGCTGCTCGGTGGTAACGAGCTTGATTCGTTTAGCCATGTCGGTATTCTGGAAGAGTTGAGTGTTTTGGTCGGGGATTTGTTCACCATCGTTTTTTATAAACAATCTAAGTCTTGGGAGGTCCAGCACATCGCAGGCAAGTCGGCCATCGACCTCTGGCCAGAACAATATCGAAGCGCTTGTGGTCGTAAGGTGAAGCTCCTGGAAAAACTCGTAGAGAGCAACTCTTCGGATCAGCTCTGTTTGAGAATCAGTGTTGACATAGATACTGCGTTTGTCTTTTTTCATATCGTACAAAGGATTCAGCTCACCGCTAAGAATGTAGTCGCTCAATTCTTTAATCTTTTTTTCAGGAGTATGATTTCTCTGGAATTCTTCATATCCGTTTTGTGCGATTGCTTTTGCTTCATCAGGATGCTTCAAAAAATATTGTATCTTATCGAGCAAATCGCGGTCATTTTCGAAACAGACAAGATGCTGCCCATCTTTAAAGAGCAGTTCCAGACCGGATTCCATGGTCAATTTGTCTGTGAGAAGAAATCCTCCGCTGGAGAGCACTTCAAAGACCCTGAGATTGAGGTCGCCATTTAAGCTGACGTTCAAATTGACCAATGACTGGGCATAAATCTGTGCAGCTTCTGCCGGTGGAACCTGGAAGTGATTGACCGGGACGCCGTTTGCTTTCAGGTATTGAAGAATATATTTTCGGTAGGGATGCCATTTTCCAGCCTGTCCGACGAAAGATACTTCATAACGTTTGTCCTCGTAATGTGGTTGCTTGTGTGGAAAAATATTGAAGGCGGGAAGCCAGAAGACCTTTTCAAATCCCGCTTCTTTGAAGTAATGAAGGTGATGTCTCTTATGGTCGCTCATAATGAAGTCGAACTTTTCCTGCAAAGCGTACTCAAGAAGGGTTCGAATAGGCATTTTCAAATGCTGTGTATTGCCGAGGATGAGGAGTTTGGGACATTTTAGCGTCTGTAAGTTGATTGGGAAATTACGACCCGTTGCATCTGCCTTGACCACTACGAGTTCTGGAGTCTGGTGAGAGGGTAACTGCTCAATAAACGGCTTGATGTCATAAACTCCCGGTGGGCTCTTTATAGTGCGGTATTTGTCCGCGTCCATCGTTGTTTCACAATCCGGCCCACAGAAGACCTCCGCGGTTGAAATGATTGTTGGTCTGTAACTGTCTCTTGAGGATAGAAAACTGACGAGAGCATTGAATGAAGGATATTGTAAGGAGTTTTCTTCAGCACGTTTCTTGGCAGCTTTTGGAGTTTTCTTGCGTTTTTTTTGCTTAGTTTCGATGTGCAACGGCGTTGCCTTTGTCAAATCGACTACTAACGACATAGGTCGGCGTGGATTCTTAACGCGCTCATCAAAATCCGGCGTGCGCGTAACGTGCCCTCTCGTGTAGTCAATCGGCTTTACGACAAATGTGCCGTCCATATTATAGTGGTGCAAAAACTCTATTGTTCCGGATTTGTGAAATTTCGTTTTCTTAAGCAACTGCCTGATAGCGTCAATTCTCGGGAACCACACATGTCCCGGATTGTCAGATGTTCCACCGCCTCCAGGGTCAAAAAGTATTTGGCCTTTTTCACTCTTTTTACACCGGTCCTGCAACACGTCACAGCCGTAATCCGGAACAGAAAGCCGAAACAGACCGCCTGGTTTCAATATGCGGTATATCTCGTTTACGACAGGCAGAAGTTTTTCATATTGAATATGCTCAAACACGTCTTCTGCCTGAAAACTGTCGACGGCATTATCGGCAAGCGGAAACGGCTTGGTAATGTCGTGTCTTATATGATTACGGTCATTGCGGGTCAGTGACAAGCCAACAACTCCTTCATACTCTTTCTGCGCAGGGACATCGCCGGCATACAATCGGATGACCGGCATCTGTTTTATCTGTTCCCACGTAATATTTTGTGAGGTGGTGCTCTTCGCAGCGTCATTCAGTCGCTGTGATTGTTCCCTTAACGAAGTTTCTCCGGGCAGATGAGGCAGTTGCTGTTCAGCAATTTCGAGAGAGGCGTTATGTCCTGGTTGCAAACTCAGCTCCTTGCGAGCCGCTTGTGCAGCTTCGTTCGGACGTCCCAGATGTGTGAGACAAACCGCTCGCAGATAATTGACGTTTTTGTATTCCTGTTCAGCCAGGACGACATTATCGAGCATTTTTAATGCTTTACCAAAGTCGCCGGCCTGCATCAGAGAGTCTACTTTGCTACACAAGTGGCTGACCGCTCTGGCCTCCAGAACCAAATACAAAGTAATTAAATGCGGTTCTGGTTTTTCGGGAAAAGATGAACACGCTCTCTCCATAGCTAACAAAGAGTCTATTGTGGTTTTTTCTCTCTTTTCCATGAGGGTCTCTGCCAATCTTTCTGCCTCTTCCATGCTCTTTTGATATTGAGGCGAATCCTTTGGATACATTGCCTGGCGCAGGAGATTAGCTTCTTTAATGCGTTCGTCCATCAGGTTGTTAAAGAACCTGTCCCAGAACGGTAAATTCTTAAGTCTTCGCGTCTTGCCCTTACCGCTTATAGGTTCGACGCTAACATCATCTAACCTTACCTTCCTCTGCACCAGCTGTGCAACGTGGTCCAACCATGTATCTTCCTTCCAATAGGGGAACAACTCCGTAGTCATCTTGCCTGTTATGTTAATCCATGTGGCGCTTTGAACGGGCAGCGTTACCTGCTCGGAACGGCCGACAATTGGATCGGGCAAATAGCCCATCACTATCCCGTCAGGATAGCGACTGAATACATCTCTTATCGTGCCATCCCAGTTTCTGGTTTTGAGAACATAGTCGTCAGGCCAAGGCATATATATGCCGGGATTTGTTGAGCACTTTTCCCGCAGGATATTGATCATCTGACCCATGCTGGCAGTTCTTTCTCCCACTACCCAGTTTATTTTGAATGAAAATCTAAGGTAAGAGCCGGAACTAATATACCTTTTTGTAATATCATCATCGTTATCGACGTAAATCCATGCATCTATACTGCTGGGATCACCAACCGTGCGGTCAATAGAGTCAAGCGACTTATCCAAATACTCGGGTCTTGCCCGGTTGAGCATCAATAAACTAATGTGCTGCGGTTTATCAATTGGTTTTACAGTTTTGGATGAGTTTTCCTGCATTTTTTCTCTCGAATAAGAA
>JABAOF010028684.1_pt1 | contig 17024 bp, 20 predicted proteins | sample 7062171 | NCBI WGS metagenome assembly JABAOF01 (sample SAMN14538628, study PRJNA623070) | marine sediment metagenome | biome: marine biome [ENVO:00000428]; feature: marine pelagic biome [ENVO:01000023]; material: deep marine sediment [ENVO:00002113] | place: India: Gulf of Khambhat ...
AAGAAGTAATACATGGTGTTGGTTATGTTATTGCAAGAGTAACCCGAATAGGGTATGGTAACCTCACAAATGTTGGTAGAATTGCAGCCGGAGATATTTATCTGATTCCCTACAGGATTCCACGGACCTGTTGGATATTGGGAATGCCACACGTACACCGAAACGTTATTAGTCTGTGGGTCGCTGACGTTGACCGTGAAGTTGAATGTCTCTCCCCAGCCTCCAAGATTAGGAGTAACAGTTTCGTTTTGAAGTTTTGGCGATGCAGGTATCCATGCCCATGTGTAGTCTATACGGATGTTGTCGAAAATCGGTCCTGAAGGACCTCCCCAGTTCGCTCCAGTATAAAGAAAGTAGTATGTGGAGTTGAAGCCATCGCTTTCGTTTAGATCGCATGTACCGTTCAAAGGATTGCTGGACCTTCCAGTTATGGTGCACGTACCGCTTCCGTCAGAGGGATACCTGTAATCGCAATACAAACCGAAACCATGCGCAGTGATTCCCGAATCATCAACATGCATCGTGTCATAACCTGTTGTATTATCCGAGGCCCGTATTTCAGATACTTCACACCAGGTTTGAGCGAAGCTCATCTGCATTTTCTGTCTCATCGAAATGTTGTGCAGGAAACATTCAGGAGGACCTGGTCCATTCGGACATGCATAACCAACGGACCAGTTAGCATAGTTGGTATAGGCACCTTTACTGGTTGGCTGGTTACCGTATGTAACCTCGTCGCTGAAATCCTCGCATTTGTAGCTCGGGTCCCCGTTTATTGTACAATCATAAACACCCGGATCAACCGCCAACAACCAAGGCCTGGCCTCAGTGAAATTCCCGTGGGAGTGACTAATAATCGAAGGTCCCAAATAGTAAAGGTAGGGCCAGATTCTGGGGGTATGCAAGGTGTACGAAACTATGCAATCGTTTTCCAGTCCCTCCCATGTGAGTATTTTGTAATCACCCGTTTCCGTCACCTCCGCCCCATTCGTTTCGATTACATCGAATGATTTTGGGACTATTTCTGAGAAATCGAACTCTGTGGCATTAGTATAAGATATTATCCTTATTGAGTAATCAAAAGGACCTTGTGTCGGATCTATTACAAGAGGGCTGTCCCTTAATATGTCGAAATCAAAATATTCCAAGACCATAAAGTGGGAAGAAACATGACTTTCCACATCCTTTGATACTGCAGTCGCCTCCATTGAATAGTTGCCTTCAACACTCGTATTGTAATACGCCAGATATATGCCCTCGCTCCTTTCGATTATGGATCCGTCTTCTGTTGAAAACAACATGCCCGTTCCTTCGGGAGACGTTACAATCAGATTTACAGTGGCATCCGAAACCAACCAACCAAATTTATCTAGAACAACCATCAAAATTTCCGCTGTTTCACCGGGCCTGTAAATTGATTTTTTGGTGTTTATGGATATTAGACCCCATTCGAACCACACCTCCTCTCTACCTTCGTCACTTTCAAAAACCAGCTTGTAAATTCCTGCCGTAAACCCTCTGTTCGCGATTATAACTTTATATCCGGTCTCTGTTTCTGTTAATTCTGTAATTGTAGGAACCCTGTAACCCCATTCGTCCTCAACCCAAACGTTGATATTAGAAAGTTTTCTTTTTTCACTCTTGACCAAATACCTTTGTTCTGAAAGGAAAGGAACATTCCATTTTACGGTGTCGTTTAGGTCATCATTATCAGAATCGATAAATTCCACACCGTGAAGTATATCATTGGTAACATCGGTTTCCACCGCAAATAATTTTTCAGTTCCGTCCAGCCAGAAAATTTTGTAATGGTTACCACTTAAAATCTCAAATTCTGGATTTTCGTTACCTTGGAAATCACCTTTAGATTGTATTCTTACTGAATCATTCATTTCAGGCACAGACAAATTTACTTTGACGTTTTGGTAATGAACATCTTCTAAATCTGTTTTTACAATAATTAACTTTCCCTCAGGCGTATCAATCTCTTCCTCCTCAGGCGCTGATGTTTCGTAATCTATTTCATAGATGATTTCCGAATTAGGAAGCATCTCCTCTATTTCAAAAAACTTTTCCAGTTTTCCCAGTATCATGTGGAATTTATTCTTTTCATTCTTAACCGATACGTTTCTCACGTAATCCGAAAGCCCTGGTTCCAGAATGTAGTCTTTAACTTTCCAGTTGTTGTTGTTTACTATCCTAAATATCTTTTTCCATGGAACAGGTTTCCCAACGATTGCCTCCCCTTGTATGGTTTCGATTTCCACGCTGATATTTTCCATGGGACATACCACTGAAACCTCGAAATCTATAAAGTCTTTGCTCGTTTCGGTTTCGGCAATCAAGCTAAACGTGAAATTCCCGCATTCATTCGCCTTCAATTTCCACATCAGATAAGCGGAATCGTTCTCGTTTAAAAATGGTAAGTGCTGAACAAGATTTTCACCTTCAAAAACTTCAGGTATGAGAATTTCAATGGTGATGTTCTCGGAAAAATTGTAAAGCGAGGTTACATCGATTCCTATCTCGAATTCTTCCGAGAGGTTGACAGAATATGGATAACTTATATCTTTTATCCTTATCTCTGGTGGAATGACAGTGATATTGGTCTCATCCGCAGGTTCTGTCACGTTCAGAGTCTCATTAACAGGAACGGTTTCATTCGCCGCGGTCTCATTTATCGTTATGTTCGGTGGCTCGATAAACGTTTCATTTGTTACACTCTCGTTAGTTTCGTTCATTTCGAAAGTTACATTCGATTCGGTTTCATTCCCGATGTTCGAAACGAGCTCATCGAGTATATCCTCACTAAGGTTTGATGTTACACCTTCGTTGTTAGCTACTATGTATCCTTCAATGGGGATCGAAATGTTTTCTGTAAGATTTGTCGCATTCTGTGCCGTTATTACCGCAACAGGGACTAAAATCAGAAAAAGAATGACAGCGAGTATTTGAATTTGGCCCACTTCGGACTTCATGTTGTGGTTGTTTAATCGTTTTAGGGTCTCCCTCTCCTTCTTTTTTGTGAGCCCGTCCTTTAAATAGCAAAGCCTTGCGGGCCCGATCTCCCTCTCATATATTATGTTTGCTCCCCTTAGCTCATACAAGTATTTCGTTACAGTGTGCCTGTGGAGTTTTGTGAATTCAGAAATAGCGGTTATGGTAAGCCCTTCCGGATGTTTCCTTAGGACTTCTATTATCAGTTCCCTGGGAGACCCCCTATTCATAGAACCTAAACCCGACCCCTATATGACATGTCATATACATTAATGTACAACAGTAATTGTATACATAACTGTCGAGGTATTTATACAGTAATTTATTAACGGTTATAGAAAGGTTTAAATTGTCGACCGACAATATAATAGTATGCTTAAATTTCTAAGAGACAGGAGGGTTGGCAAGGGGAAGAAAGATTACCTTTCTGAATTATCCAAAATCGCTAGAGATGAACGTGAAAAAATCTTGAGGGAGAAGATCAGAGAGATTATTACAGAGGAACTGGTAAATTGTGGAATTAACAAACGAATTGACGATATTTCAAAATCTCTGAAAAATATGGACCAAAAACTAGAAAATTTGAAAAGTTCGCTAGTTCCTTTGAGTCGGTCGAAAGACGACAGTATAAGAAAACTGAAAATGAAGAGGATGATAATAGAACTTTTGAAAAAGCACAATCGGTTGACAGCCTCTGATCTCAGCGTTAAACTTAACCTCTCGAGGACGAGGTGCAGCGAATATCTGACAGAACTCGAAAGATCAGGGGTTACGAATGGTATCGTAATATCAAGACAGAAGTTTTACGAGCTTAACAATCAGTGATTTTATGAAAGCGCTTAACTTCCTGATAATTTTTCTCTTTATCTGCCTCATTTTTTTGGCTTACGAAAACCAACCAAAAACTGATTTTGTGGAAGAAAACTACATGAAGCCCATGGAAAGTGAAACTCCCGAAATCCCACAACTAAACTTAAATCTTTCTGCGGACAAGGAAATTTACCATTCCTCTGAGGAAATGGAACTTATAACAGAAATCGAAACCGATACAAAGATCGAAAATCTGACAATAAAGGTTTACGGGATAAAAGATCGTGGGGGGAATTACAGAGTAAAGGGAGAAAGGATCGTAGATGTTGAACCTCCGGAGATGAGCGAGACTTTCGAATTCCGCATGCCTAACTGTTACGGATGCGCTGGGGTTTCCTCGGGAGAATATGAGATAATTTTCGAGGCCGTACAGAACGGGGAAATAATAGGGAATTTTTCAAAAACGGTTAAACTTGAGAAGTGATCTATTTTTATTTTGAAAAACAACTTTGTTTATATGGACCCGTAGCTCAGTGGATAGAGCATCAGATTGCGGATCTGGAGGTCGCGGGTTCNNGGTAGTCTGGCTATCCTGGCGGGCTCCAGTATTCATTGGAGCTTTGAGGGTCTTATGAGGACTAAGATCCTATGATAAAGAGAGACCCGTATACCTGGGTTCGAATACCACTCTTTCCATACGCTTTTGCAAGTCGCAAAAGAGCGGTGGACCAGAAAGGTCCATTCGAAAATCCCAGTGGCCCCATCCCAACTATTTTTTATTCAGCCAATACAAAGAATAATTATGAAGGCCCAGACAGCTTTCGAGTACATGGTCATCGCGATGTTTGTTCTAGCATTCCTAACTCCAATCTGGATTTACCTCTCCCAGCTTCAAACCCAGACTAGTGACCAATTCGCCCTATCTTATGCGAAGAACGCTGTCACCCAGATAGCTAAGAAAGCTGACCTGGTCTATTCCCAGAGAATGGAGGCGAAGGTGAAGATAGGGCTTTACATTCCGAGAGGCGTTGAAGAAGTAAACATAACCGGAAACGAGATAAACATGCGTGTTCGTTCTATGTCAGGGGATGTTGACGTTTTCGCTACGTCCATTGCTCAATTACAGGGAAATCTCCCTACCAGCGAAGGATTTTACTGGGTGATGTTAAAGGCTGAAGGGGATTATGTTAACGTGACGCTTGCGTAACTATGAAGGCTCAGGTTGCAATAGAGTTCATGATAATATTCGGGGTGTTTCTGATAGCTTTAACATTAATTGTCATTGCTGCCTGGAACAACATAGTTAATATAAATAAATCCACGATCGATTTTGAAGTGTACAGAATTCTGAATTTGGTATCGAACAGAATAAACACGGCTTACCTTGAGGGTCACGGTTTTTCTATAGGTTTGGTTGTACCAGAACAAATAGGTGTGTACAACTACACGCTCGAAATCGAGGAGAACACGCTCTGGCTCACCGTGAATGAAAACCCCTTTTCGAGGAGGCTGCTGACTTCGAACATAACAGGAAGCCTTGAAGGGGGAACAAACACGATTGAAAACGTGAACGGGGAGATTTTGATATCATGAAAAGCCAAATTTGGTCTCTGGATTTTGTAACATCCATTATGATTTTCCTCATAGTACTCATCCCTCTTTTCTTTATCTGGAGTTATGTAAACACCCAGAATCAGCAGCAAATCATTTTCGATGAAGTCGAGACGCTCACGATGTCCATATCAGATTCGCTCATCCGAACAAAAGGTTTTCCTGAAGGATGGGATAATTCTAGCGTAACTATCATAGGACTTGCTTCGGAAGAGAACATCCTTAACGCAACGAAAGTTTCCTATTTCTTAACGATGGGAAACAACGAATACAATAGGACTCGAACGATTCTGACAGGAGGCTATGATTTCTTCTTCAACCTCACAGATATTAACGGGACTACACATGGAACCATAGGAAACAAACCAGCAAACAGGATGACCGTCCCTATCGAGAGGTATTGCCTGCACCACGAAAGGATCGCAAAACTAGAATTCGCACTAATAGTTTAAAGGTCGAACTCAAACACTTTGTAGCGAATTTTTATATTATACCCCGCCTTCTTTAACCTCTCGATCATGCTTATGTCTTCTTTACCTTTTCTAGACAATAGTTCCTCGATGCCAAGCTCCAATGCTATTATCGGGTGTATAATGTTCACTATAATATCTTTATCTTTAAACTCTATCTCAGCGGCAGGGGCCTTCCCTAGATATACCCTGAAGTGGACTCTCCCCACGATACTCCTGAAAATTTCTTCTAGAATGTTCATAAAGGGTCAAAAATTATTTTTTCTTAGCGAAAGGGACTATTGTGAATTCAACACTCCCGTCCACACTCACCTTAGAATTTCCGATGTTGAATTCCACGCCGTCAAGGTTTATCTTTGTTTTGGTCTCTTTGCCTTCAAGAATCTGCAGGATTTTCATTACAAGCTCTTCCTTGTTTTTCACGATCTCCTCGAAAACGCCCATCATACCACCTCATAGATATTACAAATATTTTCTTTTTATCTATATATAATTTGCCAATTTATATCCTTCTTTCCAAAATTATACTATGGTAGAGAAGATAGTGATAGGGAAGGACTGGAAAGACCTTAAAAAATTCGGGGAGAAGGGAACCGCTTACATCGGTAAACATGTTGTTGGCAAGGGAGAGGAAACCCATTTAACGAACCCCATGCAGATGGACCTAACTAGGCCGCACATAGTTCTGGTTTGCGGGAAGCGCGGGACCGGGAAATCGTATACAGCAGGCGTTGTCGCAGAGGAGATATACAAACTTCCAGATGAGATACGAAGTAACCTTTCAGTCCTCATGATAGACACCATGGGGATATACTGGTCCACGAAGCTCCCGAACGAGAAGGACGTTGACCTTCTGAAAGAATGGGGAATGAAACCCGAGGGCTTAGCGAGAGCGAAAGTATTCGTCCCCAAGGGTTATGTAAGCGAATACAAAGAGGCGGGTATAACGATTGATTCTCCTTTTTCGCTCTCGATTGGCGAACTGACAGCAGAGGATTGGATCACAACTTTTGGATTCTCCATGATAGATGAACATGGAATAGTGATAGAAAGGGTTGTAGAAGGTTTGAAGGAAACTCGTGGAAGCAGATACTCGATAACAGATATAATAAGTGAGATAAAGAATGACAAGACAACGGAACAAAAAGTTAAGGACGCGTTGGTTAACAGGTTCCTTGCAGCCAAAGAGTGGGGGTTGTTCGAAAGGGAAGGGACGAAAGTCGAGGAGTTCCTGAAACCAGGGGTTATCTCGGTTCTAGATGTTTCCCATTACATGCGCGTATCGGAATCATGGTCGATAAGGGCGATGCTGGTTGCTTTGCTTTCAAGGAAGATTTTCGCTCAGAGGTTGAAGGCGAGGAAGGCAGAAGAATATGGTCAGGTAACGGGTCAGGTCAAGAAATCCATGCCCATGGTTTGGATAATGGTTGATGAAATGCACCAGTTCATACCCAACGGGGGTTCGACCGCAGCTACCGGACCTCTACTCACGCTTATCAAGGAAGGAAGGGAACCAGGGATTTCGTTGCTGATGATAACCCAGCGTCCGAACAAGCTCCATGAAGACGCGTTATCTCAAGCGGACCTTGTGATATCCCACAGGCTGACCTCGAAAGCGGATATAGAGGCTTTACGCTCGATCATGCAGACCTACATGCTCGAGGACATACAGGATTACCTGAATGACCTCCCAAGAACGAAAGGTTCAGCGATCATACTCGATGACAATTCCGAAAGAATATACCAAGCACAAATACGTCCGAGATTATCGTGGCACGCTGGCGGTTCACCCATAATAATAAAGGAGAAATCGCTCGTGGGAGGGGAAGAGAAAAAAGCCCGGTAAGATTTTTATTAACCATTATCTTTTTATATAACTCTGCTGGCTCGTCTCACTTCCGGCACTTTCACAGCGGCAGGGGAAGGGGAAACTTTTGTACGTCCAATCGTCGTCCCATTCACACAAACCTGTGGGCAGTACATTGTAATTTGGTTTGAATACAGGATTGTTACCTTCACAATGTTTCCCCAGATCTTCTATTGCTTCCTCAACACTCATCCCTGCATCTTTCATATTATCGTATATAGCGTGAACTCTTGACTTATACCAAACTGGGCAAGGATCGGTAATGCATTTAGATTTAGAAACGTCATAGCAGCATACAATACCCTTGTGTTTAGAATAGTCGTTGCATGTAGCTTTATCATTATTCCATTTGGAACAGCCTTTAACCCAAGCTTCTCCTTCTTCTTTCAGACATTTACAACCATTACTACTCGGGTAACATATCCGCAATTTACATAAGTGAACTCCTTTGTTTTCACAAAGAGCAACAGGTCCGCACTTTTCTATTCCTCCTGCCCCGTAAATCCAGCAGCAACCTGGCTGTTGACTGCATACTGATACACCTTTTTTGGAATATTCGTGACATGTCGCACCATCCCCGTTTCCGTCCCCATTCCCATCCTCTGGGCAATCATCCCATGTGTTGCAATAAGGATCAGGGGTCGTCCCGAGCTTTTTCTCGTTCAGGAAAACGTCCGTTTTCTCGTCAGGTTGGGGACCGTATGGGGGAGGTGCGCATTTGAAATCAAAATGGTTTGTGATAACGGTTACATTACAGGTGTAATTCCCTAGGGTCGATTCGAAGGTTAGATAATAACTGTCTAAACACTGGTCAGTTCTGTTTGCCCCGCACATAAGAAGTTGATTTTCTGCCATGCATCCTTCTTTGTAACAGTACTGGGAGTCAGGCTCGGAGGTGAAGCCGTTGTTGTTATCACATGTCCAGGTATTTTCGAATGACGGCAAGTTTCCCTGGGCTGCCTCTGAATAAAGGGACATTCCAATAAAAATTACAAAAATAAAAATCAACACCACAGGCAAGAAGATTTTCTTATTCATTCGCACGCCAACTAACCCCCGACGATTATTAATTAGATTCTATCTTTTAATCTTTCCCCTCTTCTTGACGATCTTTATCCTCTTTATCCTGTCCTTGTCCGCATCCTTCACTATGATCCTGAAATTCTTCATCCGTATTTTATCCCCTTCCTTCGGGAACCTTCCTAATTTTTTCACGATCAGATCCGCAATCGTTTTGAGATCTTTCCCCTTGAACTCTATCCCCATAACCCTTGTGATGTCTTTTAACGGGGTTTCCGCCTCGACAATTATGCTCTTCTCATCCAGCAAGCGAAGCTTCGTTTTCTTCACATCACTCTCGTCGTATATCTCCCCCACTATTTCCTCCAGCAAATCCTCAAGCGTGACAAGACCCTTCACATCCCCTTTCTTGTCCGTGACGATAGCTAGGTGTGTTCCTGTCTCCCTGAAATCATCCATAAGCAGATTAAGGTTCCGATCCTCTCTCGCAAACATGACAGGAGAAACGATCTTTTCGATCTCCATGTCGAATTGTTTGCGTTTCAGATGTTTCAGTATGTCCTTTATGTGAATCACGCCAATCATGTTGTCAAAGCTGTTCTTGTACACGGGTATCCTCGAGTAGCGGGATTCCAAAAATTTCATTAGAACATCCGAAAGCCTCATGTCAGATCGTATCGCAGCAATCTTCTTTCTCGGAACCATTATCTCTGAAACCACTGTATCCCCGAATTCGAAAACATTGCGTATCATCTCCTCCTCATCCTTCTCTATCACCCCTAGCTCCGTTCCCATACTTAGGGCGGTATGTATCTCTTCCTCTGTTATCTTAGGTTTCCTTTTTCTAGTCCCGAAAACTCTCAACATCCCGAGACTGAGGTATTCTATGAAGACAACTATCGGGTAAAGAATTTTCGTGAGGACGTAGAGGGGCCCTGCAATCACGAGGGAGACCTTTTCAGCGTTCTGGTGGCAGAAGGATTTGGGCGTGATCTCCCCGAAAACCAAAATAAGAAACGTCATTATCCCCGTTGCTATGCCAAGACCCTGTGACCCGAAAATCTCAGTGAAAATCAAGGTCGCTAAAGCGGCAGCAGCGATGTTGACCAGGTTGTTCCCGATCAAAATGGTAACCAGTAGCTTATGCGGCTCATCTTTCAGTTTCCTAAGTATTCTCGCTCCCCTCCTTCTCTGGCGAACAAGTTTCCTGACCTTTATATCACTTAACGAAAAAAGCGCGATCTCTGATCCAGAGAAGAAGCCCGAGAGCGCTACCAAGACAATCAAAACAGACGTTTCGAACCACATGATACCCTAAAAAATAATTGGATTTTTTGGTTTATTAGTTTAGATTTCAGGTATAAAAGAAAACCTGTGTCTTTCGAGATCAACTTTTCCCTTTTCTATCCTAACCCCCTCCCTTTGGAGGAGAGAAGTTCTTTTCCTCATACCCGTTCCCGAAACTATTTTACCATTCGATTTCACGACCCTGTGAAAAGGAACGGTTTTCAAATGCACGTTGCTCGCGAGAACCTTGCCCACGGCTTTCGAGGATTTCGGCTTTCCAACTGTTTTCGCTATTTCAGAATACGTTGTTACCCTTCCCCTCGGAACTTGCTTCACAAGGGAAAGGACATTCTCAGCGAAATTCACCTCTTTCGATTCAAATCTCCTTTTTTCACTCTCAATCAAAAATTTCGATATCCTTCTAGTCTTGTTTTCAAGTTCTATTATCTTTCGGGCGAGGTCTCTGTAGCTCTTTTCTATTTTGATTTCCACCTCCTTCCTTCTCTGGTCGAGTTTATACAGACGGAACTCGGTTTTGTTTTTGTAAGAATTCGCGAGGTTGAACGTTCTTTCCAAGTGGTTGGAAATCTGATGAATCTTCTTGTACAGATCATCCTGGTAGTTCATGAGCTTGTGTTTGGATATTTCCTCCGCTAGTTTCCCAGCCCCTATTATCACAATGAAAAGTCCGAGAACGATAAAAAACTCGAAAGATATAAGGTCTATCGCGTACCCCGCGACCACAACAAGACCCATCACTACGAACACTATCCAGAATATCTTGTCCCAGTGCCTGAACCAGTGGAGTGAAAACATGGTTATTATTTAATAGTAAAGAATTTAAACTTTTATTCTCCCGAATAACTTTATAAATTGATATCAGTAATAATAGTAGATAAGTTATAGGTGGACCTCATGAAATTCCCTAAAACTTTGCGAACATATTGTCCTAAATGCAAGAAGCACACCGAACACTCTGTCAAACAATCCAAAAGGAAAGGTCGTTCGCAAGCCCACCCTCTTTCACAGTCCCAGAGACGTTTCAAGAGAAAGATGGAGGGGTATGGTTCATTTCCAAGGCCTAACCCGAAGGGCGAGGGGAAACCTACTAAAAAGGTCGATCTCCGCCTCACGTGCAACGAATGCAAGAAATCTCACACAAAAAGGGGATTCAGGATCAAGAAGTTCGAATTAACCTAGCGCATGACGACTTGAATCGAAATCTTAGGTCGTCTATGAAGGTTCCGCATCAATCGAAATTAAGGTGAAAGGATGGCGAAAAAGGAGAAAAAGACGAGGAAAAAAGGGAAGAAAATAAGGAAGGGAAGGAAGCACGAATCGGTGAAGATTTGGAAGAAATACGAAGTGAAAGGCGAATCTATTTCGCGGAAGAACAACTTCTGCCCTAGATGCGGGGGAGGGATTTGGCTTTCCAAGCAAAAGAACAGGCTTTACTGCGGGAAATGCGGGTACACGAGTTTCGGTCCCGGAAAGCCTGCAAAAGAGATCAAACCACCTGAGGAGAAACCAGAGGAGACTCTAAAAGAAGAGAAAATTGAGCAAACAAAAGAGGAAACGAAGCCCGAAGAAAAACCACCCGAAAGTTCTGAAGAGGAAAAACCAAAAGAAAACCAAGAGAAAAAGGCCGAATGAAATCCTTTTATCACATTTATTAATTAGAACTTGTAAAGTTTAATATAAAATTTAAGCGGGGTGTTGTGTTATGAAGATCACAATTTCTGTTATAAAGGCTGATATAGGAAGTGTTGGGGGTCACATAAAACCCAGCGAAAGGTTGTTGGAAACTGTTAGAGACTATATTTCTGAATATGGTAAAGGTTTGTTANNGGGGATGACATAGCAATACTAATGACCCACACACTAGGGAAAAATAATTCGAAAATCCACAAGCTAGCTTGGGATGCCTTCAAGGCTGGCACGATGATTGCTAAAAATCAAGGCTTGTACGGAGCAGGGCAAGATTTGCTCAAGGATTCTTTCTCAGGGAACGTGAAGGGGATGGGTCCTGCTGTCGCTGAGCTCGAATTCGAGGAGAGACCGAATGAACCATTCCTTTTCTTCGCCGCGGACAAGACAGAACCAGGAGCGTATAACCTTCCCTTATACCTTGCTTTCTCCGACCCCATGTACTGCGCAGGTCTTCTGTTGAGCCCTGGGATGACAAAGGGATTCAAATTCACGATAATGGACGTTTCTCATACGAAGGGAGATAAAATCATACACCTTAACTCTCCTGAAGACATCTACGATATAGCAGCCCTCCTAAGGGATAACGACAGGTTCGTGGTGGAATCGATATTTTCAAGACACAGCAGTGAGCAGGCGGCAGCTGTTAGCACTACGAGACTACACAACATAGCGGGGAAATACACAGGGAAAGACGACCCCGTCATGCTCGTACGCGTCCAAAAGAATTTCCCGGCAACCGGTGAAATCCTCGCCCCATACTCAATAGGACATTTGGTTGGCGGATTCATGAGGGGATCGCATACAGGTCCGCTCATGCCTGTTAAGCTGAACTCAACGATCTCGTATTTCGACGGACCCCCTGTCGTTAGTTGCGCTGCCTTTTGCGTGCACAACGGAAAGCTCACAGAAACGGTCGATGCTTTCGATCACCCCTACTGGGATTTTGTGAGAGATAAGGTCTCGCAAAAAGCGTATGACATACGCAGACAAGGTTTCTCAGGTCCAGCCATGTTGCCATACTCGGAACTGGAGTATGGAGGGATCGTAGAAATACTGAAGCGTTTAGAAAAGAAGTTCAAGGTGAGGAAGTAGGAACAGTTAAACTTTTTATGAGTTCGACCTTAAAATATATATGGTAGATGGTATAAATCCTCTTCCTGTTATAGACCACCATCTATTTTTACCTCTCGAAAATTTTCCCTTCTCAAAAAGTTATTTAGCTAAGGAAGGTCTAGAATGTTGAGCAGAGGCTTCGTCTACAAGGGATGCCCTTTCAAGGGCAACTGCCAGGAATACGAATCGCTCTCAAATATTTGCAATAATCAAACGGACGATTACAGGTTGAGAAAATGCCTTCGCTTTGAAAATTTCTCCGAGTACATAATCAGGGAAATCGCTAATGGTAATGGTGGAGATAATTTGATAGAAAAATTAAAGAAAATAAAATTTTAATTTAAACATTCACCCAAATCCCATGAGCAAATCACTTATTGCTTCCTCTGGGTTTTCCGATTTCACCACACCTGAGGCGACGAGTATCCCTTTCGCTCCGAGCTCTACCGCTTTCTTAACGTCTTCCCTATCCTTCACCCCTGCCCCGCACAGGACAGGAATACTCCGAAGGGACTCACATTTTCGATTGATTGTGTTATCACTTCGGGCTTCGCTTTCGAGACGGAAATATCCCCTCCTATCAATTCAGGAGGTTCTATCGCTATGTAATCCGGTTTCAGGGAGGCGACTTCCTTCGCCTTCTCTGGCGTGTCCGCGCAAACAACCGTTCGCAAACCTATTTCCTTACATCTAGCTATCGATTGCTTGATTTTTTCAAGATCAATTCGCCTTTCCGAATGGTTCAGGAGGGTTCCTGTCGCTCCAGCTTTTTTCACAGATTCCGGAAGTATCCATCCCGTGTTCGACCCGTATTTTATCGGATCAACATGCTGAGAAAAAATCGGAATCCCAACATTTTCAGAAATAGTTCGTATGTCCACGGGCTGGACAGCAAGGACGATTTCGACATCATTCGCTAGTCTCTCGGCGGCTTTTGCGATCCTCAGGGCGTTCTCTGCCGTCCCTTCCTCATACGTCTTCAGGTTTATGAGCAAAATGGGTTTCATAATCTTAATTGTAGTGCGTATTTTTATAATTTTTAGCGAATGTGCAAAATAATTTAAATCTAAGCGACAAGAAACACATATGAAAAAAGTATTGTTACTAGTGTGTGTTCTATCCTTTCTTATTTTCGCTGTTTCTGCCCAAGCGGTTGAGGTTGATGTTCTACCCTCGGAGGGGGAAACGTACGTTAACGAGCAGGCATGGTATACTATCAAAATCTACAATGACAGGCACCACATGGAGGACTTTGTGATAACTGTTCTCGGTCCACACCTGGAATGGCTGAACCTCGGAAGCTATTACGTGAAGATGGAGGGTCGCAAGGAGAAAGAGGTCGAGATGTATTTCTACCCGAAACTCGAGAACTTATACGAATACGAGGTTCTTGTTTACTCGAACATAGATAATACAAACAGGGATTCTGATACAATAACCCTGAAGGTTTTACCTGAAAGGCCCATAAAGGTTCTAAGCTTTTCTTCAGAAAAAGTCGGCGATAATCTCGAAATCGATTTGGAACTTTTCTCCAAACAAAAAAGAGATGTGGAGATACGTTTCGAGGTGATAAACAGCGATGGAAACAGGGTGAAGTACCTGAAAATCATAATGGAGTTGTATGGTGAGGAGAAAATACACGAAACCATTCCAATCGGTGATCTTTTGGCAGGGGATTACGAGGTCAGAATGAGCATACCAGAATATGACATAATGGGCGAAACAAGCCTTTACATCCTCCCTGTCCATAAGGTTGTGAGGAAGAAAGAAATCGTTTCAACACCTTTCGGCCAGGAGGTCATAATAACTATCACGAATGAAGGAAACATTGTGGAAGATTACAACATTAGAGAGAGCGTGTCCGCGAATGAATACGTTGATTTTGTAGACAACCCCACAAGCAGTTTCCTTGAAGAAGACGATGTGAACCACAATTGGAGGATCGAAGGCCTCGTGGTTGGAAAGAGCGCATCGATAACGTACACGATAAGCAGACTCCCGTTACTGATAGGTTCCGTTGTCATAGTCTTTTGCGTGATCGGGCTTCTCGGAATGGGCGCGATCAGGGTTAGAACGCCGAACATAAAGAAAAGATATCTAAGGAAAGGGAATGAACATTTGATCGTTCTTGAGGTAAAAGGATCGCTCACTAAGGAATTAAGGAATGTTCTGGTGAAAGACAGAATTTCCCCTTTAGGAAAGGTCTTGCCGGAATTCGAAGGACCAAAACCGATAGTCAGGGAAGGCGAGGGAGGAACAGAACTTATATGGAGGCTCGGGGACGTGAGGCCCAGGAGCGAAATCTACCTATCATATAGGATACGCCCGTTGATAGAGGCACAGTTGAAGATGCCTCGAGCATACCTAACGTACAGAACAGAGGACGACAGGAAGATAAGAGTTTTCTCCAAGCAGATTTTCCTGGAATAAAAGTTTTAAATTCTATCGCTTTTTATAATACTAATTGACAATAGTATGACGCATACCATGTATGTGTCTCTCGAAGCATCCCGGGATAGCTCAATCTGGTAGAGCGATCGGCTGTAGCGAGCGCATAATGAAAGACATTCGGTTTGTTGAATGCTTTCGCTCATGTTCGCCTTCCAGAAACCGATAGGTTGTGAGTTCAAATCTCACTCCCGGGATTCTATTTTTTAGCGAATAGGACGCCCAGAATGTTTATTACGGTAAAAACATAATAGTTAAATATAATGTATGGTCTTACGGTCCTTATCTTTGTATGCGCATTTCTCATACCAGAGGGAATTGTCCTAGGATGGAGAAGATTTCTACATTCGAAATACGAGGCAAAAAACGGAATAATAAACCTTCTTTATCATGCATTCTGTATGTATTTGCTTTTGTTGGAATTCCAAATAAGCTTTTACAAAACCATTATTTCATGGGCATTCATGTCCATAGCTTTCGTTGGAATATTCACACTTTTCGCCGGGGTGATGGTAGGAAGGGGAAATGAATTTGTACTCTATGGAAACAAAATTTATAGCAGCTTCAAGATGTTCGGCCACCCTTATATCATTTTCCCCATAACCATGAGCGTCTCGTTCTCTATGTACATTTTCCCGTTCTAGAAAATTTTCTCCATTTTTTGCTAAAAATAACGTTTAAATAAGTTCGCACACAAATATATTTTAAAAGTGGGTCTCATGAGGATAAAACTAGCTAGATATGAAAGTAAAATTTATTTGCTTGTCCTCATTTTTGCAATCATTATTATACTGCTTAAACTCTAGACCGATCCCCTTTCTCGGTCTAGTTCTAATCGATCCATACAGGAGACTATAGATGACCCGAAATGAATGCAACGGGAACGGAAAAGGAAGTATTTTGCTAGCCGAAATTATAATCATTTTGGGTCTCATCATACTCATCTAGATCCCAGGAGGCTCCCTGGGTCTGGATGTTCGTTATTTCTAGGTTCAGGAAAGCCTCCTTGTAAAAAAGGAGGTAAAAGGGAATGAGAAAATTTGATGTATCAGAGACAAATAGAAGCCTATCTCATGGTAAATATGGCAAGAAAGAAGTTAAATTTTCATACCAAGCATTTGAGCCAGGTTTAGATGATCCTTACGATTCAAAAAATCTTCCGCCTCTTCCGCCATTTGAAGTCGGAAAGACAAACTCAGACTTAGCTCTCAGAACTCTTAGATAGCGATAGTCTAGTCTACAGCAAAGCTTATAAATAGCAGTTTACAATAGATTTATCGAGCGGCCAAAGTGGGGAGGTTCACCTGTTCCCATTTCGAACACAGAAGTTAAACTTCCCAACGGTCTGGACGTTACTCCTGAACAAGGGGGAAATCCAGATCGCTGCTCACTCTTGTTTTTGTTCTTCTTCTTGTTAAATTTATAAATATAGAATGCGATTAGAAATAATATCATACAGACTGATGCGGTCGAAGACTGCATACTTCGAAAGGTTTGCCCCGGTAGTGTAGTGGTTTAACATCGGAAGGCTGGCAGCATATTGAGATGCGAACCAGCTTACCAATGGACTAGTCATCTCGGACTGTCACTCCGAGGACCCGAGTTCAAATCTCGGCCGGGGCGTGGCAAACTGACGCAGGCAAGGCCTGCGTCTTTCGAAACGTGGGCCCGTAGCTCAGTTGGTAGAGCAC
>JABAOF010016364.1_pt1 | contig 17015 bp, 15 predicted proteins | sample 7062171 | NCBI WGS metagenome assembly JABAOF01 (sample SAMN14538628, study PRJNA623070) | marine sediment metagenome | biome: marine biome [ENVO:00000428]; feature: marine pelagic biome [ENVO:01000023]; material: deep marine sediment [ENVO:00002113] | place: India: Gulf of Khambhat ...
CGGGAAATAACGGGGCCCGAAGAAAAGGTAAAAGTACGCAATCGCCGCCGGGTACCCGACGGGGCGGTACGCGGTGGGAACGCCCTCCTCGGCGTAACCCCGGCCTGCGACCAGGTTCCGGGCGAGGCGGTCGTAATGAAAGCCGTCGGATATGGGAGGCGGTTCGGCGAAGGCCGCGTACGCGAGGCGCAGCGCGAGGGCGACGACGAAAATGGCGAGCGCCCAGCCTAGAGTACCCCCGCGACCAAATCGCGACAACGCGCCGCGCAACGCATTTAATTTAAAAAGGCCGGCCGCGCGTAAAACGAGGAACGCCGCGGCAACGCCCGCACCCCATCTTATTTGACCGGCGACGACGAACGCGGCACCCGTAGCCTCGGCCCGCGGCGTGAAAACCGCCAAAATAGTCGGGATATCGAGAAAGCCGGCCGCGACTAAGCCGAGGCCCCCGGCCGCGACGACGTTCCACGTCGCGCCGCGCCAATCCCGCCTTCGCAACGCCGCCTCCGGCAAACCTGCCCCTTCAGGAACGAAACTCCGCGCCCGTATAAAGTGCGCCCGTACGGCCGGCTTCAGAACGTACTGCCGATGTTGAAATGGATCCGGCCCGAGCCGGCTTCGATGCCGTAGCCGTAATCTATGCCCAAGAGGCCCATCATGGGAATATTAATCCGAAGGCCCCCGCCCACGCCCGACTGCATATCCTGTATGTTAATATCCCTTAACTCCCGCCAACAATAACCGGAGTCCCAGAAGGCGATTAGATGGAAGAACTCTTTGGAAATGGGTATGCGGTATTCGAAGTTGGTATAGAACATCGTCTTACCGCCCTCGGGGTTCCCGAACCTATCCCGCGGCCCCACTTCCCACTCGTCGTAACCCCGGACCGTATTGGCACCGCCCAGATAAAATCGCTCGTAAAGCGGAACCAACCTCGTCAAACCGTAACGGTCCACGTAACCGCCGCGCACGCGTATCGCGAGGACCGTCTCCCACACGTGTTTAAAAAACCAACTCGAGCCCGCGATCACACGCCAAAACTCGACGTCGCCGCCGATGACGGACCCCGCCACCTCCGTGGAGATTTCCATATCCGAGCCCGCCTGCGGAAAGAAAATGTTGTCGCGGCTGTCGCGCTCCACGCCGAGGGAGACCGCGGACGTGTTCTTGCGCCCCACTTCGCCCGCGATCCACGCCGGCAGTTTGGCCGGTTCCTCGTACCTGGAGACGACGTCCACCGACTCGAACTTGTAAGTCGACCGGCCCCGCACGTACTCGGACAGCGGACGGCCGAAGGTCACGTTTCCGCCGAATCTCTTCTCATTATAATAGGGCCTGATGCGAGTTATATTGTAGACGTCGAAGGCGCCCAACGTCTTCGTATCGAACAAATGCGGTTCCGTGAAACCGAACGAGTACTGGGTCCGACGTCGCCCGAACTCCGTAGACAAGCGCAACTCCTGCCCCCCGCCCTTACACTTCCAAATCTTGGGCAGATAATACGCGTCGAAGTTCGCCCAGGATAAACTGAACGTGCCGACCAGGCCGTCGAGGCTGCTGTAGCCCGCGCCGAAGTTAACTTTGGCCGTGTTCGCCTTCTCGACTACGTCTATCTCGAGGTCGACCAGGCCGGTCTCGCGGTCGGCGACGCGAATGTCGGGCCTTATCTCGTCGAAATAACCGAGGTTATGAAGTCGCTGCACGGAACGTATCAATTTGTTCTCTTTGTATATCTCGCCCGGCTGAAGCCGCATCTCGCGCCGGATAACCTTGTCCCTCGTAGATACGTTTCCCGAAATATCGACCAAGCGCACGTACGCCGGCCGGTCCTCGTCTACGCGCACCGTCACGTTTACGACGCCGGCGTCGTCCTCGATCTCCTCCGCGGCCTCGACCGCCGCGAACAAGTAACCGTTGTTCTTGTAGAGGGACCGGATATTCTCAACGCCCTCGTCCAATTTCTTCTCCGAGAACGGCTTGGCCGGACGCCAATCGACGAGTTCGTATAACTTCTCGTCGTCGTACTTCTCGTTGCCCATGAACCGGAGCTCCCCCGCCCGGTATAACCTGCCCTCCTCCACCGTAATCGTGACGTGTATCGACGAACGTTTTTTACGGTAATCGATCTCGTGGTCCACGACCTTGGCGCGTACGTAACCTCGGTTGGCGTAGGCCGCCTCGATGCGGCGAAAGTCTTCCTCCAATACCTCTTCGTCCAGGATCTTAGTGTTGTAGAAACGGTCCACCTTGGTCTTCAATACTTTGTTGACGATATACCAGTCGGACAATACGTCGTTACCCGCGACGGCTATTCCCCTGACTACCGCTTTCGGCCCCTCCGTAATCGCGTACGTCACTTTAACGCCGCCCCGAACCTCTTCGATGCGATACGACACGTCTGCGAAACGGTACCCCTTTTCGAAGTAAGACTTCTTCATCGCTTCGACGTCCGCGTTCAAGCGCGAGAGTGAAAGCCGCTCCCCCTCCTTGACCTTCACAATTTCCTCCAAGGCCTTCCGCTTCATCTTGCGTCGCCCCTCGAAAACAACCTCCTTTACGCGCAGCCGTTCCCTTATATCGAAAATAACGTCAACGCGACCCGGCGCCTTCTCTTCGTAATACGCGTCCACCCTGTCGAAGTACCCGAGGCGGTATATCCTCTTAATGTCGTCCCGGACGATGGCCTTCAGCTCGGCCTCGTTCACCCTTAACCCCGGCGCAAGCCTTATCGCCGTCTTGACCGAGCCGCTATCAATGCTAGTCAACCCCTCGAATAAAACGTCGTCGACGACGACATGCTCGGCGCCCTGCGCATAACCCATCCCCGCGGCGCCGAAAGCCCCCAAGGCGCACAAGGACCACACGAAGGGTTTAATCCTACGGTACTTTAGCAAGCTCACGATATAAAAACACGGAGGCGAGGCTCCTCCGCGAGGCGAAAAATGCTACCACAGGGGTCCGGGCAAGTCAAGGCGAAAGGGTTATGCCGCCTCTCAGTAACGCTGACGGCCGGCGATGAGCGCGACGATAACTATTAACGCAAACAGGGCGAGGACGCCGATGAGAACCACCATGCCCGTATCGACTTCTCGCTCGGCGGGGACCGCCGGTTCCTCGGGCGGCGGTTCTTCCGGCTTCCCGAACTCCTTCAGGGCGGCGACAATAGCGCCTTCCGTTTTCTCTTCGTCGCAGATCTTGCGGAATTCGGCCCTCGTGAGCGTTTTCTCGCCGCGTACGACGACTTCGACCGCTACGGGCACTAACACCGTATAGGTAACCGGTTTGAAATGGAGTTCCGCAGCTCGAGTCGTACCCGTGAGGGAATAGGACGGCTTTTCGTCGTACTTGACGTCGATATCGAGCGCGCGGACGCCGAGGATACAACGGTAAACGTTCCCCTTCGCCGGGTCCGAGGGGTCCGCCGGGCCGAGCAGCCAAAGCTCCCGTACGTCGCGCGCCATGTCGGCGTCGGACCGCCATTTCTCGAGCCACTCGTACGCGCGCGTTGCCGCGGCCGCACGGTCCGGGACCTCCCCGTACCCCGCCACCGGCGTCATGCCGACGTCCGCGCACGACAGTAAATACAGGCCGTAAAACAACTCCCGCATGTCCGCCGCTTCTGCGGCAAGCGACCTCCCGGTCACGCCCCCCTCGCGCCGCCCGGGAACGCTCGCCGCTACCCCCGGCGTGAGCGCGGCCCCTACGACTTCCTCCAACCGCGCGTAAGCTCGAGCCATTCTCAAGTAATATTCGGGCAAAGGCTCGAGCCGGACTTCGGGGCTTACGTCGACCGCCAAAACCTCGGCCGTGCCGACGGCCGGCGTCACCGGAGCGCGGACGCGAACCTGGTCGAAACCGGTTACGTACGACTCCGCGAGGCGCTTCTTGTAACCGTCGTCCCAACTTATTTTCGCGGCTTCGGGCGTCGCGGCCGGCGTCACCAACGCCGCCCACGCGTAGGCCATGAAGTCGAACCAGGGGCCGTCGCGCGACGGCGCCGTCGCGACCGTCCCTTCCCTTGTCGCGGCCGCGTAATCTTCGGCCCACGTACCCCCCCGCGGGCCGCCGCGGGACGCAAACCGCCGTATTAACCCGACGTCGACTTGGCCGAGCGCGGGAAGAAAAACGAACGCGTCGCCCTTCTCTTTGGCCTCGAGTTGGATCTTTCGGATCGTCCCGACCTCTCTCAGGACCTCGACGCCGTCCCGCCCCCCCAGGAGCCTATAGTAGTCGGCCACGGAAGCGCTCGCCGGCGGCAGGCCGACCAGCGAATCACACAATTCGGCGAGCGCGCGGTACTGCCCCGCGAGCGCCGCGTCGCTCTCGACGGCCCACGCCAAGGCGACGGCCGCTTTGAACTCTTTCTCCTCCGTGCGGTCGAAGCCTCGAGCCAGCCATCGGCTCGTGAGGTAAACGCGTTGTAACTGCTCGTCCCAAAGGTATCTCCCCGCGGGAACCCGCGCCCCGATATCTTCCTTTAAAAAGCGCTCCCGGTCTTGAGCCGCCTTGCTCGCTACTTCATTCGGGAACCCCAACTCCGCGGGCACGCTCCCGTCCGGCCTCGACAGCGCGAGCGCCGTCGCCACGAAAGCCTGGGCCTCGCCGAAGGCGACGCGCGAGGCGGGGTGGTCGTCCCCCTCGTACAATTGCTTCAACCTTAACGCAAGCGCGGTCAGAAAACCGCCCCGACCCGACGTTAAAGGGCCCACGGCCTCCTCGAGCTTAAGTTCTACCGCGGCTAAGACCCCCTCCTCGTAAGCGAGGCCGCGCCACCGGCAGAGCTCGAGCGAGGGCAGTAGCCGCCCTTGGGCCGCCGCAAAGGACGGATAAATGGTCGGTAAAATCGCTACCCCGGCGTCGGCTTTTACCGCGGACTGCGCCGGCGCGGAGATGGCGAACGTTGCGCCGCCGTCGTTTAAGTTGAGAACGAACTCGCGGCCCTCCGCGCGCACCGCCATTTTTCTGGTAGAGGAGAGCGAAGCGCCCCGTTCGCCGAACGCGGCCGCGGCGACCGACGCGGATAACAACCCTCCAACAACCAGCCGCTTCCAAGACGGACCACAACTCGTCGCCATTACGTTCCCTCGTTTAGATAACACGTTGGTAGAAGTTCCCTCTCGGAGCTTTTAAGCCACCGTCAAGACGGGCTCGTTATAAGTTAACCCGGGCAAGCCGGGTACGGGCCGTTCTTCTCGACCTACCTTCACAAGGCCATAGGCATCCAGCGCGTTAAGCACTAAGTCGAGCTCGGCGATGTCCGTCAACTCGAGGGATTCGGCCACCGAAGCCACAGCCGCGCTGCCGCCCCGTTTGATAAGGAAATCGAAAATGCACGCCGTCGCCGCCGGCAGGGAACGACGGAACGCGGCCGACGCGCCCGCGGTAACTCGCGCCAGTCTATTTACGTCGCCGCCGGCCCTCCAAAGGGCCGCGGCTAGATGCCGCGCGGAGCCTCCCTCGCGAGCCGCGAGCGGGCACGGGCCGGCCGGCCAAACGCCGTCGTTCAACAGCTCGAGCGCGGCAAGGTTGCTACAAGCTCGCGAGAGCGCGGCGCCCGCGTCCGCGGGGCTGCAAGCGGCCAACGCGGCTTCGGCGTCACGCAAAGCCGCGGCGACGCTCGCGGCGGCGCCCACCCGCGCTTTGGGCAAGCCCCGGCTTAGGAGGGGGTCCAAGGTCCGGAGAGCATCCCTCAGGCGGCCGCGCGGGTCGAGCGCGACGAAAGCCCCCTTCAGCGATAGTTGAAAAGGTGTCAAATTCCTGTCTTGCAACTCGCGAAGCAACGCCCTGTAACCAGTAACGTGAACGCGGAGCCACGAACGGCCGGAAATGGCGCGTACGTACGAGCGGCCCACGGCGCACTCGTCCTTGACAACAACCAGAACGTCCCCGTCGCCGTCGTCGGGGTGACGGCCGGGAACCCCGCCCAGTAACAATATGCCCTCGATTCGCTCGTCCGCGGCCCAACGCGCGAGTACTCCCCCGACATCTTTCCTGTACTCCTCGGCAAGATTCGACGGTAACTTTAACGTACGCGTCGCCATTAGAAATCGCCGTTCAACTTCGATATTATCGGTCGGGCGGGGCGATGTAAAAAATTATATCGGCGACGTACCACGCGGCGACCGGTTCGCCCTTACGCGTCGCCGGCCGATAACGAATCGTATATGCGGCTCGCCGCGCCGCCTCCTCGAGAGCGAACCAACCGGGCGAATCCGCTATAACCACCTCGCCCACGTCGCCGCGTTCATCCACGTAAAGGACGACCTTCACCGTTCCCTGCGCGCCCGCGCGGCCCGCTACCTCGGGGTAGACCGTTTCGGGCTCGGAGACGGGTATGGGCGGTACGTCGAATTGCCTGTTCAACTCGGCCAACAGGCGGCCGAAGTCGCGCGCCGCGATGGCCTCCGCGTACGCCCGGGGCAAATCCGCGGCCCGCGCCCCGGCCGCGGCGCACAACGCAATTACGAAGGCGCCACCTATTAACCTCATTCCCTAATCCGCCTGGCGGAGCTCGCCGAGTTTGAGTTCGATAAACTTCTCGTCGGCTTCCCATTCCCGGCTAGCCGGGAAGTTTATAACCCGCGGGATAAAGATCACCGCCGCGGCGGCGTAGGCATCCTCGAAGGCCCAGCCCCATTCCTTGCTCCGCGCGTTGTCGCGAAGCGGGAATTCGAATTCCCCCTCGCCCCGGAAAAGTTCGTCCCCCNNTCGGCTATGAAGGAGGTAATGGGGTCGTCGCCCGCGTTCTCGAATACGGCGAAGACCCAGAGTTTTTCCGTGCCTTCGGGGTTTATATTGACGTAGTCGGTCGCCTTGTATTTCGCGCCCACGGGCCCGTAAACGGCAACGAGCTTCGTTACCTTCAAGGGACAGGCCAATTGGGCTATTACGTACGTATCGACGTCCGCGGCCTGGGGAGCGGCGGCAAAAACCAAAACCGCCAAAGAAACGAGTACCCACGGATAAACCCTTACCTTCATAAGGCTCGCCCCCTTTGCATCATTATAAATAGCAGCGTATATTTTGTCAAAAATAAAACGAGCCGGCCGGCACGACGACACCTCGTCAAAACCGACCGGCGAAATAAAAAAGGCCGGGGTTTCCCCGGCCCGACGGCTACGCTAATGGCTCAAGCGAAACTGCATAACGATGCTATACCAAACGCCGACCGGGACGCCTTGTTGCTTAGCCGGCTTGAATTTGCACTTCATCGCCGCCTTCTTGGCGGCCTCCTCCAGCGCGGGAAGGCCGGGCGACGAATTGACCACCGCGTTACGCACGTTCCCCGACTCGTCTATGTAGACGAAGAGCGTCACGTCGCCCTCGACCCTCGAGGCGTGAGCTATGTCCGGGTATATGGGACGCTCCTCGTGAACGATTACCGGCGGCTCCGAGTACTCGATGTCGAAAGTGGGCGTCATCCAAGGTGTCTCCACTTCCGTATCTTCCACCTCGATGTTCTCTTCGACGATTATCTCGGCGCCCTCGCCGAAACCTTCGCCCTCGCCGGTACCCGCGGCGTCGGCGATGGTATCGGCATCAGCCATCTCGTCCGGAACGGGGAGCGGCACTTCCCCCACGCTACCCTTGGCCTCCAAACCCTTGGGCGCCTGCGCCGGTTCGGGCATTTCAATCGAAGGAGGGGGCGGCAACTCTTCGTACTTCTTCTTCGTCCGTACTACCTGCAAGTCCAACTTACCGCCGCCCATCTTAACGTCGCCGCGCCTCCCGAGGACGTCCTTGGGCATTTCGATAATACCCCAGACGCCGAAGTGAAGGCCGGCGGATATAGCCAAAGTATAGCGGAAAACGCCGCCCGCAAGCGTGCGTCTTAACTTTTCTTGAGGGTCTTTCTTTTTCCTCGCCACGGCTCAGCCTCCTATTTCCCGAAACCGCTTCTACCGCCTTTAAATAATAACTTAACGCGGCAGTTGTGTCAAGTCCGATCGCCGCCCCTCGTATTTACCACACAATTGTCCCGCAAGCACTTCTCCCGTAATAATATACGCCACGGAGAATACTGCGAATTCAAAGTAGCCTGCCACCGCGGCGCCACACCTTTTATAATCCTTAGAAGAAACAAAAAAGGCCGGGGTTTCCCCGGCCCGACGGCTACGCTAACGATTCAGGTGAAACCCCATGACGATGGTGTGCCAAACGCCGACCGGGACGCCCTGCTGCTTGGCGGGCTTGAACTTACACTTCATAGCCGCTCTTATGGCGGCCTCATCCAGCGCGGGAAGACCTAACGACGCCCGGACGATCGCGTTACGCACGTTTCCCGACTCGTCTATGTAAACGAGCAGCGTCACGTCCCCCTCGACTCTCGAGTCCCGAGCTATGTCGGGGTATTTGGGACGTACCTCGTGGACGATTACCGGCGCCTCCGAGTACTCGATGTCGAAAGTGGGCGTCATCCAAGGCGGCACCTTCGCCTCTTCTTCAACTTGAATGTTCTCCTCGACGATTATTTGGGTGCCCGGGCCGAAGCCTTCGCCCTCGCCCTTACCGACGGCGTCGGTGATGGTTTCGAATTTGGCCAACTCGTCAGGAAAGGGGATAGGTATTTCGCCCACGCCACCAATCGTTTCCAAACCTCCGGGCGCCCGCACCGGCTCGGTCATTTCGATCGAAACGGGCGGCGGCAACTCTTCGTACTTCCGCTTTTTCGTTAATACATCTACGTCCAACCCGGTGTCGGTCTTAACGACGGGGGCCTTCCCGAGAACGCCCTTGGGCCTCTCGATAATACCCCAGATGCCGAAGTGAAGCCCCGCGGAAATGGCCAACGTATAGCGAAAAAGGCCGCCGGCAAGCGCGCGTTTCAATTTAACCTGGGGATCTTTGCGTTTCTTCGCCATGGTTCGCCCTCCTCTTCTCTGAAACCCTCTCTCCACCATTTATATAATAGCCTATCGCGGGCCGTCGCGTCAAATTCAACCGTCGGTCCCAATAGCTTAGACCCCTAAGCGAGCCGTTCGTTTAAAAGGGGCAAGGCACCGTCGGCGAGCAGGTTTCATTTTTTATTTCAAATTCTCACCGGGACCGAGCGACCTCGATATTTACGAAAACGGCCCGGCCCTCGACGACGTCGATATCGGTTATCGGTTGCACCGAACGGACCCGCTCGCCTTCGTCGGATATGCCGTAGACCTCCAGCAGGTAGTAGCGCCCGGCCTCGAGTTGGGTGAACGCGTATTCGCCGTAACCGTCCGAGCGTGAGCGGTGCGACGGGACGCCCTTAGCATAGGTCGCTGCGTCGGCGTAGAGGTTGACCGCGGCGCCCCCCACGGGCCGGCCGTCCGCCAGGACCTTCCCCATGATGATTCCCTTTTTGGCGGCAGTCAGCGCGTCCGCGTCGGGGATAGCGTAACGCCCGCCCGAAAGTTTATCCAGTTTTATCGCCCCGATCACGTCTCGGGCCAACGGCAAAACGGCGTAAAAATCTTCCCGCGCCGCGGCGACCGTCACGGTATAACCGACGCCCCCGCCCACGACGTAAAAGACCAACCTCGTCGCCGCCTGACCTTCGGCCTCGTACAACCTCGTAGTCATTTCCGCCAAGAACTCTCGTTCCTCGGGCGCGGCCGTCCGTCCCCCGGAAACCTCGCGTACGTCGACGGGCCTTTTCGCCTTGGCCTCCTCGTACTCTCTTCGGGCCTTGTCCGTAAGGTCGACGTCGTCGTAGACGAAAGCCTTCAAAACCTCCCGCTTCGCGTCGGGGTACGCGGCGTCGGCCAAAAGCTTCGCGACGGGCGACCCCTTCACGTCAAGCCCCGACGCGCGCTCGGCCTCGTCCGCGAGCTCGCGGACGTCTATCCGCTTGGGCATTATCTGGGCCGCAACGTTTATCCGCAAAAGTCCCAACGAATCGCGGAGCGAAACGAGCCCTTCCTTCGGCCTGCGCTCGAGCGACCAACCCGCGGGGACGTCGAAATAAAGGCCGTACTCGCGGCTGGCGTAACTCTCCGGCTTCGATTGGCTAAAAGCGGCCTCGGCCCAGACGAGGGCCGACGCTAAAATGACCTTCACGAGCGGGGACATAATAAGATGGTATATTATACGCACGCGAGGACGCGTAGTCAATCGCCCGGGAGGGACCATTTCACGTCCGGCCGGTCCTTACCTCCCACCTTTACAAATCGCGCCGTTTATGTTATAAACGCCGTCGTCGCGCGGCCCCGTCGTCTAGTCCGGTCCAGGACACCGCCCTTTCACGGCGGCGACGCGGGTTCGAATCCCGCCGGGGTCAAATAATATCTACGCGCGGGGCAGGTTCAATTTTTAAACGTCCCGGCCTTGCGTCGTTGCCCGGGTTAAATTAAATCCGCAAACCCTCGCGGCACGAATAAACGTAAAGACGGCGTTGCCGCCGCCTTACTCAATTAAAAAGCTGCCGAGGCCGCTTACCCTCCGGGCATTTGCCGCGCGACACGGCACGCGACGCCCGCTCTACTACTTAATCTCCACGGCTTTGCCCGAGGCACCGAACGTCACGTAACCGGCGTCGTAATACCACCTCTTCGCGTTTCCCATTTTCTCGACGCGCTTGGGCGGGCCCCAAGCCTCGCGCACCATATCCTCGTTAAACCCCAAGCCGATTTCCTGGCTGCTCACCGCCTTGCAAAATTCCCAATCCCAATTGTACTTCTCGTGGAGGCGGCTTACTCGTCTGCACCTGCCCGTGGGACAAGGCACCGGGGCTTCGACCTCGCGCTGCAGCGTGTCGGCCAGTTTCCGCTCGATCTTAATTTCTCTGGTGACGGCGCCGCGGTCCGCTTCGCATACCGGGCAAATCTGGTATTGGATTTGTTCTACCACGACGACCTCGTCGCCGCACGTCGGACAATAATCTTCCACTACCTCGACGTTCACATCGTCGGCGACTTCCCGGCGGACCTCTATTTCACGGGTGTCGTCGCGGTAGATCTCGCCGCATTCCTTACATTTATACTGCGTCCCCATGACGACCTTCTTCTTGCCCGAGCACGAGGCGCACAACGCCGCGACGGCCGCGATTATCACGATTATCGAAATATACTTCCTCATCGTTCGTCTCCTCGGTTAACTTTGCGGCTTCAACCGCCGTACCGATTTAGTATATGAGATATGCCAAAAAATTGCAAGGCGGAAAACCGAGCGGCTTCGTAATCCGAATTAATCTTTAAAGGCCGCTACGCGTAGATCTCGGGATAGGTGGACTTGAAGCGGCGGTGCATCCAATAATAATGGTCCGGGTATTGCCGACAGTACCTCTCCAGGAGGTCCGTATATAGCTGCGTGACGTTTCGAATGTCGGCCTGCAAATCCGCCGTCAACTCGGGCTCGATAACGTCTTCCATATAGAGCGTATTGTGGCCGTTGGAATCGCGCACCGCGAAACCGGCGCATATCGCCGCGTGCGTCCGGGCGACGAACGCCGCCGGGCCCTTGGGCGTGGACGCGCGCCGGCCGAAAAAATTTACGGTCACCCCTTCCGGCCCGGCGTCCTGGTCCGAGAGGAGCGCCACCATCCCGTTGGCCCGCAGGATTTTGAAAACGCTCTTCGTAGCCGCGCCTATGCGGATAACGCCGATCCCGGCGCCGGCGCGGATTTCGTTTATGAGTTTATCGACGCGCTTGTTGTGCTGCTCGCCGACGAGGAAATTTATGGGATAACCGCGGAGGCGGATTGCCGCGCCCGTCTGTTCCCAGGAGCCGAAGTGCCCCGTGAAGAGCACCGCCCCCTTTCCCCGCGCCAGCGCGTCGTCGAAGCATTTGCCGTTTACGATCGTGTGGTACTTACCCACGTTGCGCGAGTTCAACCGCGGCACGCGCCCGAAATCGATCATCGCCTTGCCGAAATTGGCGAAAGACCGACGGGCGACGTCGCTAACCCAACGTTCGTCCGCCTCCGGGAAACATAGCCGCAAATTAGCCTTCGCGACCCGGCGCCGGTGCCCCCAAACCATATACGCGAACCGGCCCAGCCAACCCCCCAACGCGACGGCCCAAGGCGCGGGTAAAAGGTTCGCCCACACGCACGTGAACCAGATGAACGCGAACTCGAGAAAGTGTTTTAGTTTCTTACTCTTCACCGCCGCGGCTCCCCCGAAGCCTTACCGACGAAATTATTCGGTCCAGGAAGTCGTTGAGTACGTCGAAATTGGAAACTATCTCCACCGATTGTTCCAATACGTACGTGAGGACGGCGGGGCGCCAACCCTCGAGGCGAGCCTCGTCCTTGGCGGTAGTAACGAGGAAATCGCAGCCGGCCACGAGCGCCGTGCCCTCGGCGTCGGCGAGGTCCCCGTGCGTGAAGACGTGGTGGTCGGGAAACGGCCGGCGNNGCGGCGGGCCACGACCGCGCCCGCCTCGGCCAGGTCGTCCGCGAAGTGGTCGAAGTCGGCGATGCCCGCGAAGGCGAGGACTTTCGCGCCCTCGAGCTTCCCGAGCGAAAGGCGCTCGTCGCGATTCAGCGGCCGCAGGTAAGCGGGCGAAAACCGCACTTCGACCTGGGGCGCCGACGCCCCCGACTTTTGCAACGACTTCTTCCAGCTTTCGCGCTGGTCGCCGGCCCGGCATTTCGTGAATACGACCAAGTCCGCACCGCGCGCCGCGGCGACGCCCTCGCGGTAATAGCCCGCCGGGAAAACGGGCCCGGGAGGCCGCCGTGCTTCGATTAACAAAACGTTCAAATCTTTTTTTATCTTATAATTCTGAAAGGCATCGTCGAGGAGGACTATCTGGGCGCCCAAAGCCTTGATGGCCTCCTCGGCCGCGGCGACGCGGTCTTCGGCGACGACGACCGTAGCTTGTGGTAGCGCGCGCGCTATCATCAAAGCCTCGTCGCCGACGCTGCTCTCCCCCACCCTTATGACGTCGCCGCCCCGACGCACCACGACCCGACCCCGCGACGCGCGGCCGTACCCCCGCGATACGACCGCCACGTGGATGCCGTGATTTACCAGATATTGAGCAAGGAATATCACGAAGGGCGTCTTGCCGGACCCCCCCAACGCGAGGTTGCCCACGCCCATAACCGGCCGGGGCAATTTATGCACGTTGAAGACGTTCTTGCAATAAAGATAACGGCGGGCGGCCGCGGCCCCTTGCCACAGCCACGCGAACGGCATAAGTAAAAACCTGGCCAACGCGTTCCGCGTCAACGCCCGGTGGGTCCGGGAAAAGGCCGGCGCTCGAGCCATCAACGGGCCGCCCCGCCCGCCAGCCGCCGTACCGTAGCAATCGTTCGCTTCGACGCGCCCATCATCTCCCGCGCCACCAGCGCAACCTCCTCGCTCAATACGTTCCGGACCTCCTCATTTGTATATATCTCTTTTAAACCCTCAAGTAGTTCCTTCGCGTCCCGGACGCCGATCCCGCCGCGCCCCGCCAAACGCGCCGTCTCGACCGGGAAGTTCTCGACGTGCGGCCCCCAAAAAGTTACGCAACCGTGGTACGCCGCCTCCATCATATTCTGGCCGCCGCGGGGAACGAACGAGCCGCCGACGATTGCGACCGCGCCCAGCGGATAAACGCCCCCCAATTCCCCCAAAGTATCCAGGACGACGGCTTCCGCCCCCCCGGCCGCCGGGAGTTCGCTCCTCAAAACCGCACTTATACCCTTTCCCTTTAACAGCCGTAAAACTTCCCGGGCCCGTTCGGGGTAACGCGGCGCGACGAACAACTTGAGGGCGGCGCGTTCCGCGCGCAGGCGAACGTATACCTCCGCGACTATTTCCTCCTCGCCGCCGTGAGTACTGGCCGCGAGCAAAACGTCATCCCGCCGCGGCCGGCCGAGGGCCTCCCTTATCAACTCGAGTACGTCGGCCTTTGCGCCTACCTCGTAGTTGTCATATTTCAAATTGCCGGTTACGACTACGCGGCCGGCCTCGACGCCCATCGCCTCGTATCGCGGCCTATACTCCTCCTCCGCCGCGCATACGAAACTCAACGTCCGAAACAACGGCCCGAAGAGCCAGCTCGCCCGCCTGTACCCGCTCAAACTTCGCGCCGTGAACCGGCCGTTGACGACTGCTACGGGGACGCGCCGACGCGCGAGGGCAAACAAAAGGTTGGGCCAATAGTCCCCCTCCACGAACAACACGAGCGCCGGGTCGAAGGCCCGTACCGTGGCCGCCACGCTCGGGTAAAGGTCGTAGGGCAACGCCAGGTGGTGGTCCGCGGCTACCTGCTTGGCGACGTAACGTCCCCCCGACGTGAACGTCGTAAGTACGACTTCGTATCTGGGCAACGCGCGGCGAAGCGCCTCCACGAACGCGCGTATCGCGAGTGCCTCCCCCACGGACGGCGCGTGAAGCCAAACGCACCGCGTAAAGCGCGGCAACCTGAAGCCGAGTCGTTTGAAAAAACGCCCCCGGAATTCGCGGACGGCGAGCGCCGGCAGCCACAAGAGCGCGAATAGAAAATGGAGTAAGAAATTGTAGAGAAGAAACGCGGCCCAGAACCGCACGCCGAAGCGCGCCTTTTTTCCTTCGGCCCCCGCGGACTCGTTCCGCCCCGCCACCTATCCCTCGCGATCGCCCGCGAGTTGCGCGTGGAGGAGACGGGCATAGGTCCCGTTTTTCTTGATTAACTCGAAATGACTGCCCACTTCGACTATGCGGCCGCGGTCGAGGACGACGATGCGGTCGGCGCGCCGGACCGTCGACAGGCGGTGCGCGACGATGAAGGTCGTCCGCCCCACCATTAACCGCTCGAGCGCCTCGCGTATCAGCGCCTCGGACTCGGCGTCGAGATGCGACGTGGCCTCGTCGAGGATGAGAATGCGCGGGTCCTTGATGAGCGCCCGGGCGATGGCAATTCGTTGCCTTTGTCCGCCGGATATTTGAACGCCGCGCTCGCCGACGTAAGACTCGTAGCCGTCGGGGAAGGCCATAATAAAGCCGTCGGCGTTCGCGGCGCAGGCCGCGGCGCGCACCTCCTCGATACTCGCGCCCAGCTTGCCGTATTTAATATTATTTAAAACCGTATCGGCAAACAATATAGACTCTTGCGGCACGAGGCTAATCTGGTCGCGCAGGGCGTCGAGGTCGTAGTCGCGGATGTCGTGGCCGTCGACCGCCAAGGAACCGCTCGTGAAATCGTAGAAACGCGGGATGAGGCTTACGAGCGTCGTCTTTCCGGCGCCGGAGGGCCCCACGAGGGCTATGACTTCGCTCGGGCGAACTTCGAGCGTCAGCCCCTCGAGGATAAACGTCTTCCCGTCGTAGGAGAAGGAAACGCCGTCGAAGTTGACCGCGCCGTCGAGGCGACGTTTCAAATCGCCCGTACGCCACAGACGACGCTCTTCGGGCTCGTCCACTATTTCGTAAACGCGCGTCGCCGCGGCGAGGGCGCGTTGGACCAAAGCCGTCACGCGGCCCAATACCTTGATAGGCTGGTAAAGGATAACGACGAGCCCCGTGAACCCCAAAAGGGTGCCCGTCGTCATGCGGCCCGACAAGACGAGGTGGCACCCCACCCAGAAGAAACCCGCTATCCCCAAGCCGCTCACGACTTCCATCAGGGGGCGGAGGATGGATTCGATCTTGACGCCGTACATCCACGCCTTGAAGGTTTCCCAGTTGCGCCGAAGGAAACGTTCGCGCTCGAACCTCTCGCGCCGGAAGGATTTAATAAGTTTGACATTTTGAAGCGTCTCGGACAGTAGGGCGGTCAACGAACCGATCTGAGTTTGGAAACGCCGCCCGGCCTTGCGACTCTTACTCCCCAAGTTGTTGATAATCACGCCGAGCGCGGGAAAGGATACGAGGACGAGCAAAGTGAGCTTCCACGAGCGAGCGAACATGACGACGAGGACCACGGCGAGCGTCGTCAGCGCGGAGGTGATATCCTTCAACGCGTTCGCGGTGTCTTGCAAGACGTTGACGTCGTTGGTAACGCGCGAAACCACGTCCCCCGAGCGGCGCAAGTCGTAAAAGCGCAGGGGCAACATTACGAGGTGGTTGAAAACGCGCTCGCGGATATTGAAAACGACGCGCTGGCCGGCGTAAGAGATGAAGTACGACCGCAGGAATATGAAAGCGCCGGAAAAGAGAATCACGACCAGAACCCACACGGGCAAAAAATTGACGACGGCCAACCGCGGCTTCTCGAAGCCGAGTAGCAGTAGATTGAACAGGAGCTGGTCCTTTTTTCCCGCGAGCACGTCTATGACCTGGCCGATGATAACCGGCAGCGACGCCTCGAGAGAGGAAGCGAGCGCCGAGGCGACCATGCCGACTATCAAGAGGTGCCAATACCGGGCCGCGGCGACGAAGAGCCGCCGCGCGACGCCCGGCCTTTTCGCTTGCTTTTCCTCTTGGCCTTTATCCGTCAAGCTATAGCCTCGACGATTAGCCGTGCGGCACAATCCGCCGCCCCGAGGCCGTCGCGCGCGAGCGCCGGCGGCGGCCGAAGGGCTTCCCGGATCGCCGCATAGTCCGTAACGATTCGCCGACGCAGCGATTCGTCTCTAAATAACCTGGCCGTTTCGTACGCGATCAAATCCGGCTCGACGTCGCCCTGGAGTAACTCCGCCACGATCGGCCTGCGGGCGATGATATTCGGCAAGCCCAGGTGTTCGACGTACACGAGGCGGCGCCCCAATTCCCACGTAAAGTAGTTCACTTTATATAGTATGACCGCGGGCGTACCCACGATAGCCANNCGCGGCCGCCATCAGATCAACGACCGGCTCGTCCGTCGCGGACGCGCCCTCGGGTAACGGCCCGTACTCTCTCAAAATATCGACGCCGAGCGAGCGCGCGGGCGCGACGAACGGGCGCACTTCGGGCAATTGGGCCGTTATCGCCGACAGCGCCTCCGCCACCGGGGGCCACAACGCCGCCACCTCCTGGCGACGGCTGCCGGGTAGAACCAACAACAACTTCTCGCCCTCCCGTAAACCCAACGCCGCCCTCACGTCGCGCCCGGAAGGCCTCGTAACGTCGAGCAGGGGGTGGCCGACGAACGCGACGCTCGCGCCCGCTTCGCGCCAATAGTCAACCTCGAACGGAAAGACCGCCAAA
>JABAOF010053183.1_pt1 | contig 17014 bp, 11 predicted proteins | sample 7062171 | NCBI WGS metagenome assembly JABAOF01 (sample SAMN14538628, study PRJNA623070) | marine sediment metagenome | biome: marine biome [ENVO:00000428]; feature: marine pelagic biome [ENVO:01000023]; material: deep marine sediment [ENVO:00002113] | place: India: Gulf of Khambhat ...
AAAGAAGAGAAGCAGAGTGGGATAACTCAAGGCCGATCGTATTCGGGATTTTGTCCTGGCAATAATCCGCGCATAATCGACATAACGGGTGATGGTATCAGCGAGATTCCCGCTTCGCTCTCCAGCCATGAGAGCTGCGATATAAACGTTGGAGAAGACTTTTCTGTAAGGACTGAAGGCTTCTGAGATCGACTTGCCTCCTCGGATTTCGCTCTCGACCTTCATCAATATTTCTTTCAAATGGAGATTTTTGACTCGGCTGACAATGATTTCGATGCTCTTGAGTATAGGATAGCCCGCCTTGATCAGAGCCACAAACTCCTGGTTGAACATGATGAAGTCTCTGTCCTTGATCTTTCTCTCAAAAGGGATGAGAGGAGCTTTGAATTTTCGCCAATCCCTCTTGACAGAAAGGACGCACAGCCCCTCCGATTCAAAATGAACTCGACACTCACGGGGGGAAGGAGCAAAATAAGACTGTAAAAAGGAAATACCGTCTTCTTTGGCTAATCGACAGATGAAATGAGGCACTGTTTATCCTTTGTTTCCTGTAGGTTATCTAGGAATCATATTAGGTTATACTCTATATTTTGTCAAATCACACAGAGTTCACCTACAACCCTATCCCCTATACTATTTAGTCTATTCAACACAAAATTGTTTGAATTTTTTCTTCAGTTCCCAGTTATCAGTTATCATTTAAAGAAAGATTTTCTTTTATTCTGACAACTGAACTGATATTGACAAAAAACCAGGAAAGTTTTATGTTTTTAAGTAATGAAAACCAAGATTTTCACCATTATTTTAGCCTTCCTCCTCGTCTCCCTTCTCCATACCTTCCAGCAAGAGAAAGAACCAAGCTCAAGACTCATGCTGGCCAGATCACCTCACCCCCAGAGTGTGAAAAAACCGAAATACGACTACATGAGCACATTCCTATCACGTGATACCAAGCCTCTGGGATTAAAGGAAGATCTCTTTTTGAAAAAACTCCTTAAGCAATCGAGCATCAAATGGGCCATAAGAGCTGGGGAGGGGCATATATTAGAGTAATTCTCCATTAAATTTTTTTATAGTCATGATTCAATTTTTTGGATTCTTCGGAAAAAATCAATCACGATGAATAAAAAAATCTTTCTGGCTATTCTTCCCGTTCTGATCTTCCTTGTTCTGGGCATCTGGAATATCACAAAGAAAATCACATGGAAAGAACCGACAGACGGCGTGTACTGGCAGAAAAAATCCGGAGCCCTGGTTGCATTGACTGTCGAGATCGATAGCCCCGCCTATCTCGCGGGAATCAAGAAGGGAGACATTCTCTACTCGATTAACAACAGCCCTGTCGGAAACCGGATAGATGTAGCCAAGAATCTCTGGATGGCGTGGAGTTCCGATCAAAAAGTCACCTATCAAGTCAATCGAGAGGGAGAGCTGATTTTTCCCTCTTTTTTCGTAACACGTAAAGGGGCCAGCCTTATCTACTACTACCTGGCCCTTATTGGTCTCACCACGCTGATCATCGGGATCATCGTTTTCCTGAATTCGAAAAGACCATTTTCCATGCCCTATATCTATTTTTATCTCCTTTCGTTGACATTCTACTCCTTCTACATTTTCTCACCAACCGGAGAAATGAATACACTAGACAGTGTGTTCTACTGGTTAGACAAAGTCGCCTTTTGTCTTTTCCCTCCGTTGTTTCTTCACTTTTTCCTCATCTTTCCCAACAGAAAAAAAACCCTCAAAGAAAAACCCTCTTCTGTTTTTTTCTTATACGTTCCGGCTGCCGTGCTCCTCGTTTCCAAAATTATGCTTCATCTGCCTTTTCTCAAAGGGATGGAGGATTTCCTCGTCCTTCGATTGTATAAAACATCAGAAAAACTAGATCTTATCCACTTTGCCCTCTTCTCTATCATCACCATGGGAATTATCCTCCAAAGCAGTCTTAAGCCTCCAAGCCTCATCATCAAGAAGCAACTGAAATGGATTGCTTATGGCTTGGGTTTTGGCATCATTCCCTTTACCCTTTTCTACATCGTTCCTTTTATCTTCGGCCACCTGCCCTCCAAGGCCGCTGAGCTCACCGTCATTCTTCAGGCCCTGATCCCTCTCACGTTCGCCTACTCTATTTCTCGCTACAAGATCATGGATTTTGAAGTTCTCCTCAAGAAAGCCTTAACCCTGATTTCATCTTATGTCGTCATCGCCATCGTCTATTTTATCGTCAGCTCACAGACAAAGATTTTTTCTGAGAACAGACCGACCGCCCTCGTTTTGGGAATCATGGCCATCATTCTCGGGGCCACGTTGTTCACTCCGCTTAAAAAGCTTTTCCAATCGCTCATCGATAGAGCCTTTTACAAACGAAGCTACAAATACCGTAAAACTCTTCTCTCAATAAGTCAGGAGATCTCTCGTGAACGGAATCTCCAAAGACTGTCACAATCGCTTCTGGAACTCATTGCTAATGCTCTATCTCTCAAATCCATTGCTCTTCTCCTTCCGATAGACAACAAAAAAAATTCGTTCACGATCTTAAAATCTAAAGGAAAGGTACCGCTTTCTCGAAACATCATTACTTTCGACGAGAACCTTTATCAAAATTTGAAGAAGAAAGAGTCTCTCTCATTCTATTCAGCCAACAAAGCGACAACCTTCGGCTTTTTCCACTTCATGCCTCTCAAGGTCGAGGACAAATTGATCGGATGTCTGGGGATGGGGAAAAAAGTCGACAACACCTTCCTGACCTCTGAGGACTGGGAACTTTTACGAACCATCTCTTCTCCCGTGGCTTTAGCTCTGGAGAATGCTTATCTGTACAACCAGGCCAGCGAGAGAGCATTGGAGCTGGGAAGGCTCAAGGATTATAGTGAAAACATCATCGAGAGCTTAACCGTCGGAGTGGCCGTGCTTGATCAGAAAGGTGTGATCATTGGCTGGAATCGTGTGCTCGAGGAAACCTTTGATAAGAAAAAAGAAGATGTTATAGATAAAAACCTGATAGAAATTTTGGGAAGTAAAAATTTCAGAGCTCTCTTTCCCTCGGACACACAGAAAGGTTTTCGTCTGCTGAGCGAGATCACGCTCGAGATGCCATCAGGACGAAAAAAAATATTCGACATCGCCAAAACCCCACTTCTCGATAATGAATTGAATCCCTACGGAACAGTGATTGTTTTCGAGGATATCACAGAAAAAATTTCTCTTCAGCAACAGCTGGTGACATCTGAAAAACTAGCTTCTATCGGACTCCTTTCAGCCGGAGTAGCCCATGAGATCAACACACCTCTCACAGGAATTTCGAGCTATGTTCAAATCCTTCAAAAAAAGCTCTCAGCTTCCGGACATGGCCAAATTCTGGATAAAATCGAAGCGCAAACTGAAAGAGTGGCTCGCATCATTAAAAATCTCCTGAACTTCGCCCGAAATCCATCCGAGACGTCTTTCTATTACGTCAACCTCAAAGAAAGCCTTCAGGAGATTATTTCTTTGATTGATTATAAATTAAAAACTCTGAACATAGATCTTGAACTGAACCTGTCTCCCCTCAGTCCTATCTTGGCTCAAGGGGAAAGACTCCAGCAAGTTTTTATCAACATCATCCTCAATGCCATTGATGCCATGCCCGAAGGAGGAACCCTTAAAATCGAACTCGATCAAAAGGATAATGAGGCAATCATCAGAATAGAGGACACAGGAACAGGGATAAAAGACCAGCATTTGCCTCATATATTTGACCCTTTTTTCACGACAAAAGGATTGGGTAAGGGAACTGGTCTTGGTCTTTCCATAAGTTATGCTGTTATCAAGGAACACGAAGGACACTTAGCTGTCGAAAGCGAGGAAAACAAAGGTTCGACCTTCACCATTTTTATCCCGATGGATCTAGACAAAAAAAACACTGTTAAGAAATCTTATAAAGAGACTGAACAATGAACGAAAACGGATCGATACACATTATCGACGATGAACCCATAATCCATGAAGTCCTGGGTGACCTACTCACAGCCGAGGGTTTTGACGTGGAAATGTCAGCCAGCGGAGAGGAGGCCCTCGACAAGCATTCTAGCCAAGAATTTGATCTTGTGCTTCTGGACCTCCTGATGCCCGGAATTGACGGACTAGAGGTCCTCAAGCAGCTGAAAAAGATAGATCCCTCTGCCGTCATCATTATCATCACGGCCTATGCGTCTTTGGAATCCGCGATTTCCGCCATGAAGATGGGAGCCTTCGACTACATTCAAAAACCGTTCAAGCACGATGAGTTGCTGTTGACCGTCAAGAGAGCCCTGGGACATAAGAAACTCCAAGAAGAAAATCTTCGTTTGAAGGACGAGCTCAAGAAGAAATTCAGTTTCGAAAACATCATCGGCAATAGCAAACTGATGCAAAATGTGTTCGAAACCATAAAGGCCTCAGCTCCCACACGGAGCACGATCCTCATCCAGGGCGAAAGCGGCACAGGTAAGGAACTGGTAGCGAGAGCCATCCATCAAAACAGTGCCCGTTCGAGCTTTCCTTTCATCGTCGTTAACAGCGGTTCACTCCCCCCCGATCTTTTAGAGAGTCATCTTTTTGGCCATGTGAAAGGAGCCTTCACCGGAGCCGTAAGCAATAAAAAAGGCCTCTTCGAAGCAGCAGATAAAGGAACTATTTTCTTCGATGAAATATCCTCCCTCAACCTTGAAACGCAGGCCAAATTGCTTCGGGTCATGCAGGATCGAGAATTCATGAGACTGGGCGGAACCAAGACGACCCGAGTGAATGTCCGGGTCATCGCCGCCACCAACGCAGACCTAGAGAAGCTCATCGAGGAGAAGAATTTCAGAGATGACCTTTTTTACAGGTTAAACGTTATCAAAATCGAACTACCGCCTCTTCGAGATCGAAAGGAAGACATTCCTCTCCTCGTTAAACACTTTCTGGATATCTATGCCAAAGAAAATAAAAAGGAAATTCTCGGCGTCTCTGAAGATGTGATGGAAATTTTCGACGAATACGATTGGCCAGGAAATATTCGTGAGTTAGAAAATCTCATCGAGAGAGCAGTCGTTCTTACCAAGTCAAAGCTCATCACCCGGAATACCCTTCCTCCATTCCTCCTGGGAACCCAGAGAGAAGAACGGAAAACCATTACCTCTTATAACAATGAAATCAATCTGAAGGAACAGATTCAATCCTACCAGAAAAAAGCCATCATAGAAGCCCTGAAAGAGACCAAGGGCGTGCAAAAAAAGGCAGCCAGTATATTGGGAATAAAGCCGACGACGTTAAATGAGATGATCAAAAGATTGAAAATCAATACAAACAGTATCTATGATTGAGGAAGGAAAGTCTAATGAAATCTTCCGGGGACTGCTTTTCTCGGATTCACTTTGATTTTTCTAGGCTTATCCCCTAATTCAAAGTTAAATTTTTCATTCTTATCATCAATTATAATCTTCTCAGTGATTTTCCCGCCGTTATGAGACCACTCCACCCAGAGAGGAAAGACAAAAATATCCTTTATCTGTCGGATGGTTAGTTCAAGGATATAACGTCCGCCTTCCTTTTTGTAAGAATGCATGACTTTCACTTCAGGAAGAGTATGGGATTTGAGCCAACCTTCGAAAAACAGACTCAGATCCTGTCCAGAAATCTGATTAAAGGTTCGGATGAAGTCATTCGTGCTGGCCACATCGTATTTATGCTCGGAAAAAAATGTCGTCAATCCTTCAAAAAAAAGCTCATCACCAAGAAGATCCCACAATAAATTCAAGACCAAAGAGGTCTTATTGTAGATGATCGATTGGAAGGCCTCATAATCAAAGTAGCTTATCCGGGAGCCCATGGTTATGGCTCCCCAGTCCGATTTTCTCTCACTCCAACTGGACAGTTGTTTCAGGATCGGAGCGATCACCTTATCCCCATGTTTCTCTCTCAAATACAGAATGGATGAAAATTGGGCCAGCCCCTCACTCAACCACTGATCATGGTAACTCTTCCAGGTCATCCCTTGTCCCCACCACTGGTGGGCAATTTCGTGGGCGAGAAAATATTCCTTCCAACGGGAAAAATCCACGGGGCTTTGTCTATTCAGGAAACGTCTTGTATTCCGAGTAACGGGCAACTCATTGAGCACAATGAATGAGGCTGGACTGTGTCCTCCGCTCCTCGGCCAAATCCTGTAGACGATGGTCAATTTTTCATAGGGATAAGAGCCAAATTTACTCTCGTAAAACCGAATGATCTTCTTCGCCTCTTCGAGAAGATCTCTCTTTTGAATCCGAAGAAAGGATGATCTAAAAAACCTTAAAGGTAGGCCAGAGTGTTTTTCTTCAACCTTTTTGAATTTTCCGACGATAAAGGAAATGTATTTGATCGGACGTTTCGTCTCAAAAACATAAACAGAATTTCCCATTTTTTCTATTTCTTCAACCCTCTCGATACCGTTGAGTACGTATTCTTCTATTTTTTCTCCGTTAGCAACACAAGTATATTCTGGTGGACAGATGATCTTCAATCTGGCCTGAAAGTAATCGTCACCAGGAGGAGAGGGATACCAGTAGGCAGATTGGGTGTAGAGATAACTCTCATATCGTATAGGTGTATTGATGAACGTTTCATCGATAACCTGAGGGCCGGCAACAACATCTGTGGTTTGCCTAGGAGGGATAAGTTTTCCTCTGTAGAAAACCTCGATCGCGCTTTCTTCTCCCTTTGTCAACGGCTGAATAAAATAGATATACACGTATTTCCTGAGTCTATCTTGAGTGTAAAATAGCGCATGTTTCTCTTTATCATTGATGCGGAGAATCTCCAAAGCAGGGTTGAATTTCAATTTAATCCCGTCCAGAGACCCAACTCCTGAACTTATGTAAATTCTTGCTTTCCCCGATAGATATGCATCTTTGGGTTCAAACGCAATATCGATTTCGTAATTTGTGATGTCGAACATCCGATCAAATGAGAAAAATATCTTCCTCTCCTTCTCATCATCCTGGGGAGAATACAAGCTGATGATTTTTTCATCTTCCCACTGGAAAAGATTCACTTCTTCTTCAGCAAAAGGCGAATATATATATGTGTATGTCCCTATCCGGCTTCCCTCGAATTCGAAGACAGTCTCCTTTCCTTTAGGCAAGAAAGAAAGGAGTTCTCCGTTGAGAGAGTTCTCGATAGTGAAGGAACGAGGATAATGTTTAGAAAACAATGAACTGGCTTTGTTCCGTTCCTCCTGGGTAATATTCAGTTTTTGAGGCCGAGAATATCGGACAATCTTGATATTCGTGCTGAAAAAAAAGTCTGAAAACCTTAAGTAAGCATAGCTTAGCTTATCTTCGAGGACTCTCTTGTTAAAGATCATCTCAAGCTGGTGCTTCTCTTCACGATTCGATGGATCAAAGTGAAGAAACCCATCGCCGAGGACGATCAGAGCAGTTTCAAATCCGGGAATATTGTCATAAAGAAGCAGAGCATTCTCGAAAGTCAGTTTGATATCGACATGATCAATCTCGATCCGTCTTACGCGTTCGATATTATCGGAAGGAATCATGACCTTGTAGAGCTCCTTGACTTCTCCAGATATGCTCTTCTCTCTTATCTGCCAGCGGCCATTCTCCTCCTGAAGAAGCATCTTCCAGGTCTCGATCACTACGGAATACGGATTCTGAAAAAGAGCTTGCACATAGATCGTGGATTCATCATGATTGAGTGGGCTCTTTCTCGTCCTGAAAAGAGTTACATTTTCGATTTTAAATCGATCGAATAAATATCTAATCTTCTCTCCTTCTTTTTCTCTGATTTCAGGGGAAAAATTCATCAAGTACTCTTCGAGATTGCTTGTCCTCAAAGACTCCTGAATCTCTGAAACGAGATCACCGACGCTTGATGATTCCGTTGCTAGAAGCGGTCGGGTGGAAATGGATAAGGGTAACAGGAGAAGAAAGATAATAAGTCTATTTTTCATATAAGTATTATAGCAAAATAGACGGGCTCTCACAAAAGAATATAAGTCTCGTCTAAAGTATCCCATGATCAACTGAGAATAAGCAATATTTGTGCCAGATATAACACGTCCAGAAAAATTCTACCAGAGATAACAAGAAAACACTCGATTAAAATCTGAAAACTTGTAAAAAAAATTTACAAACCTTAACCTCTCCGACTCTCTGGGACTGAGAGAGGATCCTAGGTCGGGAAGGAATAAGTCGAAATTCTTGATGCTCCTATTCAGGTATCTCCTTCGACCAAGGTCAATCGAGGAGAGCTACTAAGTGCAACTGGCCATCATTTCTACTTTGTGTTGTCCTTGAAGTCCTCCTCCCAAGTGATCAAGCTGTGATAATAAATTCGATCTCCCTCATCAATACCTCGGGTGATCTCTGTGATGTGGGAGGTCCTGGCTCCGAACGCTTCGACCGCATAAAAAACGGCTTTCTCAGGATCGAGTTCGTTACCGCACGTGTAAAAATCCAAAGCCCCGTAACCGAACTCAGGCCAGGTGTGCGTCGAGATATGGGACTCGGAGATGACGATAACACCACTCACTCCGTTGGGGGGAAATCTGTTGAGCGAGACCGACCAAACCTGAGCTCCGGCGATTTCGGCCGTCTTGACCAAGATCTGCTGTACTTTCTCGACACTGCTGATAATTTTCGGGTCACATCCTGAGGCTTCGACGATATAATGGTGGCCTATCGAAGAATGTTTTTTTTTGGCCATTGGTTCTCTCCCGACTGAGGATAGATTAAATGTAGGCGATATGCTCTAACTCTGTCAAGGCGTCATATCAGGGATCAGACGACTGTCCGTTTCTCTTCTTTGACGACATTCAGAACGATATGAGTCACAGTCCTGTCGACATACTTTTTGGATAGCACGTTTTTTATAAAGTTGTTGAGGTCCTCTCGCCCCTTGAAACGACCAATGATTAGCGAATCCCATTCTCCCGTGATATCGTAAACAGCCACGGCCCGAGGGTCGGCTGCGATCTCCCCCTGGGTTTCCAGAAGCCGTCCCTGGGAGATCCGGAGAGCAATGATCGCGATTAGGTCATAACCAAAGTATTCCGGATCAACAACAGGAATATATCCTTTGATGATTCCAGAATCTTCGAATTTTTTGATCCTGTGGATAATCCCTGTGACAGAACTCCCTACCTCCCGGGCTATCTCCCGAAAACTCCGTCGGGCGTTCTCGTTAAGGACGCGAATGATTTTTTTATCGAGATCATCTACCATATCACACCGCCTAATATTCGTCTATCTAACATCCATTTATAGAAGATATTTTTTTCTTTTTGAATAAATAGCTGACATTTAAACCAAAAACACAGAATTATTAAAACTAATTTAAAATGCTTTATTCGGAACAAAATCATATGAAATTATCTTGATTTGGTCAACACCAGAAAAATTTTTGAAAGCGTAAATGTCTTGACAACTTTTGAACATATTGTTATAAAATTTCGTTATTAGTTTGTTTCAACTTATTTTCTATAAAGTAATAATTTTAGAGAAGGAATCATAAATATTACCCGCATTAAAGACAAGTCTCCGTTATTCTTAGATCCGCTATTTCAAGTCCAAGATTCCTTCTGTTGGCAATAACAATGAGTCCATACGATAATTTTCTCCAAAATCCCCTCATATTTTTTGCCTTTGCGAAAATCTCCAGGATAGATAGATTCAACCCTGGAGCTGGAATCGCTTCGCGTTCCCCCTTCCAACGGTCGCCCGAAATTCGTCCGACCTCCCTGCCTACTCTTCTCGGGCAGTGCATAACCCCACTCCCTGCGACCAAGAGGGCATACCCCTTTGGATCCCCCGACGATCGGTTCCCCAAGGCAAGACGTGGAGCAAATCAACTGATCGTCAAATTGGAGGAAAACCTATGAATGTCGAAACTCAAAAGGTCAAAGAATTCATCGAAAAATACAATAAGGAAAAAAAGGCCCTTATAGCTATTCTTCAAGACATCCAAGCTGAGTTTAATTATCTACCGGAACCAAGTCTAATCACTGTCTCAGAAGCATTGAATATTCCGCTTATCGATATCTTAGGAGTAGCCACATTTTATCGCTCCTTCAGTCTTGAGCCGAGAGGAGAGCACCTCGTCACTGTCTGCATGGGAACCGCTTGTCACGTCAGAGGCGGATTGAAGATACTAGAAGAATTTGAAAGAAAACTGAACATCCAGCCTGGAGAGACAACACAAGATGGCCATTTCAGCTTGGAAACCGTAGCATGTCTGGGCTGCTGTGCCATCGGTCCTGTTGTCGTGGTTGACGATGATTATCACGCCCAGACCAATATGCGTGACGTTAATTCGATCATAAAAAAGTACATGAAAAAAGAGAAAAAAAATGAAGAGCCTAAAGAAAATTAAATCTGTTACAGAGTTGGAGCAGACCATCGCCGATGAAATTCAGAAGAAAAAATCTGAGACAAGACCGATTTTGATAGTTTCAGCAGGAACCTGTGGACGCGCTAGAGGTTCGATGAAAGTTATTGAATCTTTAGAAAAAGCCATTAAGAAAGAAAATCTTGAGGACAAGGCCCAAATTAAGGTCACTGGCTGTCATGGGTTCTGTGAGGCTGAGCCCAACATCATCATTCAACCCCTAGACTTCTTTTACCAAAAAGTCGAACCAAAAGATGCCAAGGATATCATTTTATCAACGATACTAGAAAATAGAGTCATCGATCATCTTCTTTATCTCGATCCAGCCTCAGAGACAACGGCTCTTAATGAAAAAGAAATCACGTTTTATAAGAAACAGAAACGTCTTATCCTTGGAGACAATGCTCTCATTGATCCTACCGATGTCTTTGATTATATCTCCGTAGGAGGCTACGGTTCTCTAGCATGTACTATCTCGGAAGGCAATCCAGAAGGCATTATTGAGAGTGTTAAGCAATCTGGTTTGAGAGGACGGGGAGGTGCAGGTTTCCCAACAGGAAGCAAATGGGACTTGGCGAGAAAGGCCAAGGGTGACACTAAGTATATCATTTGCAATGCTGATGAGGGTGATCCCGGCGCCTACATGGACCGCAGCCTGCTGGAGGGAAATCCTCACAGAGTGTTAGAAGGGATGATAATAGGCGCCTACGCCATCGGAGCCGAGGAGGGTTATATTTACATCCGCGATGAATATCCTCTTGCTCTTCGGCATATTACACTTGCTATTGAACAGGCTGAACAATTGGGTTTCCTGGGAAAGAATATTCTAGGAAGTGGCTTCGACTTAAGTATCCATATCGCAAAGGGGGCAGGAGCTTTTGTCTGCGGTGAAGAGACGGCTTTGATTGCCTCTGTAGAGGGAAAAGTGGGAATACCTAGTCAGAGACCTCCTTTTCCGGCCGTTAAAGGACTATGGAAAAAACCCACCAATATCAACAATGTAGAGACATGGGCCAACATTCCTATCATCATCCAAAAAGGTCCGGAATGGTTCTCACAAATCGGCACAAACGGAAGCAAGGGAACAAAAATCTTCTCTCTTGTCGGAAAAATCAATAACACAGGCTTGGTAGAAGTCCCGATGGGTCTCACTTTAAGAGAAATAATTTTTGACATAGGGGGGGGAATCCCTGACGGGAAAGAATTCAAAGCCGTCCAAACAGGGGGCCCTTCAGGGGGATGCATCCCCAGAAAAAAATTAGACTTGCCGATTGATTATGAGAGTCTGACCCAAGCTGGATCCATCATGGGTTCAGGCGGAATGATCGTTATGGATGAAAACACGTGCATGGTGGACGTGGCCAAGTACTTTTTGAATTTTCTCCGCGATGAATCCTGTGGTAAATGCCTTTCCTGCCGAGAAGGAACACAACGCATGTGGGAAATCGTCAGAGATATATCCAGGGGAAACGGAAAAGACGGGAATATCGAAATCCTCGAATCTTTAGCAGAGGCTGTCAAAGATGCCTCCATGTGCGGTCTTGGACAGACAGCTGCCAATCCGGTCCTCTCCACACTGAGATATTTTAAGGAAGAATATGAAGATCATATCAAGCGCAAGAAGTGCTCCGCGCTTGTTTGTAAAGAAATTGTTTCTTCCCCTTGTCAATACATCTGTCCGATTGACCAGGAGGCCTCAGTTTATATTGCCCATATCGCTCAAGAAAAATTTGAAGAGGCACTGGATATCATTCTAAAGGACAATCCTTTACCTTCTGTATGCGGCCGTGTCTGTCACCATCCTTGTGAGACCGTATGTCGAGCAGGTGAATTTGGAGAATCCATAGCAATCCGTTCCCTAAAACGATTTGTAATGGATTGGGCGCTTGAAAATGGCTATCATTTGCATATCAATCAGGAAAGATCCCACAAAAATACAAAAGTGGCAATAATTGGCGGTGGACCGGCTGGCCTCACCGCCGGCTACGTCCTGAATCAAAAGGGATATGCTGTGACAATCTTCGAGTCCTTGCCTGTGTTGGGAGGAATGCTCACCACCGGCATCCCAGAGCACAGATTACCCAAGAAATTATTAAATTCAGACATCGAAAACATTATCCAGTCCGGAGTCACGGTTGAAACGAACCGAGCTTTGGGTCGAGATTTTTCTATCGATGATCTTTTCAAGAAAGGGTATAAGGCTGTCTTCCTTGCCATAGGAGCTCATAAGCCAATGAAGCTTAATATTCCAGGTGAAAAAGCAAAAGGTGTTATACAGGCCATGGACTTGCTTAAATCCGTAAACCTAGGTAAGGATGTGGAGATCGGCGAAAGAATAGGCATTATTGGTGGAGGAAACGCTGCAATTGATGCGGCTCGAGTCTCGATAAGAGATAAAAAATGTAAAAAGGTTACAATCCTATACAGAAGAACGAGAAAAGAAATGCCCGCCTTTGAAGAAGAAATCGATAGTGCTCTTGAAGAAGGAATAGATATTCAATTCTTGGTTGCTCCCATAAAAGTCTTAACTCATCGTGGAAAGGTTGTGGGGGTGGAATGTCTACAAATGAAATTAGGCGATATTGATTCCAGCGGAAGACGAAGGCCTATCCCTATTGAGGGCTCTGAATTTGAGATAGAATTAGACACACTTATACCAGCGATTGGTGAAAGACCTGACATTTCGTTTCTTGGCGACAAGAGTCAGATAAAAATCTCAAAATGGGGCACCATAGAGGCTGATGATGAGTCACTTTTGACCAGTCAACAGGGAGTTTTCGCTGGAGGAGACGTTGTGACAGGGCCTAAAACCGTCGTGGAAGCAATGGCTGCGGGGAAAGAAGCGGCTGAATCCATCGATAAGTACATTTCAGGAAAAAGTATGGATAAGGAATATAAGCTGAATAGACCCTCCCTCTATGTCGAACCTGTAGAACTCACAGAAGAAGAAATAGAAAAGGCAACACGATCAAAGATGCCAAAGCTGAGAGTACAAGCAAGACAGAAAAACTTTAAGGAAGTTGAACTGGGATTAACGAAAGAAATGGCTATAAAAGAAGCAAGGCGATGCCTGAGATGTGAATTGGAGACTGAGGAAGGTAAAAAAGCAATAGGATGGAAAAAATGATCAACATCATATTAAATGGATTAGAAGTCAAAGCTGAGGAAGGCTGGACCATCCTCGAAACAGCTAAATTCTATGGACTCGAAATCCCCACTCTCTGCTACAACGAAGGGCTCACTCCCTTCGGAGGCTGCCGCCTTTGTCTCGTTGAAATTGGAGAAGCCCCAAAAACCAAACTTGTTTCTTCCTGTACCTATCCAGCGGAGGAAGGGCTTGCCATCAGGACAGACACGAAGCGTGTCCTCGAAACGCGGAAGATGATGATCGAGCTCATGCTCTCGGTCGCACCGAATTCAAAAATCATCCAAGATCTGGCATCACGATTTGGTGTCAACCAGGTCAGGTTTGAAGTGCGCAACGAGGAGTGTGTCCTGTGTGGTCTCTGCGTTCGGATGTGCGCCGAACAGATGGACGCCAAAGCTATCGGCTTCCAGAATCGGGGTTTCCAGAGAAAAATCGCTACACCTTTCGACATGAAATCTAATGTCTGCCGACAATGCGGGGGGTGCATATATATCTGTCCGGCCTGCCAGTTGAAATGTCCAGGTCCGGATGCAGACACCGTTGTCTGCAATGCCTGTCTGAACATGGACCCCACCTGCGTAGATGTTCATGATGAGCTCCAGTGCTGGATGTACGACGCTGGGCGGTGTGGAACATGTGTGAGACCGCCAGAAGAACCCGACAGTGAGAAGAAAAAAAAGGAAAAAAATGCTCGCTAAGCAAGTTTCTCACTGCAATCAATACAACGAGAACTTTAGGAGGTAAACATAATGGCTTATACAAAACTCAACAGGAGTGCTGCAACACTAACCAAAAACAGAACCGAAGGTTCCATCAGTCCTTTCAGTGGAATGTGTGTGACCTGTGTTGATGGTTGTATCGGGATGTGCGAGATTGGAAAATCAGCCTACAGGGGAGCAGAGGTCCTTTATCCTCAGCCGTTCGGGATCATCACCGCTGCATCTGAAAAAGAATATCCGGTTGATCTTTCGCACTTCACCATAATGGGGACAGCGGTCGGAGCCCATGGTGTCGAGGCCGATCCCGATAAGGCGACTTTTCCCAAAGTGACTATCGAGACAGCCATCGGACACGATAAGGGAATCAAACTCAAAGTTCCGTTTGTCATTTCGGGTATGGGATCGACAAACGTGGCTAAACAGAACTGGGACGGATTGGCCATCGGAGCGGCTATCTCAGGATCACTCCTCACTATCGGAGAAAACGTCTGCGCCATGGATGACGAATCCGAGATCAAAAACGGAAGAATCGTCCGCTCCCCGGAAATGGAAACCCGGGTGAAACTCTTCCAGGAGTGGCAAACGGATGGCTACGGAGCCGTCGTGGTCCAAGCCAATGTCGAGGACACCAGGTTGGGTGTGCAGGAGTACGTAATCGATAAACTCGGTGTTGAAGTTGCTGAGCTGAAATGGGGACAGGGGGCCAAAGATATCGGCGGAGAAGTCAAGATCAAGACACTCGATAAGGCCCAAGCTCTGAAAAAAAAGGGCTATATTGTTCTCCCGGATCCTGAGAACCCAGACATAATAAAAGCCTTTGAACATGGGGCGTTTAAAGAGTTCGAAAGACACTCGCGCCTGGGGATGGTCGAAGAGGAAAGCTTCATGCAAAGAGTCGAGGAACTTAGGAAAGCGGGCGCTAAATATATCTTTCTTAAGACAGGAGCCTATAGACCCGCCGATTTGGCCCGAGCTGTTAAGTTTGCCTCCAAAGCCAAACTCGACTTCCTGACCGTCGACGGTGCTGGTGGCGGAACTGGGATGAGTCCTTGGCGGATGATGAATGAATGGGGCATTCCAAGTGTTGAAATCTGGTCCCTCCTGTACAAGTACCTCCGCAAACTCGATGAAAAAGGGGAATACATCCCTGACGTCGCTGCTGCCGGAGGTATCACGTTCGAAGACCAGATCTATAAAGCTCTGGCCTTAGGAGCGCCTTACTTTAAAGCCGTCGGAATGGCCAGAGGACCGATGGCTGCCGCCATGGTCGGCAAAACCATCGGGAAGAGAATCAGTGAAGATCAGATTCCTGTTTATGTGGAAAGATTCGGAAATAAGGTGGAAGAAATCTTCGTCACCGCTACCGACTTAAAGCATCAGTTTGGAGAAAGATTCAAGGATATCCCCACCGGAGCTATCGGTGTGAATGGGTATTTCAAACGGTTGAGTCAGGGTTTAAAACAGCTCATGGCCGGTAACCGCAAATTCAACCTGTCCTACATCACGCGCGATGACATTGCCGCCCTGACTCAGGATGCCGCCACGATCAGCGGAATCCCGATGGTTACAGAAGTGGACAAGGAAGAAGTCGAAAAAATCTTAAACAGCTAAACTCAGCCTAATAAAAATAAGGGATTAAATAATTGTCATCTCGAGGTGTAGGGAAATATCTCATGATTTTTCAGGCAATTCCCTCACCGTCCTTCTCCGTAGCTGCTGGGGTCAGGCCTTGTCGCCTGGAAGCGCTGTGTCCTTAACTTCACCCAAGTACAAAACCTTGGGATAAGGCCTAATCCCAAGTCTATCTGTAAGAAAAACCAACCGTTCGTATTGTGAGACCCCCCGATTCTAAAGCGCCAAATGGAATTTTTTATCTGCGGAATCAGGAAGAAAGATCAGGCGGAATATTCATTTTTTAGGCTTTACGCTTCTTACCTGTTATGTTATAAATACCTCTGGTCTAACATGAGTATCGTTACCATCGTTATCGGAATTTTTGTCCTGCTCTTTGCCGTCACCATCCACGAAGCGGCCCACGGCTGGGCCGCGAATAAATTCGGAGATCCGACAGCCTATGCGATGGGAAGAGTAACCCTCAATCCACTGGCTCATATCGATCCCATAGGTACTATTCTCTTCCCTATCATCCTGATTATCCTTAATTTTCCCGTGTTCGGTTGGGCTAAACCCGTGCCTGTCAATCCACTTAACCTCAGGAATCCTAGGAAGGACAACCTCTGGATATCAGCGGCTGGCCCTTTTTCCAACCTGTCTGTGGCTGGCTTCGCCTTGGTGGGCATCGTTGTTCTGAAATTCTTGAGTCCGAATGTCGGGTATTTCCTGAGGAATTTCCTACTCGGACAAGGAGCTCTTCCTCGGGGTTTTTATCCTTTAGAAGGCCTGGCTTTGATATTGTTTTATGGAGTCCTGATTAACACCTACCTAGCTGTGTTCAACCTCATCCCTATACCTCCGCTAGACGGCAGCGGAGTGCTTTCCGGACTTCTCTCTGAGGAAGCCGCCGTTAAGTACGAAAGGATTCGCCCTTTTGGCTTCATCATCGTCCTCGGACTCATCTATTTAGGACTCTTGAACCTTATCATTCAACCTATCCAATTCATCATTTACACAATAATGTTTATGTAACATATAAAAGGAAAAAAAGTGAAAACAGTCCTCAGTGGGATGCGACCGACAGGGCCTCTCCATCTCGGTCATCTGGCTGGGGCCTTGCGCAACTGGATAGCCATGCAGGAAAAATACC
>JABAOF010018493.1_pt3 | contig 17012 bp, 12 predicted proteins | sample 7062171 | NCBI WGS metagenome assembly JABAOF01 (sample SAMN14538628, study PRJNA623070) | marine sediment metagenome | biome: marine biome [ENVO:00000428]; feature: marine pelagic biome [ENVO:01000023]; material: deep marine sediment [ENVO:00002113] | place: India: Gulf of Khambhat ...
GATCATGCCGGACAGCTCGGCATCCTCGAAGATGAATACTTCGAACCCGCCGAGGTCCGGGTCGTTCTCATCGATGCTCCCGTCGGCCGCGATGCCGTCCGGACCGATCCACAACGCGCCGGCCGGGTCGAGCCCGCCGAGGAAGTACCCGCCCGCGCCGAGGTCGAAATTGGCAGTGTCATCGGTGCCCTCGGCGATGAAGCCGAAGTCATCAATCGCCGTCAGACCCTCGGTGATCTCGATGTCAGGCGTGCCGGCGACGGAATCCTGGGAACCGGGTCCGGTCAGCGCGTCGAATTGCTCGACGTCCTCGTCGCCGATGAACGTGAACGTTCCAGCGGCGATGGCGGCTGCGACGATGTCGTCGGTAGGCTGCCCGCCCGGCAGGCCGGTAGGATTGTCCGGCGTGCCGGCGCTGTCACCCGCACTGAACAGGTACACACCGGTCGTGTCGTCGGGCTGGCCAAATATTACAACCGCGTTTGTGTCTGCAGGCGATAGTGCTACTACGAGCGCGCCTACGCACAGCGCGCAAACAAGGGAAGTCCTCATCTCTCTCTCCTCCACCTGCGGCGACTTCTCGCCGCAATGCCTCCCAAAACTTCTTCACTCTCTCTCACGCACGCTTGGGCGTTGAGAACGCCCAGGAGAGTGGCTTTTGCCAGCGTGTCTGTGTATTCTACCTCATACCCTATGCTCGGGGCAAGCCCTAAATCCACCAAAAAAAACTTGCCCATAGCGTCCAATAATCCGCCCCTGCCCGGGCAGGTCTTCCGCGGCTGGTCCCCTGAAGCCCCGGGACACGACGGTCCGTCCGCGGGCACCCGGCTCTGCTCATACTTCCACGCTGTTGGCGGTCTCTGCCAGAGATGACCATGACAACTGGTTGCGGCCGTCACGCCACCCGAAGCCTTTGAGCCGCTGGGAGATGGAATCCGCGCGAAGCGGAGTCACGACTACCAGCGCGCGGTCTAGCCCGGCTGCCAACTGGTCACTACCGACGGGATCGAAGCCTTCCTTGGCAAGCTGCTCGACGGACAGGTTGTCGTCTGCGACGCGCACCCGCAGGCCCGCCGCTCGGGCCACGGGGGCAAGATGCTCGTGCAGGTATCGGCCGTTGCGGCCCATGCCGTAAAGGATTAGCTCTCGAAAGGATGAAGGATGACCGTTGATGTGATCGACGATCCGCTGGAGGACGAATTCTCGCCCGCGCAAGAGCTTCTCCAGTTCGTGGAGTGTCTTGCGCGCAAATCCAGGCATGCCGAAACGCTCTTCCATGCATTCGGTGAGCTTCTCGATTTCCGGGCGGACGAGCGGCCAAAGCTGCGGCCAGCCCTTCGGAGAGCAGCACCGGTGGAAGGGCACGCCGCTGTGAAGTCGCAGGGCGCAGCTCAGCGGATCAAACCGCGCCTGCTTGCCGCAGACTTCTTCAAGAATCTCCGTTATTCGTTCAGGCTGTTGCGCGCCACCGGCCGCCACCGACGCATTGAAGGTCGCGTCAGCAAGCGCAACGGACTCCTGCTCGCCGGGTGCGCCGTCACGCCACTCGGGCAAGGGGTCTGTGCAACGCGGATCGTGACGGTGATTGGTGGCTACGATTCGTGCTGCCGCGCGCATGCAGCTTTCGGCGTCGCGACTGAGGCTGTCAGGCCGCATGCGATACACCGCGAGCGGCTCGGTCGTGCCAACCAATACGAGCCCACATCGGGCTCCGCGCGACCAGAAGTCCCAGTCTTGGGCCACCGGCAACGTGGTATCGAACCGGCCGATGCGGCCAATCCAGCCAGCACGAAGTAGCACGGTGTGGATCGGAATCGGATTGTCTGCGGCCAACTCGGCGAAGGTGATGACCGACTTGGCGGGTGCAGCCGCCCAGGAGACGTCGCGAAGGCCGGCACCCACGTAGCGCCATCCACAGAATGCGGCACCGGCGTCTCGATGCTGCCTGAGCGTCGAAAGCAGCGTCTGGAAGAACCCCGGCTCGATCAAGTCATCCGCGTCGAGGAAGTGCACGAATTGGCCGCGGCATCGCGGTAGGGCTGCGTTCCTCGCCCCGCCCAGACCGGCGTTGTGCTGCTGGATCACCCGGACGCGGGCGTCCTGGTCTTGGTAGCGAGTGAGGATTGCAGCGGTCTGGTCGGTGGAGCCGTCATCAACCGCCACCGCCTCCCAATCTCCGAAGGTCTGCTGGATGAGCGAATCAAGGGTGGCGCCTACCGTTGTGGCTGCATTGTGGCATGGAATAACCGTCGAAACCGTCGGCACAGTCGCTCCCCTGTTTCGACAGGACGTCTGGCTGTGGCTACCCGGTCGCGAAGGGTTTCCAGAGCTCAAGGCAACGCCTGTGGTTTTGGGAGTGACAAAATGTCTGGCCGCCCGCCGGCCGCATCCTATAACATCGGCCAGAGCGAACCGGATGGACAGGTATTTTGCCGGTCGGCAGCAACCTGCGAGCGGGTCGTTCGATCTCTGTGCTGCCAGCGTGTGCCGAGATGCGTATTCTGGCAATAACGAATCTCTATCCGCCCTTTCACATGGGTGGATACGAAATGCGATGCGCCGAAGCCGTCGCCGGCTTGCGAGACCGCGGCCACGAGGTGAGCGTGCTGACTTCCATATACAGAGCCGGTCCGTCCTGCGAGCCGCACCTCGAGCGTTGTCTGCATTTTCACGGCGGGCCGCCCTATCCGCCCGAAGATGCTGAGGGGTTCATTCGCGCGGAGCTGGCTGATGTCCGATCGGTAATGCAAGCGATCCGCGCCTTCCGAGCGGACTTGGTTAGTGTCTGGGGGATGGAGTTCTGCTCGCAGAACATCCCCGCTGCTGCGACCCGTGGGGCCGTCCCTTGCGTCTTTCAGATAGAAGACGTCTGGCTGTGCGACGGCGCGCAGCGAGACTTGTGGATGAACCTGCTCCGCGCGCTTCCCGATCCGGTGGCGTGGCAGAGCGTCACGCCGGCGCTGGCCCGCTGTCTGCAGGCGCCGGTCGATCGACTGGCCCTGCCCTACGGAACTACCGTGCTCTTTGCGTCACAGGCGATGCGGGAAAACTATGCTCGAGCTGGCTGGACTCATCCGCATACTGCCGTCTATTGGGGCGGCATTGACGTGCGTCGTTACTTCCACTTCGTGCGATCGGAGCGTCCCCGAGGAACGTGGAAGATCCTGTATGTCGGTCAGGTGACGCGCGAGCGGGGGGTCGAGGACTTGCTCGAAGCAGTGCGGATTCTTGGCGGTCGTCCCTCCGTCGGCGCCATCGAGTGCAAGGTCTGCGGTCCGGTCGCCGGCGTGTTCCGTGACGAGCTTGCTCGTTTGGCCAGGAACCTGCCCGGCGACGCGACGATCGACTTTGCCGGTCCGCTCGGCCCCGATCAACTGCGGTCGGCGTATCACGCATCGCACGTGCTGGTACATCCGTCGCGACTACGAGAGGGGTTGCCACGGGTGATCCAGGAGGGCCTGTGCGCCGGGCTTGTGGTGGTGGCGACCGACACTGGCGGCCAAAAGGACCTTCTTGGGCAAGGGCGGTACGGCTACTTGACTCGTCCCGGTGACCCGGCCGGGCTGGCAGCGACGCTGGCCTCGGTCTTTGCTGACTGGCAGGAAGCGGCGGCCAGAGCCGCAGCAGGCCAGGACTTCATGCGACGCGAGTTCTCCACGCAGAGAATGGTTGACCGCTTGGAGCAGTTCGCGTGCGAGACGTGTGCACGCCATGAGCGTCCGAACGGCCGAGATGCCCCTCACAAAGCATCCGACGAGGTCCCCGCCGACCGTGCCGAGTCGGAGATCCCGGCTCTGGTCAGTTATCTTAGGCAGGTGCTGGTCACCCGGATCGTGCCGGGCGCTGAAACGCTCGGCCCGGAGCAGCTTTGGCGAGCGGGGTCTCTGGCCAAGCGGCTCGCTTGCTTCGACGAGGCTCAACGCCTGCTTCGTCGGCTGCGCGACCTGGGCCGAGACGATGCCGCCCACCTTCGCCGCAGTGAGTTCCATCTCGCGGAGTTGGAGCTGCTTCGGGCCGACTGGCAACGTGCTGGAGAGCACCTCGAACGGTGCCTCGCCGTTGCGCCGGAACATGCCAAGGCGATCTACTACCGTCAGCACCTCGCCGAAAGGACCATGCCGCCGAATCTTGAAAGCCTCGCCCGCACCGCTCGGCGGTGATCGCGCGTGCGTCCGCGCGCTCGACCATTACCTTCCTGTTGAGTATAGTGTCGGTATGCGGGCAAACAGCAGCAACTACTTGGATTTGGACGACCGTTACCTGCTGCGGCAGTGCGACGTGCACACCTACCGCGCGAGTGGGCCTGGCGGGCAAAAGCGCAACAAGACAGACTCGGCTGTCCGGCTGCGGCATCGGGCCACCGGTTTGACCGTCGTGGCCACTGAGAGCCGCTCGCAGCACGAAAACCGGGCGCGCGCCTTGCGACGAATGCGGGAGGCCATGGCCCTTCACCTCCGCAAGCCGATAGATGTCGAGTTCTTCCAGCCCCCCGACTGGTTCGCGCAATGTCTTGACCGCGACGGCAGGTTGTGCATCAGCCGAAAACACGACCGCTACTGCCATGCAGTCGCTCTGCTGCTGGACGTGTTCGAAGGAAGCGGCGCAAGCATGGCCAACGCAGCGCGCCTGCTCGGACTGACGACGGCCAACCTGGTCAGCTTCGTTCAGAATGACGGAAGGGTCTGGGCGGAGGTCAACGACATGCGACGGCGATTTGGCCTGCGCCCGCTCCGGGTAAGCCGACCTCACTCGCACGCACGCGGCGCGCGCAAGCCGGCCAAGTGAACGGTGAAGTGAGCCAACCGAGTTAAGCCTTCAAGCCGAGCCTTGACCGAGCCGTGATCTTCGCCCGCGCGATGCCCGCTAACGCCGTGCCGGGGAGCCGGACACTTGCGGCGACTCCGGGACGATGGTAACTTCCCGCCCGACGTGTGCCTTCTGGAAGGGTTCGGCCTCCGACGGAGTAAAGTGATGTTGCAGCGTCCGATCATCCTGGCAGTGGGCGTTGTGTTCTCGTCGTGGCAGCCGGAACGCACGGTCACGGCGCAATCTGAGGCCGCCCCCAGGCCGAACGCCCTTACCGACGCGGAAAAGCGGCAAGGGTGGTGGCTTCTGTTCAATGGCAGAGACTTGACCGGCTGGAAGGTGTACCAGGGGCCGGCCTGGTCGGTCAGAGACGCAGCGATCACCAGCCCGGGGCGCGGTTCAGGCTGGCTGGGAACGGTGGCGACGTTCGACGACTTTCACCTCAAGATGCAGTTCAAGATCGACAAGGGCAACAGCGGCATCTTCTTCCGCGCCGCCACGAGCGGCGCGCCTTGGGTGCAAGGGTACGAATCGCAGATCAACAACAAGGACAACAAGAACCCCACCGGGAGCCTGTACAACCGCGTCCGGGCCAACGTAGTCAACCCGGCGTACGGCGAGTGGCACGACTGGCAGGTCAAGGCCGTTCGCGATCACATCGAGATCTCCATCGACGGCCAGCCCGTGGTGGACGCGTACGACTCCAGTTGCCGCAGCGGCGTGATCGGTCTCCAGCAGCACGACCCGGCCGTGACGATTCAGTTCCGAGACATCAAGATCCGCAGGCTTGCCGACCAGGCCGAGCGCGCCTGGGAACCGATCTTCAACGGCAAAGACCTGGCCGGTTGGAAGCCCTACGGCCGCGCCCAGTGGACCGTCAAGGACGGCGTGCTAATCGGCCGTGGCGGCATGGGCCATCTGTTCACCATCCGCAGCTTCGATGACTTCGAGGCGCGGGCCATGATCCGCGTCAATAAGGGCGGCAACGGCGGTTTCTATTTCCGAACGCAGCCGCGCGGCAATGACTGGCCCCAGGGATTGGAGGCACAGGTCGATAATCACGATCCGAACAATCCGACGGGCAGCATTTACGGGCGTGTCAAGGTGCAAGAGCTCCTGACGGCCGATGAATACTGGTTCTCCATGTACGTGCGGGCGCTCGGAGACGACATCGAGGTCCGTGTGAACGGTCGGACCGTCGTGCAGGCCAGAATTGATCAGCCTCGGACCGGACACATCGCTCTTCAGTGTCACGACCCGGGCTGCGCAATCGAGTACCGTGACGTCCGAGTCCGAAGGCTCTCGGGCAAAGCCGGCGGGTAACCCAGTCAAGCCCGCGGTCGCTCCGAGCGGAACACCATGGATATAGAGGCCATCCGGGAAGAATTCCCGATTGCCAGGAACTTCAACTTCCAAGATCATGCGGCCGTCGCGCCGTTGTCACGTCGGGCCGCGGAGGCCGTCCGCTGGTACGTCAAGGATACGGAGGCCAAGGCAACGCTCGGCGTACCGTTCTACGATCACATCGAGAAGATCCGCGCCCTGGCGGCGCAGTTGATAAACGCCAGCCCCGACGAGGTCACCTTCGTCAAGAACACGAGCGAGGGCATCGCGTTCGTTGCCAACGGGCTGCAGTGGCACCCCGGCGACAACGTGATCACAACAAACGTCGAATTCCCCGCCAACATGTACCCGTGGATGAACCTGGCGCGTCTTGGTGTCGAGTTGAAGACCATCGACGAGCAGGACGGTCGCATCCCGCTCGCCGGAATGATCGACGCCATCGACAGCCGGACGCGCCTCGTGGCCGTATCCGCCGTCCAGTACGCCAGCGGCCATCGAGTCGATCTCGTCTTGTTGGGCCAAGCGTGTCGCCGGCGAGGTGTCCTGTTCTGCGTGGACGCGATCCAGGCCCTAGGCGTCCTGCCCATCGACGTGCGGGCGATGCATATTGACTTCCTGGCTGCGGACGGGCACAAATGGCTCTGCGCGCCAGAGGGGGCGGGCGTCTTCTATTGCCGCCGCGAACTGCTGACGCAGCTCCAGCCCAGCACGGTCGGTTGGATGTGCATGAAGAACTTTCGCGACTACGGCAACTATCAGTTTGAGTTCCTCGACGATGCCCGACGGTTCGACTCCGGAAGCTATAACGTCGCGGGGATCTGCGGGCTCGGCGGATCGATCCAGTTGCTGCTCGAAATCGGCATCGATAACATCGCTCAGCGCGTTCTCGATCTGACAGATCAAATTGCTGCGCAAGTTGCCCGCAAGGGATACCGACTTGTCAGCTCGCGGCGTCCCGGCGAAGCATCCGGCATCGTCGCCTTCACCTCGCCCGCGCACGACCACAAGGCTGTCCAACAGTGTCTGCTCGCCGAGCACCGCATCGTGATCTCTGTCCGGGAAGGACGGCTGCGCGCCAGCCCGCATTTCTACAACACAGCGACGGAGATCGAGCAGCTCGTCGATCTCCTTCCGCAACACTAGACGCCGGCTGCAAATCTGCGAACTTGATCCGAACATCGCGCGCGAGCGACCCCCACCCCGCGCCGGCTAGTCTGCCTGCATCTCCCTTTGCGCCCGCCGGTACGTGTCGCTCTCGCGGTAGTTGCCGAACTGACTGACGATCTGTTGATAAAGCGGCTTGGCCTTGTCGGGCTGACCGTCTTGCCTGTAGGCTTCTGCGCGAGCAAAGAGGGCCATCATTTCCTCCACGGAGCCGGGCGGCGCGTACCCTTGGGCGATCAGCAGGAATCGCTGTGCCCCCTCGAAGTCGAACTGCACGTCAGCTCGGATCCGCCCGGCCACCAGCGCCGCTGCCCACCGCAGCCCGGGATCCGCCGCGTTCGACGTCGCCGTCACGTTGAGCAGACCTTCGACGTGCTCGAGCTTGGCTAGGTCGGCCGGTCGCGCCGGGTTCATACGATAAACGTAAGACAGCAGTCCGATCCCTTGCGCGAAGGATTTCTCCGGATCGATGGGTAGTCTCTGTGGCGGCTGGTCAATGACCGGCACGTCCAGTTTGGGAGCGAACGAGGTGGCGGCCTCCCAAAGATCCGGCGATTCGTAGATGAGCGTGCGTCGAGTTTCCTGTCCCGGGCGACCGATAGGAACGTACAGCCACGCCAACGCCTTCGAGGCCGCCTCCGCCGAGACGTTCTTCAACCGGATGTGCTTCGTGCCGCCCGAACCCGCAGCCGGACCACGCTCACTCAGCAGCACCAGTTGATAGAAGCCGGATGGTGCTGCCAGAGACGCGGGGCGATACTCCGGCTGCTTGCCAGCCGTTGCTGCTGGCTGCTCCGGTCGCGCCTCGGGCTCAACGGGCATCGCCCGCGGCCGGCGCTCGCCCCGAGCCTGCCGCGACGGCCGGATTGGGCGCCGCGAGGGCTTGTTCCACCAATCCCATCGCCAGTGCATCCGCTCGAAGTCCCAGTCGATGTCCTGACACCCGGCCGCCGCGAAGCAAAGAATGCTCAAACTGCTGGCGGCCAGTGCCCAAGAACGGCCCCTTGATAATGCACTCATGTCACACGCTCGCACGAACACTTGCCCTGGGGCACACGCAACATGCAGTATTAGTAGGTCCCAAAAGCTCGGCGCTGTCAAGACTGCCAGGTTTGTGTCTTGCAGCCGTGCGGGGCCGAGGCTTGGCGGAAAACGCTGCCTGTGGCCGCAGGCCACGCCTCAGTGACGGCTAACAACCGCGACAGCCGACGCCACCGCCAGCGATACCCGGTCCCGGGCCGTTGGCTGCCTAAAAAGGCACTTCTTGTCAGGCGCGTCACAGCAACTATATTTGCCCAGGCAGATCTGGGAGGAAGGCAGGGCCTTATGAAGCGCAAGCTCAGGTTGGGGTTGATTGGGGCGGGCCGCTACGCCCAGATCGCCCATCTGCCGACCTATTTTGAGTCGGATTTCGCCCGGGAGGTCGAACTCGTCGCTGTGTGCGATCGTTCCCTCGAGCGAGCCGAGCAGCTCCGGCGCCGTTTTGGGATCGGCAAAGGTTATGCCGACTATGATGAGATGCTGCGCGCCGGGACCCTCGACGCCGTCAGCGTAGTCACGCCGGATCACACTCATACACCCATTGTCCTGGCCGCACTGCAAGCCGGGTGCCACGTGCTTTGCGAGAAGCCCTTGGCGATGACCGTCTCGCAGTGCCACCAGATCGTCCAGGCGGCTCGACGCAATCAGTGCAGAGTGCTGACTGACTTCCACAAGCGCCTGGACCCGTGTCACCAGGAAGCGCGCTCGCGGATCCAACGAGGCACGCTCGGCGCGCTGCAGATCGGCCACGTCTGGATGCAGAATGCGATCTCGGTTCCGACCGGGGCTTTCTTCGAGTCTGACCTACCAAGCCACAGCTCGCCTGTCTGGTTCCTGGGCGTGCACTTCTTTGATCTGATCCGCTTCGTCACGGGCCTGAACCCCACGCACGTCACTGCCACGGCTTATCGGCATGTGCTCGCCCAACGAGGCATCGACACGTACGACGCAGTCAAGGCCGATGTGCTCTTCGAGACTGGCGCCAATGTCAGCTTCTTGCTCTCGTGGAATCTTCCCGACGCCGCGCCGACTGTGACGAGGCAGGGGCTTTATCTCCAGTTCAGTGCAGGCGACGTCGAGATCGACAGCTCTAACCGCGGCTTCCGCCAGACCGGGCCGGGCAAGTATGCCTTCGTCAATCCCATGTACACGCGTCGAACCGACAGCGTCGTGTCGGGATACGCTCACGAGAGCGTCGGCCAGGCGATCCGGGCGTTCCGTCAGCTCGTCGGTGCTAATGCCCGAGAAGCCTATGACCGTCAGGAGCGGGTTCGTCCGTCCGGCTTGGCTGGGCTGTGGGCCACGCTCGTGGGGCAGGGCATCGATCATGCCCTTGCTGGTGGCGAGCGCGCCGCGGACGGTGCGGTCATCATCGGAAGGCGGGCTGAGCTGGCCGCGATGCTCCGCCAAGCCGTCGGCGACAAAGCCGACGAGTATCTGCAGCATCACGAGACGCTTCCGCGGGATCCTCCCACCGAGGACGAGTAGCCAGGGCTCATGAGCAAGCACTTCGATCTTGTCCCAGAGCAGGTCCAACCCGTCGAAACTGCGTTTCGACGCATCCAGACCCCCCTGCCAGCCCCGCAGAGCCTGCCACTTCTGCAGCAGTTGTACACTCACGAGGCACGGGCCATGCGCGGTCAGCCCCCCGTTGTGTGGGATCGGGCCGAGGGCCTCCAGGTGTATGACCCATACGGCAACATGTGGTTGGACTTCTCCTCCGGCGTGCTGGTCACGAACGCCGGCCACAGCCACCCGCGTATCGTCCAAGCCATAACTCGCCAGGCCGACGCGCACCTGCTGACGAGTTACTGTTTCCCGAACGCGCGGCGCGCGGAGTTGGCACAGCGTCTTGTCGAGCTGGCCCCGTCCGGCTTGGACCGCGTCTTTCTGCTCTCGACTGGCGCTGAGACCGTCGAGGGCGCTATCAAGCTCGCACGGACGTACGGTGCCCGCATCCGCGACGACAAGATCGTCATCATCTCGTTCGACCGCTCGTTCCACGGGCGAACATTGGGGGCACAACAGGTCGGGGGCTTCGACCAGCTCAAGAGCTGGATCAAGAACCTCGACCCGGACATGGTCCAGGTACCGTTTCCCGATGGTTATCACACCGAGAATACGAGCTTCGAGTTGTTCGAGACGTCCCTGCGAGGCAAGCACGTTGATCCGGCCCGCGTGGCCGGCGTGATCATGGAAACCTACCAGGGCAGCGGAGCCAGCTTCGCGCCGCCCGAATACGTTCGGCGCCTGCGCGCATGGTGCGACCGGCATCGAGCGCTCCTGATCCTTGACGAAGTGCAAGCTGCCTTCGGGCGATGCGGCACCCTTTGGGGATTTGAGGTCTATCGCGTCGTGCCCGATTTGATGTGCCTGGGTAAGGGTCTGTCCAGTTCTCTGCCCATCTCGGCGCTCGTCGGTCGTCGCGAGGTGATGGACTTGTACGGCCCGAATGAAATGACCAGCACCCACACGGGCAATCCCGTTTGCGCCGCGGCCGCGCTGGCCGCCGTCGAAGCGATCCTTGCCGAGGACCTCATCGCCAACGCGGCTCGCGTCGGCGCGGTGCTACACGGGCTCCTCGATGAGCTGCAGCAACACAATGCCGACGTGATCGGTGCCAAGCACGGGCGGGGACTGGTCGCGGGAGTTCACATGACCAACCCGCGCACGAAACGACCGGATGGAGACTTGGCTTGGGATGTCGTGCGGGAATGTTTCCGGCGGGGCCTGTTGATGTTTGCCCCTGTTGGCGTTGGCGGCAGCACCATCAAGATATGCCCGCCTCTGTGCATCACCGAGCCGGCAGTTCACGAGGGTGTTCGCGTGCTCGGCGAGGCGATCGAGGCGTCGCGGCGATCTGGCTAGTTCAGCCCATCCGCGCGAAGCCAGCCCCCCGCCGCCACACCGGAGAGTCCAGTTCAGAGACTCAACCCCGGGCAGCCGACCGCGTCGTTGCGACGAATCGCCTCGACGAGTTGCATCGTCTTGGCCGCGTCCGCAAAACAGCTTGAGGGCTGGGTACCGCGCTTGATCGCGTCGATGAACGCGCGCGACTGTTGCAGGAAGCCCCCGGTCCGCTTCCCGTCCTGCGGGTCCTCGACGAACTCGGCTATCCCTCGGCGACGGCGCTTGCCCGGTTCGACCTCGTCGATTTCAACGCCCAACTCGACGTAGGCCGAGTAACCCGAAGCGTGGACCTCGAACTTGTGGACGCGATCGCCCGTGTTCCAGTTCGTCTGCAGCACGCCCACGCACCCGTTCTCGAAAGCGATGACCGCGTTCCACGCATTGGGGACCACGTCGCCGTACTGACCGACGGCTGCGGCCACGTGAACCGGTTCCGCCCCGGCCAGCCACCGCAGCGCATCGACCGCGTGGATCGCATCGCACCCGATAACGTCCACCGCCCCATCGTAATAGACGGCTGAGGCCCGCTTGTAGAATGTGGCTCCCACTTGAGTGATTCCGATCGCTGCGGCTCGTTGGCGCGCCTCGGTTAGCATCGGCGCATGCCGACGGTTGAATCCCACCATGGTAATGCACTTGTGCGCCTCCGCCTCGCGCGCCATCGATTGGGTCTGGAACGCCGTCACCGCCGGCGGCTTCTCGATAAACACGTGCCGCCGCCGTCGCAGACAGTCGATTACGATGTCATACAGATGATGCGGGGGCATAAGGATGTACACCGCGTCACTCGGCATGCTGTCGAGCATCGCACGATAATCGTGGAATTGCTTCGTTATGCCGAATCGCTCGGCCGTCTGAACGCACTTGGACTCAATCAGGTCGCAGATGGCCACCATCTCCACGTCATCGAATTCGGCAAGGGACGGGTAGTGGACCTGGTTGGCCATCGCCCCCGCCCCGATCAACGCAACGCGGACCTTGGACACAGCGATTTCCTCCGCGTCATGAACCTGCGGTCGATGGCTCGTCGAGCTTCAGTTGATCTTGCTCCACTGACTCGGCAGTTGGCTCCCTCGGCGCCGCTGACCGGCGCAGAGGCCACACCTGCGACAGCACCGCCCCGGCCAGCAACACAGCTGATAGAATCACGCGCAGCTTCCAGCCCAACGGGCTTTGCGAGAGCTTGTAGGCGATAGGACGGCCCGTGGCGCGCACCGCCGGACAGGTCAGCTCGCCGTCTCCCGAAGCCCATAGCACGTACCCGATGAGCCCGCCCGGTGGGTGATCCTCGCGCAGCGAGCGCTCCACGAAGCGGCGGACCTGTTGTCGAACGTCCTGCGGGGTCTTGTCTTCCGGCAGCGCCGGTGTCATTCCCAGTACCCTGGCCGCCACATGCGGACAGAGGTTGCGGTACTCGAAGTACAACGATACGAGCATGACGACAGCGCTTACAAGAGACACCGATCCTATGATCACGTCTCGCCTCACCGGACGTGCAGCCTGGCCGACGCGATACATCGCTGCTCCGAGCAACAACCCAAGCAGCAGGAAGAAAAACAGGCCTAGGTAAAAGATCAGCAGGCCGAGGAACGAACACAAATAGCCGATCGGAAACGCCAGGCCCAACCCCAGGGCGGTTGCGCCAGCCCATCTTGCCCCTGCTCGCTCGGTCGGCTCAGGTTGCCCAGAGGCTGCGGCATGCGCCGGCTGGCCTGCTGACGGATCGGTCATCATGCCGTCACCCCTAACGCGGAATGAACGAACTCCACCAATTCGGCGGCCAACTCATAGCGATCAAGCGGTGGGACAATGTAGCAGCCCGACCCGTGTTCCCAGATCTCTTCGATCAGCTGCTTGGCGATGGCCAGCCCTTCTTTGGGTGCGGCTTTCTTGTCCGCGCGCGACATGCGTTGCATGACCCACTCGGGCAGGCGGGCCCCGGGAAGTTCGTTGTGGATGAACTCGGCGTTGCGATGCGAGAGTAACGGGAAGATCGCTGGCAGGATCGGCACGGTGACCCCCGCGTCCCGCGCCATTCCCACCGACTCACTGAAGCGGCGCGAGTCGAAGATCAGCTGCGTCAGTGCGAACCGCGCGCCGGCTTCCACCTTCCGGACGAGCTTGCGCACTTCGGAGCCAAGGTCTTGATGGTTTGGATTGAAACCGCATCCGATGTTGAACCCGGTCGCCCGCCGGATGGACGCCCCGGCGAAATTGACCCCGTCGTTCAACCCTCGGATAACCTTGATCAGACCGATGCTGTTCAAATCGTACACGCTGGACGCGCCGGGCTGATTCCCGATCTTGGCCGGGTCGCCCGTAATGACCAAAACGGATCGGATGCCCAACGCCCACGCGCCCATCAAATCGCCTTGCAGGCCGATTACGTTTCGATCGCGGCAGCAAACGTGAATGATGCACTCGACCCCCACCTCACGCTGCACGATGCTCGCCATGGAGATGTTGCTCATTCGCAGCGCCGCCAGGGGCGAGTCCCCCGTCGTGATCCCGTCAACTCCGGCATCGCGTAGCAGGCGACACCCATCGACGACCCGCTCGTAATCCAAGCCGAAGGGCGGATCGATCTCCACGACGATCAGCTTCTTCTCATCCACCCGGTCCAGGCAAGTCTTCCGCTTTGGCGGGGCAATGGGCGGCTTGACCGACGGCGCGCGCGGCACCGGCCGGAGCCGACGCTCCGCGGGCTTGCGCCCCTTGATCCGTTCAGCAATCGCTGTGATCACCGCGGGCCCCGTCCCGCAGCAACCGCCGACGAGATTCGCTCCCGCTTCCACCATCCGCTCGGCCATCGTGGCCATGTACTCAGGCGTGGCCAGATACATGATCCGTCCGCCCACCTGTTCGGGAAAACCCGCATTTGCAAAGGCGGAGATCTTCGCCGCCGAAAAGCTGCCGAACTCTTCGACGATGTGCAGCACGTTGCTGACGCCACGTCCGCAGTTGGTGCCGACAACATCCGCGCCAGCGTCAGCCAAACCTTGCAGCGCGGTGAAGATGTCCACTCCCGTAGGCGTAACCGCCCGGTGATGAAACGCCAACTGGGCAATGACGGGCAGATCCGTGCGTTCCTTCGCCGCTCGCAGGGCTTGGTGCAATTCTGTCAGGTCGGTAAAGGTCTCCAGGATGATCAGGTCCACGCCGGCGTCAGCCAACGCTACGATCTGCTCGCGATAGACCTCGTACGCCTCGTCGGGCGATCGTTCCACGTACTCTTGGCCCAACTCGGTCGCTGGCAGGGGCCCGACCGCACCGGCCACGAACGCCCGCCCCGCAGCCGCGGCCAGCGCGAGTCGCGCGCCGGCGGCATTGATCTCCGTGAGCTTGTCAGCCAGCCCATGTTGCTCGAGCCGAACACGGTTCGCGCCAAAGGTGTTCGTCTCGAGTAACTCAGCCCCCGCCTCTATGTAGTTGCTGTGGATCTCGCCGACCAGAGGCCGATTGCTCAGGTTGAGCTGGTCGTAGTTCAGGCTCAGACTGGCGCCACGGTGATACAACTCGGTGCCGATCGCGCCGTCCCCGACCATTGCATGGTCTTCCAACGCCTCCAAAAAGCCGTTACGAGCCATCGCCGTATATTACTGCTGCCCACGGCGGTTCGTCCACTATCTGCAGCCCAGCGGACGGCTCTGCACGCGGCCACGATCGACGACTCGTGCGCGGGAACTGGAAGGGCGCGGAACCGGGATCGCTGCCGCCCCAGGCCGACCGGCGCCGCGGGTATCTTAGCCGTCAGCCGCCATCTCTGCTGTGTTCGACCTGCCGCGCCGACGGCGCGACTGGTGCAACGCTGGCATAGGGATCGTCGCCCGCATCCCGTCGCCGCATGTGCAGCATCACTTGAGCGCGCTGGGGTCCGGCCCGTCGGCCCGTTGCAGCAGCTCCTTGAACTCCCTGGCAGCGGCGCGCACGTCGCTCTGAGCGATGACCGCCTGACACACCGCAACGCATCGGCAGCCAGCTGCCAACAGCGAAGGCAGATGCTGCGCAGTAATACCCCCGATTGCCACGTGGGGAACGTCGAGCAATCTCGTCGCCTGCCGGAGTGTTGCCAGCCCTGCGATGTGTCCCTGCGGTTTGGTCGAGGAAGCGAACATCGGGCCCACCGCAATATAGTCGGGGGCCTCCTGCATGGCCGACTTGACCTGATCGAGCGTGTGGGTGCTCTTGCCGACCAGTGCGTTCGCGCCGACGATCTCCCGGGCCGCCGCAACGGGCAGGTCGTGCTGTCCAACGTGGACGCCGTCGGCTTGAGCTAGCCGGGCGACGTCCGGCCTATCATTGACCACGAACAGTACATCTTGCTCCTGACACAGCACCGCCAGCCGGGCGGCCCGCGAGAACAGTTCCGCGTCGCCTAGCGCAGGCTCGCGGAGTTGAATGCAGTCGGCCCCGCCTTCTATGGCAGCAGCCGCGGCCTCCCACCACGGTCCACGGCATAGCGACTCGGTAAGCAGCACGTACAGCTGCACGTCTCGGAAGCGCGCCCGAACGGACGGCGCCTCACCGATCTGGCACCGGGACGATACCGATCGCAGCTGCCCACGCTCCTGGATGCACTTGTCGAGCTCGTACGTGCGACGTCGCAAGGCTTTCATCGACCTGGCCAAGCCCGGGTCAGCGATTTCGCCGTACTCCTCAACCACACGCATCGCCTCAGCGATGTGCCTAGTGGCCGCCCGGAGCGTTTCCTCTGGCGAGGTCTCGTGTTGCCGTGACTCGGCCCGGTTGCCGGCAGCTGCGTCATCCGGCGTGTGCCGGGCGTCGCCAGCCTCCGCAGCTGGCAAGTCCTTGGCCGCAGCGGCCAAGTCATCACGCAGCTGCTCGATCAAGGCCGTTAGCCGTCGGTCGTCGAACCGGGAGCGCACGTCCTGGGCCGCTACGCGAAGCCCTTCGTCAGCCCGGGCGAGGTTGACAGCGATGATCTGGGCCACCGTAGCATCCACGCCAGCCATTATAAGCGATCGAAGACCAGCACTGCCGACACACTTGCGGGCTGCCAGCATGCCGGGGTGATTGGTCGGAATGTGGACCGATTCGCTTCGGGCCCTTGGTACATCCGGCCTGGCTTACCCAGTTTCGCTCTCGGCCCGGTGGTGACGGAAAAATGGCCGGGACGCGAGATCGCGTCAGTCATATTTCCAGTTGGGTGAGCCAGTATTGTCACCGCGAAGCCTGTGATTACTGCAACTAACGGGACGCACGGGATTTGATCAGATGACATGCTCTCGGTTGGCGCATCGGCACGGTACCGAGTCCTGTGTCCCTCCGGCCGCGACGCGCAGCGCAGCGGGCCAGCACACCGGCTCGGAGGGGATGCCACAGAGCGTTCGTGGCAGGTATTGCGAGTCCCAGCGCAGGGGGGTTTAAGGCGTGCGTAGGATCGATCGGCCGACTACACAGGCCGATCGATCCCGCCGTCTCAGCCCACACGCATTGCTTGCTGGCGGGAGTTCGCGTCCGCCCAAGCCCACCCGAACAGGCGCACAGAAACAGAATGAGCCGTCGAAGTGACGGCTCATTGCACATTGGAGGCATATTCGTGGTGCTTCAGCCCAGAGGCCCGCGAGGGCGTTGAATAGCGGCGCTGGTCAGGTCCCCGGGTCGTCGGGAATGCGCCGATCAATCTGAATGTCGATCCACTCGTTCAGGGCCGTTTGGGCCACGTTGCTGGGTACGCCGAGCAACAACTGGTCTGCGCAGCAATCGCCCAAGTGCGAGTTGAACGC
>JABAOF010000469.1_pt4 | contig 17007 bp, 18 predicted proteins | sample 7062171 | NCBI WGS metagenome assembly JABAOF01 (sample SAMN14538628, study PRJNA623070) | marine sediment metagenome | biome: marine biome [ENVO:00000428]; feature: marine pelagic biome [ENVO:01000023]; material: deep marine sediment [ENVO:00002113] | place: India: Gulf of Khambhat ...
CACGTCCTTCGACTACGGCCCACCCTTCGGGTGGCCCTCCGCTCAGGACGATTGACTTTTTCTTCATCCTGAGCGGAGTGAGCCGCGTCCGCAGCGAACGAAGTCGAAGGATGCTACCTCACCATGGATGAGAACGATGCCCACCTCAGGTAAGATTAGCTAGGTTGTCAGCGTCAGGATGTAGAGGAGACTACACCATGAGAGAACTTGATCACTTCCGAAAACAAAAGGACGAGTTCTTCCTACACAGTAACCACAGCCCACTAACACCGGAACAAAAGGTTTCGTTTACGAGCCTGAATTACTTTCCTGAGAATCCAGATTTAGATTTTGAAGTCGAGGTCGAGCGGTTCCCAGAAGAAGAATTTGTTCAGATCCAGACCAACACAGGTGACGTGCAGACGTACGAGCGCTACGGTCGCTTCAAGTTTGAGATCGAAGGCCTCGAAGCGGAATTAACTGTTTACGCCAACGAGCACGGTTTCTTCCTTCCTTTCGCCGACGCGCTGGCCGGGCAAGAGACCTACGGTGCCGGCCGCTACCTAGAGCCCACTCCGCTTCCAGGAGGACGCCTGCATGTCGATTTCAACCTTGCTTACAACCCTTATTGCGCCTACAATCCCAACTGGTCTTGCCCCATCACCCCGGCCGAGAATCGACTGAAGGTTCCTATCCGGGCGGGCGAGAAGGTATTCGAATAAGCTAGCATCCCGGAAGCTTCGAGCTTCCGGGAAGCTGGTCGATATTCATTATCCCGTCCCCGAATTCAAATGTTGGTCTTGAGGAATCCCTACGGAGAGTTAACACGATTCATGGCACGTTGCCTGACATGTTTCAAGGTGACACAGATCGTCGTCCACACGAATTTGAGCCAAGAAGAAAGTCTGTGGCGTTCGTTATACTCAACCTGTAGCTCGAAGCCATCACGCTCGATCCTGTCTAGGACACTCTCAAATCTGGCACAATACCAATACCCAACAATCTTACAACGTAACACTTCCAAACTATCTAGATAATGCTTTCCCCTGCGGAAATACTCGCGTGCATGATTTACGCGTCCCTTCACCCATGCACGGAATTCTGGATTATCTAGATCCTCCAAGCGGATGCTGCTCTCTTGCAAGTCGTCACCAGCAATATTAATGTACCCTTCCTTGACATCCTCAGGTAGATCGCGGAGCATGTGTGTGATATGCGCAGCGGTTGCCGCCAGGTGCCGATCCTCATGATCAGCATAGGGATGACCATTGCCAATGAAGTGCTGGATGCAATCTGTGACCGCCTTGCCCAACGTGTTCGCGTACCATGTCAATTCATCCTCTGTGATGAGCCGCTCTTTACGGTGAGCATCGAACTCGAGGACGGCCATAAAATTGCGGATGAACGATTGAAGTCCGCTGTTTATACCCCCGTCGTTATGGATGAGGTCGGCGAGGAGCTTCTCTTCCGGTGCTAGATCACTCACCCGCTCACCTTCGTAAAGGTGTTCCATCAACTCCTTCTGACGCCTGATAAAGGAGATACGCTCTTCAAAGGATTGCGCTACAGCATCAACCACGTCGTCTGCCCAGCGGAAATAGCCATATGCCCGATAACAGTCATCGACCAACGGTCTGTCCACCATCAGGTAAGCGGTGAAGTAGGTTTGTTTGCTGCCAGCCCAGGTGATCGACCTGGCCAAGGTTGCGGTTGTATTGCTCATGACTCTGTGTTTTTCCTCACCGCCCTAACTAAACTTAGGTATCCATCCAGTTCGCATGACGACGGTCTTTCCTGACACATGTCTGCCATTAAACGGAGCTCGCTCATGGGTTTCCTGCTTCCTGTAGGATCCGTTCAGCAGCCAGGCGCGCAGACACAAGAACCGATGGCAAACCGGTGCCAGGATGTGTGCTCGCACCCACAAAGTAGAGATTGCGGTAGCGCCGATGTCGATTCTTTGGACGCAGATACCCTAATTGAAAGAGATTGTGGTTTAGTCCATGTGTAGAACCTTTCACCAAATTCAACCGGTGGCGCCAATCATGTGGGGTGGAACTAGCTTCAAACTTAATATGGTCAGCCAAGTCGACTATTCCGATCGCTTTCAGGCGTTGCAATACGACCCGTCGCATCCGATCGCGGATAGCATCCCAATCCTGCATCACCGAGTCCTCAATACACCCAACGGGGACGCCCACCACCAATGTGTCTTGCCCGCTGGGAGCCACTGAAGGGTCCACACGCGCGGGGGCATGAATATAAAAATTAGCGTCCTCCGGAACCGCGCAATCCTTGAAGATGGGCTCAAAGCTTTGCCTTAAATCTTCGGCAAAGAAGAGATTGTGAGGGCCCAACTGGGGATAGCGTTTATCAACGCCCCAATAGAACATCAACGCTGAGAAGCCATAGTCTAGACGCTCCAGTCGGCCTGACGTGCCATCAACGGGCAACAGCTCACGGTAAACATAGGGCAAGTCAGCGTTGGCAACGACAAGATCGGCCCGCATCTTTTGTTCCCCAGCGAGGGTCACGCCTGTGGCCATGCGACCGTCAACATCGATCTGGACCACTGGAGCGTTGTACACGAATTTGACCCCTGACTTCTTGGCAATGGCGACCAAAGCCTCGATGATGCTGTACATCCCACCCATTGGATACCAGACACCATCGGCAAACTCAGAATATTGCAGCAAAGAAAAAATAGCCGGGGCCTCATAAGGACTCAAACCCATGTACATGTTCTGGAAGGTGAAGGCGATCCTCAAGCGTGGATCTTTAAAATAACGTCCGATGTGATTGTAATGGTTAAGATGCGCTTTCAGCCTAACGAACAAGAATAAGTTTTTAGGGCTGAAGAATTCCAGAAAACTATTAAAGTTGCGTTCAACAACATGAGGTAAAGATAGCTTATAGTGCAGATGTCCCTCAGAAAGGTAACGTAAAAAACGACCAAAGCTGCCCGCCTCAATTTCTTCCAATTGCTCCTGCATGGCGTTCAGGTCCGATGTCAAAGCGAGGGTGGTGCCATCCCCAAAGTGGATATGGTAGGTCGGATCAATACGACGCAGGTCCAGGTGGTCCTCAATGCGCTCACCCAATTCCGAAAAAGTCTTTGCATAAAGCTCAGGTATTAAATACAACGTGGAACCTGTGTCGAAGCGATGCCCATCTTTCTCTAGGCGCCCACATCGTCCGCCTGCCTGATTACATTTTTCGAGAACGGTGACTCGATAGCCCCTTTGAGCCAACCGAGCAGCCGTGGCGATACCCCCCAAACCAGCACCGATCACCAACATAGATGTCATTGTTACCAGCCCTTTCATAGCAGATAGTAGTCTTGGTAGATAATCTTCCGAATTCGAAAGCTCAATAGATCTGATCGCCTGGTTTCAGATCACCGAACCAGCGCATAAACGTCGGGTGATAGAGCAACATAAGAAATGGATCAGCAAAGCGCCAATCAGCGTCAAAAGCATTCTGAGGACAACCATTCATGCAATGATAACATCGGATGCACCGACCCCCCAGAATGGGAACCTTTTCTAAGGTGATATTGTCCATGGGACATTCCGATACACACCAGCGACATTGATCACACTTGTCGGGGACAGGTTTCGGCTCCGGCATCAGGAAACGCGACAATCTATCCGAAATGATCCATCCCATCAAATCATAGAAACCTGTGCCCAGCTTCAGGGCGTCGGGTCTGCTTTCGGGCAGTGGACCTTTGCGATTCTTTGATACATGCTCCACCAAGGCTTTGGCCAAGCCACGTGCTTGGTCTAAATCTTCTTCATGGGGGCGACCCGGGAACTGACCGACCATATGAGGAGCAGGATGCGACACTTGACCACGCGTGATGAACCCCCCGAGCACATTCGCCCCCTTCCGACGCAGCAAGAGAGTCAAATCGTAAAGCACCCTCCCCGGTGCGCCGCTAGAGGTCGCGAACACAAATGACCTCTTCTTATTCAGTGGCGGCAAGGAACGTAGAAACGCTTTCACCGGTGTGGGTGCCTGGCTTGAGAAACATGGTGTCCCCACGCCCAGGAGATCACCTTGGACAGCATCCTCCGGGACCGCGTCACGAAGTGAAACCGTTCGTGCTGGATGACCCAGCTCACAAAAGGTGTCCGCCATTACGTTGGCAACCTTGCGTGTATTACCGGTTTGAGAAAAGTAGATCAGCACCACATCCATTTAGCAACGATTTGTCTTGATCGGAACCAAAAGCCCAACCCGAGTACTTGAATATTTTTACGGCAACATACGCAACGCCTAAACAGATACGATCCAGATGTGGGAGGGTGATCCACGATCTTGGGCATTGTGCTTCGCGCGGTAGCGAAAACGCGGCACAAACCCTATGCTTCCAGCACATCCTTCAGGTTCTCGAGGCCGGTTTCCCACTGTCTCTGAGCCATGCGCTCAACGAGGGGCTCGGCCAGGTCAAACACACCGGCGAGATCCGCTTCGCCCGACACAGTGACTTTCGTCTGCCCCTCGGTCACGGCCTCCAGGGTGTATCCCGCTTCGACGGAGACGGGCCCCTTGATGCTCTTGACCCTAATCATCGAGGGAGCGTCGTATTCTGTGACCTCCCAATCGACAGTCAATCCTACACCCAGGAATCGAAAATCGGACTGAGAGGTGGAACCCACCCCGGCCGGCTCGTCTGGCGTGTGATCTCTCGACTCGGCCCCGAAGAACCACGACGCATCGTTTTCGGGCTTGGTCACAAACTCAAAGACCTTCTCAATGGGCTGATTGACCACTACACTGGCTTCCACTTTGATCATTCCTCTCTCCTTTCATCATGCTTTAGGGATCACCCTCCCGTCCTCTATTCGCAACGTCAATTCCGTGTAGAACAGGTCACCTCACGAACTAGTGCCTGTGTTTTGACTTCACGGTCGGCACAGATTCGGAATTCAACGTAAATCTAATAAGACACAAGTTTAACTTCTCAACGCCCACCTAAGGCCACGGAAATCTGAACAAAAGCGTGCGAGCCTGGGCTCCCCACTAGGCCGGTACCCCAGGAATACCTGTTCCTCCCGAATAGATCTTAACAGTCACAGCACTTGAATTCTCATGATGATCTTTGAAGTCAGTGCAACGGCGAGCCAAACCGGCAACCCAGATGATGCGTTCTATCGGAGAGCTCCTGTTATCGATTTTATACCCTGCACCATACCTTACGGACCCATCACACGTTGCAAGATAAATTGGAGGAGCCACAGTCCCAGCGGTAACACCAGCGCAGTAATGAGCCAACGCACAGTTTCGGGTTGCCAGGGCCAGGTAGGGATCTCCTTAAGTGTGCTCAACTCCATTTCTAAGGTAGCAATGGTCACATTCAATTCGGTGATGTCTTCAAGCCTTCCATTATCCACTCGTTGATGCAACTCTTGGATGGTGGCTTCGAAACGCTGATTGGCTTCGTCTATTAATCTATCTTTCTCCGTGATCTGGAGGTGATGAATGCCCAATTGCGGCCAGATGAAGGTCACAACCGCCAAGAAGGTGAAGAATAAATACAGAACGATGATAATCGGGTCGTTCAGAGACACATCGGGGTTGACGATTAGCCAGCCATACAATACGACAAGAAGGCCCCCCGCCGTGAGTGCCGAGAGATTGGCGAAAGCGTAAAGAGGCTTCATGCGAAAGAGATTGACGCGCGTTTGTTTACTGTAGATACGGTTGATCAATCCCAACTGGTGTACCGTGTGATAGAGGAACGTCCCGAAAATCCACCAGATCAACCAATAGTTGAGGCGCAGTAGATTCGCCGAGAGAGGGAACGGGTTTAGCGATGAAAGTTGATAAGGCTCGCCACTTATCACCTCAGGCAATAAACTAAAAACGACTCCTGCCAAACCCGCTAGAAACGTCGCACGCGGGGGAAGCGTTGTGAGTCGATAACACAGTTCATCGTACTCTTGCTCACTAGTCATCAGAGCAGGGCGTAAAGTAGCCAAAGCCGCACGCGCACGCCTGTCCAAAAAATGAAGCAACGTCAAGAAGAAAGCGAGCACTCCCGCCATGAAACCATGAACGCGGTGGGCAGTACTGTTGGGAAAGGCTCCTTCGCCCCACAGAACCGCGGTTTGGATCAGAAACACTAAAAGACTGACTCCCAAGTAATATAACCAGCTTGATCCTGGTAGTCGGTCCACCCAGGCATCAATGTGGTTGACCCAACTTGGCGTATACGGCCGCGATTGGCTTTCGCTCATGGAATTGGCTGTATCGTCCATTACTCCTTTTATCATCGGTAAACCCTCTTTGGAATCCATGGAAACGTGCAATCCCTCTCTCTCATCTGTGCATAAGAATCCATGCAGAGCCCCATTTCAGTAACCCGGAACTTGAGGTCTATGACGCTTAATTTGGAAACCCGAGGATCATTGAGGTACCAGTAAAACTTGGCACAAGCCACGACATGCCGGCACCAACTCGATCCCAGGCTGGGTTATTCGCTGCGGTAAGACTTCAATCTATTGGCGGCGCATGAATGCGTTGACCAGAGTTGCCAGTCCTGCGACAATCAGGATAACGGGAAGCCCAATGTCCACTCCGAGAAAGCCACCCAAACCGACCGCCAGCAGAACAGCGCCGAAGATCCAATCCCACGTAGTAGGATTAGAATATTTTACGGCCGATAAAGAGTAGAGACTGAGCCCCAACCCGGCGATACCCCCACCCAAAAAAATCAAACTCCAAGCGCTGGCTTTCCCTATCTGGGGTAGGAATCCCAGATTTTCGGCACCAAAAACCAGACCTGCCCAAATCAGCGCACCCGTCCAAAAGGGGGCATCCAACCGTGAGAGTTTCTCCCTCGGGCCTTCCACCTGTTCGCTTTCCTTGTCATTTCCCTCCTCATTGAAGTGGAACGTGATCGCGTACGAACAGTGACGTCTCCATCCCCCTGGGAAACAAACGCGAGCTCGTTATGCTTCGTGGAAACGCATACTCTCCCACGGTTGAAACTCGCGCAGTTGATATTGTTTCTGGTTGAGGTTAAATCGCGTCTTGCTTCAAGCGAATGCAATCTTCATTAGATTCAATAAGACCATACAAGAAAAACTTGGATTCCAAAACAGGAATAGGAATTTGATTCCACCTCCCACGGTTGAAGACATGAATTCGCGAATATCGCCCAAACAAAGTGTCTCTTGAGCTTCCCTTGTGCCTATAGGTTTGAATTCAACCTGGAGACCATTTATCCTGTCATCGCAACATCTACGATGGAGGTTCGCAAAGTGAGTAACAGATCCTGGCTCGTCAAGGTAATCTCCATTCCCTCCGACGATACGTTTGTGCGATCTCTTCAACTCATACAACCAAATCGCAACCGGCTCACCATGCGAATGCCAGGTTGAGCTGAGGTCACTGAATCCACACAGGGACATGTCGTTCCGGAGGCAAATGTGATGGATTGGAAACTTACCCGGCGGCGCTTATTGAAGGGAGTAGATCTAAGGATCCCACATATGAAGAATGCGGTCTTGGTGTGAGTAGAAAGCCTCTAGGCGTTGAATAGATTGCCCATCAGGGCGATGGCCCTTTAGGACACTCGAAAGAGGCACATCTCCCAATTCATCCGAATTATCGTATGAAGGAGCAGAAGCGCTTTGCTCTCACGATTATGTGGAGAGCGAAGCATTCACGTAGCGAAAGCTTGACGCGTGCTCACCCACCGTCTCGAGCAACTCGACACCCTCCGGTTCTATGGGAAAAAAACTTAAAGGCACACGACCCTTCAAGTCAATACCTGAAGGGTCGTGTCTCACGTCAACCGACGATCATGGGAACGACATGACCTCGGCGGTGCTACTCCACTCTCCGCTGGCATTGTCCGTCTCCCAGCGACCGTTTCCGCGTAGCACGAACTTACCCGTGCCGGTGGCCACGAGCTTGATATCGTACCCGGAGAGAGCTACAGTGACCCGGCTACCGGTTACTTTTGCCTGACCGTTGAAACCCACATAGCGGATCCAACCTGTGTCTAGTTCCTTACGCACCCCGGTGCCGGTGATGTGGATGCTCGCGTCGCCGTTGTGATCGCGAATCCACAGGATACCGTTCCCCGAAATCACGATCGTGCCATTCCCACGCACAGCGGCCAATCCGTCGCCCCATGCCCTCAACGTACCTGTGCCCCCACCACTTTGAGCATAGGCTTGGCCAATTGGCAGAACAGCCGCACAGAGCGCAACCACAACCACTGCAAGTGTAGCGGTCATCAAAAAACGCTTCGCTTTCATCATCACCCTCCTTATAAGGAATTCGTCGAACATCGGGAACAATGGTCATCATGAAAAAGCAACCGTAACATCGTACAGAGGATGATAGAGATGCGTTACATTTGTGTAGTCCACAGGTAAAGGTGTTGTAAAAAAAAAGCTCCTCAAGCTTCCCGGAAGCTTTGAGCTTCCAGGAAGCGAGCATTACATTTCATCGCCAGGACGCACCGATCAAGAGGCAGCAGATGCACAAATTGCGGAACGCCCTATAATGAAGGAGCTTAAACACCATTGCAGCTTTCCCGGGCCCGATCCGACTCAACGAACTCTCAAAGGAAACGCGTGGAACATTTTCAAAACCACAAGCTCATCGTCTTGCTGGGACCTCACCCGAATCAAGAGCACACACTCTCGAAAGCAACCACCGTCATAGGACGTGATTACACTCAGGGCGTGGACGTGATCATCCCCTCCCCGACGGTCTCGAGGCGGCACGTACAGATCATCCGCCAGAAAGACCAGTGGCTTGTCCAGGATTTAGGGAGCAGCAACGGAACAATCCTCAACGGGGAACGTCTGACCGCAGATCCTCATCCTCTGAAGCCAGGGGATCGCATCCAACTCGCCCCCTCTGTGGTGCTCTCCTTCACCGCTGAACCCATCCTCGCGCAGGTCGAACCCCACCAGACCGAGACGCCCGAAACCATCCTGGGTGAGATTCAGGACCTACGTGCTCCGACAACACCCCCCCAACTGATCATCGCTATCGCCGGCGAGGCATCCCAAACATACGCCCTCACCAAATCGGCCTACACACTCGGTCGTTCCCCCGACAACGACATCGTCGTTGACTCGAGAGTCATCTCGCGGCGCCACGCTCGCCTGGAGCGTGTGGACGGCGGTTTCGCCTTCGTCAATCTCCCTGATGCCACAAATGCCGTCCACTTCCAAGGGAGACCCCTGACCTCGCCGCACCGCTTGCGCCACAACGACATCTTGCGCGTCGGAGACGCCAACCTCCCAGGTTTAATGGTCACCATGACGTATTCTTCGCCCGACGAGGCCGCGCGGGTTGGCGAGTCGGTCGTCATCCACTTCGGCGAAAAAAACCAGCTTCAGATCGGACGCGATCCCGGCAACGACGTTGTCCTCGAAGCACCTAACATCTCTCGTTTCCACGCACAGGTCGAGCGCATAGGAAAGCGCTATCGCCTGCTCGATCTGCGTAGCGCCAATGGCACGTTCGTTAACGACCAGCGCATCGAGGATGAAGTCTGGTTGAGTCCTGACGACACAATTCGCATCGGTCCCTACCGTTTCGAGATGGGCGAAGACGAGCTTGCACAGTTTGACGAAAGCAGCGGCCTGCGCGCGGACGTGATCAATCTCAACAAATGGGTTCGTCGGGATCTCAACATCCTGCAGAATGTCTCGGTGATTTTTAAGCCACGTGAATTCATCACCATCGTCGGGCAGAGCGGGGGAGGAAAGTCCACATTGCTGGATGCCATCGCCGGCTACCACCCGGCGACTCATGGCCGCGTGCTCGTCAACGACATCGATGTCTATCAGAACTTCGACGCCGTGCGGAACAACATCGGATACGTGCCTCAACGCGACATCATCCACATGGAACTCAGCGTCTACGAGGCACTGGACTACGCCGCCCAGCTAAGAATGCCACCGGACACGACGCCGGAAGAACGCCACGAACGAGTCATGGAGGTCATGGAAGATCTCGATCTGGCGCACCGCAAGGATCTACCCGTCAGCGGGCTGAGCGGTGGGCAACAAAAGCGCGTCTCCATCGGTGTTGAGCTGCTCACCAAACCTGGGCTCTTCTTCCTAGACGAGGCGACCTCCGGTTTGGACCCCGGCACTGAGACCTCGCTCATGCAGCTTCTCCGCCGCCTCGCCGACCAGGGATGCACCATCGTACTCGTCACACACGCTACCAAAAACGTTATGCTCGCCGACAAGGTAGTCTTCTTGGCACGTGGCGGCTACCTGGCATGGTTTGGTCCACCCGACGAAGCGCTTTTCTACTTCGATAAATATCGAAGCGAACAGGAACAACGCACACAGTCGATGGAGTTCGACCAGATCTATGCTATCTTGGAGAATCCCGAAAACGGTACGCCACAAGACTGGGCCGAGCGATTTCAAGCGCACCCGGCGTACATCAAGTACATCGCCCAACCCCTGGCCGGCAAGCGCAATGTTTGGGAAACGGATTTACCGCCATCCCGCCCGGTGGCGACGCCCGTCCACCAGGTCCACGGCCCGACCTCCTCGATACGCCAATTCCTGATCCTCTCCTCCCGCAACCTGAGGATTCTCCTACGCGACAAAGTCAGCCTGGCACTCATGCTGGGTGCCGCTCCTTTGGTGAGCATGTTGGATGTGTTGCTCTCGTTCCTGATGGGTAAGAATCAATTCGACTTTGTGGAAGGCAACGCCGCCAACTTGATCATGACCTTCTTCCTGCTGGTGATCTTCGCCATCTTTGTAGGCGCGCTCTCGCAAATGCGCGAGATCGTCAAAGAAAACGACATCTACAAACGCGAACGTCTGGTCAATCTCAAAATCGCACCCTACGTGCTATCCAAAGTCTGGGTGGCAGCCTTACTCGCCCTGTATCACGCGGCAGCATATGTGATCATCCACAATCTTGCCTATGGGATGTCCGGTAGTTTTCTCGATTTTCTTTTCATGTACGCCACCATGGTCCTGGCAGCGATGGCCGGCATGATGCTGGGTTTATTCGCCTCCGCACTCTCTCCCAATGCCAACGCCGTACCCATGATCGTTATCTTGTTGATCATGCCACAGGTCGTTCTCAGTGGGGCGCTCGTGCCCCTACCGAGTGCAGTCAGCGCGCCAGCTGCCTCACGATGGACCTTCGAGTCGCTGATGGCTATCAGCGCAATCGGCTCCGATGTAGCTGCCGATCCGTGCTGGGACCTGCCGGTAGAACTCCGAGAGGTGATGACCATCGAAGACCGATCGGAACATTGCAATTGCATGGGTCTCAACATACTGCGAGAAGAGTCATGCGCCTTCCCTGGGGTAGGTCAATTTTATGACGATGTCATCGAGCAGCCGGAGCCCGAAGAGCCGCCGCCACTGCGCGATAAACCCAGCGAACCCGAGATTCCACCCGAGCCTGTGAAGCCGGAAGACGAATCCGATTCCGTCGCTATGGCGGATTACTTCGAAGCGCTGGAGGACTACCAAGATAAGGCGACGCTGATCCAGGATGTTTATAAAGCGGAGATGAAAGCCTTTGAGGCCGAAGCGAAACTCTATCAGAAGGAGATGGAGGCCTACCAGGAGGATTTACTCGACTGGGAGATCACTCGCGCTGCCGCCACCGATGCTGCCGAGGGACTTGTGGAGAGCTTTCGAGAAGAAGTTGCCTGGACTTTCGTTGATAAGAACGACACCGCAACCTTTTTGTCCAAGATCTTCAATGCCTGGCTCGCCCAAGCACTGATCATCATGATCCTGCTTCTGGGTGTGCTCTACATGGTGAAACGGAAAGATGTCATCTAAACCACACCCTCTGTTCATCCTCTCACTGATCGTCGTTCTTTTCGCCGGCGTACAAATTGCGTGCGGACTACAGTCCAGTAATTCCAAAGCGGCCACCGTAGAGGCGCTTGCCTCTTGGCTCGCGCCGACAGCCACTGCGAAAGCATTGGCAGGGGACGAATCTGACGATGCTCTCGTAACCGCCGCGGCGGAGGCCACAGCGGAGACCAACAGGATCGGCGCCACGCAAACCGCATTGGTCGACCTTGAGCACAACCGAGCAGCCACCGCCACCGCCTTCGCTCCCATCCTTTCCGAGCTCCCAAAATACGGCGTTGATGCAACCAAAGGGGAACCCGGTTGGATCCACCCACCCGTGACGCTGGACCTCGAAGGTTACCAGCAAAACGATTCGACCAACCACTATATCTTCACTATCGCGGAGGACTTTGCCATCTCCGCCGACCTCACATGGAACACCCAATATGGAACATCTGGCTGTGGCTTTGTCTTACGCTCCGACGGGGACGAAGAAAAGCCTAACCAATACATGGTGCTCGCAACGCGGGGAGGAAACGGACACGTAGTTTTCACGATCATGGCTGAAGGAGAGTTTGCGGGGACCAGGGATTTCTATCCCAGCTATAAAGACCCGGATTTCGACTGGCAGAACGACTCGACAAACAGGATTACGGTTGTGGGGAGAGGTACACAATTCACCATCTACACCAACGATACGCTGATTGCCGAATTCGACGTCACGTCCCCACCCCCAATGCTTCTTCCCCCCTCGCCCGAGCCACCGGAAAACACTTCCGATGTTGAGGCCATGCAAAAATATTTAGGTGAACTGGAGAAATACGAGCAGGAGATCGCCGAGATTCGCGAGCAATTCACAGCTCAAATGAACGTTTCAAGCGACAAAAACGTCATCTTCGAGCGCGGTTTCGTCGCTTTTATGGCGATGAGCGAATCGGGGCGAACGACATGCGACTTCAATAACGCCTGGCTTTGGTTGATCGATAGCGATTCCTAAACCTTTCAGAAACACCGCCGTGGTTGCCCAAATAGGTCATTGGACGTCTCGCATTCGGATGAACGCAGCGGCATGGGAGCCGCTGCTCCTGTACGAGAGTGTGAAACCGCCGTTCCATCAAAGGAGGTCGGGCTTCCATGCCCGTCTGCAATTTCAAGACAGAAGCATGATGTATCGTCCCGGACCCCGAATTAAACCTCTTCCACTGCATATCCATCAGCTTTGATCCTACACTCCTTATCACGTCTACGCGATCCATATCCCTAGAATCTGGTCAACTAAATTTGTAGGGTAGCCATAGATCAAGTACTACTTTTTCGTTATACTTACCCCACTTAACCTTTCCAACATGACGGGTACCATACGCAGGAACAACAACCGTCGCGGAATCGACCGCAATCTTCATAGAATTTCCATATGACACAAGAGAACAGACAAGCCAACGAATATCAACATTACAAATCAGCTCGACAAGCACATTGGGATGCACTCGCCAAACGACTCGACCATTGGCGCGGGTGGGGTGGGTATTACCACAAACGCCTTGTGGAAATCTATAGACATCTGATCGCCCCGGGCCAGACTGTCTTGGAGATCGGCTGCGGAGAAGGCGATTTGCTTGCTAAGCTTGAGCCAGCCCTAGGGGTAGGTATAGACCTCTCTCTTGAGATGGTTCGGCGAGCAAAGAGACGGCATCCAAATCTTGATTTTATACAAGCTGATGCCCATCAGATGTGTCTTGACAAGCAATTCGATTTCATTATTCTTTCTGATCTGTTAAACGACCTATGGGATGTTCAAGACACATTGACGCAAATCTCTCACCTATCACATCCTCGTACACGCGTCATCTTGAACTCCTACAACCGATTATGGGAAATACCACTAGCTGTGGCCGCCCGTCTTGGTCTGGCGAAACCCAACCTCTTTCAGAATTGGCTAACCGTCGAGGACATTGATAATCTGTTGTATCTGTCCAATTTTGAGGTCATCCGCAATTGGGAAGAAATTCTATGGCCTCTTCCCACACCGATCGTCGATTCATTCTGCAACCGATTCCTGGTAAGACTCTGGCCATTCAGACACTTTGCGCTCACCAACATGATCGTCGCACGCCCCTTCCCCGAATACGACCCCACAGACAAAACCGGTCTTGTCTCCGTTGTGGTTCCAGCCAGGAATGAGGCCGGGAACATCGAGGAAATATTCCGGCGGGTTCCGGAAATGGGAGGCGGAACGGAATTGATCTTTGTGGAGGGACATTCTAAAGACAACACCTACGAAGCCATCGAGGAGGCCATAAAGGCGAATCCGAACAGGGCGTGTAAATTGTTCAGACAAGAGGGGGAAGGGAAAGGTAATGCCGTTAGGCTGGGTTTCAAGCACGCATCCGGTGAGATCTTAATGATTCTAGATGCTGACCTTACCGTGCCACCAGAAGATCTTCCCTTGTTTCACAACGTTCTCATATCGAGAAAGGGGGATTTCGCCAACGGAGTCCGCCTGGTCTATCCGCTAGAGGATGAAGCGATGCGTTTCTTTAATCTCGTGGGCAACAAATTCTTCAGCATCGCATTTTCCTGGCTGTTCGGCCAAACCATAAAGGACACGCTTTGTGGCACCAAAGTGCTCAGGAAGGATGACTACGAGTTAATTGCCGCGAACCGATCCTACTTCGGTGATTTCGATCCTTTTGGGGATTTTGATCTCCTTCTAGGTGCCGTGAAACAAAATATGAAAATAACCGATGTTCCCATCCGCTACAAGAGACGAGTGTATGGTTCAACCAATATCCAACGCTGGAAACATGGATGGTTGCTTATTCGTATGCTCGTGTTCGCCGCAAGACGTTTGAAATTCGTGTGATCGATGCCTTCATATACCAAATAGCCGTTTCGGTCCTTTGGCATCCTCTGGTACGCGACCTGAATATGATGATCCACAGACACCACAGTTACGCAACCTTTCTGCGAATCGCTCTCCCGAAAGAGCTTCACGCGCACTCTCATCTCCGCGTGGCTTTTTTCTTTCTGGTGTAGGACAGCAACCTCGCTTAAACCGGGCACGAAACTTATGGCAATATTTGTAACGGCCGTTTTGGTAAAGAGAACACAATGACAGAAGCAAACCGCAAGGTGACCGTATTTCACAACATCGCGATTGGCCTGCTCATACTCATTCTGGCGGGATATTGGATCTACATCAATACTGGTGACCCTTTGGCGTTTTACACGATACGGTATGACCCAGAGTATCCTTATTTTCTAAATTCCCTGTCGATCGTCAAAGGTCGGCCTTACGCTTATATCGATCATCCCGGTACACCAGTGCAATTGCTCGGAAGCACCATCTTGTTGCTTACCTTCCCATTTTTAAAAGCCACCGGCACGCCTTTTGTGATGTACCATCTGACGCACCCTGAAACCTTTCTAAGGTTGGCGCGTGGATTTCTAATGATCGTTAGCATCGCCACCCTCTACCTGATCACTCGAAATACGATCCGGGTTAGGAATTGGAAGGACGCGTTGGCTTCTCTAGGGATTGCCGCGAGCTTTTACGCAATCCATCCACCGTTCTCCTTCGAGACGCTCGCTTATTGGTCTCAAAACTCATTTGCTTTTCCCTTTGGAACGCTGTTGCTACTCCTTTTATTCATTCGGTTGCGTACGGATCGCAGGTTGTTGTGGTGGGAGCTATTCCTCTTTGGTGCGGGGACAGGCCTTCTAACAGCCATACAGCTCTGGTTCGCAGCGTGGGTCATTGGAGTTGCGGTTGCTGTTCTCACCTTCGATCTCTTCCAAAGTAGAAACGTGCTTCGTGGTCTTCTCTCAGGATCCGTGGTATGTTTCGGCGCGCTCACTGGTTTTATATTTAGCACGCTCCCGATACTTCACGAATATCCGCGCTTCTTTGGTTGGGTAAACCGTCTGTTAACTCATCAGGGGAAATACGGTTTTGGTGAACGCGGGTTCTCCTCGCTTTCACTATTCTTTGAAAACTTCAGCTCTCTATGGAATGAAACACCTCTCATCTTCGTTGCACTTGCCTCGGTCCTTCTATTGCTTGCTTCTCTAGCATGGCAGCATCACCAGAAACTCAGAGAGAACATGGGCCTTTGGTCATTTGCCCTTGGTATGACGATACAGGTCCTTTTTTCATTGGTGATGATATCTAAGCACCCAGGCAACAACTATCTGTTAGCCTTGACGGCCGTCTTTCCGTTGTTATTCGGTATAGCTTATCTGCTTTCGAGTCAAATCTCTACTAGGATATACCGTGCTATGGTCACTGTGAGCGCGCTGTTGCTGGTTGGTTTCTTCTTCAGCCTAACTCAATCGATCGCATACCATCGGGAACTTCTAGCGAATGTTCATATCGTGGACGATGAAGTCGCACAGCTCAGAGAGCAACTGTCTCGCATCTCGGTCAAAGAGCCTGCTGAAGTGAACGTTCTCTGGAGCTACGGGACCGGGACGAAGTGTTTTGCCCTCCGCTACGGAGACATATATACCCATGGCGTCTTCTTGGAAACCCTTAAACAACTTTGCCCTCACGATGGATTGCACGACATCTTTTCCGACAGCCATGACATAAGCAGAATCCAGAGGTGGGATATTCTCATCGTCCCCGAGAACAAGCTTTCACGTGAAATCAAGGATATCGGCGAGGTTCGCCCTTCAAATGCACAAACAATGTTTGGACGTGTTCATTACGTGATGGTTGCAGAAGGAGCGCAGTAAGGGGTTCAAACTTGGCAGGAATGAGGTGATAGTTGCTCTACCGCTATCGCAGTTCGTCAGCTACTCTGATAGATCTCAGATCGTATGGCGAATTTCAGAAGCCTCACAGTGACCCTCGATGTTGCTCGGCTGACGATCGAATTACACGCAAACCTATTTGTCACAAGCCAGCATGTCTGAAAACAACACAACACTGAGCCTCACCACGTTCGCCACGACTTGGCGGTTTTCCGTTTCTCAACTTCACGCACGTACTGCTGAATCAACCCACGGACGACATCAGACATCGAGCGCTCCCCCGTGGCCACCGCAAAACGCTCGTATTCCTCCGGCGTCATCCGCACCCGCAAGACGGCGTCACGCCTCTCCTGAGGTCGCTTCGACGGACGTCCTCGACGCTTCATGGCACACGCCCTCCCACAATTATTGTAGCTACATTATATAATTATTATATATTTGTGTC
>JABAOF010012214.1_pt3 | contig 17003 bp, 18 predicted proteins | sample 7062171 | NCBI WGS metagenome assembly JABAOF01 (sample SAMN14538628, study PRJNA623070) | marine sediment metagenome | biome: marine biome [ENVO:00000428]; feature: marine pelagic biome [ENVO:01000023]; material: deep marine sediment [ENVO:00002113] | place: India: Gulf of Khambhat ...
ATCTAACGGGCTTGGGTACAAATGCTTTAAAAACTGATGGTTTATCTGAGAATTGAAATGTTTGAAGTCCTCCCTTTGGTCAAGTTGATTCTAGCATTAATCACTCTTTTACTCGCCTCTCGTCAGGACTGGGAGAAGAGGGAGATAGAGGATAAGTTATGGCTGGTTCTAGGATTCGGCGGCGGAGCGATGACAGCCTTCGAACTGATTAACGCCTTTAACAGCTCAATTTTTTTAGTTAGTCTCCTGTCTTTTGCCTTGTCCTTCCTTCTGGGTTATCTCCTCTTCTATCTAGGTTTCTTTGGCGGCGCAGACGCCAAGGCCATATGGGCGTTAGGGATCACCTTTCCCTCTTATCCTAAGATACCATATATTTTTCCCTCTCTACCGATCTACAACTTCTTCATCCTAACCGTCTTGGGAAATTCCCTCATCCTCTCCATCCTCTCGGTGTTTTATTACTCTGCAAATAACCTTAGAGCCTACCTGAAGGGGGAGAACTTATTCCTTTATGAGATGCCAACCTGGAAGAAATTGATACTTTTCTTCACAGCAGTGAAAATATCTATCTATGAGGCCGACTGGAGAAAAATCTTCCCTGTGGAGAAAGTAGACTTTTCTAAGCAACCTCCTCAAGTCGAAGTTGAGCTGTTATCTAGAGTTGACGAAGAGATCGACGTAGACTCTCTCTTGAAGGGGGTTGAGGAGGGAATCCTCTCCAAGCGAATATGGGTCTCACCAGGCATACCCATGATCTTGTTTATCCTCATGGGCTTGGTCGTCTCCATCTTCTTCGGGGACCTTATCCTCTATACTGTCTTTGGGCTTCTGGAAACCCTGTTCTAAATATTTCGAAGATTAAGCGTCAAGATATATAGTCAGGTGGAACAAATTTCCTGAGCCTCTTTAGTGCCTTCAACCTCTCTCCGCTGTCGAGGTTCCTCGCATTTGTAATACCCACCTTCAATATGCGAATCGCCTCGTCCATCGCCTCCTTGTCCACTGGCCTCGGTACACCATCTTTACCCCCGAAGGCGAAAGAAAACTTAACTGGATCCCTCCAGCTAGGAGGCTTTCCAAACACAAGTTCAGCGATCAGAGCCAGACCCCTTACTGTCGATGGGCCAACACCTCTGAGGCTTAGTAGTTCCTCATAATCCCTAGGTTGGAACTCGTATGCCTTTCTCAGCGCCTCCCAATTCATCCTCTTGGGCATATTTAGCGTTTTGATGATACAGACTTCCGAGGGATTTTCTTCCATCCACTCCGTCAGCCTTTTCTGATGGAAAGGTGTGATCGAGTCCAGCAGACGACTCACTTTACGAGGGCCCTCCTTGACTATATCTACGGAGACCTTCTTCGAGTCGAAGCTGTCCTTAGCGGTCATGTCGAGAACTTTGGAGTGTATCCTATCCCCTATGATGGCACTGTGCGGCTCTTCTACAAAGCTTTTCAGGTCTGTTGAGACCCAGTGGTACCGCCTCGCCAGCTTTTTTTCCATACGCATCCCTTGCTGGATGGTCACCCAGTCCCCCTCCTCGCTGAGAACGAAGGCATGATGATAGAGAGGGTAACCAGCCTGGATGGCGGAGTTGTCTACCTTGGCCGTAACTCGACTCGCATAGATCAGAGAGTCTAACTTATGCGTTGGAAGGTCTAGTTTGCCTCCGACATCGACGATTTCTGAGGGGGTTTTCTTGGAGTGTCTACCCTTTCCCCCACAGAGGGCTATTCCATGGTCCTCTGGGGAGATAGCCGCTTTTAGGGCTTGGCAAGTGACGGTGGTGGTTCCACTAGAGTGCCAGTCAAAGCCTAATACACAGGAGAAAGCTTGAAACCAGTAGGGATCTGCCAACCTCTTAAGGAACTCTCTGCGGCCATATTCTTGGATGATGACACTACCAATGTTCCTGCTCAACCTTATCATGCGTTTGAGTAGCCACGGAGGAGCACGTCCACCGTGTAGGGGTAAGTGTGCGACTCCGGCCCTCTTCAAGCCTACATCCCTTCATCGCTTTTTCGCTGAACAAGAATTTTTTGCGTTATACTCATAAAAAGATGTAGAAATCTTCTACTATAGACTTATAAATTGTTAGATTTCTATTTTTTGCTCTCGATCTAGTTGTATATCAAATAGGGTAGGCTCCACAGGTCCTGCAGAAAGAAGTTTTCTTAGGTACATTTGAGTTGCATTGAGGGCAGATCCTGGCTTCGGGGTCGCTAGGGCGGGGTCTTCCGAAGGTAGATCTATAGATCTCATAGTAGTAGAGGTGTTCCTTGTCTCTGATAGTGACTCCGTCATCTTCAAGGTATCTTTGCTTTTTTTCCTCAAACTCTTTATCGGTGGTCTTTTGGCAGAAGAAGCTAGGGAGCGTTGTGGTGCCAGAGCCGTGTTCGATAGGGGTCTTGATCCTCCAAGTCACTTCTTTAGGTAATTCGTTTTCGAAGGTTTTGCGCAGAATCCACTTGCCCCATCTCTTCCCGTCTTTCGTCTGCACCTTGAGCCGGGAGTCCAGCGCCATTGCGTAGGCTTTGAAGTCATGATCGAGATATGGGAGTCTCACGTCTATGCCTAGATTCTCCGCCAACAGGAGGGAGGAGAACCTCATCACATCCCACATCTTCTCTAGATTCTGATCCAATTTTTCTCCCTTTAACTCGTAGAGGAAGCTGTACCCGGCGAAGAGTTCGTCGGCCCCATCACCAGTCATTACGCTACTCACATCATTCTCCTTCGCAGTCTTCAGGGCAATAAAGACTGTTAAATCGTTGCGCACCTCTACAGGGTCAAAAGATTGCATCGTTTCGATAACCTCCCGGAGCGCATAATGCATCTCTACAGTGTTTATGACGTGAATTATATGTTCTAATCGGAGGTGGCGGGCCATCAAGGTGGCATACTCGATATCCGGTGCTGGGGCTTCGTCAAGGGCGACAGTGAAGGCCTTAAGGTGCGCATAGTTTGAAGTGAGAGCCGCAAGGATGCTTGTATCTAGTCCACCGGAGAGTAGGATGCCTTCAGTTAGGTTTCTCTTCACGGCCTCCTTTAGCAAAGATCTGATAGTAGTGCAGACAGATTCGATAGATTCATCATTGGATGTCGATTCACTCTTCAATGGGTCCACCTTAATCTCGCGACATGTTTTTGAGCTTACACCTGAAACTTCTAAAGTACAGGCATTGGTCTTTCGGGATCTTTACTTCTTCTGCGTTGTATTCATCGGTGACCTTCACTGGGGTCTCCCTGACAATGATAAGGGGCCTTCCCTCATCGGCCTCACTCATCAAAAGGTGGGAGGCCGCCGCCAGGTCATCAGCCACGTTTATGCGGGTGATGTACAGGGTCTTTCCATAGAGGTCCTTTTTACCTCTCAGGTCTTGAATGGGTTCTAAGCCGGCCACTCCGAGAGCGAAGGCCGTTGTGCCCATCCTGAGAGGGTGTACCCTGCTGTCCACGAGGAGCACGCCGACGTTAACCCCGGTTCGCCGTTGAACTTCATTCCGAATATCAACTGCTTTCTTGTTTGGGTCCTGAGACCAGAGGGAGACATGGCCAATAGGCACGTTAGTGTGATCTATGCCAGCGTTGGCGATCAACACCCCCTTCTTGAGGGTGAGGATCGCCTTCTCCACCCCTCCGTAGACCTCATCGGCCTCTCTCAGGATAAGCTCCACATATTGTGGGTTTAAGGCATGTTTTTTTGACAACTTAATGGCTTCGCTAGAGGGTTCGACCTCTTCGAGGTATACGGTTCTGCCTTCGCTGACGGCAACCACCTTATCCGCCACCACAAGTATATCGCCATCGACCAATTTCTCTCCACATCTCCTGATGGAGTCTAGGAATACTTCCACGATGTCGTCGTCCGCTCTGATAATGGGGGTTTCAATTGGTATGAAGAGCATGAATTTTCCCTCTTCTCTAGTAAATAAACCTGTTTAGGGAGATAAGTAGATGAAGCCCATACAAGTTAAATAACTCTAATGATTCATCGAAACAACTGTGTCAAGTTGGCTTCACCTTAGAAATGAGAGTGAGTCTATTCTCTTGAAGCCCTCGATCTCGATGCCTCCTGACGTGAAGTTGAAGAACTTTATCGGGGTTTTAGAGGAAAGCCATTCCAACAGCCGCTTCCCAAACCAGAGCTTTAACCTCTTTGCCTCTACTGACTTTGAAACTTTCTTAGAGTATCGGCCGATCTCAACCCCAAAATCCATGCCCGCCAAAACGACCATTTGTGCTCCCAGAGCGGCGGAGAGGAAGACTGCGCGATCTCCATCAGTGAAACCTCCGAAGTTGTATATTCTCCCTATGGGTCTTGCTTGCGTCGTTCCCATGGCCTCTGAAAACATTGGGACATATTGTCTCAAGGAAGGGATGTTGTCTCCATGAGCGTGGACCACGATGAGAGATCCTCTCCTCTCCGAGGAGATAATGTCCTCCATATCGCCGTCCAGATCGGTAACCACTATATCTGGAATCCGCCCTATTATCTCCAATAGGGCCGAGGTAGCTCCATCAGCTGTGACTATCACGAAATGTCTCCATATATCATCTTCTTCAATCTTTTTCAGGTCCTCTTCGAGGGAAGGGCCCGCTCCAAACACCAATATCTGCCTTTTTCTAATGATTCTCTCCGCTGCCTCTCTTACCAAGGCTTTGGGTCCAAGCAGTTCATTTAAGATGTGGGCAGCTCTTTGATCCTCTTCTCTGTCGTAGTTAAACGCTCTTAGAATCCTCTCGTACCAAGGCCACCATTCCTCGAGGCCTTTATTATTCACAGCCATCTCTACTCAACATTGGACATTGAAGCTTAAAACATACTTTTATTTCTGGGTCGTAATAGTGAGATTCGAGGAGGAGATGCCCATTGGAGAAGACAGATCTTAAAGATGAGACTTCCAGAAAGATCCGAATATTAATTGCGAAGCCTGGACTCGACGGACACGACAGAGGGGCCAAGGTGGTGGCCAGGGCCCTCCGCGATGCGGGAATGGAGGTTATCTATATGGGTATAAGGAACACTCCTGAGCAGATCGTAGAGACGGCGCTACAGGAGGACGTGAGCTTCATAGGGCTGAGCAGTCTCTCAGGTGCCCACATGCACCTTTTCTCAAGGATCTTGGATCTTCTTCAGGAAAAGGGTGCTGAGGACATCACCGTGATCGGAGGGGGCATCATCCCCAAAGGAGACATCAAAAAGCTGAAGGATATAGGTATAAATGCGTTATTCGGGCCGGGTACACCCACAATAGAGATCGTAGAATACGTCACGAAATGTGCCTCAGAAAAGGGATAACTGAATGGACACTATCACAAAGCTGACGGACGGTTTATTGGAGGGAGATCGCAGGTCACTCGCCCGTCTCATCACTCTCATCGAGAACGGACACCCTGAATCCTCCGAGGCTCTCAAGAAGCTCTACCCTCACACCGGCCGAGCCCACGTGATCGGAATAACTGGGCCACCGGGCAGCGGGAAGTCCACTATTATCAATCAGCTTATCAAGCACTGGCGGGGTAAGGGGAGCAGAGTCGGTGTCCTAGCCTATGACCCCTCAAGCCCCTTCAGCGGTGGAGCCATCCTAGGTGACAGGATCAGGATGCTCGAACCTACTCTGGACAGAGGGGTCTTCATTAGGAGTATGGCGACGCGCGGAGAGTTGGGGGGTATAACCGAGGCCACAGGGGATATCATTAGGACATTGGACGCCTTCGGCATGGATGTGGTCATAGTGGAGACTGTGGGGGCTGGTCAAGGCGAGGTGGACGTTATGAATGTGGCCCATACCGTTGTCCTGGTTGTGGTTCCGGGCCTAGGCGACGATATTCAAGCCATCAAAGCAGGGATCATGGAGATAGGTGACATCTTCGTGGTTAACAAAGCCGACAAGGAGGACGTGGATAGAAAGGTTTTCGAGATCATGGGTATGATGGGGCGGGATGCCGACAAACTCGAAAACATCCACATCGTGAAGACAGTGGCTACGAAGGGAGAAGGGATACCCGACCTTATAGAGGCTATCGAGGCCCACTACAGATACCTCAGAGATAATGACCTTATTCAGAAGATGGAAGAGGAGAGGAGCCAAAGGGACATGATGAAGATCGTCGTTAACAAGATAAAGGATAGGGTTATTGCGAATATCGGGGAGTCTAACTTAAAAAGAATGGTGCAGGAGATGGCGCAAAAGAAGATCGCCCCCCTAGAGGCTGCCGACGAACTCTTGAGAGCGATGGATCCAGGCTCGTTGAGGAAGCAGAATGCCCAATCGAAATCTCAATGAGAAGAGGAGGATATGGGAGGAAAACGCCCTCAAGAAGACGCTGGAGAAAATCCCTGAGAGGAAAGAGAGATTCACCACCAACTCCGGCCTCACAGCCAAGCGGATCTACTCCCCTGAGGACACGGAAAGCCTTGAATACCTAGGGCTTCCCGGGGAATACCCCTTCACGCGGGGAATACATCCCACCATGTATCGAGGCCGCATCTGGACTATGAGGCAGTTCTCTGGCTTCGGAGCCGCCGAGGAGACAAACAGAAGGTTCAAGTATCTTCTCGAGCACGGTGAGACCGGTCTGAGCGTCGCTTTCGACTTCCCTACCCTGATAGGATACGACTCCGACGACCCCAAAGCGAGAGGGGAGGTAGGTATCTGCGGTGTGGCGGTAGACAGCCTGAGGGACATGGAGATCCTCTTCGATGGCATCCCATTGGATAAAGTCTCCACCTCCATGACCATCAATGGACCTGCAGCTATCCTCTGGGCTATGTATATAACCACCGCAGAGAAACAGGGTGTTAGATCAAACCAACTGAGGGGAACCATACAGAACGACATATTGAAGGAGTTCATGGCTCAGAAGTCGTTTATCTTTCCACCGGAGCCCTCCCTGAGGTTGGTTGTTGATACCATCGAGTTTGGGTGTAGAAGTCTTCCACACTGGAATCCCATAAGCATAAGTGGATACCATATCCGGGAGGCCGGAGCCTCAGCCGTCCAGGAGCTCGCCTTCACTTTGGCCAACGGCTTCACTTATGTCCAATCAGCCATCGAGAAAGGCCTCGATATTGATGATTTCGCACCTCGCCTTTCATTCTTCTTTGCAACTCACAACGACCTCTTCGAGGAGGTCGCCAAGCTCAGGGCGGCGAGGAGGATCTGGGCTAGGGAGATGAGGGAGAAATTCAAGGCCAAAAAGCCAAAATCGTGGTGGATGCGGTTCCACACTCAGACCTCAGGAGCCACACTAACATCTCAACAACCCGAAAACAACGTCGTCAGAGTCGCTCTTCAAGCCCTAGCCGCTGTGTTGGGCGGTACCCAGTCCCTCCACACCAACTCTTTAGATGAAGCCCTTGGGCTTCCCTCTGAGTGGGCCGTCCGAATAGCCTTGAGGACACAGCAGATAATCGCGCATGAGAGCGGAGTGACCAATACAGTAGATCCTCTCGGGGGATCATACTACATCGAATGGCTGACGGACAGGATGGAGGAGGAGGCTTACAGGTACTTTGACAAGATAGAGGCCTTGGGAGGAGTGGTGAAGTGTATCGAGAGGGGCTTCTTCCAAAAGGAGATCACTGAGTCAGCCCACCGATATCAACGTGAAGTCGAAAATGGTGGGAGGACCGTGGTGGGCGTAAACAAATACATTGTAGATGAACCCGTGGAGATCTCAGTTTTCAAAGCGGACCTGCAGGGCCAAGAGAAACAGTTAAGGCGCCTAGAGAGGCTAAAGAAGGAGAGGAGCGAGGAGGAAGTCAGAGAGAAACTCAGAGAGCTAGAAAAGGCAGCCGCTACCGAGGACAACCTTATGCCGTACATACTAGATGGAGTAAGGGCATGCGCCACCCTAGGAGAGATATGCGATGTACTTCGACAAGTCTTCGGAGAATACGAAGAATTAACTGTTTTTTAATACGATCGAAGTCACAAAGTATGCCTTTTCGAACTCTACTGGCAATGAAGGGTTAAATAAGAGGAAATCTATGATGGAGGGGCTAATACAGATCTATACAGGAGATGGAAAGGGCAAGACCACTGCCGCGCTAGGTTTAGCGGTGAGAGCCTGTGGTCACGGTTTTAAGGTTTACATGATCCAGTTCATGAAGGCTGGATGGGATTATGGAGAGTTGAAGACGGCCATGGAACTGTCCAACTTCACGATAAGACAGTTCGGTCGCCCTGTCTTCGTAGACAAGAATAACCCTTCTCAAATAGACATAGCTTTGGCAAACGAGGCCTTTGACCACGCCGAGGAGATCGTGAAAAGTGGGAAATATGATTTGGTGATACTTGACGAGATCAATGTCGCCTTAGATTACAAGCTTATCGCTCTGGAAAAGGTCTTGGATTTGGTTCGAAACAAGCCAGAAGGGGTTGAACTCATCCTTACCGGGAGAAACGCGCCTAAGGAGCTGATTGAAATAGCCGACCTCACCACCGAAATGAGGGATATCAAACACCCCTATGCTAAAGGTATCCATGGGAGAAGAGGGGTAGACTACTAGAACAGGACAGAGGTATATTAGGGCATAATTACAGAAGGTTTTCACTTCCTGAATAGTCTCGAATATAAATAGGCATTAAGATTACAATGATAAAAGGGATTTAACATTGTCTCTAGAGTTTGGATTTGCCTTGGCTACCATGGGAATAGCATCTGTATTCTCAGCCATGACAATTATAATCATTATAAGCCTAATACTGAAGGTAAAGTATAAGGAGGGGGTCTCATTGACGCCACCCTCGGAAACGCCCAAAGAGATACTAATGGAGAGGGAGAGACTGGCAGCGGTCGCAGCCGCGGTTGCCGTCTATCTGGATAAGAGCACAAAGGCACCGCCACGATACCCTAAACATGTGAGGAGACTCCAGCCTATGATGTGGAGTATGGCTGGTAGAATAGATCTGATGAATATGCGGGTTCAGAGTAGAGGGGTTGGATGGTGTTACCCTTCCCGTTAGGCAACGCGGTGATGATCGGGATTGGATGTCTACTTTGCTATTTGGCTATTAAAAAGGGTTATGAGCCACTTCTACTGATCCCAATAGGTTTCGGGGCGGTAATCGTAAACATACCATATGGAGGATTGATGGAGCCGGGTGGGTTCCTCCGCTTTCTCTATGACTTCGGTATTACAAGCGAGTTGTTCCCCATACTAATTTTCATAGGGATAGGAGCCATGTGCGATTTCGGCCCCCTCCTAGAGCGCCCATGGCTCATGATTTTCTCCGCGGCTGGGCAAATAGGAATCTTTATCGCCCTTATATGCGCCTTGTTAATAGGTTTTTCGCCGCGTGAAGCTTCTTGCATCGGAATAATAGGCGCCATGGATGGCCCAACGGCTATATATATAACGTCGAAGTATGCACCTCACATACTTGGGTCGGTTACGGTAGCCGCCTACTCCTACATGTCGATGGTGCCTATTTTCCAAATCCCCATAAGTAGAGCTCTCACCACACGTAGGGAAAGGTTGATTAGAATGAGGTATGAACCCGGAGCCTATCCCAGGGTTGCTCGACTGCTCTTCCCCATTATTGTCACCTTGGTGACCTCTATAATAGCGCCTAAGGGGGTGCCCCTAATGGGTTCGCTGATGTTAGGGAACTTCATGAAAGAGAGCGGCGTCGTAGAGAGGCTCTCGAGGACATCAGAAAATGAGTTGGCAAACATCACGACTCTCCTTTTGGGGATCACCATTGGCGGAACTATGATGGCAGAACAATTCTTGAACGTTTATACCCTCTTGATATTCGCCTTGGGTGTCGTAGCCTTTGTGTCTGCGATAGCGTGTGGTATCCTCTTTGCCAAGGCCATTTGCTTCATCACCAAGGGGAAGGTGAACCCCTTGATAGGTGGTGCAGGGACATCGGCTTTCCCAATGGCGGCGAGGACGGCACACAGAATTGGCAGAGACGAGGACTCGGACAACTGGCTTCTGATGCATGCGATGATGACCAATACGGGTGGCCAGATCGGTTCTGTGATTGCTGGTGGGGTTATCTTGACCTTTGCTCCACTCCTTCCTGGTTTTTTTTGAAAGGGGTTTAAATACTGGGGATCTTCACTCGATTACAACCAAGGTGTCACCATAGTTTACGTTCGTGTCCATTGATACGGCTATCTCTTTTACTATGCCGGTCTTTGGGGCCTTTATTTCATTCTCCATTTTCATGGCCTCTAATACCAACAAGACATCTCCAACTTTCACAGAGCTTCCAACTTCGACCTTGACAGACAGTACCTTTCCAGGTATAGGGGCTTTCACGACGCCCTCTTCAACGACTGCCTCGGAGGGTTTCTCCGGAGCTGACTTCACGGCTTGTGTTGGGGCTCTGAAACGGATTCCTCGGGTTCTGTTGGCCTCATCTCTGCTTCCTCAACCTCCACTTGGTAGGATTCTCCGTTGATGGTTACGGAGAGAGGCTCCCTGAGGTCGCTTTTCTCTATCTCCACCTCGTGTTGTTTTCCATTGACGATGACTCTATATTTTTTCTTGGGCTTCTCCATCTGATCCACCACCATCTTTTATAGCGGTATGTTTGCGTGTTTCTTTGCCGGCCTAGCTTCTCTCTTGTTTACGAGCATCTCCAACGCCTCGTTTAGTCGAGGCCTTGTCTCCTTTGGGTCTATAACCGAGTCGATATGCTGTTTAGACGCGGCGTAGTATGGGTTGGCAAACTTGTCTCTATATTCCTCAACCCTCTGCTGTCGAACCTCTTCGGGCTTCTCCGCGCCCTTAATCTCTCTTCTGAAGACGATGTCTACGGCGCCCTCAGGACCCATGACAGCGATCTCAGCGGTGGGCCAAGCGAAGACGTGGTCAGCTCCAAGGTCTTTGCTGCACATAGCCAGGAAGGCGCCACCATATGCCTTGCGCGTGATTACGGTGATCTTTGGCACAGTTGCCTCGGAATATGCGTACAGCATTTTCGCTCCATGCCTTATGATGCCTGAGTACTCCTGTTTCACGCCTGGCATGTAACCTGGGACGTCGACGAAGTTGACAATGGGTATGTTGAATGCGTCGCAGAATCTGATGAACCGAGCCGCCTTATCTGAGCTGTCAACGTCTAAGACACCCGCCATATCAAGGGGTTGATTGGCTATTATCCCTATTGTCCTACCATTCAACCTTGCAAAGCATGTTATGATGTTCTTAGCAAACTGTTCCTTAACCTCTAATAATTCACTGTTATCCACTACCCTCTTAATCACCTCGCGCATGTCATAGGATTTCTTTGGATCTGCTGGGACTATATCTACGAGTCCCTCTTCCATCCTGTTGGGATCGTCGCCTGTTTCTACGATCGGGGGGTCTTCCAAGTTATTGGAAGGAAGGTAACTCAGAAGTTCTTTGATCGTTTGGAGGCACTCCTCATCATCTCTGGTGAAGAAGTCGGCGTTCCCAGAGATCTGATTGTGGATTCGTGCTCCGCCTAGGTCCTCCATGTTGACTTCTTCCCCCGTCACCGCTTTTATGACGACCGGTCCCGTGATGAACATGAGGCCAGTCTTGTCCACCATAAATGTGAAGTCTGTAAGTGCGGGTGAATAAACAGCTCCGCCTGCGCAGGGACCCATTATGGCTGAGATCTGAGGTACAACGCCAGAATATATTGAATTTCTATAGAATATCTGGCCGTATCCGCTCAGGGCGTCTACACCTTCCTGCACCCTAGCCCCCGCAGAGTCGCATAGGCCGATCAATGGTGCACCCATCCTGGCCGCCATGTCCATCACGTGGCACATCTTCTTGGCATGCATCAAACCCAACGAACCGCCTATGACAGTGAAATCTTGGGCAAAGACGAAAACAGTTCTACCGTTTATTCTTCCATACCCGGTTACTATCCCATCTGCTGGAGCCTCTCTCTTTTCTAAGCCAAACTCCCTACACTGATGTTTGACCAGAAGGTTGACCTCCACAAAGCTATCAGGGTCTAGGAGCTTCTCTATTCTTTCGCGGGCCGTTAATTTTCCCCTTTGATGTTGCTTTTCGATCTGTTCGGATCCTCCGCCAAGCATCGTTTTTTCTTTCAGCTCTTTAAGGTCTCGAAGTTTTTCCTCTATATTCATTAATTGATCACCCAAAACTGTGACCGATTCATTAGTCTATATTTGTGGTGCGTTCGATATAATCGTTCTTTAACCAAAGTCTCGTCAAATGTGAAGGTGTCAAGTTTGAGACAAACATCGAATTTACCTACGCTTTAAGAGTTATCATCCTCATTTGCCTCAGTCCCGCCTTCGCAATATTGACAAGCTAGTTATCCGAGTGCAAAATAGCCCTTGGAGCCCTATCGGGAGTGGTGATGAGATTCATATTGCTTAAGATCTTGTGGAAACCTCATCAGTATTAACTTTAGGACTTCCATTATAAACAAGGGGAGAAAAGATAGACTAGCTGCAACTACAATGTTGGATAAGGTGGGGAGGATTACACCAAATGCGTCTCGAATCGCGGGAACCCACAATATGGCCAATGTAGGCAACGCCGAGAAAAAAACCCCCAACCAAAGTGACTTGTGAGGCTTAGCCTTAAAAACGGAATGTTTAAGCGATCGACAGTTAAGTGCTATTACCAACTCGAAAAATACAAAAATTAAGAATAGAGTGGTTCGAGCCTCTTCTACACCTAAAGCTAGGTCGTTTAGGAAAGTTAACATAAGAAGAGGGGAAAGCATTAGTGGCAACACGATCAGCATTGACTTGACCTCTCTTACGAAAACTGTTTCTTTGGGATCCCGTGGAGGTCTTTCCATAATATCTGGATCTGGAGGACTAACTCCCAATGCTAAAGCCGGCGCCCCATCGGTGACCAAGTTGACCCATAATATCTGTGCGGGAAGTAGGGGTAAAGGTAGACCTGCTAAAACCCCTCCACCAATCACGATTATTTCAATTAAATTGCATTGAAGTAGATATGTTAAATACTTCTTTATATTGTCGAAGACCCATCTACCCCGTTCTATGGCTTTAATGATCGTTGCAAAATTGTCATCCGCCAAAACCATGTCTGATACTTCCTTTGTTACTTCGGTGCCAGTTATACCCATGGCGACTCCTATGTCAGCCTGTTTTATCGCCGGAGCATCATTAACACCATCGCCTGTCATAGCTACAACTTGACCCTTTTCTTTCCAAGCCTTGACTATCTTCAACTTATGTATCGGTGAAACTCTAGCGTAAACCGTTACTTTATCTACCATCTGCATAAATTCTTCATCGGCTATCCTCTCAAGTTCTTCGCCGGTTAGAGCTATGTCGCCTTCCTCAAAAATCCCCATCTTCTTTGCTACTGCTATAGCTGTCAGTCGATAATCACCTGTTATCATTATAGGCTTCATGTTAACTTCTTTACATACCTTAACAGCTTCTATTGCCTCATCTCTAGGCGGATCTATCATTCCAGCTAATCCGAGAAATGTGAGTTTGTTTTCTAATTGATCCTCGTCCAGTATGTTAACCGATTTAGGGAGTTCCTTGTAGGCTAAGCCTAGTACACGTAAAGCATTTTGAGCCATTTCCTCACTTATCTTGAGAATCTCCTTTTTCTTGTTACTATCTAGCTTCTCGATCTTGCCTCTCTCATTGATAGAGTTACATCTTTCTAATACGACTTCTGGAGCTCCCTTCATGTAGACGATTCGTTTCTTCTCAGGCGAGTAATGAACGGTGCTCATCCGCTTTCTCTCAGAACTGAAGGGTACCTCGTCTATTCTTGGGAATTGAGTTCTAATTTCTTTTTGGTGGAATCCAGCCTTTTCCGCAACGACGATTAGTGCACCCTCAGTGGGGTCGCCTTTGATGTGCCATCTTCCTTCAATCTCTTCTAACTTCGCATTACTACAGAGAATGCTTGCTGTCATCAAAATTGGAAGAGAGCCTTCATTGGTGTCGACACTTCCATTTTTACTTTGGAATTCCCCTCTTGGCTCATAACCAACGCCTGAGACCTCGATGTTTCTATCATCGACATATATGCGTCGTACTGTCATTTCACCCTTAGTTAACGTGCCGGTCTTGTCAGCGCATATCACTGTTGTACAACCTAAGGTCTCCACTGCAGGCATTCTTCTGATCAAAGCGTTTCTCTTGGCCATTTCACGCATGCCAATAGCTAGAGTGCCCGTTACAATAGCTGGTAAAGCCTCCGGTACTGCTGCAACCGCTAGAGCAATGCCAAACATCACCATTTCTAAGATAAAGCCCCCTGTTAGGATGCCTTCGACGAAGTATTCTCTTATGATACTAAAACCGATCACCGAGAAACAAACTACCAGGCAAAGGGTTCCCAGCCATTTGCCGATCTCCTCTGTCCTTTTTTCCAATGGGGTTTTCTCTTCTTCTACAGCCGTGACTTCTTCAGCTATCTTTCCAAATTCAGTTTCCATGCCTGTGTTAGTTACAATAGCCTTACCCCTTCCATAAGTAACGGTGGTACCGGAGAAAACCATATTCTTTCTATCGGCCACGTAGGTACTTTCGGGTAACACATCCAGTATTTTTATTATAGGAATGGATTCCCCTGTCAAAGGTGCTTCATCGATTTGTAGGTTTGATGTCTCCAATAATCTAGCATCTGCAGGTATCCGATCACCTGCCTCTAACAGGATTATGTCACCCGGTACTAGTTCTTTTGAAGGAATTTTCTCCTCCTGACGATCCCTCAAAACCGTTATAGTGGGTGTTAGCATTTTCTTCAAAGCCTCAAGTGCGCGCTCTGCACGGAATTCTTGAATAAAACCCAAGGTGGCAACAGCTACGACAATTGCGAGAATCACGATGACGTCAATGTATTCTCCGATCATGGCTGAGAGGACAGTGGCAAAAATCAGAATTATGATGAGTATGTTTTTGAATTGGCTTACTAAAATCTGGAATGGAGATATCTCCTTTTTACCCACTAGTTCATTGGGCCCAAATTCTTGAAGTCGACTTCTAGCCTCATCCTCAGCAATGCCATTGACACTAGTTTCAAGGCTAATCAAGACATCTTCGATCTTTAATGAGTGCCAATGCTTCGACGATTTCTTTTGCAGTTTATTTTACCTCGCTTATGTAACTTGTATACTGGATTTTCACTTTTAATCGACATAAATATAATCAGATATGAAAATCTTTCTCGTCTCTCCTTCTATCTTTACCAATAAGGAACCGTCTAAGTCCACTCCAAATGCCTCTCCTTCTCTTAACCCCTCTTGATCCTTGAATCGTACTCTGCGGCCAAGTGTATCCGAATGCTTTACCCATTCTTTTAAAATGGGTTCAAAGCCATCTCTTTGGAGAACCAAATACCACTTCTCCAAGCCTTTGAGTAATTCCTTCGACAACTCAAAGAGCGAAACCTTTTTCCCCAATTCTCTTATGAGGGATGTAGCTTCCTCACCTAATTCCTCTGGGAATTCGTTTACGTTGGCGTTGAGACCGAAACCTAAGACGACATGATCCATCTGATCTTCAATGCTGTCCATCTCTGATAATACGCCGCATATCTTCCTACTTTTCACTCGGACGTCGTTAGGCCACTTGATAGTCGCCTTCAGGTCGTAAAGATCTCTGAGGACTTCTACTACAGACAACCCGGCGGTGAGGGTGATCCTTAAGGCGTCTATAGGCCCACCTCTCGGCCTCAAAATCACCGATATCCATAGACCGCCTGGAGGCGAAAACCATCGACGTCTCAGCCTTCCTCGTCCTTCGTCTTGGGCTTCGGCTACAACAACTGTTCCTTCTGGAGCACCTTGGCAGGCGAGTTCTGATGCTACATCGTTGGTAGAGGATACTCTTCTAAGGTAATGTATTCGGCTCCCCATGAGCATGGGGTTCAATTCTTTTGGTTCTCCTCGTGAGGTTTGTTCTTTAGACATAGAATCGTTATATCTATCTAAGGTTTGGGCTTCTCGATGAACTCAATGAAGACTTTGTGGGTATCTTTTGGATGTAGGAACGAGATCTTAGCTCCATCGTCCCTTACCCGTGGCTCTTCGTATATAATCTTGACGCCCGCCCTTCTCATATCATCTAGGGCCTTATTTATGTCGTCCACCACCACGGCTATGTGATGTATTCCCTCACCTCTCTTCTCTAGGAAAGAGGCGATGGCGCTCTCTTCGCTGGTAGGCTCCAAGAGCTCTATTTTGGTGTTGCCTGTGGATAGGAAGGCGATTTTAACTTTTTCAATCGCGACCTCCCGAGTTTCTTCAAGCTTCAGTCCCAGGGTTTCCTCAAAGAACGTTAAGGCTTCATCGACATCTCTTACTGCTACTCCGATGTGGTCAATTTCCTTCATCGAATAGAGCCTCCAACATCCATTGTTAGTTGAGCATATAAATTGGGGAAGAATGATACGTGAATATTCCTCATTTCCTTGAAAAATTATATTAGGCTTTGAAAATAATCTGACATTTCAGGGCTGATGCCCACATCTATTCTTCCCTCCTTGACGGAGAGATCAAAGAGGGTTTTTACGTTCACTCCTGTCTCCTGCTTAATGACTTCCTTACCCTCATGGTCAGGTCTCCCTATTAGACATATTACTTCTTTCAACTTCACATCTAAACCTTGGAGGCTCTCCAGCATTGACGCCAGGGCTTTTCCCGTCGATATGTTATTCTCAACTAAGAGAACTCTTTCATTCGTGTAGACGCCGTAGATGTAGTGTGTTCTATCTCCATGTTCGAAAAAGCCTGCAGTGAATTCTGTCTCCTCTGTCTCTGGGAATTGTTTCCTGCTGGCAACGGCTAGGGATTTGCCTCTTCTCGAGGCCACCAAGGAGGCTAGGTAAACCCCAGGTCCCTCAGTAGTCACCACCTTATCTATAGGATGACTGCTCATAGCATCTATTATCGAGGCCAGCCACTCCATCCATTCAGGGCTGGGAGGCGGAAGTAGCTCGGTTAAAGCGTTGACGACCTGGATGGAATCTTCTCCTGCATCCTCCTTAACCTTGAAGATCTTTGAGTCCTTCAGATGCTCAAGGATCTCT
>JABAOF010000978.1_pt7 | contig 17000 bp, 14 predicted proteins | sample 7062171 | NCBI WGS metagenome assembly JABAOF01 (sample SAMN14538628, study PRJNA623070) | marine sediment metagenome | biome: marine biome [ENVO:00000428]; feature: marine pelagic biome [ENVO:01000023]; material: deep marine sediment [ENVO:00002113] | place: India: Gulf of Khambhat ...
GGTAAAATCATTTCCTTGAACAAATATTTTTTGATATAAAAGAACATTACACAGACACATCTCTAACACCATGATAAGTATTAACATCTATGATGGATTGAAAAGGGCGAGGGATGAGGAGTGAGGAAGCCTCATCCCTCACCACAGTCACAGAAATAGAGACGCTTTTCACACTGGATGGATAATTCTTATTCAAGGAGGCGCAATGTTTAAATTCAAAAAATCCTTTTTTTTCCTTCTCATTATCATCTTCATCCTTACTCCGTTATCATCGATGGAGAGGGAATTCCCGGTCATCTTGAGTATGAAAGACCGTGCTCCAGTTGTTGATTCGTGGCTCAAAATACGATTGGAAAGAGTGCTGCCAGAAATCATGCGTCGCGAAAACTTCGATATGTGGCTCGTGATCTGCCGTGAGTACAACGAAGATCCTGTTTATCTCACCTTGGTCCCATTTACCTCTCTCGCTGCCCGCCGACTGACCATGCTTGTTTTCTATGATCGAAAAGAAAAAGGAGTAGAGCGCCTGGCCGTGAGCCGCTACGGAATCAGAGACTTCTATAAAGCTGTATGGAATCCGAAGAAGATGGACCAGTGGGACTGCCTGGCCAAAGTCATTAAAGATAGAGACCCGCAAAGGATCGGGATCAACGAAGCAGAACATTTCGCCTTCGGGGATGGTCTCTCTGCGCACTTGAAAAAAAGGCTCATCAAAGCTCTTGGTCCCGAATATTCCTCACGTCTCCATTCGGCGGAAAGATTGGCGGTCGGTTGGTTAGAAAGGCGAGTTCCAGAAGAGCTCGAAGTCTATCCTCAAATCGTGTCCATTGCTCATCAGATCATTGCTGAGGCGTTCTCCAACCGCGTCATTACTCCAGGGATCACGACCATGCAAGATGTGGTCTGGTGGATACGAGAGAAATACCGGGAGCTAAAATTGACAGCCTGGTTTCAGCCATCTGTCTCTATCCAACGCCCGAAAGATAGCCCCTTTAAGGGAAATGTCATCCATAAAGGAGATCTCCTTCACTGTGACATCGGGATCACCTATCTCCGGCTCAACACCGACACTCAGGAGCACGCCTATGTGCTTCGGGAAGGTGAGGAGGACTGTCCGCAGGGACTCTTAGATGCCATGAAATTAGGGAACCAGCTTCAGGATATACTCATAGCTGAGTTCCGAGAAGGACGAACAGGGAATGAGATTCTGTCGGCAGCGCTGGAAAAAGCCAGGGCTGAGGGCCTGAAAGCTCAGATCTACACCCATCCTTTGGGATACCATGGCCATGGAGCAGGCCCGATCATCGGATTATGGGACAAACAGGATGGAGTTCCTGGAAAGGGAGATTATCCCTTGTATCCTGACACATGCCACTCTATCGAGCTCAACATCAAAACAAAAATCCCCGAGTGGGGTGGACAGGAAGTCCGGATTGCTCTCGAGCAGGACGCAGCCTTCACCAAGAGGGGAATCCACTTCCTGGATAGCCGTCAAACCAAATTCCATTTGATCAAATAAGCGACACAGTAACTCAGTTACTCAGTCACTCAGGAAGAAAAGAAAAAGAGTATTTTTGTGTTCCAGAATTACGGAGTCAATTTCTTTTAATCTTGCTGAGTCACGAAGTTACAGAGCTACTGTATCACTGATACAGGTATTTATACAGCTCCAGCTGGGATGAGTAAAGCCAACATCTGACCCAGATGAGAGTAAACATGAACAGCTGCTGGATGAGAAAGGCAAGGAGAACGGTCAAGAAATGGCTTTGAGGAATCAAGCCAACGAGTAGGCTGTATGAAATAGAAATTAGAATAGAAGAGAGAAAAATCAGATAATAGAGGCCCAAGACCGAACCCAGATGCCGGAAGACAAATCCAAAAGCTCTCCCAACGACTGAAGTTATATCCTCTCCCTCTTCGAACACCACCCGAATCCGGGCGTAATCAAAGACCATCTGAACGAAGAAAAGGAGGAAGAGAATGATGAGACTGAACACAATCCCGAGAGCGAACGGGCCGATTTCTGATATGGCATTCCTGTCGACTTCATCGATAATCGGTAGAAACCCTTGAACAAGGATGAGGCCGATGATCAGGAAAAAAACCCAGGAGATGAGCATGAGTAGGAAAAAGCGGGAAAAATACTTCCCTGCTCCTTGAAAAAAACCTGTTATCGTAAACCGGGGATTCTCGGGCTTGAACACAGATAGAATTCCCCCTGCCAAGAACGTATGGAAGATAATATAGATGAGCCCCAATACCAAGATGGGGGAGGGGAGATCGAAAAACCGCATCTGGACCAGATACTCAAGATTATCGAGAAGCGCACCCTTACCGATAAGAGAAGGACGGAATGTCGATTCCAGTCCTCGAGCATCATCCCTGAACTCTTGCCACCAGAGATAGTCAAAACCTTCGGCCATCCTCTCTCCCACCATGCTCGCGCCGAAGGACTCCTGCAGAGCATGATACATAGGGATAGCCAGGATCAAAGAGATCATGAAATTGATCAAGAAGAGCAGCAGGATCATCCGGAGTGTTTTTCCCGTAGATTTGAAACCCTTGACGAGGTTGATGAAGACTTTCATCTGTTTTATCCTCATCCTCCAAATACTGTAAACACCTCCAGCGCATGCTGGAGCCAGATCAACCAGTTGGACATCCATTTCCAAGGAGCTAAGCTGTTGGCTTTTCGCGTCTTACTGTTGTTTGTCCTGTTTTGGTCGAGAACCAGCTTAAAATCGGGATCAACGATGGCAGCTTTTATCCGGGCTGGCTGTATGTAGGTGTATTTATGCCAACGGTACTCGCCATCCCATGTTTCCCTGAATTCTTCTCTATCCTCGAAGATTACCAACACCTCCACGGGAATCTTGACTTCGCCAAGACGCCTGACTATAACTTCGGATTCGAACATAATATTATTCCTCTCACTCCAGTCTCCCTCTTCATATTTTCCGTCAAACCATCCCCGAGGTCTTTTCAACCTACGACTGGTTATTCGACCTACCGCATAATCCAGTTTTCCAGAACCATAAACAAATTGATCCAGGAACCAGCTCATATCCTGGCCGGCAAACTCTGAGACCACCCCGTAGAAATCCCGGGGACGAGGATGTTTAAACCAGAAGCGCTTGGAATAAGCTTTCATCATCTTGTTGAATGACACTTCGCCCATGAACCTTTTCAGAGTTCTAAGCATTAAGCTACCTTTAGAGTAGGAATTGGCTCCATAACTATCGCCCCTTAAAAAATCCCAAGAGAAGCGCTGCATGATATCCATATTCGAAGTCAGGCGATGCTCGGATATTCCCTCGGATTCTATCGGTATCTTGACATCTTTGAAGGTCACGGGTATCCCGAAGTAGAACTTGGAATACAGGGGTCGGCCGTAGGCTTTGTAGTAGATCTCTGTGTCCAAGAAGGAGGAAAATCCTTCATCCATCCAGGGATGTTCGAACTCGTTGCTGGCGATCAGACCGTAGAAATATCCGTGACCAAACTCGTGTATGGTCACACCCTCGGGACTGGGAATGTCCTTTTTGTGTAGAAAATATGAGCCACCGGTGAAAAAAGTGGGGTATTCCATGCCGCCCGATCGGCTGTTATAGGCGGGATCGACACAGGTGACAGTCGAGTAAGGATAATCACCATAAAGTTGGCTGCAATACCGAATGGCATGTTTAACAGCGTCCATGTAACGATGTTTGAGGCTTTTGTGTTGGGGCTGGAGGAGGAGCGTTATAACTATTTTTTTTCCTAGAGAATACTCATAGGTTTCCTTGTACTTGAGAAAACGAGGGCTGGCTGTCCAGGCAAAATCATGCACACTGTGCTGGTAATAACGGTGGGTAGCAGTACCATCACTGTTTTCCGTTTTTTCTCTATGTTCACCCGTTGCTCCGACGATATAGGAAGAGGGGAGGGTGAGGCGGACATCGTAGGTCCCAAAATCAGCATAATACTCGCTCTCAGCATGATATTGATGACAGTTCCAGCGACCATCCTCAAAAACTCCGATTTTTGGATACCATTGAGCGATAAAATAATAATCTTTCCAAACACCCGTGCGGGAAATAGGCTTGGGGACTTTCGATTGGAAATCGAGAACAAGAAGAATTGTTTGACCTGGTCGAACGGGCTTCGGCAACTTGACAGCTACGACTGTCTGATCATGGATATTGTTATCATCAGGATTCTTGAACTCGAGGGATGGTGTTAAATCTAGATCATCAAAAAAGGGATTTTCATGAATCTTAATAGATTCGATACGACAGTATCCCCAGTCGTCTGTCTCGAAGTCAGACACACTCTTAGTGGCCCATTCTCCAGCTTCTTGGAGAAAGGTACTCATATTGTTTCGGAAGGCATTCCAGTATAAATGAAACCAAAGTTCCTCGGTCGCCATATCAGATGTGTTTGTCCAAGAAAGAATTTCCTTGCCCTGGATTATATGTGTCTGTGTATCCAAACGGATGTCCATCGTGTAGTTGGCGATCTGTTCGCAGAGAGGCTCATCCGTACCGAACAGAGAGAGAAGAGAAAAAGGCAGGATAAAGGCTATGATGATTCGAGTTTTCCTAAACACATTACCCTCCGGGTTTTTTTACTTTCTATTCTATGCTTATGGCTTTTTCTATTATTATGGATAGTAAGCCGTTTCGCAATGAAAAGTTAGGTTGTTAATATGGTTTGGAGGAGGATTCCTTCAGGCAGGCTCATGAACGATTCCGGATGATCGGGCAATTGAAAGAAAAATCTATTCCTATTAGAATATATGAACCATCCAAGATGAAGAGAAAACATAAAGAGATGAAGCGGACTCCCTTCCAGAATCTCATCGTCCAGAGAAGAAGTATCCGCCGTTATCGGGATCAACCTGTGGAGAGGGAGAAAATCTTGACCTGCATCGAAGCCGCGCGAATGGCACCCTCAGCTGACAACGTTCAGCCCTGGAGATTTTTGATCATCGATGACCCCAAGATAAAGACAACTTTTGCCAAAGAAGTATTCTCAGGAATCTATTTTATCTCGAAGTTTGCGGTCAAGGCTCCTGTCTTGATCCTCATCCTGGCCCGATTGGATATCATTGCCAACAGGATCGGCAAACAAATCCAGAACATTCATTTCTATCTCATAGATATCGGCATAGCAGGCGAACATATCGTTCTCCAAGCAGAGGAGTTGGGTTTAGGGACTTGCTGGATCGGTTGGTTCAACACGAGGAAAGCCCGGAAATTCTTCCAGATTCCGCGAAAGTATAAAATTGTTTCGATGCTCTCGCTCGGATACTATGACCGGAAACCCTCAAGACCGAAAAAACGAAGGACTCTCGAAGAGATTGTGTGGTTCAATAAGATCAAGGAATAGAATTTAGATTAGAGAGTTCGTTATCTTCGGATTTCTCTGAGGAGTTCCTCGATAAGACCCAGAGCACAAAGGAGATCCTCTTTCTTCGTCCCGTATCCGAAGCGAATATAATTCTCCAACCCAAAATGTTCCCCAGGAACCAACAGAACACTTTTCTCTCGTCTTAGTCTGTCAATAAGTTGAGCGGAACTGAGATCGAGGTTTTGGCGGGGAAAGGCGATGGCTCCGGCTCGCGGTGAGATCAGACTGAAAAGACCCTCTTGTTCTTTCAACCAAGTCTCGAGCAAAGGAAGGTTCGTCGTCAAGATGTCTCGTGTCCGCTTAAGAATGTTCTCTCTGTTTTTTGATTGGAGGGAGACCAGAGCCAACCGATAGCTGACCGCACTCAAGCAGATAGTCGTGTAGTCATGATAAGGCCATGTACTCTGGATAAACTCGTCGGATCCAACCATCCAGCCCACCCTTAATCCAGGAAGTCCATAAGCTTTGGAAAGGCCGTTGGTAACCACAACTTTCTCGGTTGTCCCCCAGAGACTCGGCGTGATTGTTCCGTCTAGTTCTGCTCCCTGGTAGATCTCATCGGACAAAATCCAGGCATCCGCCCATTCGGCCAGGCTCACGATCGTATCGAGGGCCTCAGAACTCAGCACAGCCCCGGTGGGATTGTTGGGATTGGTGACGATGATCAATTTTGTCTTCTTGGTGACAATGCTTTTGAGCTCATCCAAATCAGGCCCCCAACTTAAATCCTCTTTAAGATAAAAAGGTTGGACATGAGCTCCGAATGCTCTGAGAAGTCCCCACATCTGCATGTAGTTGGGCAGCATGAAGACCACCTCATCCCCAGGTTCAACCCTGCTCCAGATTGTGAGAAAATTCGCTTCGGCAGATCCCGTCGTCACCANNTCACCAGGATATTCTTTTTTGTAGTTCCCGGGTAGAAACGGCTTATGGCTTCTCTCAAGGCAGTTGGACCGTTGGTCTGGATATATCCCAACTCTGTGTCCAGAATCTCCTCTAACTTCTCTGCGGTAATCAGTTCTCGAAAAGAGAGGGGATGAACACCGCTCTCGGAAAGGTTATAATCGACCTCGAATTCCCATGTGGATTGCATGCGCTCCATCTCGAAGGGTTCAATTTTCATCACCCCTCCTTACTTTATCTTTAAATTTCGACCTTGAACACACCCTTGAGGGCAAAACCAAAGATGATAGCCAGAACGAAGTACACGATCAGCCAATGAATCCCCCAGCCAAAGAAATTCATATTCTTGGAAGGATAGATGACTTTAACCGATTCCAAGGGGGAACTCGAAGGCAGAGGAGGTTCCCCGGGATTCAGAGCTTGAGCGAAAAAGTTCNNGGGGGATATCTTGCTCAGAATCTTCTGGTTAATGGCAATCCTTTTGTGGACTTCAGTCCCCTCAGAAACAAGGACGATGTCGTGGATGCCTTTTTCCTTAGCTCGGAAGCGCCAATCAATTTCCCGTTCCTCCTCGATCCGGAGGGGAGGTGTTTCGACCTCAATTCCTGGAGATTGCTTCAGGGAGAGGCTGACTTCTAAGGGATCAAAGCCATCCTTTAAGATAACTTCTAAAATCGCCTTCTCTCCAGGTGACAGTGAATGGTAGCCGAACCAAAGGTTGAGCTGGATGATAATCAGCACCAGAGGTATGATCATCACCAACATCGGTCGAGCTGAGAAGCCGATGTACCTCAGGTTACAGCGTAAGATACTTCCCTGAGCTTTGAGGGAAGTGGCAAAGCTGTCCTTGAACAGGCGAAACTCGAGAAGATGGGCCTTGATTAGATTCTTGACTTTCCTTATCCCTTGTTGGTTGGAAGTGTAACGGAAAACAAAAAGCATGAACAGTCCAGTTAGGAAAGAGATAAATATCATTCCATACCAGGGACTGAGGCTGCGAAAAGGCAAAAAGAGAATGTCAAAGATTTTCCCGAAAAACAAATTGAATATCCACATCCTAAGAGTCCTCAGCCTTTCCTTTCGACTAGAATGAAAAGATGTGAGTCAAAAGCACTGGATTCAGGTTTACTGCTCAGGAAATATAGCCCAGTCCTTTGAGCTTTTTCTTAATTTCCTCTTCTGAATCCGACTCTTCGAGCTTAGAGATCTCTCTCTCTAAGCAATGGGTCACAAACTCCTCTGGAGAGGAATAGCCAGCCAGTTCGGCAAATTTCTTCACCTTGTCCATCAAATCCTTCTCAATTTTGACCTTTGCTTTTCCCATCGCGTTCACCTCAAACAGAAAATATGGATTTCCCTATCATTTCCTTGGGCGTGCTTATACCAAAAATGTTCAATATTGTCGGCGTCAGGTCATACAGTGCTGCTGAGGCCGCCTGTATCTTGCGGTTGGTAAATAAAATCCCTGGAATCACACTCTGGTCCATACAATGATCCCCGCTCCATTTCTCCGTATTGTCTTCAATCGTAGACTTTGGAATTCTTCCCAAACCTGTGGCCCAGGAAACTCTGTACCCTCGGTTATAGCCTATGACGATATCTGGGGCCTCCTCGATATAGGGGCCTTTATAGACATCCTTGGCCACGTAGGCGCGAAGAACAACCTGTTCGCCTGTCTTCGGATCCCGATACTCCTCCAATTTGCGAGCGATTTCTCGAACGAGAGCCTCTTTTTCGGGTCCAGCCGTGACGATCCCCTCGGCCTCCCTCCCTCTCTCATTGATGTACAGGCTGTTAAGCCCGTAAGCATAGGCTTTGGTTCTTGACCAATCCGTGTTTTCGAAGAAGTAATCCTGACCCTGCCGCCACATATTAATCAGGTGGAGGTAGCCGTTTTCTTTTAACCAGGTGTTCAGATTCAGACCTCGTCGAAAAGGAGTAAAACCATGGTCAGACATCACCATGATGATGGTATCCTTATCCACCTTTTCCATGGCCTTGGCCAGCATTTTGTCGGCTTCGATGTAAATATTCCTGATTGTGTCTCCGTATTTGGACGCTAAGAGAGGGTCATGGATGGGATGCTTTTTATCAAGAAGGCGCCAGAACATGTGCTGTCGTTGGTCGGTGCTCGAGACATAATAGAAGAGAAGCCCAGAGTCGAACCGTTCCAGATGGTAATCTAACATCCGCCATCTTTCCTCGAGAACAAAGTCATCCTGCTGGAGGAACTCCGCTTCGTCGAGAACATCATTGTCGAGGGCCGAGGTGTCAGCAGGAAGACCTTTGGTGAAGAATGGCCCGAATTTTTCTTCTAGTTCCTCGGCATAGCTTTTTGGTGTCGAGAGAGGGATAGCGGCCCGTCCCGGGTCGAAGTTAATCGGTGAGACATACAGCTTGAATTCAGGACGAACCTGCTTCAGATAAAACATACAGATGCCGCTGATGCTCTGGGTGGGAATCATGTTGAAGTGGATACGCTTCCAGCCACTCCATTCTCCTTCCTTGAGGATGAATTCCTGGTCTTGAATTACGACCTTGGCCACCGGGTTTTCGGGGTCGATGAAAACCTTGAAGTCAATTGTCGATTCAGGCCGGTCTTTCTTAAATGTGTTTGTTGGTCCCGGAAGCTTATCCTCGACTCTATTCCCGATGACATACACGGGATGAATCCTCCCTCCTCCGATGTCTGCGTCGACTTCAGTCGATTGGGTTGTATAGAAATTGAATATCCCGTAAGAGCCAAGAATATCGGGCGTTCCCATACCAGAGATCGTCTTCTGTTTGGTTGTAACAGGGGGGTAGTTGGAAGGAATTTTAAAGAGTGTCGCTGGAACACCGCGCTCTTCAAGAACCTGCCAGAACGCTTTTCCTTTCCTCAACTGCTCGACTTTTCCGCCTGAGAGAGGAAGGACAAGGTTTCCGATGGATAGGGTCTTGCCGGCCTCCTCTGTCCTAGAAGCTGAGAAGATAGGAATATAATTTTCTGGATCTCTGTGGATGAAATCAAAAATGGCATGTCCTCCCGGATCACAACCCGTGATGAAGTTCGACCAAGCCACAGGGCTCTGAGGTGGGATACTCGTTTGGAGAGGACGGAAATCTCCCTGCCGCCGGTGTCTCTCGAAATGGGGGAGGAGCCCCTGCCTGATCCAGATGTCGACGAGATGGGGGTCCATACCATCGAAACCGAGAACTAGGATTTTGTTTTTTGTCTCCTTAATTCCGTTTATTTTTGTGATTAGCTCAGAACCGTTGCCTAGAGCAAAAAGAGACCCGGCCGTAAGTCCAAGTTTTATGAAATTCCTTCTATTCATCACTTCGTCCTTGTTTTTCTTTGATTTTACCATAACTCAGATTATTTATATCTATCAAGCCCTTCCCGTCCATATGAGGCGGGGAGGGAATACCGAACAGATTTAAAACACTCGGAGCGATATCGATAATGGCCGGAGACTCGCGCCTGATTCTCTCTGTACAGAAGAAGACTCCTGGAACCAGCCGGGGATCGATGCAGTGATCTCCAGACCACACTTTGGGATTATCTTCAAAAACGATCTTGTTGACAATTCCTGTTACCGAGTCCCACGAGACTCTGTAACCCTCGTTGTAACCGACGATAAGATCAGGACAGTTCTCCTTGTAGGGGCCCGGAGCAAGCTGATCTCTATCATAAATCTTATTGATGGCCACGGTATCATGTTCATCATCTTTCAAGCCGTTTAACCGGGCTATGAGCTCCTGTTTAAGAGCTTCGCTCTGCTTTCCTGGTGAGACGACCCCTTTGTCTTCCCGTCCTACGATATTGAGAAAAATCCCTCCCAAACCCACTCCGTAGGCTTTCGTTTTAGACCAGTCGACAGCCTCAAACCACTCGCCACTCTCTTCCTTCCCTTCCTTGAGACGGAGATATCCGTTGAGATAGAGCCAGGAGTTAAGGTTAAATCCCCGGCGGAAGGATTTAAATCCATGATCGGACATGATGATAAGGACACTCTTATCATCCATCTTAGCTCGCACTCTTCCCACCAGTTCATCCATCCTTTCATACAAGTCCTCGATTACTTCTTTACCCATTTTTGCTTGGGCTCTTTCGAGCGCCGGGTGTTGAGGGTCCAAGTAACGCCAGAACATGTGCTGGATACTGTCTGTGGTCTCGAAGACACAGGTAACGAGCCCCTTTTTCGTCTTGTCCATGGCGTTGAAGAGCATCTTCTCCCATTCTTCGTGATTGGCATACGTGAATTCTAGAAAGGCTTGTTCGCTGAGTATGCCTTCATTCAAAGCCCAGGTATCGTTGGCTTCGCCGAGGGTGATGAAGCTGCCTAGGAGCTTCGCCAGATAGACGGAATAGATGTAGGGGTGAGAGATTGGAAGAGCCGGTTTTTCTGGGTCGATGTTGAGCGGCGACAGATACATCTCAAAATGAGGCTGGATTTGAGAAATGTAGAACCGGGAAATGGCCCTGATCTTGATTCCGAGTCCAGGACGGAAAGTCAACCGAATCCAATCCGAGAAAGCCTCTTTTTTCAAGGTGAATTTTTGGCCAGAGACCTGGATGTGGGCCTGACCATTATCCTTGTCAAGGATGATAGTCAACGGAAGTTTGATCTCTTCGCTTTCCTCGAGAAGCGTGTTTTCTGGTCCGGAGATGTAGGTCTCGATGCGGTTGTTCTCGACCGTGACAGGAATATTGATCCCTCCCTCTCGCTTCTCAATCCTGTCTTTGTCAGAGGTGTAGAAGAAAAACGTCCCCTGGCTCCCCTTCAGGTCAGGAGCGCACATCCCGGAGAGAAGATGTCCCTTGAATTTCTCGGGGGGAAAGGTTATCGGAACTCTCAACACAGTGCTCATGATTCCTTTTTCCCCGAGAATTTTCCAGAAAGGGACACTCCGCCTCATCCCTCTGATTTCCGGCTTGGAGAGAGGGATGTTGTACCTACCTAATGATAGTACTCGCTTTGGCTTGCCGATTTTGGCCGAAGACAGGTCGGGAAGATAATTCCGGGCATTTCGAGTCAAAAAATCAAAAATATTGTGCTTGGAGGGATTGGCTCCTGTCATGAAGGAAGACCAGGCCACAGGCGAAATGGCTGGGGTTGTGGTCTTCAACCTCGCGTAGGAGCCTTCCTTTTTTAGCTTGGAAAAATTGGGAAGTCGTCCTTCAGACATGTATCTTTCGACTAGCTTGGGCTCTAGGCCATCCAGCCCAAGGATGATCAGCTTATTGATTTTGCTTTTTTTAAAAGCTTTCTGCCCCCTGATCATCCGGAGCAGCAAACGGAAGGGCCAGGAGAGGAAGGAAAACACAGCCAAGAAAAAAGTGAGGAACAGGACTAGAAATGAACTCAGGAAAGCAAACCCGGCGCCAGGGCCTATGTAGGCCTGAGCCGAGAGAGGAAAGGCGAGAAGCAAAATTAGGAGGAACAGACGTCTTGCTTTCATGAAAACTGCTCCATGATGATTGAAGCCAGATCCGAGATACAGAGATCTTCACCAAAATTCCGATGCGCCCAGAAAAAGGCATCATCCCAGGTGTGCATGCCCTGGAGGTTTGTTCGTCCGAAGATTATTTTTTTCTTGACCGATCCTTTCATATCGAAGCCATACTCGGAGAGGACAATTAAATCCGGCCCCTTTTCAAGAAAAGGACCGGAGTAAACCTCGTGAGCATCAAAAACGTTCCTGACGACTTTTTTGTCGTCAAATTCTAACTTTCCGAGTTTATGGGATATTTCCCGTTTTAACGCTCCCATCTCAGATTCATCTACACACCCCAGAGGAAATTTCCCCTTCGTGTTGAGGTAGATCCGGTTGGGGTCCATAGCAAAAGCAAGACTGGAGCTCGAGATCTCATTCAGGTCTTTAGGAGGACTCGTTTTAAACCTCAGGTAGCCTTCTTTTTCTAACCAGGCGTTGAGATAGACTTCCTGCTCTATCCCTGTAAACCCATGGTCAGAGAGGAAGAAGAGGCTCTCATCCCCTTGACCATATTTCCGGAATGAGGAGATGATCTTGTTGATGACTCGATCAATCTCCCTGAAGTAGTCCAAAAAGTTCTGGTGATAAGGATGTTGATCATCCACGTAGGCATTCCAGAGAAAGTGTTGAAGTCTGTCTGTGCCTGTGATCACGAACTCAAAGTAATCCCAATCTTCTTTCCAAAAAGATTCGAAAGCCTTAAGCCGCCCTTCAAGCGTACGGGAAAGCTCCTGCCACATGAATTCATAATTTTCCCGCGATTTATACGTATCGATATCGATCTGGTAACCCATGCTCTCCAGAGCTGTTTTGTAGGATAAAGGATAGACTGCTTTAGCCAGGTCGATGGCTACAAATCCTGAGACCAGAATCCCGTTGATCCTCCGAGCTGGATAAGTGGACGGCTGATTGATGATGATGCATCTTTTCTTGATATCTGCCAGACGGTCCCAAAACGTCTCCTTCTTCAAATCGAGAAAATTGGGAAAATGTAGATCATAAGATTCTTTTTTTAGGTCTGTGAACCCGAAGATCCCATGAGCTCCTGGATTTGAGCCAGTCATGAAATTTGTCCAACTGACTGCTGAGATTTCTGGCAGTGACGCCTTCATCCGATGAAGATGTCCTGAATCCAAGAGCTTGGCCATAGTCTCCATAATACCCTTTTTGGCCAGCTCAATGACAAGCGAATAGGGGACACCATCCAACCCGATGACGCATACTTTCTTTGTCTTTTTTCTTCTGAACAAACTCATGAAGCATCCTATTATAACAAGGGCATAGACATTGTCAATTTGAAACGTTTTGAACGGAACCTCTTATATTCCTTGCTACGAGAACAGATGAAGTATGGATAGGAGTAATGAAGGCAAAGCCCTGGGAGATGCTATCCGTTTTGAATAAACGGAGAAAAAGAGTGAACAGGCTTATTTTAACTAGCTTTTTTCAAGAATGATCCTGGCATCGACGATTTTACACCCTCGTCCTTTCTCGTAGACGATGAGAGGGTTTATATCTAGTTCCTCGATGTCCTCAAAATCAACGACCAGTTGAGAAAGCTTCTTCAGACATGTTTCTATCGTTTCTATATCATAGACTGGTCCTCCTCGAAAACCATTGAGTATTTTATGCGTCTTTGTTCTCCCTATCATCATTTTGGCCGTCAACTCACGAATAGGGGCCAGCCGGAAGGTCACATCCTCTAGAGCTTCGACATAAATCCCGCCCATACCAAACATAAGTATCGGTCCGAACTGAGGGTCTCTATTCATTCCAAGGATCACCTCTCTCCCGGGAGGAGCCATTTCTTCAACCAGGATGCCCTTGATCCGGGCATCGGGTTTGCGAGAACGGACGTTGCGGCAGATCTCTTGATAGGCCTGGCGAACCTCACGGCTGTTCTGAAGATTGACTTTAACTCCCCCGAAGTCAAACTTGTGCAGAACATCAGGAGAAGCGATTTTGAGGACAACAGGATAACCGATTTCTTGAGCGGCTTCGACAGCCTGAGTCTGAGTTTCAGCTAGGTGAGCTTCGATAACGGGGAAATGATAGGCTTCTAAAACTTGGTAGGCTTCGTGTTCGAGGAGGAAAGCACGCCCTTCCTTTTTGGCGCTCTCGATGATGCGCTTGGCCTTCGTTATGTTGACTCGGAATTTTTTTATGCGTGTTTGAGGTCGCTTCAGCCAAACAGCAAAACTGTTCAACTCGGCCAGAGCTCTTGCTGCCGATTCGGGAAACCGGAAGGAAGAAATATCGTTCTCTTCCAGAATCTCGATGCCCCTGGAGACATCATATATTCCTAAAAAACAACACACGACAGGTTTCTTATTCAGCTTAACAGTTTCGACGATGATGTCAGCAATCTTTTCCACTTTGGTGAAGGCGGTAGGGGTCAGGATGATGATCGCAGAGTGGACATTCTTATCAGCCAGGATCCTCTCCAGTGCTCCCTGATACTGTTCTTCTTGGGCCTCGGCGATCAAATCCACTGGATTATTGATACTCGCCGTGGGAGGAAGGAGAGCTTTAAGAGCTTTTTTTGTCGGGGAAGAAAAAGAGGCTATGTCTAAGCCGAAACGGATACAGGAATCCGTGGCTAAAATCCCCGGTCCTCCTGAGTTGGTGATGATAGCTACCTTGTTATCTCTGGGTAATGGCTGTGTTGAAAACACTTTGACATAATCAAACACCTCTTCTAAGGTCTCACCGCGGATCACACCACACTGATGAAAGATCGCATCGTACACACTATCAGATCCGGCCAGAGAGCCCGTGTGTGAAGAGGCCGCTCTCGCACCGAGAAGAGTCCGGCCAGCTTTCAGAGCGATGACCGGCTTGGGATTCGTGGGATGGCTGGTGATATCTCGGGCGATGTTGATGAATTCCCTCCCGTCCTCCAGATCTTCAAGGTACATTAAGATAACATCGGTTTTGGAGTCGTTCTTGAGATAGAGGAGAAGATCATTCTCATTCACGCCGGCTTTATTCCCCATGCTGATAAACTTGGAAAAGCCGATATTCGCTTCTCTCGCATAATCCAGGACTGCCACACACAGAGCCCCGCTTTGGGAGATGAATGAGATATTTCCTTCTTTAGGCATCATAGTCCCGAAGGTAGCGTTTACAGAACTGATTTTGTCCGTGTTCACCACACCCAGACAATTGGGCCCGACAACAGAAATACCATAGCTGTGGGCAACTTCGAGTGTCTCTTTCTCCAACTCGACGCCATCCCCCCCGATTTCTTTAAACCCGGCGGAGATGATGATGGCCCCTTTGATGCCGATCTCGCCACACTCTTCCAACACTCCCGGGACGAATCGGGCAGGGACAACAATCACGGCCAAATCAACCTTATCAGGAATATCCATGACACTGGGATAGCTCTTGATGCCTAGGATTCCTTTGGCCTTGGGGTTGACAGGATAGACGATCCCCTGATAGCGGCTGTCAATAACGTTAGCTAGCAGAGACTGGCCGACGCTTCCAAGCTGACGGGAGGCACCGATAATCGCCATAGATCGAGGGTAGAAAATCGGGTCGAGTGGAGAGGGCTTTCGTCTAAGACTATTCATTCTTTTTCTGAACTCCTGCTTCCGGCAGCCTTAAGAATGTTTTCCAGGAATTGATCTTCTGGTACGGCTCCGTCCAACGAGACATCCTCGTTAAAGATCGTCTTGGGCACCCCGAACACGCTATATTTTTGTGCCAGATGTGGAAATTCTGTCGATTCCACCATATCGGCTTTTATCCTCTCGCTTTCGAGGGCAAACTGATGGGCTAAACGGACTGCCAGCGGGCAGTATGGACATGTCGGCGTGACGAACACTTGGATATGGATATCTTGGCTGAGGCTGGTCAAGGCCTCCTTTGTTTTTTGACTCAAGCCTGTCCTTCCCTTTGAGACATCAACTATAGCCTCGATCAGACTGGTATACTCATACCCCGACGGGATGCCGAAGAAACGAATTCCGAGATCTTTTTCGCTTTGGACGGCTACGGCTGGAATCTTATCGATACCGAAGGAAGAAACCTTTTTCTTATCGCCTTCGAAATCATAGATTTCCAGATCTATCTTTTCAGAAAGTGAGCTGATTTCTTCGACGAGCTGTCTCGTTTCTTTACAAAAGTGGCATTCTTGTCCTTTTAAATAGTCCGGAACAGTGAGACGCCGGGGTTCCTGGGTGAACAGGATAAGAGTTACTCGTTTTTCAAGGTCTTCTTCGAACTTCTTCTTGGTGGCTTCGATGACTTCTTTACTGAGCAGTTCCATGTGCTGAACTCCTTCAACGTTTTAAACATTTTAATTTCATGGTTTCAAAAAATCAACTTCGAAAGTGACTTGAGGGATGTCTGCGCATGTGTTATATTCATTCGTTCATCATATGACCACATTCCGTGCAGAGGAGGCATTATGAGAAAAAAAGTGTGGGTCCTGACGCCGTGAGGATCGGGCCCAAGGTGTGTTTGATGGATGAATTCTCCGCCGAAGTCTCCTCCTTATCCGAAAAAAATAAAATAGGAAGATTCAATCCAATTTTTAAAGTGACGTCTTGGTAGAAAAAATCAAAGTCAGCTGTCTCATTTGTGGGACAACCAATAACTACCCGCTTGATATGTACGGGAAAAAAATCGTCTGCGGTCGATNNCCTATACCAGGGACCGCCGTTGAACCTGAGCCCGAGCAGGCCTATAACCTTTTCCAGAATTCGACCCTTCCAATTTTGGTCGACTTTTACTCACCAACCTGCGCTCCCTGCCAGATGATGCATCCAGTGCTCGATGAACTGGCCACAAGGCGAAAAGGGGAACTGATGGTGGTCAGAATCAACGTGACGGCTTATCCTCAGATGGGAACAGCCTTCGGCGTCCAAGGCGTTCCGACGTTTATCGTCATGAGGAAAGGAACTGAGATCGGAAGAACCAGCGGAGCGATGTCGGAAGCTGACTTCGCTCTTTGGGTAGCCAGCAAAATCTGAAAAAATGAGAAAAAACGATTGATTCGTTCTATGAGTTATAAGAAAATGGGGAGGACGATTCTTAGAACATTTTTGTTAGAGAAAAATACAATCTAAGGAATAAAAATGAAAAAAACTCAAATCCAAACATTCAACAGGCGGGATTTTCTTAAGGGATCCTTAAGCTTGGCCTGTGTTTCAAGCCTCGGCATGCTATCTTCTGGAAAAAATAAGAAAAAAGCTGAGATTGCATTGATCAAAACT